>VOFJ01002514.1_pt1 | contig 45303 bp, 59 predicted proteins | sample 5384081 | NCBI WGS metagenome assembly VOFJ01 (sample SAMN12384729, study PRJNA508395) | human gut metagenome | isolation source: healthy gut I | host: Homo sapiens
GCGCACCACCCGGAAGGCCGGCTGTTCATTGACATAAAGCGCGGCGGCATGCTCTGCCGGAAGCACCGCTGCGGTGCCATCCGGCAGACGTGCCGTTTCAAAGGCAGCTGCCCTGCCAAAAAAGGTCGTTGATCTGCATAAGTCCAGTTCCTTCCCTGTGTGCCGGGTCTCAGAAGCATTTGGTCCCCGCACCAATACAATATAAGTATAGCAGAGGATCCTGCACGAGAAAAGACTGTCCGCTGCATTTCAGGGCAAAAGGTTTTTTCGGAACGCTTTTGGGCAGAGCAGGCGTCCCCTTCTGTTTGCACGAAAAAGCACCCGCCGCCGGGCATTTTCAGACCGGGCAGCGGGTGCTTTCCTTTATATCATGGAGAACGATGCAGATGATTTACTTTGCGGCAACATTCTTGGTGACCATCACGTCACTGTCCAGCCCGCAGACGTTGTGCAGCACGATGGTGCCCGCCTTGACGGGGGGCGGTCAGCACCACCTTGCCGAATCTCGTCCATCACCGGGAAGATCATATCCTTGGGGATGGCCTTGGTCAGGCGCACGCTGGTAACAGGCAGCTCGCCGCCCTTGACCAGCACCGAGCTGGCGATGGTGCGGCGGGGCGCAGTCAGCTCCTGACGGACATACTGTTCGCCGCGAGGGCAGGTGTGACCGGTGACCGAGATCACCTGACCATTTTCAACTTCGGCTTCGATCTCGCAGCCGTTGGGGCAGACGATGCAAGTAAATTGCTTTTTCATTCCACCGACACCTCCAGTGCGCCTTTTCCTGCAGCTTGGCAGCAGAGACCTTGAACTGGATCATCTCCGCAGGAATGGCTTTCTTCATCTTCTTGGCAGCAACCTTCCACACCGTTCTGGCGCACCACGATGCGGCAGTCACGGTAGTGGTTCCGCACGCGCAGCGACAGGCTGAAAGTCGTTCTTGCCGCTGATCTTCTGCGGAATGGTGTGGCCCACGCCCTCGCCGCACTTCACGTCCAGCGTGCAGGGGTCGATGCCCTTGCCCTCAACGTAGGCGGCAGCGTGGCGTGCCAGTGCCTCGGACTCCATGGAAACGAAGTCCACCAGATCATGCACATGCAGCACATTGCCGGCAGAGAACACGCCGGGCACGTTGGTCTGCAGGTTCTCGTCCACGAAGGCACCGTTGGTGTGGGGGGTCAATGGCGATGCCGGCATCCTCCAGCAGCTTGTTCTCCGGGAATCAGGCCGACGGAGAGGATCAGCGTATCGCACTTGTACTCCTTCTCGGTGCCGGGGATGGGCCGACGGTTCGCGTCCACCTCGGAGATGGTCACGCCGGTCAGACGGTCACGGCCATGGATCTCGGTGACGGTGTGGCTGAGATAGAGCGGGATATTGTAGTCATCCAGACACTGCACGATGTTGCGCGGCAGGCCGGAGGGGTAAGGCATCAGCTCGAACACTGCCTGCACATGAGCGCCTTCCAGCGTCATACGGCGTGCCATGATCATGCCGATATCGCCGGAGCCGAGGATGACGACCTCCTTGCCGGGCATCCGGTTGTAGAGGTTCATGTAAGCCTGCGCAGTGCCTGCAGTGAACACGCCCGCCGGACGCTCGCCGGGAATGCCCAGTGCGCCGCGGCTGCGCTCCTTGCAGCCCATGGCGAGCACCACAGCCTTTGCCTGATACTGGCGCAGGCCGCTGCGGGTGGAGGCGGTGACGACACGATCCTCCGTCAGGCTCAGCACCGTGGCGCTGGTCTCGTAAGGGATCTCACGCTTGTTCACCTCATCAATGAACGCCTGTGCATACTCGGGGCCGGACAGGCTCTCGCCGAAGCGGCCCAGACCGAAAGCCGTCATGGATGCACTGACGCAGAATGCCGCCCAGCATCGCCTCGCGCTCCAGAATGATCATGTTGCGGATACCCTGCTTGTGCAGCTCCACCGCTGCGGCAAGACCTGCAGGGCCGCCGCCGATAATCACAACGTCCTTTCTGTTCCATCGCTCAGTTCTCCTCCTTCCGCATGGTTCCGGTCAGGACCCAGGACCCCTGACGGCTGTAACGAACATCCTCCGGCTCGGTGCCCAGCTCCTGCTCGATGAAGTTCTCGATCTTCATCTGGCAGAAGCCGCCCTGACAGCCGCCCATCATGGCGCGGGTGCGGTACTTGATGCCGGTCATGGTGGAAACGCCCAGCGGGTTATGGATGGCCTGCAGGATCTCCGCCTTGGTCACTTCCTCACAGCTGCAGATCGTCTCGCCGTAATCGGGGTCCTGCGCGATGAGCTCTGCCTGCTGTTCCGGCGTGCACTCGGCAAACTTGACGATGCCCTTGTGGTGCGGGTCAAAGTCGGGGTTTGCCTCGAACTTTTCGCGCTCCTGCATCAGGCCGATGACGTAGCGGGCCAGCGGCACGCTGCCGGTCAGGCCCGGGGATTCAATGCCCACGAGGTTGACGGCATTGGGTGCCACGTCGTCCCGGATCTCCACCTTCCAGTCCTGAATGGCGCCGTTCTCATCCACCCACTTGGGCTGGATGCCGGCGAAGGTGCGGATCTGATCCTTTTTGAAGATGTGGGGCCACAGCTTTGCGCCCTCCACGGCCAGACTGTCCATGTTGGCCTGCGGCACACCGTAGTCGTCCAGCACATCGGTGTTCTCCGCGTCCGGGCCAACAGTCACGTTGCCGTCCACGGTGGGGGTGATGTGGATGCCCATATAGGTGTTGCTGGGCACCGGGTACACCGGCATGGGCAGCAGCTTGCCCATGCGCTTGTGCAGGATGATGTAGTTGCTGCGGGAGCCGATGACACGGTAGCCGGTCAGGCCCAGCAGGTCGGAGATCTGCTTTGCGCCCAGACCAGCGGCGTTGACCACCCAGCGGGTGCAGAAATCGCCATGGGCAGTGTGCAGGTAGTACAGCTCATTTTCCCGGGTGATAGCCTCTACCTTGTGGTCAAAGAAGAAGTCTGCGCCGTTGGCGTGTGCGTTCTCGGCCAGCGCCACCCGTGTACAGGAACGGGTCCATGATGCCGCTGTTTTTGGACCACATGGCAAACTTGCCCACCACGGCGGGCACCAGCTCATGCAGCTTTGCCTCGTCGATCATCTCAAGGCCAGTGCAGCCGTTGACAGCGCCCTGCTTCATGGTGCGCTCCAGCTGCTCCATGTCCTCGGGGGTGTTGCCCACCAGCACCTTGCCGCAACGCTTGAACGGGAAGTTCAGCTCTTCGGCCAGCTGGCCCATGATGCGGTTGCCTTCCACGCAGCATTTTGCTTTCAGGCTGCCAATGGGGTTGGCAAAGCCGCCGTGCACCACCGCAGAGTTGCGGCCGCTGGTCTCGTTGCAGACGTCCAGATTCTTCTCCAGCACTGCAATGCTCAGCTTGTAGCGGGACAGTTCGCGTGCAATGGCGCTGCCCACGACACCCGCACCGATGATGACCACATCGTATTGTTTTTTCATGGTATCCACCTTTCTCCTTTTTTCTGGTATGGGAAACCGGCGTTGTGTTATATGTTTCATCGCTTCAAATATATAACATCCCGTGACTTCTGTCAAGCACTTTCCGCAAAAATTATAAACAAAAATGAGCTCTGTCCTTTGGTAAAAACGACAGAGCTTCTGGGAAAATTCGGCGGGAACCGCTTGAAATGCCAAGGGAAAAGGGGCTCCCGGATGCAGGCAGGGCCTCCGCATCCTTCCATTCACGGAAGCGGCCCTGCTCACAAAAACAGCTTCTCAGATGAAGAAATCCGGGAAGCGGTCCAGCAGGCTCTGGAAGTGTTCCCGGTAGGCGCCCAGATGATGCTCGAAGAATGCGTCCACATCCACATCCTTGGGCAGGCCCACCATCAGATATTTGTACAGCTGCTCATGCTCCTCGCGGAAGGTCTCCATATCCATCTGGCACAGAGCGGTATCCAGATAGCGCACACGATCCATGTGGGTGGTAACGTTGTGCATGGCCTGCCAGATGCGGTCATAACCGGCATAGGTATACAAAGGCGCTTATGGAACTCGTTGTCCAGCGTGATGAAGTAATCGCCCAGCACATCGTGGCTGATGCAGGCGGAGCCATCCTGCTGTTCCAGCAGACCGTGCAGCTCACTGAGCTGTGCCTGATTCAGGTGGCCGGACAGGCTGCGCAGCAAAGCGGGTTCCAGCATCTTGCGCATGGCATAGCCCTCGTTGATGTACTGGATCGAGATCTTGGAGACGATGCTGCCGCGCTGAGGCAGCACATCCACCAGCCATTCGCCCTTGAGCATCATCAGTGCTTCGTGGATGGGCGTGCGGCTCATGACCAGATGCTCGCTCAGCTCCGCCTCGCTCAGCTGGCAGCCGGGCTGCAGCTGGATGTTCATGATATTCTTGCGCAGGATACGGTAGGCGTAGGCCCGGTTGTTCTCGTCCGGCTGGCGAGGGTCCATCAGCAGCGGCAGGATGCGGGACTTGTCATCTTTCATTGGTAAATTCCCCCTTACAATAGTTTGCTCTCCGGCAAGGAAAGCGCTGAGTCAAGGTTTGTTGCTTCTAAGATATTGTTTCCTCTATTATAAGGCATAACATATCACTTGTCAAAAGCCTTTTTGCTAAAAAGCAACTAAAATCCTGAAATTGCGGATAAAAAACTGTAAAACAAGTTGCATTTCCGCCCCAAAGGCGTTATAATATGCTCAACAAGTAACATATCAGTTGGCTATAGGAGGTCAATCACATGTCTGAAATCAATGCGATCCGCTTTGCAGAACCCTGGCAGGTCTCCTGCGTCAAGATCCCCATGCCGGAACCCAAGCCCGGTGAGGCCCTCATCAAGATCATGGCAGCCGGTATCTGCGGCAGCGACATTGGCGCGTTCCGCGGCACCAATGGTCTGGTGAGCTATCCCCGCGTCATCGGCCACGAGCTGGCCGGTGTGGTCGTCTCCATCCCGGAGAACAACAAGAACGGCATCAAGGTGGGCGACCGCGTGGTCGTGGACCCGTACCTGTACTGCGGTCACTGCTATCCCTGCTCCATCGGTCGCACCAACTGCTGCGACGATCTGCACGTTCTGGGTGTGCACGTTGAGGGCGGCATGGCCGAGTACTTCTGCCACCCGGCTGATATGCTCGTCAAGATCCCCGATGGCATGAGCTGGGTGCAGGCTGCCATGGCCGAGCCCCTGACCATCAGCCTGCACGGCATCCACCGCGGCGGCCTGAAGGCAGGCGAATACTGCGCCATCATCGGTGCAGGCCCCATCGGTCTGGCTGCTGCCATGGTGGCACAGGCCTACGGCGCACACGCCATCATGCTGGATCTGGTGCAGGAGCGTCTGGACTTTGCAAAGTCTCTGGGCGTAGAGTACACCATCAACTCCGGCAAGGAAGATGCCAACGCCCGTGTCCACGAGATCACCGGCGGCGAGGGCGCACAGCAGGTCATGGAGTGCTCCGGCGCAAACCCCGCCATCCGCAGCACGCTGGACCTTGTGAGCCATGCAGGCCGCATCACCTTCACCGGCTGGCCCAAGAAGGAGACTAGCCTGCCCACCGACGCCATCACCCGCAAGGAGATCGACCTGCGCGGTGCCCGCACCAGCGCCGGCGAGTTCCCCCCGAGGCTCTGGAGCTGATCGCCACCAAGAAGGTGGATATGCTCAAGCTGCTCACCAAGACCGTCAAGCTGGAAGAGGTGCCTGAGACCATCATCGACATCGAGAAGAACCCCGGCAGCTACATGAAGGTCGTTGTCACGATGGAGTAAACGGCTCCCCCCACTACATTGAAGTTATAAGGAGAGTACTGTTTTGGACGCATGGAATATTCTTGTTGTGGTCGTTCTGGCCCTGATCCTTCTGCTGATCCTGCCCATGGTGGCTGCGCGCAACGGCACCAAAAGCTTTACGCAGGCCCTGATGGCCCCGCTGCACCGCAAAAAAAGCGCGGCCCGCTGGGGCTTGAGGTCGAGCCGGAAAAGAAGCCGGAACGGCATGTGAACAACAGTATGCAGGGCGAGCTGACCGCGATCGTCTCGCAGCTCATCACCTTTACCAAGCGCCAGCACTATACGCTGGTGTACCCCGGCACCATTCAGGAAGGCGGCCAGCTGACCACCACGCTGGCGCTGGTGGTCACCCCGGGCGGCGTGGTAGGCCTGAACTGCTTCGGTTTTGCCGGTGAGATCCGTCCCGGCGACCAGCCGAACGACCAGTGGCGTCAGCACATCAACCACACGGACAACCGTATCCCGAACCCTGTCACCACCAGCGAAAAGCAGCAGGTGCTGCTGCGCCGCGCCATGGACAGGGCCGGGCTGAGCGGCATCCCGGTGGAGGTGATCGCCGTGTTCACCAGCAAGGAAGCCCGGCTGACCGGCGTTTCTGCCCAGAAGTGCTTTGACCGCGACGGCATGATCGCCTATCTGGAGCAGGAGCGCTTCCATTCCGGCCCGGTGGAGGATACCCACGAGACCGGCGTGAAGCTGAAGAGCCTTGTAACGGTATACAAGTCCGAAAAAAAACAAGAAGAAAAAAGAAATGATCTGCGTCTGAAATGTTACCTGCAGTCTTCCGGCATAGCGGAACGCTGCGGATGCATTCTCTGGGATTTTTTAAACAGACAGCCCGGTACAGTCCTCCTGTACCGGGCTGTCTGTTTTTGTTTTTTTCTGGTTTTTATGCTCCATTTCTCCATTTTTTCAGGCTAGTATACAACATAAAGCACAGCTTCCCTTTGGGGAACAGCTGGTAAAGATTCAGATAAGAAGCGCCGTTTTGTATTGTTCCCGTCAAGCTGATATGTTAGTATATCGTCAAGGGAAACATGCCGCAGACGGAACGCGGCGTCCGGCTGCAACGAACCGGCGCAGCGGCGTATATTTGCAGGAAAACCGAACCCTGAGCGAAGCTGCGGATGATAACCGGAAAAATGTAAAAAGGAGAGGAATTTTTTATGCGTATCCACAAGATCACTCGTCGTAACTTCATGAAGGTTGCAGGTGTCTCTGCACTGGCCATGGGCCTGGCAGCCTGCGGCGGCAGCTCCTTCCAGCACTGCCTGCTTCCACCTCCACCGCCGCATCTGCTTCCACTGCTGCAGGCGGTGAGGTCACCGGTGATAAGGTCGTGATCAACATCGGCCACATCAACGACCAGAGCGACTCCTGGCATCAGGGCGCCCTGAAGTTCAAGGAGTACTGTGAAGCCAACTCCAACGGCACCATCGAAGTGGACGTGTTCCCCAACAGCCAGCTGGGTCCCGAGGTCGATATGATCCAGGGCATCCTGTCCGACAGCGGCACGGTGGACATCACCTTCACCGGCGAGTCCATGCAGACCTACCAGCCCGATCTGGGCATGATCGGCATGCCGTACCTGATCCAGAGCGACGAGCAGATGGAAAAGGTTCTGACCGGTGAAGTCGGTCAGGAGTTCGAGGGCCTGATGGGAGGCCTGCGGCATGAAGTGCCTGGGCTACTTCACCCGTGGTCCCCGCTACATCACCTCCACCAAGAAGATCACCAGCGTTGCCGACTGCAACAATCTGGTCATCCGTACCCCCCCAGTCCGCTATGACCGTGGCCGCTTTCCAGGCTCTGGGCGCAAAGCCCACCCCATGGCACTGTCTGAGGTCTTCACCTCTCTGCAGCAGGGCACCATCGAGGCACAGGAGAACCCGCTGGCCATGATCGAGACCCAGAGCTTCTACGAGGTCTGCCCCTACCTGATCCTGACCGCTCACCTGCGTGCATGGGTCTACATCGCAATGGGTCTGGCCCAGTACAATCGTCTGTCCGACAGCCAGAAGGCCGTTGTGGATCAGGCCGGTGCCGAGTGCCAGGCATACGAGCACGAGCTGTTCCTGGACAACGAGGAAAAGTACTACAACCAGCTGCAGGAGCAGGGCATGGAGTTCATCGAGGTCGATACCGATGCGTTCGCCAATGGCAATGATCGACGGCGTGCTGCCCATCCTGACCGACAGCCAGAAGAAGATCTACGACGCTATCGAAGCTCTGGCCTGATGCGGCTGTAAACGGGGCCTGACAAAAATGAGGTTGAGATCATGAAGAAAGGCTTGAAAAAAGCCTGGATAAATTCATCAAGGTCTACATGGAGATCTTGTACGCTTTGAGTTCCGTCTTCTACGCAGGCTTCTGCTTCTGCGTTCTGGTGCAGGTCATCAGCCGCAACTTCCTGCCCAATGCTCCCTCCTGGACCGAGGAGCTGGCCCGTTATTCCTTCATCTACATGGTGGCCTTCGGCGTTGGTCTGGCGGCTTTGAAGCATGAGTTCGTCAACGTGGAGTTCCTCGGCGATTTCCTCAAGTCAAAGAATCAGAAGGCACTGGATGTGCTGAACCTTGTCATCGAGTTCGCCATTCTTGCCATGTGTCTGGTCATTCTGGTGATGGCCGAGCCGAAGTACTGCTTCCCCACCTTTGCGATGAACTCCACCGCCACCAACATCTCCATGAAGTATATCTACTTCTCCCAGTTCCTCACCTTCATCATCCTGCCCGTCAGCTACCTGCTGGACATCGTCCGCACTCTGGTCGAGCTGGACCGAGAAGCCTGCTGCAAAAGGAGGTCGAAACGCAATGGTTGCAGTTCTGTTTATCGTTTTCCTCGTCGCGCTGGCCATCGGCGTGCCCGTGGCGTTCAGTCTGGGTCTCGCATCCGTAGCCTACATGCTGGGTTCCCACATCCAGATGATCAACTTTGCACAGTATTTCTTCAAGGGCCTGGACTCCTTCACCCTGCTGTGCATCCCCGGCTTTTTACCTTTGCCGGCAACCTGATGAATCAGGGCGGTATTTCGGATAAGCTGCTGGACTTTGCAGATGCACTGGTCGGCCACGTCACCGGCGGTCTGGCTTATGCAAACGTTCTGGCATCCATGGTCTTTGCCGGCATCTCCGGCACGGCTCTGTCCGACACCGTCGCACGTGCTGGGCGGCGTTGAGATCCCCATGATGGTCAATCAGGGCTATGACGTGCCCTTCTCGGTCGCCATCACTGCCGCTTCCTCCTGCCTTGGCCCCATCATTCCCCATCTGTTCCCATGATCATGGCTGCCACCATGACCGGCCTGTCCGTCTCCAAAATGTTCATGGCTGGCATCATCCCCGGCCTGCTGCTGGGCTTCGGCATGTGCGCTACCTGCTACATCCTGTCGGTCAAGCGCCACTACCCCAAGCGCGATAAGCGCGCAAGCCTAAATGGAGCCGTCCTGGCATGCAACGAAAGAGGCCATCTGGGCGCTGATCATGGTGGGCCATCATCCTGTTCGGCATCATGGGCGGCATCGTCACCCCCCACCGAGGCTTCCATCATCTGCGTGGTCTACGGCCTGTTCGTGGCTGTGTTCATCTACCGCAAGATGGGCCCCAAGGAGATGTACTCCTGCCTGAAGGGATACGGTTTCCTCTGCTTCCGCTATCATGGCTCTGGTTGGCCTTTGCAAACGTGTTCGCCTTCATCCTGACCAAGGAGCACATCCCCAGCATGATCGCCGACGCAATGCTGCGCCTGACCTCCAACAAGTACCTGATTCTGCTGCTCATCAACCTCTTCCTGATTTTCGTCGGCATGTTCATGGAGACCATCGCCGCCATCCTGATCCTGTTCCCGACCCTGCTGGCTGTGGCTACCGCCGTGGGCGTCGATCCCATCCATTTCGGCATCATCGTGGTCATGAACCTGGTTCTGGGCCTGTGCACTCCTCCCGTCGGCGTCTGCCTGTTCGCTGCCACCAACATCGGTGCCCGCTACGGCAAGTGCACCCTGTCCGACAGCGTGAAGGCTCTGGTCCCGCTGCTGATCGTCAACTTCGGCGTTCTGTTCCTGGTCACCTATGTGCCCTTCCTCACCGTCGGCGTGGCAAATCTGGTCATGGGCTGATCCTTTTCCTAGTCTTTCCAAGAAACTCTTTTTACTTCGTCAAAAATGGGCTTGCTGCAAACAGCCCCAAAAAGAGATAGGCGTTCCCGAAAGGGGCCGCCTATCTCTTTTTTGCAACATACATCCTTCGATGCCGCCCCGCTGGGATGGGAACGGTCATTCCGCCCCATGCCGGCCTGTCATAGATCGGCTGTCCCCACTCCGGCCTCTTCTCCGGCCGGCATCCGGAGCAGCAGGAGCTCTCTGCGCAAAGATCATAGAAGCCTGCTGCGCTCAGGACTGCCGGCTGAGCCAGCGGCCTGAGGAAGTCCTGAACATCATGCGGAATGCCCCCGCAAAGCCCCTGTGCAAGGGGCCGCGAGCAGTCGTCCTTCCGCTGCATTGCCTGCCCCGCCGCTCTAACGCACTGTGCCATAAAGTGCATTTTTCGCAATGGCAAGTTCTTTGTCATTCCGCAATGCCCGCCATCTCCGAACAAAAAACGGCCAGACAAAAGCAGGGTGCGCCCCGAAGGACACACCCTGCCAGTTTATTTACATCGTACAATGTGCGCTGAGACCGGCGCAAAGCGCCCGCAGAGCGCGGAAACGACCCGGTGAAGGGTTCTTACTTCTTGAAGGTCAGAACGCCCTTGCGGTAGGAAGGATCGCGGCTGTCCACGAAGTCGAAGGCTGCCTGTGCATCCTCGAAGTTCCAAGTGTGGGAGATGCTGCCGCGCAGATCCACCTTGCCCTCGTTGACCAGATCGATGACATCCTGGAACTTGCGGTTCTGCCGGCGGCTGCCGCGAACGTCCAGCTCCTTGGAAGTAATGACGAACTGGTTGACCTCGGTGGGAGCCACGGAGAAGCCCATGGTGATGACGCGGCCGGCGTTGCCGGTGGCCTGCAGAGCGGTCAGCAGGCTGCCCTTGACGCAGGCGGCATCGATGGTCACGGTGGGGCCATAGCCCTCGGTCAGCTCGTGAGCCTTGGCGGGAACGTCCTCCTTCAGGCTGTTGATGGTCTAGGTTGCGCTGTTCTCCTTGGCCTCTTCCAGCTTGGCGTCGTCGATATCGGTGACGATGATGGCCTTGGGGTTGTACAGCTTGACGATGCGCAGGATGGAGCTGCCCAGAGCGCCGCTGCCGATGATCATGACGGTGTCCTCGCTCTCCAGCTCAGCACGGCTGCAGCACTGCACAGCAATGGTGGTGGGCTCGATCATGACCGCCTCTTCGTCGCTCAGGATCTCAGGCACCAGATAGCAGTCGCGGTCCGGCACAGCCATGTACTCGCGGTAGCCGCCATCGATGTGCACACCGCGCACCTTCAGGCTGCCGCAGACGTTGGGACGGCCCTTGCGGCAGGCATAGCAGTGGCCGCAGGCGGTGACCTGATCGATGATGACGCGGTCGCCCACCTTCACGCGGGTCACGCCCTCGCCGATCTCCTCAACGATGCCCACGTTCTCGTGGCCGATGATGCGGGGGGATAGGTGGCAGCGGCATTGGTGCCATGGTAGATGCCCACGTCGGAGCCGCAGATACCGGCAGCGACCATACGGACCAGAACATTGTTTTCCTTGTCGATCTGAGGCTTCTCGAGATCAACGATCTGCAGTTTATTCGGTTCAACGATCTGAACGCCCTTCATAAAATCTTCCTCCTAAAATCTGATAACGGTCTTAAAGATTTTTGATGATCTTTCTGCACGGTGGGCGGATGGCTCCGGGCCGTGCTGATACTAACATATTACCACAGACGGAGCAAAAAGTAAATTGCTTTTTGAAAAAGAAAGTATTTTTCCCTTTTCGCAAAAAAAAAGGCCTGTACAGCGGCTTTATTTCATGTTTTCATGAAACCACGGCAAAAAATATGTAACATATCACAACGGCTAAAATTCAGTAAAAATGAAACGGGCCATCGCACAGGGGGGCAAGCCCCGGAGCAACAGCCCGTTTTTCGTTCTCCACAGCAGGAAGATATTAAAAAGGATAACAGCCAAACCGGATGCGGCAGCCCGTTCCGGGCGTTATGCAAACACGGCCACGACCACCTGCATTGCCACGCCGAGGAATGCGCCTGCACCCCATGTCAGGCCGGTGATGAACAGGTTCTGCTTCCACGAAGGATTGGTGCGCCACAGCACCGCAAGGCCCACGCCTGCACCGGTGCAAAGGCCCGCCACCAGACTGGAAAAGCGCAGAGCACCCTCCACATACAGCTGGGTCAGCAGCACGCTGGCGGCACAGTTGGGGATCAGGCCCACCAGCGCAGCCACTACCGGCTGGAAGAAGCCCATGCTGCCCAGAACGCTGGCAAAGACGTCCTCGCCCACGCCCTCGACGATCAGGCCGAACACCAGACTGAACGCAAAAATGAACACAAAGATCTCCAGCGTGTGGCGCAGGGCCGCTTTCCAGATGGGCTGGGCGTTGCCCTCTTCGTCGCTGTGCTCCTCGTGACAGTCCACCTCGTCGGCATGGCCGGTGTAGCCGCCGCGCAGGCGTTTTGGGCAGCACACCGCGCAGCACAAAATCCAGCACGAAGCCCACCGCAATGGCGTATACCACCTTGATGACCATGAGCACAGCCAGCTTATCCCAGTAGGCCGGCATGGATACCAGCAGCGGGATGGCTTCGTCGCTGGTGGCAAGGTAGACGGCCATCAGGGTGCCCAGTGTGATGACGCGGGAGGAATAGAAGTTGGACGCAATGGCCGAAAAGCCGCACTGCGGCACACAGCCCAGCACCGCGCCCGGAATCGCGCCCCAGCGGCCGCCTCCGGCCAGCAGTGCTTCAATGCGCTCACCGTGGCGGGTCTCGATATACTCGATCAGAAGATAAGCCAAAACAGGAAGGGCAGCATCTTGGCGGTATCCACCAGAGATTCGCCCAGAACATCCAGAAACAGTTCCATATACACTCCAAACGCAACCGTAAATCGCTTCATCATAGTAAATTGCAACCATTTTGCATTTTCGAACAGGGATGATTATACACGATATTCTCTCCAATTGCAATACCAAATTGCAAATTGATTGCAAATTTATATTATAGAATCGCTGCAGCGCAGTAAAAAACACGATTTAACTGGTCTCCGCTGATGCTCTGACCATTTTCAGCGGAATTATTATTTTTATTTCGCAATTCTGGAAAATCTGCGGATTTTCCAGAATTGCCTTTTCACGGAGGAGTCATGACCGAAAGCGGAAGCTGCCGCGCTGGTTTCCTGTGGAAACATTCGCGCGGCGGAGTTAACGTTCTGCTTGTTTTCAGCGGGCTTCTGCCCGCAGGCGTGACCGAAGGGTTCTGCCTTTCCTCCACGACCCTCGCCCATGAAAATGGGGTCCAGAAACACCCGCAGGCGTTTCTGGACCCCAAAATCAAAAAAATATAATTTCCTTAGCTTATGCGCAAAGCAACGCGGAGCGCATTTCAAAATCGTCCCACACAGCAGGAGTCTGCATTTTGTTTTACCCCTTCATTGGCACAAAGCCCACAAGGTCTTTTACCACCTCGCCGCCGATGATCAGGCCGGCCACCGAGGGCACAAAGGCATTGGAGCCCGGCACCGAACGGCGCTGGGTGCACTTGCGCTGGGTGCCCGGAGGGCAGATGCAGTGATTCTTGCAGCTGATGTCGTCATCCTCGATGGGGGGGTCATGGCAGGCTCTTTGGAGTATACCACCTTCAGGTGCTTGACCCCGCGCTTGCGGCACTCGGTGCGCATCACCTTGGCCAGCGGGCAGACCGAGGTTTTGTAGATATCGGTCACTTCAAAGCGAGTCGGGTCCATCTTGTTGCCTGCGCCCATGGAGCAGATGATGGGGTGCCTGCCTCCTTGCACTTCATCACCAGCGCCAGCTTGCCGGTGACGGTATCGATGGCGTCGACCACGTAGTCGTACTGGGTAAAGTCGAACTGATCCTGTGTTTCCGGACCAAAGAAGCACCGGTGGGTAGTCACCCTGATGTCCGGGTCAATGTCGTGGACGCGCTCTTCGGCCACATCCACCTTGAATCTGCCCTACGGTCTTGCGGGTGGCAATGATCTGCGGTTGATGTTCGTCAGACAGACCTTGTCATCGTCGATGAGATCCAGCGTGCCGATGCCGCTACGGGCCAGCGCCTCGACGGTGTAGCCGCCCACGCCGCCGATGCCGAACACGGCCACGCGGGAATTGTGCAGCTTTTCCATTGCTTCCGCGCCCAGCAGCAGCTGCGTGCGGGAATACTGATTTTGCATTTCGTTCTCCTTGTTACTTTTCTACGCGGGTGATGATGCCGCCGCCCAGCACCACGTCCCCCTGATACAGCACCACCGCCTGGCCGGGCGAGGGGCGCGCTGGGGCTGGTCAAATTCCAGCCGGAAGCCGCTCTCCGCCGGGTAGACGGTGGCGGCCTGCTCCACCTGATGGTATCGGGTGCGGGCTGTGACCCGCAGCGGCCCGGTCAGCTCCGGGATGGCGATCCAGTTCACCTCGTCCGCATACACGATGCGGTCGAACAGCATCTCCTCCGGCCCGACCGTGACGGTGTTTGCCTGCATGTCCTTTGCCGCAGACGTACACAGGTGCCCCCATGGCAAGGCCCAGCCCCTTGCGCTGGCCGATGGTGTACCGCACCGCGCCGTTGTGGGTGCCCACCACCCTGCCGCTCTCATCCAGAAAATCACCTGCCGGGTAGCGTTTGCCGGTGAAGTCCTCCATAAAGCGGGCATAGTCGCCGTCCGGGACGAAGCAGATGTCCTGACTGTCGTGCTTGCGGGCATTGACAAATTTGTGCTGCTCCGCGATCTCGCGCACCTCGGTCTTGTGCAGGCCGCCCAGCGGCAGGCGGATATGCGCCAGCTGCTCCTGAGTGAGGTTGTAGAGCACGTAGCTCTGGTCTTTGCCCTCGTCCAGCCCCTTTTTGAGCAGGAAACGGCCGGTGGCCTCGTCCTGCTCCACCCGGGCATAGTGGCCCGTGACCACATACTCCATGCCGTGTGCCCGGGCCCAGTCCAGCAGATGGCGGAACTTCATATATTTATTGCAGTCGATGCAGGGGTTCGGCGTGCCGCCCGCCTCATACACGCGGACGAATTTTTTCAATGATCTGTTCCCGGAAGTCGGCCGTGAAATCCAGCACCTCGTACGGGATATCCATGGCATACGCCACCTCTGCCGCGTCCTCGATGTCCTTTTCCGAGCAGCAGGTGTGAAAGCCGGACTGTCCCAGCGTTTCGTTGCGGGTGAGCCGCATGGTGATGCCGGTGCAGTCATAGCCTGCCTGCTGCATGAGCCATGCCGCCACCGAGCTGTCTACGCCGCCGCTCATGGCAATAAGGGCATGCGGCTTTGAATCAGGGGTCTGTGTGGTCATAAGTTCTCCTTTGGTGTATTCAACACACTAAAACAGTAGTATAATAGTAACTCTGAAAAAAGCGCTTGTCAAGACGCAGCAAGCTGCTGCACTGCGGCGTCAGCAGGGCTTGCCGCTCGTTGGGATATTCTTCCCGGATCACACCGTCCAGCAGCGCTTCCAGCACTTTGCGGATGCCCGGCCCCGCCGGGACCGCCTGCCGCCATCAGGTCGCGGCCATTCACAGCCAGCTGGCTGACGCGGCAGCACACACCGTCCGCATCCAATTGTTCGGCCAATTCAGAAAGTGCAGCAAAATCAGCCGCCCGTTCCGGCTGCAGGGCTGTGCCCAGTGCCGCCAGCCGCTGCACGGTACACAAGTTATATCTGCCCAGTAGTCGGCGGGCGTAGATATTCAGGGATACCGGCACTGGGGTGGGAACCCGACACGGCTTCCCGCACCAGCACCGCTGTTTCCTCAATACAGGCATTGGAGCAGCGCAGGCGCCTGAGGGTGCGGCGGGTGCCGTCCTCGCCAAGACTCAGCAGCAGCGCCGCCAGACGGACGGGCAGAGCCTGCCACCCGCCGGGCAGGCATCCACCACCGGCTTTACCGCCGCCAGTGCCTCCGGTGAAAGCTCGGGCCAAACAACGCTGAGTATTTTTTTGTCAAGATATGCCGCAGGGGCGGGTGCGCTCAGCAGTTTTGCAAGCTCTTCCTCGATGCGCTCCACCGATACACAGTCCAGATGGGCACACAGCTCCTGTGCCGCCTGCGCCGTGGGCGGGTCGATGGCAAAGCCAAACCGGGCTGCGAAGCGGTACAGCCGCAGGATGCGCAGCGCGTCCTCGGTGAACCGCTGGCGCGGCACACCCACGGCCCGCACGATGCCGCTCTGCAGATCGGCCTGCCCGCCAAAGGGGTCCACAAGGCCCTCTTTTTCATTGTAGGCCATGGCATTGATGGTAAGGTCCCGCCGGGCCAGGTCCTCCCGCACATCCGGCACAAAGTGCACCTCGTCCGGGTGGCGGCCGTCTGTGTAGGCGCCCTCTGTACGGAAGGTAGTGGTCTCGTACAGGGCACCGCTCTGCTTTACAGTTACCGTGCCGTGCTGCAGGCCGGTGGGAATGCATTTTTCTTCGCCGAACAGCGCCATCCCCTGCTGCGGCAGGGCGCTGGTGCAAAGATCCCAGTCATGGGGGGTAAGGCCCAGCAGGCTGTCCCGCACGCAGCCGCCCACCACGTAGGCCGCATAGCCCGCCCTGTGCAGGGTGTCCAGCAGCTCTGCCGCGCCCTCGTCCATCCGGATGGTCATGGCTGCACCTCCTCGTACTGCAGGGTGATGCTTTTGCCGTCAAAGCCGCACTCCGCCGCCGGGAAGATGCTCTGTGCCTGCGCGGCATACTCCTCCGGGTCGGTGATCATGGGGGAATAATGGGTCAGCCAAAGCCGCTTTGCCCTCGCCTGCGCGGCAAGGGTCGCGCTCTGCCCAAAGGTGCTGTGCCCCCACTGAGCTGCCTGGCTTCCTGTTCTGGAAGGGCATAGGTGGCATCGCAAATCAGCAGGTCTGCGTCCTGCGCCGCCTGCAAAAATACGGGCAGGGGGCCGTATCGCCGGAAAATACCACGCTCAACCCCTTGCGCGGGGCGCCCAGCACCTGTGCAGGCTGCACCGTTCTGCCCTCCACGGCAACGCTCTGCCCTTTCTGCAGCATCTTCCATTGCTGCACCGGCACCCCCAGCGCCTGGGCCTGCTCCGGCGAGAATTTGCCTGCACGGGGCAGCTCCAGCCGGTAGCCAAGGCATTTTACCCGGTGCTTTGTGGCAAACGGCACCAGCCGCGCACCGGCAGGCCAGCCCTCGCTCAGCGCATCCAGCGCCAGCGGCTGGCCCGGCATAAGCACCTGCGGCTTCACCGGATAGGGCAGCGGGCCGGTCAGTGCCCGCACCGCCGCCCAGATATCCGGCAGACCCTCCGGACCCAGCAGCGCAAGCGGCCTTGTGCGGCCCTGCGCCCCCAGAGTCTGCAAAAGGCCCGGCAGACCAAAGATGTGGTCGCCATGGTAGTGGGTCAGGCAGATGGCATCTGCCCGCATCAGGTTCACGCCCGCACGGCGCGCTGCCGCCTGCGTGCCCTCGCCGCAGTCCCACAGCAGGCCGTGGCCGCCGCAGGCAGCAAACGCAGCCGAAAGCGCCCGGTCCGGCAGCGGCATGGTAGCAGCGGTGCCCAGCAGTGTGATGGTCAGCATAAAGATCGTTCTCCTGTACAATGTATCTCTTAAGGTTTTATTGTACCACAGCCGGGCCGGTTGCGGTTGCACAATCGGTGCCTGCGGCGCATAGGATGGCCCAGCACAACAAAAAGGGGGCAGCGGGATGAGACGCAAAAAAGGGGAGCCTTTTTCCGGCAGGCCGCACAGCGGCCTTGGATGGGTGCTGCTGCTCGCCGCACTGGCCCTGTTTCTGCTGGCCGGTGCGCCCGGCTGCATGGCTCAGCGGATGGCGTGGTCTGCCCGGGGAACGATGATCTTTCTGCCCAGCGGGTTTTGAAAAAATGGGAGCATCCTGCTGCACAGAACGCTCCCATTTTTCTTTTTACTTTCCATCCGAATAGGGCAGCTGGCCGGTCAGGGTCAGCGTTTCGGCAAGTTCGTCCTCCGAGCGGAACCGCCACGCCGCCGCTCCCACGGCCACATAGCAGGGCATCGGCACGACCCCCTCCGGTGTAACGGCAAGGATCATCGTTTCACCGTCGCCCACCGCCGTTACCATGCCATCCGCACTCACAGTTGCCACGCCCGGGTTGCTGCTGAGCCATGTCATCGTTCCGTTTTTGCCGCCTGCAGTCTGCGCGGTCAGCTTCTGGCTGGCTCCCACTGCCTGCAGCAGCATGGCGTTTTTGCTCATCTGCACCCGTCCGATCTCCGATGTGACCGTTACCGTGCAGCGCAGCACCTGCCCGGCTGTGGTCAGTGCGCTGATGACGGCCCTGCCGGAGCCCTGCGCCTTTCACGGTACCGTTTGCTGCTTACCGATGCCACCGCCGGGTTGCTGCTCACCCACTGCCGCACATAGATGAACCCTCTGTCGTTCTGTTCCAGCTTCAGCTGAGCCGAAGGGCAGGCTCCCGCTCCGTAATGGTCAGCGCCAGCTCGGTGGTGTTCAGCACCGGGCGGCCACTGTGCTTTTGCGCACGGTCACCAAGGCAGGCTGGTTTTTTCGCCCCGCTCGTTGCAGGCTGTGATGGAAGCCGTGCCCTCGGAATGACCGGTCACCTTGCCGGTGCCGTCCACCGACGCCACTGCCGGATCACTGGAAGTCCAGATCAGAAAGAAGTAGTCGTTGGGTGCCTGCACATTCAGGTAGGCCACCGGGGCAGGGTCCTCACTGGTCAGCTCCAGCAGCAGTTCCGAGGTGTCCAGCGTCATACCGCTGTCCGGGACCGGGTGGGCCTTGACCGCACAGACCGGCAGAGCTCCTGCCAAAAGCAGCACCACACACAGCACGAATGCGCCAATGCCGGTCTTGAATCTTTGCTTCATGGGCTTTGCCCTCCCCTGCCTGTTTCCGGAAACGTTCAAATACTCTTATCTTCGTATTATTTTACACGCAGAGCAAAACATGGTCAAGTTTTTTGGGCCCTTCTGCCGCACCGCAGGGCCGCATTTTGTGGGGAGTGCTAAAATCCGGTTTTCAATTTTGTACAAAACGCCGCCGTACCCGGGACCGGATACGGCGGCGTCTGCCTGTTTTTATCAGTAGTTGATCTTTTTCAGCTCAAAGTAGCTCTGGGGGTGTGCGCACACCGGGCACTTGAGCGGAGCCGACTTGCCGATGAAGGTGTAGCCGCAGTTCCGGCACTGCCACAGCTGCTGCTCTTCGCGGGCGAACACCCTTGTTGTTCTTCAGGTTGTCGGCCAACGCGCGGTAGCGCTCTTCGTGCTCTTTCTCGATCTGGCCCACCATGGTGAACAATGCAGCCAGCTGGTGAAACCCTCTTCCTTGGCCTCCTTGGCCATGCGGGGGGGTACATCTCGGTCCACTCATCGTGCTCACCGCTGGCTGCCATGTCGAGGCAAGTCAGGGTGTCGGGGATGGCACCGCCGCACAGCAGCTTGAACCACAGCTTGGCATGCTCCTTCTCATTGCCGGCGGTCTCCTCGAAGATGGCGGCCAGCTGCTCATAGCCTGCCTTCTTTGGGCCACCGAGGCGAAGAACGTGTACTTGTTCCGGGCTATGCTCTCGCCTGCAAACGCTTCCCACAGGTATTTTTCTCGGTCTTGGTACCCTTCAGTTCCATGATGCTCTCCTTTCAAAAACGGATCTTCTGTCAGGATCGACCGATCCTGGCTCTATCATTCAGCCCGGCGGTAATTTTTTCGCCTGCGGCTCAGGTTCTGAACAGAGTATACCATATTCCCAATGCGAAATCAAGAACAATTCCTATTTATTTTGAGAATAATTTCACTTTTAACTGTGTTGCTTCAGGGCGCAGACTGCAATGCTCAGGGCGCTCCACGCTGCCTGATACATCAGCACCGTTGCCACCGAAAGCTCCCAGATGCTGCCTGCACTGGTGAGCAGAGCCGCAATGACGATGGAGAACAGCACCGAGACCATCTGCACCGTAGTGGCACTGTTCTCGGCATTCTGGGCCTGATCTGCCGCCTGCAGGCCGCCGGTCAGGCTGGCAAAGCCCCTTTGAGATGGATCATGCAGCAGACGTCCGCCGGGTCGGCAGGTGCGGCCTTGATGGCATCGCACTGCTCCTGATCCAGCACCGTGACCATGTCCTCCGGCAGGCGGTACACCTCGGTGATATGCTTTGCGGTCAGGCTGGGGTCCTGACAGGTGACCATCAGGCGGATGTTCTCCTTTTGCAGCACGGCAAGGGCTGCGGGCCACATTGCGCCCGCCCACATATTTCAGCACGAACATAGCGTGCAGGTTGCCGGACACAGCCAGATACAGGATCTGCAGTTCCCCATTTTTGGAGTGCTGCGCCTCGTACTCTTCATCCGGCAGCGAGACGCCCTCCTGCTCCAGATAGCGGCGGGTACCAATGAGGATGCGGTTGTTATCGCACCAGGCGGAAAAGCCCAGCCCATGGTGCTGCTCCAGATCCTTGACCGGGAACAGGATGTCTGTGCGTTCCTCAACGATCTGGCGGAACAGCCCCGCAGGGTACCGTGGCTCTCGTTGCAGCACGCTGGCCGCGTACAGGATGGCGCGGTCGATGCGGCCGCCCTTGAAGATGCGGATATCCTCCAGCTGTGCGCTGTCGGTTGTGAACAGGTCGTCTGCATCGATCTGCAGCGTATCAATGCCGCCCAGCTGCTCAATGGCCTGCCAACCGGGCACGACTGCGCCCACAGCCGCAGCCGCACGCTGCAGCCGTAGCGAGGCAACGCCCGCGATCAGGGTAGAAGAAAGCGGTGCACCCATGCACAGCACAGCGGCCATGGCAGCCGCCGCTTTGTTCCAGCCGGCTCCTGCCAGCAGGAACAGCACACCGCTGAGCAGGGCAACGCCCAGCAGGATGTACGAAACTTGCGTGCACGGCGCTCGCTTGCACGTTCACTCAAGCTCTGCTCCACAAAGCCGTCAGCTTCCTTCATCGGGCGGCTCAGCAGCACCCAGGGGTCCTTCTGTTCCAGATCCCGTGCAAGGGCACGCAGCAGGTCTTTGTCCTTGGCGCGGTAGGCGCCCTCGAACTCCACACCATTGGTCACCAGCTCATAGCCGCCCTTGACAGCAGCCAGCATCACCCGGCTGCCCAGCAGCGCAAGGAACAGCCCCAGCGCGGCCATGCCGCTGAGCAGCGAGATGCCGGTGGTGCCGCGGTAGACATTTGCGTTCAGCATGGCTGTAACCGCCTGCACCAGCGCTGCTACTGCGGCCAGCGCCGGCATCGTATCGGCCGAGGGACGCCCGCGCAGGCCGTTCAGGCCGTCGCGCAGCACCGGGAAGCCCACGCACAGGCTTGCTGCCAGCAGCAGCAGGTTTGCAGCATAGAATGCCGCCGGGGCAGCATCCGGGTCCAGCGCCGCCATGGCGGGCAGCAGCCCATCCGACACCAAACCAAAATGCAGCAGCACCACAGCCAGAATGCCGCCCAGCACGCAGCGCAGCGTCAGCTCTGCACTCATACGGTGCAGCTTTTCCGCTGTCGCCTCCGGGCCCTGCAGCTCGCTCTCCGGCTCCTCAGCCAGCGGCGCAGGCTCCCCGGCTTCCGGTTTCTGTTCCGGCTGAGGCGCAGCCGCTGCCTTTGCCTGCGGCTCTGCTGCCGGGGCTTCGCCGTCCAGCGGCAGCAGCGGCAGGCTCATGGTGTCCTCTTTTGCAGCGGGCGCATCTGCCGGGGCCGAGGGGGCCTGCGGCTTTTCTTCGTCCTCTGCACGGCCAAAGAAATCGATCACCGGCTTTTTGCGTTCCGGTCTCTTTTTTTTTCCTTCGGCTGCAGGTCGGCATCCGCTTCCTTCACCGACGCAAACACGGCAGCGGGCAGCGACGTGCCGCTTTCTTCTTTTTTACGTTCAGGAGCAGTTTCCGGCTGCGCTGCCGGGGCTGTTTCCTCTGCCTCTGCCTGTGCCGTCCGGGTCGGCGCGGCTGCGCCGGGAGCGGGCTTTTTTTCTCGCTCAGGCCGTTGATCATCGCCTTGAGCTGTGCCATCTCCTGCTGCTCCTGCTCTTCCTGCGGCAGCAGCACCTCCGGCGCATTCTTGGGATTGCGAGAGGTTTTTGCCTCACTGCGCTGCCCGGCAGGCTCTGTCACCGGGGGGCCGCGCTCTGTCTGGGCGGCTCCGGCTCCTTTGCAGGGGCAGGGGCCGGGAGATCCACCCTGAGCGGTTCTGCATCCTCCGCTTCCGTCTCCAGAAGGGGCCACGGGGCCAGCTCCCGCTCCGGGTCTGCCGCAGGCTTCAGCATCAGTTCCAGATCCGCTTCCGGTTCCGGCTGCGCATCCTCACCCAGCCGCACCTCACCGGTTGGCATTTCCTGCGGCTCTGCTGCCTGGGCTTCCTCCTGATCTGCCTTGCCGCGGGCAAACAGGCCAAACCGTTTCTGCGGCTTTTCCTCCGGCTGGTTTTCGTCCCTCCGGGTCATCTCCTCCGGGATATCCACCGCCGTGGTGCTGAAAAAAAGGAGCGGAACTTTTCATCCTCGGTCATTGCCTGATTGTTATTTTTATCTTTCGGCATTCTTGTCCCTCCTGTAATTCAAATTGAGGTTCCGGCCCGAATGCCGGATCATGCCTGCTGTGCTGTGCGCTGGGACTGGATCTCGTACAGGATGATGCCCGCAGCCACCGACACGTTGTAGCTGTCCACACCGGTGCCCGGTGCTGCCATATCCAGCCGCACCACGCCGTCGCACAGCTTCTTCACCAGCTGCGAAACACCGCTGCCCTCGCTGCCCAGCACCAGTGCAATGGGGCCGGTCAGGTTGTTCCTGCGCAGAGACACGCCGTCCATATCGGCGCAGTAGACGAACACACCCTGCTCCTTCAGGCGGCGGATGGTCTCGCCGATGTTGGCCACACGAGCCACCTGGCAGGCGTTCTGCGGCACCCGCGCTGGACTTGATGACGGTAGGCGTGACCGATGCACCGCCGCGCTTTGGGATCACGATGCCATGCGCACCGCACAGCAGAGCACTGCGCATCACGGCACCCAGATTATGCGGGTCTTCAATGCCATCGCTCAGCACCAGAAAAGGTGCCTCGCCCTTGTCCTTGGCTGCTGCCATCAGGTCATCCACCGTCACATACTCGATCTCGCTGGCAAATGCAGCCACACCCTGATGACTCTCAGTGCCGGTCATCAGGCGCAGCTTGTTGGGATGCACCCGCTTGACCGTGGCACCCGCATCCTTTGCCAATGCGGTATAGTAAGCCGCCACGGCCGGAGCCATGCCCTCAGCAATGAGCACGGTGTCCACGCCGGAACCGCTTTTCAGCAGTTCGGTCACCGGATTTTTGCCATAAACAAGGCTCTCGTTTCTTCTGCGTGTTCTCTTCCGGGCTGCGGCGCGGACGGCGCGGCTGGTTCTTTTCTTCCATTGTATTTTCTCCCTTTCTTTGTATTACCGGAACGTGCTGCGTGCACCCTCAAAAGGTGCGCGGCATCCTGCACTGCGCACCATAGCGTTTCCATATGATAACTCATCTTGAAGTATAGCATAAGCCAACCTTGTTTGCCAGCAAATTACCGTTTTTTATCCGCGTCCTGCAAAAGTTTTTTTCACACCCTGTTCACGGTCTGCCGCATTTTCCGCTTTGGCAGGCCGCGCTCCTTTTTGCAGAAATGTTTTTGCCGCACAGGTGCATCTTCACTCTGTTGCTGCACAAGCATCCTCTGTTTTGCCGATGAGAAAAAGTTTTCCACAAAAATGTGGTATACAATCCGTAAAGGGCCGATCACTTTTTCCACAAGTTGAAAACTCTGTGGAGAAAGTTCAAAACTCAAGCGTTCAAGCCTGTTTTCTCTGTGGAATTCCACACTTTCCACAAGGTTTTCCACTTTTTGGTTCGATCTTTTTGGATTTCCTGCGTACAATTTGTAGAATACAAGTCGGAAATATGACAATTTTTTGAACTGCATCCTGTCCGCTTTTGCCAAATTGCCCAACATCATTTTGACGAATGTGGATCCCTGTTGAAAATTCGTCCTTTTGCTACTTTCTGCCGCGCGGCTTCGCATGTTGCAGATTTTATGGAATATTGTTGTTTTTTGTTCTGTGCTGACCCTTTCTGACGGAAAGTTTCCTTCCCTGCAGGGATCGATTTTCCGCATTGTTGCAGGAAAAAAGCCTGTTTGGATTGATTTTAGGCGCTGTTTGGGGTATACTAACCTTACAGGTTCGTTAAACCGTGCACAAAGCAGGCATGAAACGAGCAAGGCCCCAATGATTTTGTGGAGGTAATGAATAATGTTGGTAAATGCAACCGAAATGCTGATTAAGGCTCGTGACGGCCACTATGGTGTGCCTCAGTTCAACATCAATAACCTGGAGTGGACCAAGTGCTGTTCTGACCGCCTGCGAGGAGATGAAGAGTCCTGTCATTCTGGGTGTCTCCGAGGGTGCCGGCAAGTACATGACCGGTTTCAAGACCGTCGCTGCCATGGTGGACGCAATGGTCGATTCCATGGGCATCACCGTCCCCGTTGCCCTGCATCTGGATCACGGCACCTATGAGGGCTGCAAGGCCTGCGTGGAGGCTGGCTTCTCTTCCATCATGTTCGACGGCAGCCACTACTCCATCGAGGAGAACGTGGAAAAGACCAAGGAGCTGGTCGCTCTGGCACATTCAAAGGGCCTGAGCATCGAGGCCGAGGTCGGTTCCATCGGCGGCGTGGAGGACGGCGTCGTGGGTGCCGGCGAGATCGCAGACCCCGAGGAGTGTGCAAAGATCACCGCTCTGGGCATTGACTTCCTCGCAGCCGGCATCGGCAACATCCACGGTGTCTACCCCGCTAACTGGAAGGGCCTGGACTTCGAGGCTCTGGACCGCATCCACAAGGCCACCAACAACATTCCTCTGGTCCTGCACGGCGGCACCGGCATCCCCGATGACATGATCAAAAAGGCCATCAGCCTGGGTGTTTCCAAGATCAACGTCAACACCGAGTGCCAGCTGGTCTTCGCAGAGGCCACCCGTAAGTACATCGAAGAAGGCAAGGACCAGCAGGGCAAGGGCTTCGACCCCCGCAAGCTGCTGGCTCCCGGCGCAAAGGCCATCGAGGCCAAGTGCAAGGAAAAGATCGAGCTGTTCGGCTGCGCCGGCAAGGGCTAAGCGGAAGTTTGTATCGTAACCGGTACACCACCCAATAAAGTATGCGGCCCCGCTGCACTGTTATGCACAGTGCAGCGGGGCCGTTTTTTTATTTTGAAATTCGATAATGCCCCACGATGTCGGTTCGTTTTTCCAGAATGTCCTGTTCGTAAGCTGTCTGCCATGGGTCATTGTGGTGAATGATATAAGGCACTCCGTTTTTATTTCGCCGGTCGGACACGATGCCGATATGTCTTTCAAAGATCACAATATCGCCGCCCTGCCATTCCTCTATTTCTGAGACATCTGTGGTCAGGGCAGCTGCTGTGTGTGCAAAAAAAACACCTTCAGGTTTCGTACCCGTCGGAAATCTATGTTTGCATCCGGTTCTTCCACCATATAATCCTGTGGCTGCTCCCCGGATATCTGCGTCCACAAGCTCTTGTAGATCATATCCCGCATTCTTCAACGCATATGCAACTACATCGGTGCAAACGCCATAACCATCGTCAGGATAACCGGTCTCATAATAGCGGCTTTTGTATTTTGGATGTGTGCTCACATAGGCCAGTGCGCCGTTCAGAATATCCAACTGATCGTCTACGCCGTCATCATCCCGATCTACGCTACTATGAAACTGCGATATCCTGCCCCGATAATCGTCCTCCGGCCGGATTGCCGTGGTGCGCTGATAATGTGTCTGCACATTAAATACGATGCTGCAGAACAGTAAAAGCGCCAGTACCGCTATATAACGCTTTGCTGTATCCTTGCGGGTTCTGTCCGAACGCATATTCTCACCCCTTCCTGCTTTGAGGATACCAACTTTTTCCCTGTTCTGCAACCCCTTGGCATATAGCGCAACAAAAAAGCCCTGAGACTTTCATCTCAGAGCTCTTTGTTAAGTCGGCGACTACCTATTTTCACAAGCCGTTTCCAGCTAACTATCTTCGGCACAAGTAAGCTTAACTTCTGTGTTCGGAATGGGAACAGGTGGAACCTTACCGTCATCGACACCGACCAATTTGACTGAATCAGTATAACACATTTCTGTGCTTCTGTCCAGCATTTCTTAGAAGGACGTGCCTTCAAAACTGAATAATCACTGCTGACATTTTTTCGTTAACTTAAAAGTCTCAAGCGAATTGTGGTCAAGCCCTCGACCTATTAGTACACGCTTGCTGAATGGATCGCTCCACTTACACATCGTGCCTATCAACCTTGTAGTCTTCAAGGGGTCTTACTTGTTTGAAACAATGGGATATCTTATCTTTGGGTCGGCTTCACGCTTAGATGCTTTCAGCGTTTATCCGATCCGTACATAGTTGCCCAGCTATGCCCTTGGCAGAACAACTGGTGCGCCAGAGGTACGTCCGCTCCGGTCCTCTCGTACTAGGAACAGCTCCCATCAAATATCCTGCGCCCACGACAGATAGGGACCGAACTGTCTCACGACGTTCTGAACCCAGCTCGCGTACCGCTTTAATTGGCGAACAGCCAAACCCTTGGGACCGAATACAGCCCCAGGATGCGATGAGCCGACATCGAGGTGCCAAACCTCCCCGACGATGTGGACTCTTGGGGGAGATCAGCCTGTTATCCCCAGGGTAGCTTTTATCCGTTGAGCGATGGCATTTCCACTCACATACCACCGGATCACTAACTCCAACTTTCGTTTCTGCTCGACCCGTCGGTCTCGCAGTTAGGCTCGCTTCTGCGTTTGCACTCTTTTGCTTGATTTCCGTTCAAGCTGAGCGAACCTTTGAACGCCTCCGTTACTCTTTAGGAGGCGACCGCCCCAGTCAAACTGCCCACCTAACAATGTCCCCCGCCTTGATTCAAAGGCGCAGGTTAGAATTCCAATATCGCAAGGATGGTATCCCAACGGCCACTCCACAAATGCCAAAGCACTTGTTTCCCTGTGTCCCATCTATCCTGTGCATGCAACATCGAAACCCAATATTAGGCTACAGTAAAGCTCCATGGGGTCTTTTTCCGTCTTGTCGCGGGTAACCGGCATCTTCACCGGTACTACAATTTCGCCGGGCGGGCTGTCGAGACAGTGCCCAAATCATTACGCCTTTCATGCGGGTCAGAACTTACCTGACAAGGAATTTCGCTACCTTAGGACCGTTATAGTTACGGCCGCCGTTCACTGGGGCTTCGATTCAATGCTTGCACATCTCCTCTTAACCTTCCAGCACCGGGCAGGCGTCAGCTCGTATACGTCATCTTTCGATTTAGCACAAACCTGTGTTTTTGGTAAACAGTCGCTTGGGCCGTTTCACTGCGGCTCTATCTCTTGAGCACCCCTTCTCCCTAAGTTACGGGGTCAATTTGCCGAGTTCTTAACAACCCTTCTCCCGTTGGCCTTAGAATCTTCTTCCTACCTACCTGTGTCGGTTTGCGGTACGGGGGCACCGCAGAAATACACACAGCTTTTTCTCGCCATCTTCCATCCCGGACTTCGGTACTAATTTCCCTCGATCGCTACCGGAACCAACACCCGGCTCCGAGACTTCAAATGTGTCCCTGTGCTTAACTCTTTTGGTGGTGACGGAATCTCTACCGTCTGTGCATCGGCTACGCCGTTAGGCCTCACCTTAGCTCCCGACTAACCTGGAGCGGACGAACCTTCCTCCAGAAACCTGAGGCTTTCGGCCATGCAGATTCTCACTGCATTCGCGCTACTCATTCCGGCATTCTCACTTCTATACACTCCACAGCCGCTTGCGCTACTGTTTCACCGCGTATACAACGCTCCCCTACCCAATACATTGCTGTATTGCCTAAGCTTCGGTGTCAGGTTTAGCCCCGTTAAATTCTCCGCGCAAAGACGCTCGACCAGTGAGCTATTACGCACCCTTTGAATGAGTGGCTGCTTCTGAGCCAACATCCTGGTTGTCTGCGTATCTTCACATCGTTTTCCACTTAACCTGACTTTGGGACCTTAGCTGTAGATCTGGGCTGTTTCCCTTTTGACAATGACATTTATCTGACACTGTCTGACTCCCAAGCATCAATACTCTGGCATTCTGAGTTTGATAAGCTTCGCTAACCTCTCGGCCGCTAGGCTATTCAGTGCTTTTACCTCCAGGTATCTAACTTGAGGCTAGTCCTAAAACTATTTCGGGGAGAACCAGCTATCTCCGGGTTCGATTGGAATTTCTCCGCTACCCACAGTTCATCCGCCGCCTTTTCAACGGAGGTCGGTTCGGTCCTCCATGGATTTTTTACTTCCACTTCAACCTGACCATGGGTAGGTCACCCGGTTTCGGGCCCATTATATGCAACTTAACGCCCTTTTCAAACTCGCTTTCGCTTCGGCTCCAGACCTTAAGTCCTTAACCTTGCTGCATACAATCGCTCGCCGGACCGTTCTACAAAAAGTACCCTATATCACACTTTGACGTGCTGCTCTAGGTGCTTGTAGGCACAGGGTTTCAGGTTTTTTTCACTCCCCCTCCCGGGGTGCTTTTCACCTTTCCTTCACAGTACTATACGCTATCGGTCACTGGGTAGTATTTAGGGTTGGAGGGTGGTCCCCCCATATTCCGACCAGGTTTCACGTGTCTGGCCGTACTCTGGAAATCGCTCAGCTCTTGTCGTTTTCACCTACGTGGTTCTCACACTCTCTGACCGGCCTTCCCATGCCGTTCGGTTAACAACTTAAGTCCTAAATGCGCTCCGTACCCCGGAAGTATTTCTACTCCGGTTTGCCCTCTTCCGCGTTCGCTCGCCACTACTTACGGAATCTCGTTTGATGTCTCTTCCTCGCCCTACTTAGATGTTTCAGTTCAGGCGGTTCCCTCGATATACCTATTTTTAAGTTCAGTATAACGTACCTGAGTATGAACCCAGGTGAGTTTCCTCATTCAGAAATCTCCGGATCAATGCTTATTTGCAGCTCCCCGAAGCTTATCGCAGCTTATCACGTCTTTCATCGGCTCCCAGTGCCAAGGCATTCGCCCTGCGCCCTTGTTCGCTTGACCTTTCAAACGTTCTTTTGGAACATTTGGTATCCTCTTGATTCTCTCTTGCCAACGAAGATTATTGTTACCCTTCCTTTTGAAATTGTAATATTTCTTAAAAAGAACTTACTATAATCTTTGTTTCGCAGTTATTATTCAGTTTTCAAGGTACGTCTTTGAGTGTCCTTTTCAGGGCCCTCAAAATCGAACAATATCTACTTGAACTTGAACTTGTCACCTGTTCCAATGACTGACCATCTTAGATGCTCTGTCATTGCCTGACTCCTTAGAAAGGAGGTGATCCAGCCGCAGGTTCTCCTACGGCTACCTTGTTACGACTTCACCCCAATCACCAGTTTTACCTTCGGCGGCGTCCTCCTTGCGGTTAGACTACCGACTTCGGGTCCCCCCGGCTCTCATGGTGTGACGGGCGGTGTGTACAAGGCCCGGGAACGTATTCACCGCAGCATGCTGATCTGCGATTACTAGCAATTCCGACTTCGTGCAGGCGAGTTGCAGCCTGCAGTCCGAACTGGGACGTTGTTTCTGAGTTTTGCTCCACCTCGCGGTCTTGCTTCTCTTTGTTTAACGCCATTGTAGTACGTGTGTAGCCCAAGTCATAAAGGGCATGATGATTTGACGTCATCCCCACCTTCCTCCGTTTTGTCAACGGCAGTCTGGCCAGAGTCCTCTTGCGTAGTAACTGACCATAAGGGTTGCGCTCGTTGCGGGACTTAACCCAACATCTCACGACACGAGCTGACGACAACCATGCACCACCTGTCTCTGCGTCCCGAAGGAAAAACATATTTCTATGTCCGTCGCAGGATGTCAAGACTTGGTAAGGTTCTTCGCGTTGCGTCGAATTAAACCACATACTCCACTGCTTGTGCGGGCCCCCGTCAATTCCTTTGAGTTTCAACCTTGCGGTCGTACTCCCCAGGTGGATTACTTATTGTGTTAACTGCGGCACTGAAGGGGTCAATCCTCCAACACCTAGTAATCATCGTTTACAGTGTGGACTACCAGGGTATCTAATCCTGTTTGCTACCCACACTTTCGAGCCTCAGCGTCAGTTGGTGCCCAGTAGGCCGCCTTCGCCACTGGTGTTCCTCCCGATATCTACGCATTCCACCGCTACACCGGGAATTCCGCCTACCTCTGCACTACTCAAGAAAAACAGTTTTGAAAGCAGTTCATGGGTTGAGCCCATGGATTTCACTTCCAACTTGTCTTCCCGCCTGCGCTCCCTTTACACCCAGTAATTCCGGACAACGCTTGTGACCTACGTTTTACCGCGGCTGCTGGCACGTAGTTAGCCGTCACTTCCTTGTTGAGTACCGTCATTATCTTCCTCAACAACAGGAGTTTACAATCCGAAGACCTTCTTCCTCCACGCGGCGTCGCTGCATCAGGGTTTCCCCCATTGTGCAATATTCCCCACTGCTGCCTCCCGTAGGAGTCTGGGCCGTGTCTCAGTCCCAATGTGGCCGTTCAACCTCTCAGTCCGGCTACCGATCGTCGCCTTGGTGGGCCATTACCTCACCAACTAGCTAATCGGACGCGAGGCCATCTCAAAGCGGATTGCTCCTTTTCCCTCTACCCGATGCCGGGTCGTGGGCTTATGCGGTATTAGCAGTCATTTCCAACTGTTGTCCCCCTCTTTGAGGCAGGTTCCTCACGCGTTACTCACCCGTTCGCCACTCGCTTGAGAAAGTAAACCTCCTCTCGCTCGTTCGACTTGCATGTGTTAGGCGCGCCGCCAGCGTTCGTCCTGAGCCAGGATCAAACTCTTTATAAATGATATTTATCACTTAAAAGTGTTAAATCTTGTTTCGCTCAGCACGCAATCGCTTGCGTCCTGTGTGAATTACTTTTGTTTGGAATTGTTTACCGTGTTTTTCCAACACGAAAATAGGTTCCGTTACAAGTTCTTTCGATATTGTTCAATTTTCAAGGTCCTGTGCGCCGCAGCCTTGCGGCTGACGACTTGATTATTTTACCACAGAAGTGGTTTTTTGTCAAGCACTTTTTTGAGAAGCTTTTGAACTTTTCTGAACTTGGAGCGCTTCAGGTTTCTCGGTATCAGCCGGAACTTTTCAGCGTCTATTGGTTCTTTTCAAGGGCTTCCTGCTGAGGCTTCAGAAGTCATTCTTTTGTCTCAGCGCTTGGCGCTCACATATAGTACCATATCGCAACTACTTTTGCAAGCCTTTTTTACATTTTTTTCGCCTTTTTTTGCGCTTTGTATACATCATCCAGTTTTTCGCTCGGTTTCAGGGGATGTTTTGACCTTTCTTCCACCATTTCTGCGCTAAAACAGCCGCCGCACAAAAAGTGCAGCGGCTGTTGCCTTGGGATTCAGTTCTTTTCTTCCTGCTTCATCTCCCGCAGGGTCAGCCAGACCGCTGCTGCCAACATCGGCAGCGCGGCGATCAGGCCAATGGGCATGGGTCCCAGTACATTATAATAGGCATCTGCAGGGGTGACCAGCACCTGCGGCAGTGCTGCAATGGCATTGAACGCGCCGTGCGCAATGGCAGGCACCCAGATGCTCTCCGTTTTCTCATAGAGGATATCCAACAGAGTGTTCAGGGCAAAGCAGACCACGCACCACACCACCAGACCCAGCAGGGGGGCACCCAAATAGTCGGTGCCGTACTCGTAGCCCACCAGCAGCATCAGCGGCCAATGCCAGATGCCCCACACAACGCCGCCCAGCAGGCGGCCATTCAGCAGACCGAACTGCTCCTTCAGGCGGGGCATCATGTAGCCGCGCCAGCCGACCTCCTCGCCCAGCGCGGGGAACATATTGATGGCCGGGGCAAGGAGCACCGCAAACAGGCCATTCTGCAACAGGTAGCCGAGGGTGGAGACCCCCAGCTGACTGCGCAGGGTCTGTGCGTCCATCTCGCCGCCGTAGGCGGCTACCAGCCAGCTGCCGGAAAAGTCCAGCCGGGAGGGGAACACCGCAAAATACAGCACCGCACCCAGCAGGGTGAGCACCGCCGGGCCGAACCACGCCGCCAGCCAGTAGCGGCGCTTGCCCTGCACCTTCCAGCCGATGCCGGTGGGCTGGCGCAGAAAGACCTTTTGCACCAGCAGCACCGCCAGCAGCGGGCAGAACATGGTAACGATGAGCGCCAGCTGATACAGCACAGCGTTATTCTGCTGCAAAAGTGCTATGCAGCCGCCGACCTGGCACAGCCACGCCATGCCGAAGGCGAACAGGAAGTACAAGCCGAAGCCCTGTTTTTCTTTTGCTGTCATACGAACTTCACCGCCGTTCCGTAAGCTATGACCTCTGCTGCGCCCTGCATGACGCTGGCAGAGGCGTACCGCATGCCCACAATGGCATCCGCGCCAAGGCTTTCTGCGTCCTTGACCATACGTCCGGTAGCGATCTGCCGAGCTTCGGTAAGCATATCTGCGTAGTCGGTCACCTCGCCGCCCACAAGGGTGCGGAAACCGGCCATCAGGTCGTGGCCGAGGTTGCGGCTCTGCACCGTGCTGCCGCGCACCACGCCCAGCGCTTCCAGCTTTTTGCCGGGCACCTCGTTAATAGTTACGATAAGCATCTTCTTCTCCCTTTCCGATCTCTTCGATGCGATCCAGCAACACCTTCAGCGTGCCCACGATGCAGCCCGCCGGGATGCCGAACATCACCACCAGCAGCGGCAGCGGCGGGGCATCCTGCGGGTCGGTGTAGATTGCCCAGCCCATGATCGCCATTACAAAAGCCATCATGGTCACAAAAAGGGCGGCACCGATGCAGGCGCCCCGGATGCGGCGGGTCTTTTGGTCGGTACGTTCAATGTTCACAAAGGTCACTCCCTGTTCTTCCCGTGCGGTCAGGCGCGCAAGCGTCTGCTCCACATCCAGTTGTTCCAGAGGGCCGTCCTCCTGTTGCAGCAGCGTGCAGAAACCGATTGCTTCCTCCAAGTCGGCGCGGCGGCTGCGCAGACGTTCCAGCTGCTGGCTCATGCCCTCGGCCAGCGTGCGCTGCCCTTCCAGCATCTCCCGGATCTCGGCCAGCGGCACGTCCAGCTTGCGCAGCAGCTTGATGCGGCGCAGGCGCTCCACGTCCGCCTGCGAGTAGCTGCGGTAGCCGTTGCCCGGCTCCCGGCTGGGGCTGATGAGCCCCTCCTCCTCGTAAAAGCGGATGTTCTTTTTGGTCACGCCAACGGCGGCTTCCACTTCGTTGATCTTCATGGGTCACGACCCCCTCCTTACGGGAGTATTCTACACCTTCCACAAGGGGGAAGGTCAAGCCTTTTTGCAAAAAAAGAGCCGCCGCACAAGGTCGTACAGCAGCTCCTTCCTTTAAAAATAGCACTTGATCTGGAAACGGTCGGCGTTGTCCTGCTTTTCCTCCACCACGATGTGCTCATGGTTGAAGTCGAAGTGCACCGGGGTGCACAGGTCGGTATTGCGGGTCAGGCGCAGCAGCTCCTGCACACGCTTTTTCTCCTCCGGCACATAGAACAGGTAGCTCACGCCCTCCTTTTTGGCGCGGCCGGTGCGGCCGATGCGGTGGGTGTAGTGCTCGTTCTCGCTGGGCACATCATAGTTGATAACGGCATCCACATCCGAGACGTCGATGCCACGGGCGGCAACGTCCGTAGCCACCAGAATGGCCAGCTTGCCGTCCCGGAAGGCCTGCATGATCTGGTTGCGCTCCTTCTGGGAGAGGTCGCCGTGCAGGCAGTCCACCGAGAAGCCCAGCCGTGCCAGCTGGTTTGCCAGCGTGGCGGTGTTGAACTTGGTATCGCAGAACACCATCACCCGCTTGTAGCCCTCGCCGATGATGATCTGTGCCAGATCCGACAGCTTGTTGCGGCCGGAGGTCTCCAGCATATACTGGGTGATCTTGGGCTGGCTCTCCTCCCGGGGCTGCACGGTGATCTCCTCGGCGTTATGCTGGTACAGCCAGCCGATATCCATCACCTCGCGGCTGATGGTGGCGGAGAACATGGACAGCGCCTTGCGTGCCTTCATCATCTCGATGATGTGGCGCACATCCTTATAAAAGCCCATGTTCAGCATCTCGTCGGCCTCGTCCAGCACGATCTGGGTCACATGGGAGATATCAATGCTGTGGTGCTTGTAGTGGTCCATCAGGCGGCCCGGGGTAGCTACCACGATCTGGCAGCCCTCGGCCAGACGCTTTGCCTGCTTTTCCATATTGGCGCCGCCGTACACACAGGCCACCTGCACCTCGGGCATAAAGTAGGTGAGGTTGGTCAGTTCCTCCGCGATCTGCTGGGCAAGTTCCCGGGTGGGGGCCATGATGACGGCCTGCGGGTACTTGTTTTCCGGCTGGATATGCTCCACCACCGGGATGCCGAAGGCACAGGTCTTACCGGTGCCGGTGGGTGCTTTGGCGATGACATCATGCCCGGCCAGCATGAGGGGGATGGTCTTTTCCTGAATCTCGGTCATTTCGGCAAAGCCCATGCGTTCCACAGCCTTGTGGATGGCTTCGCTGCACTGCAACTCGCTGTAAAGCATTTGGACAACTCCGTTCTTTGTGGCGTTTTTTCTCGTTGCAACAAGTATAGCATGAAATGCCGCGCTTGTCAGCAGAGAAACCAAAAGATGCCGTGCATCGCACACAGGGCGGGACGATTTAGAATGCCCTCCGCTTGCGCTCTGGGCATTTTCAGCGGAAAATGATTTTGAATTTCGGGATATCGGAACGCCTGCGGGCGTTCCGATATCCCATTTTCACAACAGAGTTTTTGGCAAACAAAAAGAACCGCACCCGGGGTCACGGGTACGGTTCTCATTATGCAGGGATCAGACGGTCTCTTCCACGCTCTTCTTGCCGGCCTCCAGCTTCTGCTTGAAGCGGCCGCTGGCCTTGAAGCCGGGGATGGAGGTGGACTCCAGCTGGCTGGAGACCTTGGTCTTGGGGTTGGTGTAAGCCTTCGGCTTGCGGGGGCGCATCTCAAAGCGGCCAAAGCCGGCGATGGTCACCTTTTCGTCAGCGCGCAGGCAGTCCGCGATCTGGTCAAACATTGCATCCATCGTGGTCTCGACCTGAGCTTCGGTAAAGCCGGTCTTGCGTGCCACGGTTTCGATCATCTGGGAACGGGTCATGTATCGATATCCTCCTGGAATGTCCAAAAGTAACGTCTTTTGGCAAATTTTGCGTTGTTGAGTATAACATATTTATCGCACTGTTTTCGATGGATTGCGCACGAAATGTAGCTTATTGCGCACGAACTATATCTAGTTCCGTGCACCCCGCACAAATACAGCGCCCACCGTTTCGGCAGGCGCTGTACAGAGCTATTTTATGCGGGTCTCAGGGCTTATTTGCCGCGGTACAGAGTGGCGATATCCACCAGCGGGATGTTCGCCAGACTGTGCTCGCTGCGCAGGCAGTCCACCAGAGAAGCGGCGGTGTCCACTGCGGTGATGCAGGGGATGCTCAGCTCCACGGCTTTACGGCGCAGGCGGACGGAATCGCGCCGGGGGTCACGGCCCTTGGCGCTGGTGGAGAACACATAGTCCACCAGACCGCTCTGCAGCAGATCCACGATGTTGGGTGCCTCGCCGGAGATGTTGCGCACCTCGTTGCAGGGGACCATGTGCTTGTTGAGCCATGCACAGGTGCCGGAGGTACCGTAGAGCTTATAGCCCATATCCTTCAGCTTCCATGCAATATCCACGAACTCAGGCTTGTCGCTGTCCTTCACGGTGAAGATGCAGCAGCTGCCCGGACCGGGAGTCTTGAAGGTATAGCCTGCACCGATCAGACCCTTGAGCAGGGCATCGTGGTAGTTGGGCGCAATACCCAGCACCTCACCGGTGGACTTCATCTCGGGGCCGAACTGGGTATCCACGGCGTGCAGCTTTTCAAAGCTGAACACAGGCACCTTCACCGCCACATAGGGGGCGTTGGGGTGCAGACCGGTGCCGTAGCCCATATCCGTCAGCTTCTCGCCCAAGCAGCAGCGCACGGCCATATCCACCATGGGCACGCCGGTGACCTTGGAGATGTAAGGCACGGTACGGGAGGAGCGGGGGTTCACCTCGATGACGTACACACGGCCATGGGAGACGGCATACTGCACATTGACCAGACCAGTGACATGCAGCTCGCGGGCAAAGCGGCCGGTATAGTCCACCATGGTGTCGATCTCGTCCTGCGTCAGGTGCTGTGCCGGGTAGACACAGATGGAGTCGCCGGAGTGCACGCCGGTGCGCTCGATCTGCTCCATGATGCCGGGGATCAGGAAGTTTTCGCCGTCGCAGATGGCGTCCACTTCGCACTCGGTGCCCATGATGTACTTATCCAGCAGCACGGGGTGGTCCATATCCACGTGCTCGGTGATAACGCCCATGTACTCGATGATATCCGCCTTGTTGTAGGCCACGATCATATTCTGACCGCCCAGCACATAGGAGGGACGCATCAGCACCGGCAGGCCGATCTCCTCGGCAGCGGCCAGAGCCTCGTCCAAATTGAACACGGTACGGCCCGGGGCACGGGGGATCTTGCAGCGTTCCAACAGCTCATCAAAGCGTTCGCGGTCCTCGGCCTCGTCGATGGCATCGGCCGGGGTGCCGAGAATGGGCAGGCCGATCTCGTCCATGTGCTTGGCCAGCTTGATGGCGGTCTGTCCGCCGAACTGCACCACGCAGGCATCCGGCTTTTCGGTGGCAATGATGTTGTCCACGCTCTCCGGGTTCAGCGGGTCGAAGTACAGCCGGTCGCCGGTATCGAAGTCGGTGGAGACGGTCTCGGGGTTGTTGTTGACCAGAATGGCTTCGCAGCCGTGCTTCTTCAGGGTCCAGACGCAGTGAACCGAGCAGTAGTCGAACTCGATGCCCTGACCGATGCGGATGGGGCCGGAGCCAAAGACCAGAACCTTCTTCTTTTTGGGCTCGCCCTTGGCAGCGGTCTCGGCTTCCTTCTCGGCGATGAAGCTTGCAGCCTCGTTGTCGCCGTCGTAGGTGGAGTAGAAGTAGGGGGTGTTGGCCGAGAACTCGGCAGCGCAGGTATCCACCATCTTGAAGCCGGCGCGGTAGTTCTCCACGGGCAGGGTGTCCACCTGTGCCAGACGGCGGATGGTCTTATCCTGGAAGCCGTACTTCTTGGCAGTCTTGTACTGCTCCAGAGACAGCACACCGTTGCACTGTGCCAGACCCTTTTCCAGATCTGCCAGATGCTGCATCTTATCAAGGAACCACCAGTCGATCTTGGTGATGTCATAGATGACCTTGTGGTCGATGCCGCGCTTCAGCGCCTCGTACACGCAGAACACGCGCTCGGCGTCCTGAACGTGCATGTGCTCCACCACTTCCTCGTCGGTCAGCTCCTCAAAGGGCTTGTGGGTCAGGGTGTCCATGCCCAGCTCAATGGAGGAAACTGCCTTCATCATGGCGGCTTCGAAGCTGTTGCCGATGCTCATCACCTCGCCGGTAGCCATCATCTGGGTGCCCAGAGACTTGTCGGCGTAGACGAACTTATCAAACGGCCACTTCGGGTACTTGACCACGATGTAGTCCAGCGCAGGCTCGAAGCAGGCGCAGGTCTTGCCGGTGACGTCGTTGGTGATCTCGTCCAGCGTGTAGCCGATGGCGATCTTGGTTGCCACCTTGGCGATGGGATAGCCGGTTGCCTTGGAGGCCAGCGCCGAGGAACGGGACACGCGGGGGTTCACCTCGATGACGGCATATTCGAAGCTGTCCGGCTTCAGAGCGAACTGGCAGTTGCAGCCGCCCTCGATGCCCAGCTCGGTGATGATATCCAGTGCGGCAGTACGCAGCATCTGGTACTCGTGGTCGGTCAGGGTCTGGGAGGGAGCCACGACCACCGAGTCGCCGGTGTGGATGCCCACAGGGTCGAGGTTCTCCATGTTACACACGGTGATCACATTGCCCTTGTGGTCACGCATCACTTCGTATTCGATCTCTTTCCAGCCGGCGATGCACTTTTCCACCAAAATCTGATGGATGGGCGAAAGGCGCAGACCGTTGGTGCCGATCTCGATCAGCTCCTCGCGGGTCTCACAGATGCCGCCGCCCGTGCCGCCCATGGTGAACGCCGGGCGCACGATGACCGGGTAGCCAATGCGGTCGGCGCAGTCCAGTGCGTCCTGCAGGTTCTCCACCACCTCAGAGGGGATGATGGGCTGGTGCAGCTTTTCCATGGTCTCCTTGAACAGCTCGCGATCCTCGGCACGGTCGATGGTCTCGGGCTTGCAGGCCAGCAGACGGATGCCGGTGCGGTCCAGATAACCGGAGCGTGCCAGCTCCATGGACAGGTTCAGACCCATCTGGCCGCCGAGGTTGGGCAGCACGGAGTCCGGCTTTTCGATGTCCAGAATGCGCTCCACGACTTCCAGCGTCATGGGCTCGATATACACATGGTCGGCCACGTCCGGGTCGGTCATGATGGTAGCGGGGTTGGAGTTCAGCAGAACAGTCTCGATGCCCTCTGCTTTCAGGGCGCGGCAGGCCTGCGTGCCGGAGTAGTCAAACTCCGCAGCCTGACCAATGATGATAGGGCCGGAGCCAATGACCAGCACTTTTTTGATTCTGGGGTCCTTCGGCATTTCAGCGTGCCTCCTTTGCTGCTTTGACGTTGTTCAGGAAGCGGTCGAACAGGAATTCGGTGTCCTTGGGGCCACCGTTTGCTTCCGGGTGGAACTGTACGGTAAAAAGCAGTTCCACTTTTTGTACTTGATGCCCTCGCAGGTGCCATCGTTGGCGTTCACCTGTGCCACCTCGCCCATCTCGGCGGGCAGCTCCTCGCCCACGACCGCATAACCGTGGTTCTGGCTGGTGATAAAGGTGCGGCCGGACTCAAAGTCGGTCACAGGCTGGTTGGCACCGCGGTGGCCGTACTTCAGCTTCATGGTCTTGGCACCGGCTGCCAGTGCGGACAGCTGGTGACCCAGACAGATGCCGAAGGTGGGAATGTTCAGTTCAAAGATGTGCTTGAGGTTCTCGATGATTTCCACCGGCTCGGCGGGGTCGCCGGGGCCGTTGGACAGCATAATGCCGTCCGGGGCAAGGGCTTTGATTTCCTCTGCCGTTGCAAAGGCGGGCATCACAGTCACCTTGCAGCCGCGCTTGACAAGGCAGCGCACGATGTTGCGCTTGCAGCCGTAGTGCATCAGCACGATATGGGTCTCGCCTTCCGGGTTGAACACCTCGGGAGCGGCGCAGGTCACGTTCTTCACAGCATCGGTCACGGCATAGGCGCGGATCTCGGCCAGCAGAGCCTCGGTCTCGGCCTTGTTGGCCGGGTCGGCGGGGTCAAAGGTGGTCAGGATAGCGCCGTTCATCACGCCGCTTTCCCGGATGATGCGGGTCAGGTGGCGGGTGTCAATGCCCTCGGTCGATGCCGATGGTATTGTTCTTTTTCAAAAAGCTGTCCAGCGTCTCCTCACAGCGCCAGTTGGAGGGGGTGGTGCAGGCTTCGCGCACGATGTAGCCCTTTGCCCAGATGCGGTCGGACTCCATATCATCGTGGTTCATGCCGTAGTTGCCGATGAGGGGATAGGTCTGGGTGATGATCTGGCCGTAGTAGCTGGGGTCAGTCAGGGTCTCCTGAAAGCCCACCATGCCGGTGGCGAACACCACCTCGCCCACGGTCACGCCCTGCGCGCCCACGGACTGTCCGGCAAAGACCATGCCGTTTGCCAAAAGAAGATATGCGTTCATAGTTTTCCTCGTTTCAACAAAAGCTTTCAGTTTACAGGGTCTGCTTTGCTTCCTGCTTCATCTTGCGGCTGCCCAGGTGCACCAGCGGCAGCTTGCCCTCCTTGCAGATGGGGCACTCCTCCGGGGGGTATAGTTGGGCAGATCCAGCTTCAGGGCGCTGGCCAGAATGGGGATGGGAGACGGAGCCTCAGGCTTGGTGCGGTCCACCACGCAGGTGATGCCCAGGCAGATGCCGCCGGCCTCTTCGATGACACGCTTGGTCTCCAGAGAGGAGATGCCGGTGGTCACCACGTCCTCGGCGATGATGCACTTTTCACCCGGGTGGATGGCAAAGCGCTTCAGGCACATCACGTTGTCCACGCGTTCGGTAAAGATAGCGCGCTTGCCGGTCTGGCGGGCCAGCTCGTAGGCGTACACGATGCCGCCCATGGCAGGGCCGACGATGACGTCCACATCCATCTCCTTGACCTTGTCGGCCACAGCCTTCATCACCTCGGCGCAGCGGTCCGGGTACTGCTGCAGATAGGCCATCTGGCAGTATGCGCCGGAGTGCCGGCCGGAGGACAGCAGGAAGTGACCCTCCAGAAATGCGTCACAGCTCTTCAGAATTTCAAGTGCTTCACTCATTGTACTTCTCCCTCTCTTTTCAGTGGTGTATATTCCTTTGGGTGGTATTGTACCACGCTTTTGCGTTATTTGCAAATTTATGCGCCAAGTTTTATTTTATGCGCATAATTGTAGATATTTTATGGATATATCAGTTTTTATTCCGCATGACGGGCGCAGCCGCGGATCTCGTCCAGCGTTTTCACACCGTTCTTGTCCATCCATGCTGCCATCTCGTCCGCAATGGTCTCCATCGCGCGGGGGTTTGCAAAGTTTGCGGCGCCCACCTGCACTGCGGTGGCACCTGCCATGATGAACTCCAGTGCGTCACGGCCGGTGGCAATGCCGCCCAGACCCACCACCGGGATGTTCACGGCACCCACGGCCTGCCATACCATGCGCAGAGCGATAGGGCGCACCGCCGGGCCGGACAGACCTGCAAAGATGTTGTTGAACACCGGGCGGCGCTTTTCCAGATCAATGGCGCAGGCCTGGAAGGTGTTGCACAGGCTGATGCCATCGGCACCGGCAGCTTCCACGGCCTTGCACATATCGGGGATGCTCTCTGCCTGCGGGCTCAGCTTGACCATCAGGGGCTTTTTGCAGGCGTCGCGGACCATCCGCACCACCGCACCGGCGGCCTCGGCCTTGACACCGTAGGCCATGCCGCCCACCTTGACGTTGGGGCAGGAGATGTTCAGCTCCACGATGTCCACTGCGCTTTCGCTCAGCATGGCTGCGCCCTCGACGTACTCTTCCTCGCTGTGGCCGCCGAGGTTGCAATGGCCACCGTGCCGTACTTCTGCTTGAGCTCCAGCATCTCGTTCAGCTCCACATCAATGAAATGCTGAACGCCGGGGTTTTGCAGGCCGATGCTGTTGATGAGGCCGGCAGGGGGTCTCCCACAGGCGCTCGCCCTTGTTGCCGTACTGGCCGTGCAGGGTAAGTCCCTTGCCGGAGATGCCGCCGATCTTTGGCAAAATCAGCCAGCTCTTCGTATTCCACGCCGTAGCCCACCGTGCCGGAGGCCCCGATGATGGGGCTGTTCATGGTAAAGCCCAGCAGGTTCGTTTTCAAGTCTGCCATCAGAAGAACACCTCCGTTGCATCAAAGACAGGGCCATTCTTGCACACGCTCTTGCCCTCGCCGCCCTTGGTCTCGCAGGTGCAGCCGAGGCAGGCACCGATGCCGCAGGCCATCTTCTTTTCCAGGCTGACGAAGCAGGGAGTGCCTTTCTCGGCGCAGAGGCGGGCGGCGTTCTTCATCATGACGGTGGGGCCGCACACCAGCACCACATCGTAATCCGGCGGGGTCGTACAGCTGGGTGACGAAGCCGTGGAAGCCCACCGCACCGGTGTCGGTGGAGACTTTTACCACATTTGCGATGGTGCGGTACTCCTCCATGCAGTAGGGGGTATCCCGGAAGCCGAAGAACACGTCCGGCTTAGCCCCGGCAGCGGCCAGCTCGCGGGTAAGCTGGAACATGGGCGCGGTGCCGATGCCGCCGCCCACCACGGCGATCTTTTTGTACTTGCTCAGGATGTCCGGCACATCAAAGCCGTTGCCCATAGGGCCGGTGAGCTGGAAGGTATCCTTCATTTTGAGCTGCGCGACTTTTCAGTGCCCTCGCCCACCACCTGATACAGAAACTCGATGGTGCTGCTGTCCGGGTTCCAGCGGTGCACGCTGATGGGGCGGGACAGGAAGGGGGCCTCATCGGCACCCCAGGCACGCAGGGTAAAGAACTGCCCGGCGTGGGGGACATGCTCGGTCGGTCCGGCCAGAGGGCCGTCAGCAGACGGATGTCGTCCGCGATGACCTCATGGCGCAGAACAGTGGCCTCACAGCAGGCTGCACGCATGAGCAATGGCCTCCTTCATATTCACACATTCGTTGTAAGCGGCTTCATCAAAGGCCACGCCCGGCTGCTTCTTGTAGGCCAGCAGGATGCCGCGGCTGGAGTTGACCACGCCGCCGTTGCCCTTGGTAAGATACTGGGCAATGTCCTCGGCCTTGCCGCCCTGCGCGCCGTAACCCGGGATGAGGAAAAAGCTGTCCCTGTATTTGGCGCGGATCTCTTTCGCCTCTTCGATGTGAGTGCCGCCGATGACCAGACCGATGGAAGAGTAGCCGTGCTCACCCATGTAGTCCTTGCCGAGGGCGTTCAGCTTGTCGCCCACGAGGTCGTAGACGTGACGGCCATCGGCCAGCTTCTCATACTCGAAATCCTTTGCGCCGCCGTTGGAGGTGCGGCAGAGGACGAACATACCCTTGCCCTGCTTCTCTGCGTAGGGCAGGTAGGGGCTGATGGAATCCAGACCCATATAGGGAGCCAGCGTGACAAAGTCAGCCTCGAAGTCGCCGGTAAAGTGGCCCATGGCGTACATCTCGGCGGTCTTGGCAATGTCGCCGCGCTTGATGTCGGCGATGACCGGCACACCCACCTCGCACGGACCGCGGTCAGGGTCTCGGCGTAGGCCTTCAGACCCTCGAGACCCAGGGACTCGTAGTATGCGATCTGCACCTTGTAGCAGCCAGCGACAGCCCCTTGGTGGCGTCGATGAGCTTCTGGTTGAAGCGGCACGATGTTCTCCCCCTTGGTCAGGGTGGTGTCCACAAAGTCAGCGGGCAGGTAGCTGAACTCAGTATCCAGACCCACACACACCGGGCCGCGTGCTGCAACTGCTTCGTAAAGCTTATCCATGTTCGTCATTTGGGGTTCCTCCTGTAAGTCGTTTGCTCTATCTGTAAATGCTTCTTATAACAATTTTATCAACTGATTTCTTTTCGTTCTGCAAACCGGCCCACTTTCTCAAGGGCTCTCCCCTTGGGGGCCTGAGCGAGGGTGAGAGGTTTTTACGCCTCAGCCTGATAGGTCAGCTTGCCGCCCTTGACCGTGGCGCAGACCCTACCAAACAGCTGGGCACCGTCGAACGGGCAGTTGTGGATTTGGAGTGGAGCTTGTTCTTGTCCACGGTATAGGGGGTGTCGAGGTCTACCAGTACAAAGTCGCGCGTCATAGCCCGGCTCGAGCTGGCCCTTGGCAAGGCCCAGAATTTCCGCCGGGCGGGTGCTCATCAGGTGGCTCAGCACCTCGAGGGGAAGTCCCTCTTGTCTGCAGAGCTTGGTGTAGCAGACCCCAAAGGCCGTCTCACTGCCCACCATACCGGCCATGCCCTTGAGCTTGTCTTCCTCGGAGTGGGGAGCGTGGTCGGTGGCGATGGCGTCCACGACACCGCTGCGGATGGCGTCCATGAGGGCCTGCACGTCATCCGCGGTGCGGATGGGCGGGTTGACGCGGTAATCGCAGGTCTCATTGTTGAACCACAGGTGATGCGGCGTCACCTCGCAGGTCACCGGTGCCCCCCGGAGCTTTGCCATCTGGATGGCGTCGAGGGCGCCCCGGGTGGAGACATGGCACATGTGCAGGCGGGTCTGATAGTATTCGCTCAGCCAGCAGTTCCGCACGGTCTCCAGGTCTTCGGCCAGCCGATAATCCCAGGGGCTGATCTCCATATCCTCGGCGTGGCTCATCACGGTGATGTCCCGCTGGGTGCAGATGGCGAAGGCCCGGGCCATGGTGGCGTTATCCTGCACACCGTGGCCGTCCTCGGTGATGAACCTGACCGAAGCGGGCAGGGTCTTGAGGTGGTCGATGGTCTTGCCGTCGAAATCCTTGGTGATGGAGACAGTCTGGTTTACGTCGCACAGACCGATTTCAGCGGCCTTCTGTTCCACCATCATGTCAGCCTGTGCCGCCGAGGAGCAGACGGGCTTGGTGTTGGGCATCAGGTTGACGAAGGTGTAGCCGCCTGCGGCCGCAGCCCTGCTTCCCGTTTCAATGTCCTCTTTGTACTCGAAGCCCGGCGTGCGCCAGTGGCAGTGCAGGTCCACGAAAGCGGGCAGCACGGTCAGTCCTCCTGCGTCCAGCACCGTCTCGTTTTCTCCGGCCAGAGCCTCCAGCTCCTGACCTACGGCGGCGATCCTGCCGTCCTTTACAAAAATCTCAAGCGGTCTTCCTTCGGTGTTCACAGCATTTACAAGCAGCATCGCAGTTCCCTCCTGATTTGCGTTTGTCTGGTTCGGCTTTCCGGCTTACGGGCAAAAAAAAACTTTTCCCCGCAAAGGGAAAAGCTCATTCTGCGAAAAAAGGAAACACGGAACCCACCGCAAAAACGGCTGCAAACTGCTTTTTCAGTTTTCAGCGTTCATTTTTGACTGCATGGTCCTGTCTCCTTTTTTAAGTCTTCGAATTTTTTTCGATATATTTTATCATAGAAGCGCAAAATGTGTCAATGCTTTCTGTAAGATTCCTGTTGTGAAAAGGTTTTGGCTTGTATCTCCCGGAATTTTGGCTACTCTACCGAAAACCCGTTTTTTCACCCGGCCAGATTCTGCCATTTTAGTCCGTCAATTCCTAGCATGCAGCACTGTACATTCGAAGTCCTGCTGTGCTATTATAATATGGTCAAAAAGAGCAGAGGCTGTTTTCATGGCAGAGGCGTGATTTTTATTCAGAGCAGCTCGGAATCAATGGGGGAAAGAGAGGTTTTCCCATGGGTTTGTTGGAGGATGCACGGAACATCCAGCGCAAGGACCCCGCTGCACGCAACGTGCTGGAGGTCATTTTGCTGTACTCCGGGCTTTCATATTCTGGTATATCACCGCATTGCACACTGGCTATACGGGCATAAGCGGTTCTTCCTTGCCCGCTGGGTCAGCCAGCACGGACGCCACCGCACGGGCATCGAGATTCACCCCGGTGCCACGATCGGCAGAGGCCTTTTCATCGATCACGGTATGGGCGTCGTGATTGGCGAGACCTGTGAGATCGGGGACAACTGCACCATCTACCACGGTGTCACTCTGGGCGGCACCGGCAAGGACACCGGCAAGCGCCACCCCACTCTGGGTAACAACGTGCTGATCGGTGCAGGCACCAAGGTGCTGGGCCCGGTGTTCATCGGGGATAACGCCCGCACCGGCGCGGGCAGCGTGGTGCTCAAGAACCTGCCCGCCAACTGCACCGCCGTGGCGTCCCTGCCGAGGTAGTGCGTATCAACAACAAGGC
>VOFJ01001813.1_pt1 | contig 45301 bp, 80 predicted proteins | sample 5384081 | NCBI WGS metagenome assembly VOFJ01 (sample SAMN12384729, study PRJNA508395) | human gut metagenome | isolation source: healthy gut I | host: Homo sapiens
TATACAGTCACGGATACTATCAAGTCCTGCAAAACAAAAGAAACCCAGCGATCAAGACCGTATGCCAAAACCACCATGAGGAGGTAAGCTCCGTATTTGAATGCATTCATCAGGAAGCCAAATTGTGCCTGTGCTTTTTCAGGTGTAAAGCCCAGAATCTCGAACATCTTAGCTTGCAGCTGTGCATCGTGGATACGGATAGAACCGCCGCCAACTTCCACACCGTTAATAACCATATCATATGCGTCAGCGCGCACAGCAGCAGGATCTGTATCCAGCAAAGGAATATCTTCTTCTTTCGGATGAGTGAACGGATGATGCATAGCCATTAGACGGCCTTCCTCTTCACTCCATTCGAACATCGGGAAGTCTATCACCCAAAGGCAAGCAAACTTGTTCTTATCACGCAATCCTAATTGAGAACCCATTTCCAAACGAAGCTCACAAAGTTGCTTTTACGTGTCTTCATCACATCATCACCGGACAGGATCAAGATCAAATCACCCGGTTTCGCACCGAACGCTTCTTTCATCTGCTGCAATACTTCTTGGGTATAGAACTTATCTACGCTCGATTTCACCGTTCCATCTGCTTCGACGCGGGCATATACCATACCTTTCGCACCAATCTGCGGTTTCTTTACGAAGTCCGTCAGTGCATCCAGTTGCTTACGAGTATAAGTTGCAGCACCTTCGGCACAGATACCACCCACATAAGCAGCATTATCGAATACAGAGAATCCGTGACCTTTCATGATATCCATCAGTTCCACGAATTTCATGCCGAAACGCAAGTCCGGTTTGTCACTACCATAATATTTCATGGCATCCGCCCAAGACATACGCTGGAACGGTTCAGCCAGTTCCACGCCACGCAGTGTTTTGAACAAATGTTTAGCCATTCCTTCGAAAGTAGTAATAATATCTTCCTGCTCAACGAAGCTCATTTCGCAGTCAATCTGCGTAAATTCCGGCTGACGGTCGGCACGCAAGTCCTCATCTGCGGAAGCATTTTGCAATCTGGAAATAACGGTCGAAACCGGAAACCATTAGTAGTTGCTTCAAAGTCTGCGGAGACTGTGGAAGTGCATAGAACTGTCCGGGTTCATACGTGAAGGCACAACAAAATCACGTGCACCTTCCGGAGTGGAACCGATCAATACAGGCGTTTCTACTTCGATGAAATCTAACTTGTCAAGATAGGTACGGACTTCGATTGTCATCTTATGACGTAACTCCAAATTAGAGCGGACAGCATTACGACGCAAATCCAGATAACGGTATTTCATACGGATATCGTCACCGCCGTCCGTGTTATCTTCAATTGTAAACGGAGGAGTCATTGCAGTATTCAGTACGTTCAGTTCGGAAACAATGATTTCAATGTCTCCGGTAGGAATATTTGCATTCTTGCTGAAACGTTCGTTTACCGTTCCTGTCACCTGAATAACGAATTCACGTCCCAATTTATTGGCACGTTCACAGAGTTCTGCGTTTACTTCTTCATTAAAAACCAATTGGGTAATACCGTAACGGTCGCGAAGGTCAATAAAGGTCATGCCCCCCATTTTACGGCTGCGTTGCACCCAGCCGGACAACGTAACTTGCTTATTTACGTCAGAGATTCTCAGTTCTCCACATGTATGCGTTCTGAACATATATTTTATTATTTAGATAATTATCACTCGTGTTTCTAATTTTGGACGAGCCAAAACTTTGCAAAAGTACGCAATAATTTGTAATTCGTGAGTAGTAATTAATAAATTTATTACCCCTTTTTCGTCAGTTTCTTTAATATCTTCTTGTTTCTATCTGTTATATTATCTACAATCGCTTCATTCATTAATTTGATTCCGTTCATGTACTCCTGTGCTCTTTGAAGCACATTTGCCGCATCTTTTTCTGCTGCTTGTGGCACTACCACACGCAAACCTCTCTGAATCAATTCAATATTCACATCAGCATCCGTTTCCATAGGATCACCGTCGAAATGTACCACACCCGGAGCGGTTCTACGGATACACAATCGTCTACAACGGAATGTTTTGATACGGCTATTCTGATCAATAGTCTTATTGAATAACTGAAAAGCGAGTGAAGGAACATCTAAAACGGTAAACGGTTCGAGAATGGTCACATCCAGCAATCCATCTGTCAGTGTAGCTTGCGGAGCGATATATGCATTGTTTCCATACTGCGAAGCGTTACCGCATGCAATAAGAAAAGCTTTTTGTATTTGGTTACTCCATTTTCCGTTTCCAGTTCATAAGTTTCTGGCTGATATTTAAGACTTTCCTGCAATGTCTTTTCCAAATAAGTCAGCACCCCGCGCTTACCGGCATGTGCAAACTTCAGACTGACAAACGCATCGAATCCCACACCACAAGTGCAGAAAAAAATCCGTTCCGTTGATCTTACCATAATCTATAATATCCGTGCAGCCTTCATTGAGCACTTCCAATGCTTTCTTCGGTTCCATAGGTATATGCAGGTGCCGTGCAAGTCCATTGCCCGAGCCACAAGGAATGATTCCCAAAGCGGTATCCGTATGCACCAACGAACGAGCTATCTCATTGATCGTTCCGTCTCCTCCGATAGCTACTACTATATCTGCCTTTTTCCTCGGCAGCTTTCGCGGCTATTTCTACTGCATGACCGGCTCTCTCTGTATACACTACTTCCCAAGAGTATCTCGCCTTGTCTATTTTTTCATTCAGCAAGCTAAGAATCAATTCCTTACTTTGTGTTCCCGAAATAGGATTGACGACGAATTTTATTTTTTTCATTCTTTCGTTCATGCTATTCTTGTCGATTGTAGACGACAAAAGTAATATAAATATCTTAAATTTTAATCTATTAGAGGTTTCTAATCATACGAGGGCAACTTTTTTCTCTTAAAAAGAACAGATAAAAGCAAATTTTGTTATCTTTGCCCCCTGTTTTAAACACTTGTTAAGATAAAAGGATTATTAGATCATCAGCGAGTGATCTGAGGTATGAGTATAATAAATTATAATTCATGGGATTATTACAAGAGAAGTTAGCTAAGTACGACTTGCCACAACAATTTATGGCAAAGGGCGTTTACCCATATTTCCGTGAGATAGAAGGAAAGCAGGGTACAGAGGTAGAAATGGGCGGACACGAAGTGTTGATGTTCGGTTCCAATGCATACACTGGCCTTACGGGAGATGAAAGAGTTATTGAAGCAGGTATACAAGCCATGCACAAGTATGGTTCCGGTTGTGCCGGTTCACGTTTTTGAACGGTACGCTTGATCTGCATGTCCAACTGGAGAAAGAACTGGCCGCCTTTGTAGGTAAAGATGAAGCGCTTTGTTTCTCAACCGGTTTCACAGTTAATTCCGGAGTTATTCCTGCATTGACAGACCGCAATGATTATATCATTTGTGATGATCGTGACCACGCTTCGATCGTAGACGGTCGTCGTCTTTCCTTCTCCCAGCAATTAAAATATAAGCACAATGATATGGCTGATTTGGAAAAGCAACTGCAAAAAGTGCAATCCAGATTCAGTAAAACTGATTATCGTTGACGGCGTATTCTCCATGGAAGGCGATTTGGCAAACTTACCTGAAATTGTACGTTTGAAACATAAAGTACAATGCTACTATCATGGTAGATGAAGCTCATGGTTTAGGTGTATTCGGAAAGCAGGGACTCGGTGTTTGTGACCACTTCGGATTAACTCATGAGATTGATCTGATTATGGGTACTTTCAGCAAATCATTGGCTTCTATCGGTGGTTTTATCGCTGCTGACTCTTCTATCATCAACTGGTTACGCCACAACGCACGTACATATATATTTAGTGCGTCCAACACTCCTGCTGCTACTGCATCTGCTTTGGAGGCTCTCCACATCATCCAGAATGAACCGGAAAGACTCGAAGCCTTGTGGGAGGCTACCAACTATGCATTGAAACGTTTCCGTGAGGCAGGATTTGAAATCGGTGCAACAGAGTCTCCTATTATACCTCTTTATGTACGTGACACGCAAAAAACATTCATGGTCACTAAACTGGCTTTCGATGAAGGGGTATTCATAAATCCGGTTATTCCACCCGCATGTGCTCCACAAGACACATTGGTGCGTGTGGCATTAATGGCTACTCATACTAAAAGAGCAGATTGACCGTGCTGTTGAGAAGTTAGTAAAAAGCATTCAAGGCTTTGGATCTTTTGTAATCAGTATTAGAATCATATAAAAAGCTACTTTCCTGATTCCATAAAAAGGGAAGTAGCTTTTTTTTATTTATTGGATAAAATGTATGTTCACATATTAAATTACATCATTTCTGTTTCGCATAGCGAATCTCCATTCCCCGATTATCCAAAACTAACGAGTCAGCCGTTATTTTTTTTATCTTCATTGTATCTATAAACTCAATTGTCTGCCCATTGCCAATACTGTTTCCTGCCAGAATCAGTTGATCACCTTCCTGCTTCCAATTTTTATAAACTAATGTAGCCATATTAACGGAAGATGCAATACCACCTTCTTCCAGTTTAATACCCTGCACTTGGTCTTCCATTCCTGGGATAGGCTCAATCCATACTCCTGTGACGGAAGCAGAGTTTCCACTACATGCAGCCAATAGCCCTGTCAACAAAGTTGTTGCCAACATTTTCTTTTTCATAATTCTACGTTATTGTTAGATTAATTATTTATTGATTCCGGTTTTTCTTTCCTATCACAATCACTTTTTTGAGCGGTCGGTATAGTATTTAACCCGGGTTCTTCCTCCTCTTCTATATAATTCACTCTCACCGTATCTCCTAACTCAAAGCCTGCTACATCGTTTGGCTCTTGATCCATTGTACTAATAAAGAGTGTATCTCCTTGCAAGGTAATTAGCATAAAGTTATTCATTGAAGCGTCCTTTACAACTCCGGTTATTATTTTTATCTCTTCAGTTGGGTTAGTCGACAAACTGTCAACTTCTACCTCCTGCTCTATGTTTTGTTTACTTCTCGACTGGCATGAACTAAAACCAATCATAACTGCCAACAATAAAAAAACTTTCATTCTATTCATACACATTCTCCTATTTGATATAAAATTGGAATAGTGCAAAGATAATTTATTCAATTGTCTTTTAAACTAAAAACAACAAAAAACATTGTATTTATTCACTCTTCATTATCAATGCCGGATTGATGCGGACAGCCCTACGAACCTGCCATAACAATGTTCCTAAAGAGATTATTAATGTAAGAATAAAACCTGTTATAAATATATCGACTCCGACTGGAGCTTTCACTGTAAAGTCCTTGGTATAATCATGAATGATATAATAGGCCAAAGGAATAGCAACTGCAAATGCCGCCCCCAGTATATATATATACTTCCGTACCAGCAATAAGGCCACTTGTTTGCCTGTAGCGCCATTACCTTGCGCAAGGCTATCTCCCGATATCTCTGGCGAATATCATACAACGACAGACCGAACAGGCCGAGACAGGATATGCAGATAGCCAGTCCGGCAAAAGTGACATAGATCTGAGTGGCTCTTTTATCTTCATCATACAACTTTTTCACTTCATCTTCCACAAACGAGTAATCAAATTCTCCCTGTCCCAACACTTCATCATGCAACTCTTTCAGAAAATCAACCGCTTCTTTACGCTTTCCTTCCACAATTGTCGCTATCAAAGGGTTAGTAGGATTATCTCCTTTATCATATAATATAGCTAAAGGAGCATCTCCTTTCGCCAAATGTCCTGTCCGAAAATCCTCTATTACTCCTACTATTTCGAAAGGAGGATTTTTCCCTTCATCTATTCCCATACTCCACCACAAACGTGATTCCGGCTGTAATGAAGCCTCCTCTATATTCTTTATTTGAAATAACTTCTTAGCTGTTTCGTTGATAATCATTTTATACTGGGCAAACTGATCTTTGTCGTTCCACTCCCTCCCTTCTTTCAGTTTCAATCCGAACATATCCATATACTCTTTATCGGCATTCATAAGGGCTACTTTATGTTTTTTTCTCCATTATCCGCTTCCAAGTTAATGTAAGGTTCCAGATTTATAGGAATTTCACCATAGCTCCATGTAACGAACAAAGGACACGCATTCATTTTCTGCTTAATGACTTGTTCTTTGTGCTGTTCCAAATCGTGCTCTTTCTGCCATTCTTCATCACTTGCATACCTCCTGTTTTGTGTCTCGTGTGACAGGAATTGGCAAGATATAATATCCTTTGCCCGATAACCCAAATCAGCATGAAGCATAGTATATAACTGGCGCACAAAATACAAAGGAAACCACAATTAAACAGAAAGTGATGATATATTGAACGAATAGAAAAAAAATGCACGAGACACAATGGAATGTCCCCCCGACACTGACTGAACGCAATGAGGTGATAGGTGAAGAGTAATTGTATCTTAAAAAGGGATAGATAGACGTAATTAACGGTAACCCGAATAATATAATAAGAGACAGTAGTAAATCAAACTTTAGATCCGGTTTCACGGGTATTGAATATACAGTTGCGAATAACCCTGCTGTAACCTCTATCAGCATCCATATAATCAGCATTGAAGTAGCAACCATACATAGATTTTCTGCATATATTTGGGAAAATACTTGAATACCACTCGCACCATACACCTTTTTAACTCCAAACTCACGCGCCCGCTTCAGTATAATAACCGTGTAGATATTGATAAAATTGAAAATTCCGACCAGCAACAGCATACATGCTACAACAGACAACACAATAACATGTTCTTTATTTCCTCTTAAGAAGAAACCGGATGCAGAGCTTACCACCTTATTAAAATATAGCTCTTTCAATGGAAAAAGCCTGAATTGTATAGGTGAATGACTAAAACAAATCAATGACTGTGGTTTAGAGATTTTTTCATTAAACTTAGCCAACTCCGTACCCTTAACCAAACGTGTTATACAAAATCCCATTCGGCTCCAATCCATATATTTTCCCTGATTCACAGGAGTTATCAAATCAAACTGCAAAGAGGATTTGGTATCCGGTTCATCTACAATTCCCCGTATAGTAAGTGTATAGCCTGCGGAAGAAACAAGTTGCTTTCCAAGCGGGTTTTCATCCTTAAAAAGATGTTTAGCATATTTTCGGGTAATGATCGCCTCATCCGGACGTTGAATAGTCTTAATGCCTGAAATGACAGGATAATCCATTAGTTGTAGAAAGAAACTATCGGTCACTAAAACATTGGCTTGAAAACGGTGATCATCAACTATGATATAATCATCCTTAAAAGAAATGCAATATGAATACTTTTTCTACTTCCGGATTCTTCATCGGATCAATAAAATTAGGATCATTATTCCTGTCCGTATTGTCAATTATTGAAATATGACCGTTACTTCTTTGAGCTGTCAATATATATAATTGATCCAGATCCTTGCAAAAAGTGGTCTACGGTCACTTCCTGATGAATATAACGTACGATTATTAATGTTGCCGCTACACACTAATCGCAAGCCCTATAATATTTATTATCGTATAAATTCTAAAACGAAACAGGGCCTTGATAGCTGATAACTGGTTCTTCATATTGCTTTTATTAAATAATATTCTTACTCACTTTTAATCACTTCTGCCGGATTCTGCCGGGCTGCTTTCCATACTCTCCAAATAATGCTCAGGAAAATGATAAGAAGCATTACAATAAATATTCCTCCATATATCCAAAGACTTATCGGAGTCTGTTTTACATAACTTTCAAGCCAATGTTTCATAATGACGTATCCTAATGGAAAAGCGATACATGATGCAATGATAAGCAAAAAGCAGATATTCTTTAAAGAATAAATTCAGAATTGTTCCTATACTGGCACCATTGACTTTACGAATAGCAATCTCTTTACGACGTTGCTCGCACGATAAAGTAACTAAAGAAAAGATGCCGAATACGGCAATTGCTATGCATATAAAGGAAACAATACTCAATAGCATACTTAAAGAATTTTTCCGATTTCATGTACTCATCGTATTTCTCCTCCATATTAATCAAACGTAATTCTGCATTCGGATTAACTTTATAAGCTTCTTCTCTCAATTTTTGAGAAACATTTTTCCAGGTACCCTCTTTAAACTTAAAAATCAAATGACCTCTATTTTCACTTTTTTTTTGCTTGTTGTCCGGCAAGAAGAATATAGCTGAGTAACCGGATGTATCGGGGCATTATAATAAATATTTTTAATAACCCCTTTTACTATACATTTTTCGTTCAAGTGTATCTTCTTTCCAATAGGATGATCCCAACCAAAAGCCTTTGCCGCAGCTTCATTTATAAGGACCGCCTCTTTCCCGTCTTTTTTCATCCAACATATTACCTTCCAAAACTTCAACTTGGAAAAAAAAATTAGCATAATCCTGATTGATGGTTTCCTTCTCTAATTTGATTCGTTGTTCTTTATCAGTCTGTCCTTCCCATTCCCTCAATTCATAAGAAGAAAATGACATTTAGGAATAGGACTGGAAAAACCACATAAACATTCTGTTACATCAGGCATTTGTTCCAGAATTTCTTTAAAAGGAACACCTTCAAATCCATAACCGGAAGCTATAACTCCTATATTATGTCTATTCAACCCAAGTTCTTTTGAATTCAATAGATAATCCAGCTGTTTTCATCATCACCATAGTACAAAACACCAAACCAATACTAACAAATAATTGAAAGGAAACACTTCCTTTATAAAACCAGCCGGAAAGATGAAGATTTGATTTGTGATTGATACTATCGAGCAATGTCCGCTTGCTGACATATCGGATAAGTATGGCTGCCAGACTTATAGTTATCAATATTAATAATAATATATACATAAGCGTTTCACTATAATAGAATGAAGTATCCTCGGCTATTTGTGATAGAGATCTAAAGCCCGGTAAAATGAGTTCTATTATCATAAGTCCTAATCCCGATGATACAATGAGTAACAATACCAATTCCCAAAGAAGACAATGACAGCAAACTACCATTAGAAGCTCCATTTACTTTCCGTAATGCCAATTCACGTTTTCGCATTCGAATACGAGTAACAAGCATTGTTAAATAGTTACATAATCCACAAATAATAACCAAAGCTCCAATCCAGGCAAAAAAGACGAATGTGATTCAATTTGACATTAACATCTTCTCTCGGATGTGTACTTCGTAAGGTAGATAATAAAGCAATAGGAGTAGACATTAACTGTTTATATGAGTCTTGTTGCACTTCATATTTAGCCAATCTTTTCTCCAATGCATTTATATCACTATTAGGGTAAATACGGAAAAGTGTATGGCTTCGTTGACTCCCCCAATGTGGATCTTGATCCTCATAAGGTAATAATATATCAAAAGGATATAAAGAATGACCTTCCCATGATTTTACCACTGCAACTATTGTCATCTTTGTATTATTTGTATTAGGAAATATAAATTGCTTACCTATCGGAGATTCAGTTCCAAATATTTGCTTAGCAATTTTATCAGTAATGGCAATCTGGTTATTCTCTAATCTCATACGGTTGCTTCCTTCTAATACAATAATATTAAAGATTGAGACAAAGTTTGAATCAACTCTTAATTGTTGTGTCTGATATACATTTTTCTCATATTCAATGGGTATTATGTCTTCTTGTATTATATGACAAGCCTTTTCTACTTCCGGACAGTTTTTCATTATATAATCAGCCAACAAACTTGACGAATAATAAGAGAATCCGTCTCCTTGCAAATCAAATTTATTACCTGCCAGATAAATACGGTCTGTTCCTTCATGAAAATTATCATACGTCATTTCATAACGAATCCATAATACGGAAAGCGCAAAGCAAGTAAACCCAACCGATAATCCAATTATGCTGATAAGTGTCTGCGTTTTGTATTTTACTAAGTTACGAAAAGCTACTTTTTAAACAATGTGTAATCATAATATCACCATTAATTATTATTCATTCTTAATTACTTCTGCCGGGATTCTGCAAAACAGCTTTCCATACTCGGCAGCCTATACATAGTAAGATAAAAAAATCCTATAATTCCAAATATAGCTACATATATCCATACCTCAATCGGCGTTTGCCTTACATACCGATCAATCCATTGTTTCATTAAAACGTATCCGACAGGAAAAAGCTATTATAACAGCTGTTGCCAGCAACAATAAATACTCACGGAAAAATAGATGAAGAATATGATATACCTGTGCCCCGTTGACTCTACGTATGGCAATCTCCTTACGACGTTGTTCACAAGATAATGTAACCAATAAGAATATTCCGAACAAAGAGATCAGAATACAAACTAATGATACGAAAGTCAACAGCTTCATTAAAGCACTCTCCGAACGGAGATACTTATCATATTCTTCCTCCTCATTAAACAATCGTAAATAGGCATTCGGAAAATCTTCTTTATGCATGGCCTCAATCGCTTTCCGGCATTCGTGCCAGGAACCTTCCTCAAATTTAAACAAAAATACTGGCACGAAACAGCAGATAATTTTGTGCTTGAGGTTGTTGTAAAGCGATACATCCCGGAATACTTGTAGGCGGTTGATAACAGAAATTCCGGACAACTCCTACCACTCTATATGAATGAAGAATTTTGCCATCCTTCTCATATCCTAAAGTCTTTCCTACTCCTTGGTTCCAACCAAATATCCGAAGTGTATTTTCATCAATTACAATATCATTGGGAGCATTCTTTTCTGAGAGCAGTTCGCCTTCAATTAATTTCAAATCATAAAAATCAAAGAAATCCTTCATTGCAGGCATTATGCCAATAGTTATAGGTTCTTCTACTGCTTCAGGCATATCCTCCCAATGGTTCATTTCCGCATACATCATTGGTCCGGTAGGAATAATCGGAAAATAACGGGGAGGCAGAACTTCGGTCACCATAGGTAAAGCTGCTATCTTACCGCCCCACTGTTTTATATCACCTCTCCATAATGCAACATTGGCAATATTATGACGTTCCATTCCTAAGTCTGTATGCTTCAGGAAATAAATCTGTTTCATTATAACCACTGTACAGAATATGAAAACAAGACTGACTATCAATTGTATAACAATCCCGAACTTACGGAAAGCATACGGTCTGTTTACTGAAACTTTCCCTTTGACAGCGTCTTGCAAAGTTCGGCGACGAAAAATGATATAGTGGTATCTGAGCCAACAAAAGAGACAAAGCTATCACAATAAACAGATATACTAAAATCTCTCCATAATAAGAGTTGGGAGCTATTCGTGTGAACTCGAGGAAACGGGACATACATATTTCAATAAAGAACAATCCGGCTACCAAAGCTATAAACTGAACAATCAATAGTTCAACGGTCAACTGAACAAACAAATCTTTATTACCTGCTCCATTCACTTTGCGAAGTGCCATTTCACGCCTACGCATATATAACCGACTGATATAGAGAGTCAAATAATTAAATAACGAACAGATAATGACCAATCCACAAGCGGCTAATGAAAAATATAAGATATAGCTAAAAGTAATCACGGTATCTTCCCGAGATACATAACCGGAATAGCGTAAAGCCGATAGCGGGGTCAATAATAGCTCTCCCAATTCATTTTCCTTCTCAATATCATTGATACGGAGAGCAGCAATTTTTTTTTCTGAAATTCTTCCCCATTTGTCCCCTTACGAATGCGAACAAATAAGTTTTCATTCGCACTCCCCCATTGTGTATAATGTCTGGCAGAAGTTAATATACTATATGGAATATTGGAATGAGAAGACCAGCCACTCACGATTGCTCCAACTTTAGAAGCATGTCCACTAACCTCTACCTCCCGACCCAATGCCTCTTCCTCTCCAAATATCCTTTTAGAAAATTCTTCTGTTATAGCAATTTCCCCATTGGTTCCCTTCAAGAAGTTCACTGTTCCTCTTAATACTCGTATATTAAAAAAGTTCATCAAAACAGAATCTGCAGTAGCCGACACAACATCCTTCTCTCAGTATCCTTCACACGAAATTTAACTTTCTGTACGGAAGTAGAAGCCATTGCCTCTATTTCCGGATTACCTTTCTGTAAATAATCAGCTAAAGGATAAGGAGTAGAATTGGATATCTTACCAGGTTCATGTGCATAATGTGCACGCACCAGATAAATACGTTCCGCACCTTCGTGAAAAGTATCATAAGTCATTTCATAACGAATCCACAAAGTAGACAATGCAAAGCATACAAAGCCTACTGCCAATCCTAAAATACTCACAATACTTTTGCACCTTATATTTTGCCAGATTGCGGAAAGCTACTTTTAGATAATGTTTTATCATCATACTCTTTTAATGTTACATGCTGACTTCAGTTACTACTTGTCCGTCGAACAGATTGATGACGCGATCAGCGTAACCGGCGTCATGCTGGGAGTGCGTTACCATTACAATCGTTGTTCCTTCCTTATTCAATTCGCTCAATAGCCCCATTACTTCTTTACCATTCTTTGAGTCCAGATTACCGGTAGGCTCATCGGCAAGGATCAATTTAGGGTTGGCAACTACTGCACGGGCGATAGCGACACGTTGCTGCTGACCACCTGACAATTGTTGGGGGAAATGTTTGCTACGATGAGTAATAGCCATTCGTTCCATGGCAGTCTCCACTCTCTTTTTTTACGTTCGGAAGTTGAGATACCCATATAGAGCAGAGGTAATTCAATGTTTTCATATACGTTCAGTTCATCTATCAGATTGAAACTTTGAAATACAAAACCAATGACTCCTTTACGGAGATTTGTACGCTGCGATTCCGTGTACTTCGAAACTTCCATTCCATTCAGATAATACTCTCCTCCTGTCGGATTGTCCAACAGTCCCAGAATATTAAGTAACGTTGACTTTCCACAGCCGGAAGGTCCCATAATAGCAACAAACTCACCTTGTTTCACTTCAATACTGACATTATTCAATGCCCAAGATTCCACTTCTTCTGTCTTGAAAATCTTCTGTAAATTAATTGTTTTAATCATAATTGTACTATTTAAAAATTATTGAATTTATTCATTCTTGATAACTTCCGCAGGATTGAGTCGTACAATCCTTAGGATTCTAAAGATAACGGTTAGTGCAGTCAATAAAGTTACTCCTACAAATATTCCTACCCAATATAATATCCCGTCATTAAAGAATATCTGATATATTTCTTTCCACATATGGAGAATGACGTATACCACAGGAAAAGCTAATAAAGCCGATGTTGTCAAAAGTAACATATACAACCGGGAAAACAGTAAGATAATCTGTTTTATTCCCGCTCCGTTTATTTTCCGGATTGCCACTTCTTTCTGCCGACGTTCGGTGTCAAGAGTAATAGCTGAATATACTCCCAATAAAGTTATAATCAGACTTACAATAGAGAAAAATAAAGTTATATTCTTGAATTTAGTTTCCATGGCCTGTTGTTCAATGATATCATCCAAAAAAGTTGTTATTTCGGGCTCAACACTTTCCGGTAACACTTCCTGCAAAAGTTGGGTCATCCATTGGCGGACCTCTTCCTTTTTATCTGTGTAACACTTGATATAACAATGACCTACATTTCCATTATCTTTCATAGGAAAGAAAACATAAGGAGTCTGCTCCTCTTTATAAGCATAAACCGAGGGAGTAAAAGAAGACAATATACCGCGTACAGTATAAGCGTCTTTATAATGATAAAGAGTAGTCCCCAGTATATTTTTCTTTTTCATTCATAAATATTTCATCGACCAATATATCATTATTGCCTTACATATTTTGTCCTGCTGACAAGGGGATATTCATAAAAAGAAATAAAATCAGGCGTTACCCTCATTATATTTATTTCCAGCCACCTATCCGAGTCTTTATCTAATTGTATGCCTGTACGATCCGGACTACCATTTAAGTAACCGTCTTCAGAAAGTAAGACATCTTTCACGCCTGAATACTGCCGGATACGTTCAACAAGCGCAACTTTTTTCTTCATTTTTTTCATAAAAAGTATAGTCCAATTTAAGACTTAATATGCTATTTTTCTCCGCTTTAGTCAACGTATTGTACAGCGTAGATATTGTAGTATTTGTTTGTAAATAAAGAGCGACAGTCATAGAAACGAATACCCAACAAATGAAAAACTGGATTCCTAACATGCTATTACGAAAGAAATGCTTTTTACTTTTTAAGCCCATTGCTCATGCCTAATTGTATGTTTACCCTACGGATATAAAAAGCAACAGAAAAACAGATCACAAATGTTGCTATGAGAAGAATGATAATATATTGTCCGGCTTGTAACATCAAACGCTCTCTATCAATGGACAAACTTAAATCAGACAATGAAATATGCATTCCGGAAGACAATATTTCTATGAGTCCGAACATAAATAAAGAAGCGATTACAATGACCAAAAACAATTGCACAAAAAGCATCATTGCCAGATGAAACATATCATTTCCTATTATCTTCCGAATTGTAAATTCCGTTGGCGATTGGATTATACTTCCAATCTGAAAATGGAAAAAGTTTAGTAAAGCAACTAATAAGATTAAAACTGCTACAATGCTAGTTATTGAGCTAAAGATGGTTATCATGTCAGAGTTGCCATTACTTTTTCCAATAGGAGAAACAATCAGGTCATAATCGCAATTAAACATTCGGTGAGTGACATTACTCTTTCTATACACTTCATTTAAATCTTTGGCTGTTCTGCCTTCATGAAGCAATCCGTAAGTATAAACGCCTGTCTGGTCATTATTACCGGTCATTTTAAATAATCCTTCACTATCGTTCAGAATGAGAACTTCAATTGTCCGCATGAAGTTCATACTGACATTGGCTGGAATATCTTTAATCACAGCCTGAATTGTGTATGAGATACCTCCGCTATCAGGAGTTGTTTTCGGAGAAGACCATATTTTGCTTGTCATCACCATACGTTTACCGATAGCCTCCTGATTATATGGAAATAATTTGCGTGCTGTACTTTCTGTTATTACTACCGCATTAGGAGTATAGGCTGCCACTCTCCACGAACCTGCCACAACAGTCGGAGTGAACAAACGATTAAAAAACGAGTCGACTTCTATGCATTCAAATGTATAGGGTAGTTTCTTTTCATCATTTGTATACACATCAAAAGGCCGTTGCCGTGCATAAGCAACTCTGGAATATGCTTCTACTTCATGTCCATATTCTTTTGTCAACTTCTCCGCCAATATTGCAGGAGTACCGGATAACATCCTACCTTCATCAGCTAAATTGATGTCTACCAAACGATGATAATTATTAAAACATTGGTCAACACTCTGCATATAGCGGCTACAATAGAAACAAATACTGAAGCATAGCAGTCCCACAGCCAAGCCTATGGTTGATATAAGATTTTGGGTTTTATATTTCATCAAATTGCGCAAAGCAACTTTTGAATAGTGCTGTATCATTTGTTTTCTTTTATTTTCTAATTCAAATATGGTTTTCCTATTCATTTTTGATGAGACTCCACCGGATTAACTCTGGCAATCTTCAAGATACGAAACCAAACCGTTAGTGCCGTTATCATAGCAACAGATATAAAAAATCCCTGTCCAGAACCAGAATCCACAGTTAAAGAATACCGTATATATTTGTTTCCATAGCTGTAACACTAGGTATACTAACGGAAAGGATAGAGCTGCGGTAACCATCAACAAAGTTATATACAAACGGGTAAACAACCAGATAATATGCGACATTCCGGCTCCATTTACTTTACGGATAGCCACTTCTTTCTGTCTACGTTCAGTATCGAGGGTAATGCTGGAATATACACCCAACAAGGTAATGATGATACTGACGATTGCGAAAAAACAGGATAGTATCTTTCAGCATATATTCCATAGCCTGTATTTCATACAGGTCGTCTTGAAATGTACGAACCTGATACGATATATTCTCCGGAAGTACTTCACGACGGATTTTCTCAATCCACTTTACGACTTCTTTTTTTTGTTGTTCAGGGTAACATTTTACATAGCAATGGCCAACATATTCAGAAGGATCATAGAGCATAAAAAAGCATAGCCGCCACTATGATAATGGACATCAGTCTGGAAAGGAGTACAAACTCCACATACGGTATAATCATTATTTTGGTCATAAAAATTCATTCCAATTACATTCTTCTTTTTTTGTTTGTTTTGCCATACTTTATCCATGACAAGGTCATTTTTTGTCCGGATAGTTCTGCCCTCCTCTATCGGAATATTCATAAAAGCAAAGAAATTCAGCGGAACGCACATAATATTGATATCAGTCCAGGAGTTGTCATTCCCTTTCTCGGTCATCAACAGGTTTCCGGATACTCCTTGTGTATAAGCAATATCTGCCAATAAGACATCTTTTACCCCTGCATGTTGCTGAAAACGTTCTACCACACTTAACTTCTCTTCATTTTTCATAAACGAATAGTCTAATGGAATGCTAAGAATCGCTTCTTTTTTTCTTTTTGGTTAAGCGTATGAAACAATGTTTGGGTTGTTTTCTCCGACTGTAAAAACAATGCGACAGTGAATGATACAAATATCCAGCAGATAAAGAACTGGATTCCCAGCATAAGGTTACGTCCCCACTGCTTACCTCGACGTTTATTTACTCCTCCATGAATGCCTGTTTGTATCGAAATTCTGCGAATACGGACAGATACAAACAGACAAATTGCAGCACAGAGCAATATAAGAAGAATGATATATTGCATAGCGTGTATCAAAAAGAATTTCGGGCGGAAAAGTCATTGTAATGGCCTGTAGAGAAAAAAAATCCATTCGGTTGCCAATCAATTCTATTCCCCATATTACTAAAAAGGAAGATATAACCACCACAATCAATGATTGTACAAACAGCAGGCAGAATTGTTGTTTCCAATTACATCCTGCCATTTTCATAATACTGTATTCTTTAGTGCGATTAAGAAAAGAACCGATCAGAAAGTGAAAGAAATTGATTAGTCCGACCAGTAATATCAATGTACCGACTATTCCTGTCACCCATCCCAACACAAAAGCACCTTTCTTTCTGTGCCCTGTCGCTAATATAATTAGCAACAACCGCATAAGACTGATTATACATAGTATAACTATAATTACGCTTAGCAAACTGCTGCTCCAGTTCAGCTATATTCGTATTGGGAGAAAGCAAGACATAGGTTCTGGCTCCTGTCATATCGTGACGTTTCGTACTTCGGAAAAGTCCTTCGCTATCGTTCAGAACCATTGCATCAGTATGCGTCATAAAACTAAAACCATTGTTTAGCGGGATATCTTTCATTACTGCCTGTACCGTATAAACAATACCTCCTGTTTTCGGAGTACTTTCAGGCGAAGTATGGAGTCGTCGCGCCAGAGTCAGATGCTTGCCGATAGCACTTTCTATTTTACCGAATATCTTTATGGCAGTAGATTCACTTAAAATAACGGCATTAGATGTCCGGCTTGCCGTCTTCCAATTTCCGGCTACTTATTTGGGGAGTGAATACCTTATTGTATAAAGTATCTATTTCTATCGTTTCAAGTTCGTATGGTAATGATTTTTCCTCTGAAATTTCGGCAAGATAAGAACGTTCACGCGAGTATGTCATACAAGAAATTGCTTCCACCTCTCCCATTGCCCATGTGCGGAGTTCTTCGGATAAAGCCACTTGTGTACCGGAAAAATATGTTTCTGTCTGATAATCATAAAGGTTTAATTCCACAATGCGAGTGTAATTACTGAAACAATGGTTGGTGGTCTCAACAAAACGACTACAATACATACATATGCAGAAACATAGTAATCCTACCGCAAGACCGATGATAGAAATTATATTTTGGGTCTTGTATTTCAGTAAATTACGAAAAGCAACTTTCAAATAGTGTCGTATCATATATTATTATTTTTATTCTATTTTCATTATTTTGGCCGGGTCAATACGTGATGCCTTTTTATTTGCCAGCACAGTGTGCCTAAAGAGATACAACTATTACTACGAGCAATGCTATCAGAAAGACATTCATGCTTAACGGAGCTTTTATCACAAGAGCTTTAGTATACTGATAAATCAAGTAGCAGGACAATGGAATAGATACCGCAAAAAGCGCTTCCCAATACAACCAAATATTTACATCCAAGCAGCAAGTACAAGTCTTTCACCAATGCACCGTTTACTTTACGAATTGCAATCTCCCGATAGCGCTGACGAATATCAAATAATGAAATACCGAATAATCCGAGACAGATTATTATAATTCCAATACATGCAAAAATAGCATATACCATGGCTATTCGCCGGTCGTTTTTATAGAGTGCCGCCACATCATCATCCAATAGTGAATATTTAAAGTCTTCCGTACCATATACTTTTTTTTCTGAATATCTTTCAGATAATTGATGACTACCTGAGTTTTCCCCGGATAACAAGCAATCTGATAGTAATCTCCCTTCAACCGTTTATTTACGATAAATACCATAGGGCGAGCACCCAATCCTACATGTCTATCATAATAATCTTCTATTACGGCACCAATAGGCTGTGCCTGTAAATCGGGGTTTTATCTTTTCTCATCTGCTCATTAATTATAGTAGCCCCCCTTGCAACTTGTGTAGCCTAAAGCGGCCAATGCGGCACGGTTGACAACTATAATTTCACCTCCTTGTTCTTTATCTGCTTCCGATAAATCTCCTTCAATAAAAAGGAATCTCAAAGAGTTTAAAGAAACTGTCGGTAACATAACTCTGATTCAACGTAACCAGTTCTCCTTTTGCATTTCGAAATCCTGCAGAATAATCAAACCCAAGAATAGAATAAAAACCGGTTGTCCAGCTTTGGATATCCGGACAATTATCTATCAGTTGATCTATCGCTAAAACTCTTTTCTTTACGTTGGTTTACAGTTTCAGATGTATACGAAGAATAATCGTTCGATTCATATATCATATTTGCCTGAATTATATCTTTTTGTACGGAATCCCGGATCTGTCTGCAACATCAAATTGAATTGCTTATTAAAATAGATGGAAAGTAAGACCAATAAAAAAGGTAACAACATATTGTACAAAAAAGGAATATCATACGAAAACGAATAGAACGTTTATCGGTACCTAATGCCTTGAGAGCAACAGCCGGTAAAGAGCGCTGGCATTTTATATGTGAATACAGGCTTACAGTCAAAGACAGGAATATCAGGATAGATATCGACAATATCCAGTCGAATTTAGTATAGACTATCCGGCTATCCAACAAGTGGGATACAAAAACAGATGTTATTTCAACAATAAACCATGCAAACACAATAGAAACGGCTATCAGTAGAACGTTTTCTGTGAAAAATTTGCGTAAACAGTGTATTGCCACTGGCACCGAATACTTTTCGAAGATTGTAAGTCCTCCCTCGTTTCACCATTAATACAGAATAAAGATTAATAAAGTTGATAATCCCGGCAAACAGTATCAATAAACAAATTCCTCCAAGAATGAATAGATGAAGAACGATTCCCACTAACAAGCATACTAGGCCCTGTTTGGTAAAAAGTAATGCTTGCTCCCAATACATTTGACTGACAGGAATAAGAGAGAATGTGTATTTACGAACATCTCCGAAACGAGAATCTTGATTTATAAACCGGGGATAACTCCCTATTTGATTGGCTTGTTCCACTGCCTTCTCAGAAGTAAACTGAATAAACTCCAAAGGCATCCGTCCCCAGTCTGTCGAAAATGCATGAGAAAGTACTATATCGAAATTGAATGTTTGTTTATTTACCGGCTTTTTTCAATATACCTGTCACCCTGATATCTTTACCGTTAGAAAAACGTAACACCTTACCTAGCGGATTTTCTTTACCAAAAAGTTTTTTGGCGAAATCTTCCATTAACAATGCTGATTCCGGAGCTTCCAAAGAAATCTCTCCCTGCAATACTTGATAAGGAAAAAAGTCTGAAATAAGCATTGTCAGCTATTAAGGCATGTACAGAAAAACGATTTGGTCTGATAATCTACATAATCATTCTCAAGCAATATTACACTTGAACGTGTCAGTATAACATTGTCATCTATATAAGTACTATCACGCTTTCCTATTTCTGCCTTACTCAACACCCGGTTTCCATCAAACGACACTTGAACTCCATATACCTGATTACGGTCTATACAATGCATATCTACTGTTGTTTCACGATAAATATAACGGGACAAGATAATACAACAGGCTAGACTAAGTGTCAGTCCGAGTAAATTGATAGTCGTATATGATTTCGCACGTAATAAAAAGCGTACTGCATATTTCAGTGTTTTCATACTATCTGTTTAAAGTTGTCTGTTTATCTTAATATTAATTCCTCAGCATCGCCAAAGGTATCATATCCCGTCGTAATAACCCAATCTCCCGGCCGTAAACCTTCTGTAATTTCGTATTGTTGCGGATTTTGGCGACCGACAGACAAAGGTACACGAACAGCTTTTGTTTTTGAAGCATTCACCTTATAAATCCATTGTCCTCCCGTAGCCTGATAGAAATTGCCGCGTGGGATAATAAGCGTCTGCTCCGGTTGCCCTAGTTCTATCTGTACACGGAAACTCTTGCCCACTCTTACGTTATCAGGTATATCATCTGTGAAAACAAGATCGACATCAAACATACGGTCTTTTACTTCAGGGACAACTTTCGTTATTCTTAACGGATATTTCTTCCCTTGATAATTAATGGTAGCAGGCAATCCGGTAGTAATCCGGTCAATATAATATTCACTGAGCGAAGTATGGATTTTATATTGGTCAAGTACCTTTATCTCAGCAATACTTTCGCCGGAAGACACTTGCTGCCCGGGAGTAACCTTCACAAAGCTAAGCTGTCCTTTTATCGGAGCCGTTACCACTAAATTATTCAAACGTTCATGAACGCGTTCATATTTTTTCCGTTCTCTTTCTCGGTCGTTGCGGATAAGTTCTTTACGAATCATTGTCACAGCAGAATCGTGCCGCAAGCTCTCCTGTTGCAAAGCTGCATTTTTTTGTTTATAATTATACTCATCTTCAGCTACTTGCAACTGGGCCTTACTCTTTACTCCCATTTGATATTCCTCACGGTCAAGAGCAATGCTTTTTTTTTTTCAGACGCTCAAGCTCATAATTATTCGTCAAGGCCTGCTGTTTCAAATTCAGGCTCTTTTTGCTCCATTTCAATCTCCTGCTCCTGGTAGGTAATCATTTGTTTTTCCCATTCATCACGCTGATCTTCAATGTTACAGTAGGTCCGGATTAGAAAGAATAAGAATAGTATCACCTTGCTGAAGTAAACTGCCTTCTTCACCTACTATGCTTTCTACACTTCCTGCTTCGCGGGTATTGACTTTAATTGTCAATATAGGTTGAATTAGCCCCTTCTACATCTACATATTCCATAAAGTCAGCATCTTTCACTTCCGCTATCTGAATATTCTCGGCATCAACACGCAGCTTCCTGGGACCTAATGAAAGGACGATTACATAAATCAGAAAGGAGATAAACAAAAGTCCTCCTGTCAGATAGTATCTATAACGAATGTACCACGGCTTCTTTTCTAATTTTATATCCATGAGGTTATATAGTTTTTATATTTATATCAATTATAAAAAATCATTCTATCCTATTCAATGAGGAGATTATAATCCTCCGTCAGTAACTTGTTACTCTCAAAATCATAAAGTGTCATGCTACGGAGTGTGTAATACAAACTCCAATAGTTGTATAAAGCCGATACATAATTACGGCGTGCACTATCTTTTTTCTGAAATGGAAGCGTTCAAATCAAGAATGGTAGATTTTCCCAATATATAAAGTTTACGGGCAACTTCATTCCTCCGTTGGGCGGTTTCATCTGTACGGGCAGCGATACGGACACGTTGCGTTTGCAGATTAAACTGCTTCACCAGTTTACGGACATTCAGTTCAAAATCCGTCCTGCTTTGTTCCACCTGCGTATAAACCAGGTCACGGTTAGAACGGCTACCCGTACCTGTCCCTTTCCCCGTCCCCAATCTAAAATTGGTAGGGAGATACTTAAACTTACATATTGTTGATCTAAAAAAGGTTTCGATAAGCCTCTGGTAATTTATCCGCTGTCTGTGTCAGTCCGAAACGAAGATAAATGTCTGCTTTCAAACCTGCATTGGCACGGGCTCTCGCAACCGCACTTTCACTTTCCAGCTTGCGCCGTTTCATCGTTTGTATATCCGGGCTATTCTCATACGCCAATGCTAGCGCCTCATTCAGATTAATACTGAAATTCGGTATCCGGGAACTGACACGTACACGAATCTCCCTCTCTTCCTGAATGCCCAGATATGAACGGAGTTCCTGCATACAGTTATCCATTTCAATACGGGCGTTCATACGATTTGTTTCTTCTGTAAGACGGTTAAGCTCCAGTTGCAGCATTTCATTCTCCGTTATTGTCCCGATATTGTAACGTCCTTGTGCATAGCGATATAACGTGTCGGCATTCGCATAATTAAAGGATGCTATGTCATAATTACTTTGGGCAGTGGCTAGAGCAAAAAAATTTATTAATCGCATTGGCAGATACAAGTTCTAATGTCTCTACATAGTTTTTTCTTTGCCTCCTGATAGCGTACCGGTTCTATTCGTTTATCCCATTTCAAACTATTGTAGCCGAAAAGCGATTGCCGGTATCCCTATCATGATAGGTGAAGTCTGCCACGAATATTTATGTTCGCTGAACAAATCCATACGTTGTGCGGACGTTTCAAGAAACAAGGAACCTCCTGTCCAAGGTATGTTTTGTGAAAGATTCAAAGTCAGATCAGTATTCAACAAATTCTGCTCAACAAACTTAACGGAACCGTCCCCATTGTTATCTTATTAATGGCACGATTCAGATTAGGATCGGATGTCAAGTTCAAAGTCGGTAAATAGTTGGCACGATAATATTTATAATTCCAATAAGCCGAACGGAAGCTATGACGTGCCGTCTGCGCATCGGGGAGACTCCAGACGAGCAATCTTCACAACTTGTTCCAATGACAGTTCTGTTGTCTGATCTTGAGCAGCCAATAATTCCGTCGCCAGGATTCCAATACTTATGCAGATTATTTTCAGATTCATTCTTAGTTTTATTTGTTATTTATAATTCAAAACCTGTGCCATTTATATAAATATTTGTATATCAATGAAATATACTTGTTTTTTCTTTTTAAAATAGCGTGCAAATACGCACGAAAATAGTGCGCAATCGCACATACAACACATGATTATTATCCATATCTTTGCCGGTGCAGTAAAGGAAAAAGATTATATTCTAATTAGCTAAAAGAATGGAAGAAGTAAACAAACTGGGAAAGATACTTATAGTAGATGATAACGAAGATGTCCTCTTCGCTCTAAACCTGCTGTTGGAACCTTACACAGAAAAAAATAAAGGTAGCCACCACTCCCGACCGAATCGAACATTTCATGACCACTTTTCAACCTGATCTTATTTTATTAGATATGAATTTTAGCCGTGACGCTATTAGTGGTCAGGAAGGATTCGAAAGCTTGAAGCAAATATTGAAAATCGATCCGCAAGCGATTGTCATCTTTATGACTGCCTATGCAGATACTGATAAAGCAGTACGGGCTATCAAAGCCGGTGCAACAGACTTTATCCCCAAACCGTGGGAAAAGGAAAAACTACTGGCCACTCTTACTTCCGGAATGCGATTACGTCACTCTCAACGGAAGTAAACATTTTGAAGGAGCAGGTAGAATTACTTAGCGGTCAGAATTCTTCGGAAGGAGATATTATAGGGGAGAATCTCCTGCCATGCAGGAAGTTTTCACCACAATAAATAAATTAAGCAGCACAGATGCCAATATCCTTATTTTAGGAGAAAATGGAACAGGAAAAGACGTAATCGCCCGTCTTCTCTATCGCTGCTCTCCCCGATACGGCAAACCTTTTGTCACTATTGACTTGGGAAGTATTCCCGAACAATTTTTGAAAGCGAACTGTTCGGATTTGAGAAAGGAGCTTTCACCGACGCAAAAAAATCAAAAGCCGGACGAATGGAAGTTGCCACTAACGGAACTTTTGTTTCTGGATGAAATCGGTAATCTTTCATTGCCTATGCAGGCCAAGCTACTGACGGCCATTGAAAAGCGACAAATCAACCGTTTAGGCAGTACGCAGACTGTTCCTATTGACGTCCGCCTGATTTGTGCCACAAACGCGGACATCCGTCAACTAGTGGACGAAGGAAACTTCCGCCAGGACTTGCTCTATCGTATCAACACCATTGAAATACATATTCCTCCACTCCGTGAACGTGGAAATGATATTATTCTACTAGCTGAATATTTTCTACAACGGTATGCACGTAAATATAAAAAGATATGCGTGGCCTGACTCGGGAAGCCAAAAACAAACTGTTAAAAGTATGCCTGGCCCGGAAATGTACGCGAATTGCAGCATACAATAGAGCGCGCTGTTATATTAGGAGATGGCTCGGCTCTTTATTAAAACCGGAGAATTTTTCTTTTCCATGCCAGTCCTAAACAGAGGAAGGAAGAAGAAATGATACTGAATCTGGAACAACTGGAGCGTCAAACTATTGAGAAAGCAATGAAACTCAGCGAAGGGAATATCTCCCGTGCTGCCGAGTATCTGGGCATAACCCGTTTTGCCCTATATCGTAAACTTGAAAAACTAGGCCTATGAAACGATTTGCAATCAGAGTGATTTTACACATCTTATTTATAATGCTGCTTTCTATCGGAAGTTGCCTGTTGTTTCAAAAAACAGTTATGGTTCAGTACCGTTATCTGCATCATACTATTAATAACCCTTGGTATACACCTATACCGTATGCAATTCAAGCAAATAATTTTATTGAGACGGCTGACAGACGGACTTCGATACAATGACATGATGCAAACTTTCCACCCGCCTTTTAAAAAATAAAATAATGAATGAGTGGGCAAAAGAACTTTCAGAGAGCCTGAAAGATTTTTCGGGGGAAGATTATTAGCAGAGGAAATCAAACATCAATATTACGAAAACTTATTAAATAAGGTAGATACAGCCGTACTTGTTGCCGACAAAGCCGGACATATAGAATGGATGAACCAAGCTGCTGTCACGCATTTAGGACAGATCTCACAATTACCGGAAGCACTCCTGAGAGCTTCTGCAATTAATGATATTATTCGTATTGAACAAAACAGCACTGTTTTGGAAATGGCTATTTCTTGTACGAAATTTGTAGCACAAGGAAAAGAGCAACAAATAATCAGCCTGAAAAACATCCATTCCGTACTGGAACGAAATGAAATGGAAGCCTGGCAAAAGCTGATACGTGTATTGACGCATGAAATAATGAATTCTATCACACCGATTATCTCTCTTTCAGAAACACTGAGCGAAAGGGGGATACCCAAACTGCTTGGAGAAAAAAGAATATTCCATTATGTTACAAGCCATGCAGACTATTCATAGAAGAAGCAAAGGGATTATTGGAGTTCGTTGAAAATTATCGTCGCTTGACACGAATCCCTACTCCTGTCTGCACCAAAGTTTCTATCACGGAACTGTGTATGGATTTAAAGAAATTATTCCCGGAAGAATATATCCATTTTGAAATCCCTTCATCAGACCTAACCTTATATATAGATCGGGCTCAAATAGAGCAAGTTTTCATCAATTTATTGAAAAATGCCCGTGAAGCCTGTGGTAGGCAATCTGATAAGGATATTCGGGTAGAAGTAATAATTTCGCCTGCTGGCAATAAGCTTCTGACAGTATCTGACAATGGGGAAGGTATTTTGCCCGATGTTCTTGATAAGATATTTGTACCTTTCTTTACTACCAAAACATCCGGTTCCGGCATCGGACTTAGTTTATGTAAGCAAATTATGACTTTACATGAAGGGAGTATTAATGTAAAATCAGAATCAGGTAAAGGAAGTAAGTTTATTCTCACTTTTCCTAAATAATTGCAGTCTTTTTGTGTATCTTGTGGATAATATGAAAAACTCATGAAAGAGAGGTCTTCACCTTCTATCCCCGATAAATAAAAGAAAGTATCTGTTTCTGATTCATAACCCATAGCTTTAGATATCGTAAAGCTATGCTTTATCTCTCCTAAAGCACCGCTTTATATTATAGATGATGAACAAATAGAAATATATATCTATAAACAAGTTCAAAGATAATTCAAAGAATTGCCTTCTTTATCTGTCACAAACAAAGTAGAATCAACTTATCATTTGTATAAAACCAAAAAGCTGAAACATGGTATGCATCAGCTTTTTATTTTTAAATTTCTTGACTTAATATTTTCGTCGGGGTAGCGGGATTCGAACCCACGACCCCCTGCTCCCAAAGCAGGTGCGCTAACCGGACTGCGCTACACCCCGAAAACTTTTAACCGAACTCCCTTTTCCTTTGTAGTCGGGGTAGCGGGATTCGAACCCACGACCCCCCTGCTCCCAAAGCAGGTGCGCTAACCGGACTGCGCTACACCCCGCTACTTTCTGAAGGATTGTTCTTTTCAAAAGCGGTGCAAAGATAGGGAGTATTTTTTAATTGACAATAGCTAAACGAATGTTTTTTACTTATTATTTTTCAATACCCTGAAATTCATTCGTTTGCATTTCAATATTTCTTTTTTGGCAGAAATCAAAAGCATCATAGGACGTCGAAGCTCATCTTTCATTTCCGGAATAGTGTTCAACATCACTTCGTTCGGTTGTGGTTCTATTAATTCGAATATTTCAAATCCTGCTTGAAGAAGACTATCATACTTATTTTCTTTCATAATTTAAGTAAAGAGGGATCTGTTACATGGACAAAGATATGTATTAATGCGTTTATTGAGATGAATTAATCGAAAATATATTCTAGTAAAATGAACTATCTTTTGCTGTTTTTCTGTTTTCAAAGTAGAAACTTAAAAAATAAAAGCCATATGAAAACAAAGAAAACAAAAAGAAACAAATGAAAAAAAGAAATTCATTTGTTAGAACATAAAGGATATGAAAGAATGATGAATGAGATAATGCCGGTACAACAGGCAGAGGTTTATCGCAAGCCGACCAAGAAAGTAGTAGAAAGAGGCTGTAAAAAGAATTAAATCCTGATACAAACAGCTTGGGTAGCAGAGGATGAATTCATCCTCTGTCTTTTTATGATTGTTTTAGAAGTCAATCTCTTTAAAAAACGATTTCTCTTAAAAATCATAAAAAACATTATTGCATCAATTCTATTGAAAAGACGAGAAAAGCTATAGTACTTGCGATATCAGATTCTTTCTATTTATCATTTTAAATACATTAATATCGAGAGAATACAAATCCCCTACTCACATGTTAAGATAATATTCCCGAGTCAATGCTATATATTCCTTACTATATTGATGCCGGGCAACTTCTGTCAATAGTTCTTCCACAATGCATTCCTGATTAGAAAAAGAAAAAGGTAATCAGAGTACGTTTAGGAATACCACCGGGCTTAGTTATCACATTTAGTTGCCGGACTGCCTGCAATTTCTTTTCAGAAGCTATCATCTTTACTCTATCAGCTACATCCTTCGGAATCACAATCGTAAAAGTTCCATTTTCTGTCAATAAACCGGTTACTCCTTCCAATAATTCCTCATAAGTCAAAGAATCATTATGCCGGGCAGAATTTCTTTGTTGATCTGGACATCCTAATGAATCAACAAAATACGGAGGATTAGAAACAATCACGTCAAACTTCTCAGGAGATTGATATTTTCTAAAATCAGCCTGTACTACTTCTATCTGCTTCTTCCAAGGAGAACGAATAATATTTGCCCTGGCTTGCCCGACAGCCGCTTCATCTATTTCCAACGCTACAATATTTGCATCCGGCAAACTGCGTTGCACCAACATTAAAGCTACCAACCCTGTTCCTGTCCCAACATCCAGAATACTATGCGCACCTTGAACAGAAGTCCACGCTCCCAAAAGCACCCCATCCGTACCGACTTTCATGGCACACTTATCATGCCATACCGTAAACTGCTTAAATTGAAAATAAGGATTTGACATTTTATCACTTGTTTTTAAACCTGTTTTATTCTACTATTTTACTGGAAATCGCCAAAAATAAATAATTATTATGGAATACTTCTCCGATCGCTCTATATTTTGGCATTGTTTTTGTGTTTTTATTCTAGCAGTGCTTTATTATTAGAGAGAATCAATTAACTTTGCAAACGATTTATGCATATCAATATGACATAAACTAAATTAAAACGAAAAATGAAAGAAAGATATTTATTGGAAGATGTAGGCGATAACAATGGCTTCTCGCTAATCACAGACTATGATGGGAACGATGAACAAGCATTTGATGTAAATGTGAAATCTGGTGAAATTCTTCCGGTACTCCCCTTACGTAATATGGTATTGTTTCCTGGAGTTTTTCTTCCTATAACAGTAGGACGAAAATCCTCACTCAAGCTTATACGTGATGCCGAGAAAAAGCATAAGGACATCGCAGTGGTATGTCAAAGATCAGCCCATACGGAAGACCCGAAGTTGGAGGATTTACATAATGTGGGTACTGTAGGACGGATTGTACGTGTGCTGGAAATGCCGGATCAAACAACGACTGTTATTCTTCAGGGAATGAAACGTCTGATTCTAAAAGACATCACAGAGACTCATCCATATTTAAAAGGTGAAATTGAACTCTTGGAAGAAGATGTTCCAAGTAAAGACGACAAGGAATTTCAAGCTTTGGTAGAAACCTGCAAGGACTTGACAATGCGTTATATCAAATCGTCAGATGTAATGCACCAGGACTCGGCATTTGCTATCAAGAACATTACTAATTCAATGTTCCTGGTTAATTTCATTTGTTCGAATCTTCCGTTCAAGAAAAAGATGAGAAAATGGATTTATTAAGCATTAACTCATTGCGTGAACGTACTTATCACCTATTGGAAATCTTAAACCGTGAGGTCCAGTTGGCTGAAATCAAGGCATCTATTCAAATGCGTGCACGAGAAGATATTGACCAACAACAACGTGAATACTTCCTGCAACAGCAGATTAAAACCATCCAGGATGAACTGGGTGGCGGTGGCCAGGAGCAGGAAATAGAGGAAATGCGCCAGAAGGCAGAAAGAATGCGCTGGAATTTAGAAGTCAGAGACACGTTCATGAAAGAATTTGCCAAGTTGGAACGTACTCATCCGCAATCTCCGGATTACAGTGTGCAGCTTAATTATCTGCAAACCATGCTAAACCTTCCGTGGGGAGTTTATACGACAGACAATCTGAATTTAAAGAATGCAGAGAAGACATTGAATAAAGACCACTATGGACTGGAAAAAGTGAAAGAGCGTATTTTGGAACATTTAGCTGTACTAAAATTGAAAGGTGACATGAAATCACCTATTATCTGTCTATACGGTCCTCCGGGAGTTGGTAAGACATCCCTCGGAAAATCCATAGCGTCTGCATTAAAACGAAAAATATGTACGTATGTCCTTAGGAGGCGTACACGATGAAGCAGAAATTCGCGGACACCGCAAGACATATATCGGTGCTATGCCGGGACGAATCATCAAAAGCTTGATCAAAGCCGGTGCTTCCAACCCTGTTTTTATTCTGGATGAAATAGACAAGGTGAGTGCCGACCGCCAGGGCGACCCGTCGTCTGCTTTGTTGGAAGTGCTCGACCCGGAACAGAATACTTCTTTCCACGACAACTTTCTGGATGTAGATTATGACCTGTCAAAAAGTCTTGTTTATTGCAACAGCCAATAACCTGAATACAATCCCCGGTCCATTGCTCGACCGTATGGAATTGATTGAAGTAAGCGGATACATCACAGAAGAAAAGATTGAGATTGCCCGTAAACACTTACTCCCCAAGGAACTGGAAGCTAACGGATTAAAGAAGAGTGATATTAAACTTCCGAAAGAAACATTGGAAGCTATCATAGAGTCATATACCCGCGGAAGCGGTGTCCGTGAACTGGAAAAGAAGATTGGCAAGATTCTTCGTAAGTCTGCACGTCAGTATGCAACGGACGGATATTTTGCTAAAACGGAAATTAAGCCGACAGACTTGTATGACTTTTTAGGTGCACCGGAATATACACGTGACAAATATCAGGGAAATGATTACGCAGGTGTAGTGACCGGATTGGCATGGACAGCTGTAGGAGGTGAAATACTCTTTGTAGAAACCAGTTTGAGCCGTGGCAAGGGCGGACGTCTCACACTGACAGGTAACCTGGGAGATGTGATGAAAGAATCTGCCATGCTGGCACTTGAATATATCAAGTCGCACGCTTCACTTTTGCAGCTTAACGAAGAGATTTTTGACAACTGGAATATCCATATCCACGTTCCTGAAGGGGCTATTCCGAAAGATGGTCCGTCAGCAGGTATCACGATGGCCACTTCACTGGCTTCTGCCCTGACTCAAAGAAAAGTGAAAGCCAACATTGCCATGACGGGAGAAATAACTCTCCGTGGTAAAGTGCTTCCCGTAGGTGGTATCAAGGAAAAGATTCTAGCCGCCAAACGTGCCGGCATCAAGGAGATCATCATGAGTATAGAGAAATAAGAAAAATATTGATGAAATTCAGGATATCTATCTGAAAGGATTGACTTTCCACTATGTAAATGACATAAAGGAGGTATTTGCAATAGCTCTGACAAACGAAAAAGTGGCGGACGCCATTGATTTATCTGTTAAGAAACCCAGCCAGGAATGACATTTGAGTTACAATATACAGACACTAAAAAGTAATGCCCGTGCAGGTTTGATTACAACAGACCACGGGCAAATACAAACCCCTATCTTTATGCCTGTGGGTACACTGGGCACAGTTAAAGGAGTACACCTGACAGAACTGAAAGAGGATATTCGAGCGCAGATTATTCTGGGGAACACCTACCATTTATATCTTCGTCCGGGACTAGAGGTGATTGAAAAGGCAGGTGGCCCTGCACCGTTTCAACGGTTTCGACCGCCCCATGCTGACTGACAGCGGTGGTTTTCAGGTATTTTCATTCGCCGGAATCCGGAAATTACGGGAAGAAGGTGCTGAATTCCGTTCTCATATCGATGGCAGCAAGCATATTTTCACGCCGGAAAAAGTCATGGATATAGAACGTACGATCGGTGCGGATATTATGATGGCTTTTTGACGAATGTCCTCCGGGTGACTCGGACTATGCGTATGCCAAAAAGTCACTAGGGTTGACACATAGGTGGCTCGACCGATGTATACAACGTTTTAATGAAACCGAACCTAAATACGGTTATAATCAATCTCTCTTCCCCATCGTGCAGGGATGTGTTTATCCCGACTTGCGTAAGCAGTCTGCAGAGTTTGTAGCTTCTAAAGGTGCCGACGGGAATGCTATCGGTGGTCTTGCGGTAGGCGAACCGGTAGACAAGATGTATGAAATGATTGAGATCGTTAATGAAATTCTTCCCAAAGAGACAAACCGCGTTATTTAATGGGTGTCGGAACTCCTGTCAACATTCTTGAAGGAATAGAACGGGTGTGGATATGTTCGACTGCGTTATGCCTACAAGAAACGGACGAAATGGCATGCTGTTTACAAAAGATGGAATCATTAATATGCGAAACAAAAAATGGGAAACGGACTTCTCTCCTATTGAAGTAGACGGAGCTTCCAGCGTAGACACTCTATACAGTAAAAGCATATCTGCGTCATCTTTTCCACGCACAAGAACTGCTGGCAATGCAAATCGCTTCCATACACAATCTGGCATTCTATCTATGGTTAGTGGGTGAAGCCCGGAAACATATCATTGCCGGAGATTTCTCGACCTGGAAACCAATGATGGTTAAAAGAGTATCAACTAGATTATAAGAAATGAAAAGCAATCGATTTATAAAACGGCTGGACTGGTATATCATCAAGAAGTTCTTGGGGACATACGTATTTGCTATTGCACTAATCATTTCTATTGCAGTGGTATTCGACTTTAACGAGAAGATGGATAAATTGATGGAACGTGAAGCGCCATGGGATGCAATTGTTTTCGATTACTACATGAACTTTATCCCCTATTTCTCCAATCTGTTCAGTCCGTTGTTCGTATTTATTGCCGTAATTTTCTTCACTTCAAAGCTGGCAGAGAATTCAGAGATTATTGCTATGTTCTCCACCGGAATGAGTTTTAAGAGAATGATGCGTCCGTACATGATTTCTGCTGCCATTATTGCATTAACAACATTCATGTTAAGCTCGTATGTGATTCCTAAAGGAAGTGTGACGCGCCTGAACTTTGAAGATAGGTACATCAAACCTAAAAAGCAGAATACGGCACGTAACGTACAGTTGGAAGTGGATAGTGGTGTCATTGCATATATAGATAACTATAACAACGCAATGAAGACAGGAAACCGTTTCTCTTTGGATAAATTTGTCGATAAAAAACTGGTTTCACATTTGACCGCACGCCGTATAAACTTATGATACTGCTACCGTCCACAAATGGACTATCCATGACTATATGGTACGCGAATTAGACGGTTTAAAGGAAAAAAATCACCAAAGGAGACAAAATCGACTCTATAATCAACATGGAACCATCCGATTTCCTGATTATGAAGAACCAACAGGAAATGCTGACCAGTCCTCAATTGAGTGATTATATCGAGAAACAGAAACGAAGGGGATTTGCCAATATTAAGGAATTTGAGATTGAATATCACAAACGAATTGCCATGTCATTCGCCTCTTTCATTCTGACAATTATTGGTGTTTCGCTTTCGTCACGGAAAAACAAAAGGCGGTATGGGACTTCATCTGGGTATCGGATTAGGATTGAGTTTCTCTTATATCTTATTCCAGACAATTACTTCAACTTTTGCTATTAATGGAAACGTACCTCCTGTTATCGCTGTGTGGATTCCCAACATCCTTTATGCGGGTATCGCATTCTTCCTGTACCAGAAGGCGCCTAAATAAGAAGGATAAAGAATATATAAAATAGAAGTTCCGCCTATTCCTGCTTGAAAGCAAGTGTAGGCGGAACTTTTTTGTTGTATCCATTTCCTCTTTTGTCTATTCTTCATTATTCGCCAGACAGCGAACCGAAAAATACCTCTTTCTCCTTACATTTCCAAAATCGTCAACCGACTTCTTTTTACATAAGCAGAAAGATCTGCAGCAGAGATGTTTTTTGGCTATAATAACACCATTTCATCCAATAAATAGTTAGTGAACCCCCGATTCAAACGGTACTTCTTAAACAATCCGGAGTCCTCGCCTTCTGTTTCCACGAAACAAGTGGGCGTAACTATTTGGTCCTTACGAACGGTTTCCTTGAAAATCGACTGATATTCGTCAAACGATACGGAAACCATTTCCACATTACGGGAAGAACGAAGCACATTGCTCAAACTTACATTTTGCATCCGGGACTGCGCATCATAACTTGCCCAAAAACTTAGCAACACATAGCGGCCTTTTCATATTAGCCAGTTTAAATGCAGGTTGCTCTTCTGATGTAGATTCGATTTTTAAAATCAGGGGGCTACATCACCCTCACTCAAACCTCCGGTCGGTTTGTCTTTCTCAACGAAAGCGGTCAAGGAACAAATCAGTAATACAACAAAAAATCCATTTTACATGTCTCATGTAATTCGGTTTTAGTTAATACTATCCGGGACTGTCCTTAAACAGTGGTTTCTTCCCGAAACGTTGTCTTTTTCAGGCATCAGGCGAAGAGGAATCCGCTGATTATCAGAGCCTTTATTTTTGAAACCGAGTGCAAAGGTAAGTAATTATTAAATTAACTTCCAAAAAACAAGCAAAAATCTTACTTTTTGAGTATAACTTTTTATGTTATTTAGCATAAAAACGAACTTTTTTTCTCTACTTTTTGCAGGATTAAAGTCTATTTCTTATGCAACCATCAAATACTGAATTAATTCTGATTCGAGTTACTGGCGAAGATCGCCCGGGACTGACCTCATCCGTGACTGAAATACTTGCCAAATATGATGCTACCATTCTCGACATCGGTCAGGCGGATATTCATAACACATTGTCATTGGGTATCCTTTTCAAAAGTGAAGAAAGACATTCCGGGTTCATCATGAAAGAACTGTTGTTTAAAGCTTCTTCATTGGGAGTCACGATTCGGTTTGAGCCAATCACGACCGAACAGTATGAGAATTGGGTAGGTATGCAAGGTAAAAACCGCTATATCCTGACTGTGTTGGGGCGCAAGCTTTCTGCGCTGCAACTATCCGCAGCTACCAAGATATTGGCCGAGCAAGGTATGAACATTGATGCTATCAAGCGTCTGACAGGTCGTATCCCATTAGATGAAGACAAGACAGACACACGTACCCGTGCCTGTATCGAATTTTCCGTGAGAGGCACTCCCAAAGACCGAGTTGCTATGCAGGAAGGATTAATGAAACTGGCAAGCGAACTGGAAATGGACTTTTTCTTTCCAAACAAGATAATATGTACCGCCGTATGCGCCGCCTAATTTGTTTCGATATGGATTCTACATTGATTGAAACAGAAGTTATTGATGAATTGGCTATCCGTGCCGGTGTAGGTGATCAGGTTAAAGCTATTACAGAAAGTGCCATGCGGGGAGAAATAGACTTCACGGAAAGCTTTACGCGTCGTGTAGCACTCTTAAAAAGGACTGGACGAGTCTGTGATGCAGGAGATTGCAGAAAGTCTGCCTATTACAGAAGGTGTGGACCGATTGATGTATGTACTGAAGAAATATGGCTATAAAATTGCTATCCTTTCCGGAGGGTTTACTTATTTCGGTCAATACCTGCAAAAGAAATACGGCATCGACTATGTATATGCAAATGAGTTGGAAATTGTTGACGGAAACTGACCGGACGTTATCTGGGAGACGTGGTAGACGGGAAGCGGAAAGCTGAACTACTCCGATTGATAGCTCAGGTCGAGAAAGTGGATATTGCACAGACAATTTGCTGTAGGAGACGGTGCAAACGATCTGCCGATGTTAGGAATTGCCGGACTCGGCATTGCATTTCATGCCAAACCCAAAGTTGTGGCAAATGCCAAGCAATCCATTAACACTATCGGACTTGATGGAGTACTCTATTTCCTAGGGTTCAAAGATTCTTATTTGAATATGTAATTGAGAGAGAAAAAATAGTTTATCTTTGCTAACAAATAAATTGAAAAAGAATGAAGTTTTCCGAACTGCAACTTAATGCAAATGTGCTTGAGGCGCTCGATGCCATGCGATTTGACGAATGTACACCTATACAGGAACAAGCAATTCCAATCATACTTGAGGGTAAAGACTTGATAGCAGTGGCACAGACAGGTACAGGTAAGACGGCAGCATTTCTGCTTCCCGTACTGAATAAACTATCCGAAGGTAAACATCCGGAGGATGCGATTAATTGTGTTATCATGTCTCCTACCCGGGAATTAGCGCAACAAATCGACCAGCAAATGGAAGGTTTCTCCTATTTTATGCCTGCATCAAGTGTGGCGGTATATGGTGGAAACGACGGTATCCTGTTCGAACAACAGAAAAAAAAAAGGGCTTACATTAGAGCTGACGTAGTTATTGCTACTCCCGGACGTTTAATCGCTCATTTAAGTCTTGGATATGTAGATCTTTCCAAGGTTTCTTATTTTATATTGGACGAAGCGGACCGTATGCTCGATATGGGATTTTATGATGATATTATGCAGATAGTGAAATACTTGCCGAAAGAACGGCAGACTATCATGTTTTCTGCCACCATGCCTGCCAAGATCCAGCAGTTAGCAAAATACCATCCTGAATAATCCATCGGAAATAAAAACTTGCAGTTTCAAAGGCCTGCCGATAAAATTATCCAGGCTGCCTATGTTTGCTACGAGAATCAAAAGTTGGGAATTATACGTAACCTTTTTATGGATGAAGTTCCCGAACGTGTTATTATCTTCGCGTCTTCTAAAAAATCAAGGTTAAGGAAGTGACAAAAGCCTTGAAATCAATGAAGCTGAATGTAGGAGAAATGCACTCGGATCTTGAACAAGTCCAACGAGAAGCAGTTATGCATGATTTCAAAGCCGGAAGAATTAATATATTAGTAGCTACGGATATCGTGGCACGCGGCATTGACATTGACGATATCCGCCTGGTTATCAACTTTGACGTTCCTCATGATAGTGAAGATTATGTGCACCGAATCGGACGTACGGCACGGGCCAACAACGATGGGGTTGCACTTACATTTGTCAGTGAAAAAGAGCAGAGTAACTTTAAAAGTATAGAGAACTTTCCTTGAAAAAGAAATCTATAAAATTCCTATTCCAACAGAATTAGGGTGAAGCTCCCGAATATAAGCCACGTTCTTTTTAGTAATAAGGGCGGCAACTATTCAAAGAGAAGAAACTTCAAAGGAAAAAGAAACAATGGAGGAGGAAAAGGGAACAACCGTCCCTCTCCCAGGCAGAACTAAATCTTTATTTGGTTGAAGCAATAGTCAGAGTACCGTCAAAACTGATTTCCAACTCTGCTATACTATATACAGAACTCTCCGGAATGGCTAAAATGGCTTGATAATGAAAACCATTCCGGTCTACTTTTACAAACTTCGTATCAGATAGAATAGCCTGCGACAGGAAATCAGCAGGCACAACCTGAGCAAACATCTGCTTGGTCACATCACTGGCAAACAAACTTTTCTTGCCTTCGTAGACACAAATGTGCATCACATTGTCGTAATACACATTGTCCATGCTAATCCCGTCTTCAGAATAAGTTGTTTTGATAACTTTCATCTTGGAAGGATTAATATATACATAAGCACGATAACGAGCGCCATTATAAATCACTACACTATCGCGTTTGGTTACTTCAGTATAGGTGGGAATAACCACTTCCTCACGGACAAAAAGACAATGAATCATTAAAGTCCTCCGACTTATGCAGCTTAATGATATTATCCGTTATGGAATGAAACCAGAATATATGTTCTGCCTGCTTATCAATCTTATAATAAGTCGTATCATTCCCATAAGTATAAAGAGTGTCCCGTATAATTTTAAAAAGCAATTGGAGCACTTTTGAGAGTCTGCATAGAAAATTGTGTCTCCCTTCTACGCGCATCAACGGGCTCTCCGTTTCATCGTCCAGCCAAATCCCCTGCAACATTTCCTTGGCATTCGAATCTTCCTTCTCCTCCTCGGAAAAATACGAATTCTTATTGCCGGTACATGCCATAAGAAAGATAGCTATTAACGATATTGCCACATACTTTATCATTTGTCTCAATTTTGTAGTAAAGATACTCTTATTATCTTATTTACCAATACATGAGTAAACGAATCCAAGTTCTTCCATTTCTTTTTTTATCATATATATTACGACCGTCCAACACAATCTGTTGTGCCATTGTTTTTCTGATAACCGCCCATGAAGGCAAACGGAACTCTTTCCATTCAGTCACCAACATCAAAGCATCAGCGTCAAGTACTGCATCATACATATCGCAAGCATAATAAACTGAATCTCCAATCCGACGTTTACATTCTTGCATGGCAGCAGGGTCGTATGCACGTATCTGACAACCGGCTTTCAGCAGCTTATCAATCAATACCAATGCCGGGGCTTCGCGCATATCATCCGTTTCCGGTTTAAAAGCCAATCCCCATAAAGCAATGGTCTTATCCTTTAAGTTGTCATTAAATTGTTTTACTAATTTATCAAACAGCACACTTTTCTGAAGTTCATTTACTTCTTCCACGGCACGAAGTACCTGCATCGGATATCCGTTTAGTTCCGCCGTTTTAATCAAAAAGCTTTCACATCTTTCGGGAAACAAGAACCACCATAGCCGATTCCCGGATACAAGAATTTACGTCCGATGCGCGTATCCGAACCGATTCCGCTACGTACCATATTCACGTCTGCGCCAACCAGCTCACACAGGTTTGCGATATCATTCATAAAACTGATACGGGTTTGCAAGCATTGAATTCGCCGCATATTTAGTCATTTCCGCAGAAGGAATATCCATGAAAATCACACGGAAATTATTTAATAAAAATGGCTTATACAATTTAGACATCAACTTTCTCTGCACGGGCTGACTCCACTCCTACAACTACACGGTCCGGACTCATGAAGTCACTGATTGCATTTCCTTCTTTTAGGAACCCGGATTAGAAGCAACATCGAAATCTATTTTAACTCCTCTCTTATCCAATTCTTCCTGGATAACAGCGCGGACTTTTGGGGCAGTTCCTACTGGAACAGTACTCTTTGTTACTACCAATTTATATTGTTTCATATTGCGGCCAATGGTACGGGCAACTTCCAGTACGTATTTCAGGTCAGCACTTCCGTCCTCGTCCGGAGGTGTACCAACAGCACTGAATATAACTTCCACATCATCCAGACAACTTTCGAGTGATGTAGTAAACTTCAACCTTTTTTTTGCTTTCATGTTACGAAGTACCATTTCTTCCAATCCGTTTTCATAAATTGAATAATCCCCTTCTGCAAAGATTCTATTTTCTCACTATTTGTATCAACGCATGTTACGTCTACACCGATTTCAGCGAAACATGTACCCGACACTAAGCCGACATATCCTGTTCCCACAATTGCAATTTTCATACTTATCTATTGTTTGTTAGTCGTTTATTCAAAATATACGGCGTCCTTAAAGGCAGTCCCTTCTCTGTCTTTAGAGGATAATAACATTTGTGTTTCCGACAGTGGCCAATCTATTCCCAATGTTTTGTCATTGAATAGAATAGAAGCTTCTGCTTGAGGAGCATATTTATTATCTACTTTATATGTGAAAATAGCTTCCTCGCTCAATACGGCAAAACCATGGGCAAAACCACGGGGAATAAAAAACTGTCTCTTGTTTTCTTCACTAAGCAGTACACTTACATACTTTCCGAATGTAGGTGACGATTTACGTAAATCGACTGCAACATCTAAAACTTCCCCTTTGATGACACGGACCAATTTAGCCTGGCTATATTCACCCTTTTGATAATGCAATCCACGTAAAACCCCAAAAAGATGATTTCGATTCATTATCCTGCACAAAGTTTACAGGACCAATATGAGATTCAAACTCTTCTTTCTTAAAGGCTTCCATAAAATATCCCCTTTCGTCGAAGAATACTTTAGGCTCTATCAGCCATACTCCGTCTATTTCCGTCTGTATATAGTTCATTGTTAATAGTGCTAAATAAAACGATGCAAAAGTAGTGAATTTTTCGTAGTTTTCTGGGATATATTCAATTTATCTCTTAATTTTGCACACATGATTGAATTGGCACAACATATAGAGGCTTTACTATTGGAAAATGACTGCGTCATTGTTCCGGGATTTGGTGGATTTGTTGCACACTATGCTCCCGCAACTCATGTAAAAGAAGAAAATCTTTTTTACCCCCTACCCGTACGATTGGTTTTTAATCCTCAATTAAAATTGAATGATGGAGTATTGGTACAATCTTATATGTCAGCATACGATACCAGCTTTGCTGATGCAACTCGCATCGTAGAAAAAGAAGTAAGTGCATTTATCGAGATTCTCCACGAAGAAGGGAAAGCCCATTTGGAAAATGTTGGTGAGATTCATTATAATATTTATGGAAATTATGAGTTTATACCTTATGATTGTAAGATAACGACTCCTTCATTATATGGTTTGGATTCTTTTGAGATACACGAACTTGCTACTTTGCAACAAAAAAAAGAGAAGGTCTTGATACCAGCCAATCTGACTAGAGAGAAGAAAAAACTTATGAGATAAGGATCAATCGTGTATATCTCCGTAATGCAGTAGCTATGATTTGCTGCTGTCATACTGTTTTTGCTTTCTCAAACCGGGTAGAAAATACAGATATTCAGAAAAAACAACTATGCGCAATTATTGCCTGGTGAACTTTTTGAGCAAATAGAGAAACAATCGGTTGTAGTAACTCCTGTTTCTGTAAAGAGTAAGGGGTACACAACAACAGGTGCAAAAGACATCTGTTCCCAAAATTACAGTAGATAAAGCTAAAACCTCAAGGCCTATTGCGGTTAAAGAAGTAAAAGTCAACAAGCAAGAAACAGTTTCTGCTCCTGTCGCTGCTAAATCACAAGCAAATTTCAATCATCCTTTCCATATTATTGTAGCAGGCGGAATCAGCATGAAAGATGCAGAAGCTATGGCAAATCAATTAAAGGAAAAAGGATTTGCAGAAGCCAAAGCCCTCAATACGGCAGGCAAGGTACGTGTCAGCATACGCTCATTTGATAATCGCGAAGAAGCAACCAAGCAATTGCTAGAGTTGAGAAAAAAACGAAACTTATAAGAATGCCTGGTTACTGGCAAAATAAAATCCCCCTTTTAAAAAACATGAAACGAGTTCTTTGTCCTAAATGTGAGAATTACCTTTATTTTGATGAAACTAAGTATAGCGAAGGCCAATCGCTCGTATTTGAGTGTGAGCATTGCGGCAAGCAATTTAGTATCCGGTTGGGGAAAAGTAAGGTAAAAGCTCTTAGAAAAGAAGAAAATCTGGAAGAAGAAGCCGAAGTACACAAAGAAGAATTCGGATATATCACAGTGATCGAAAATATATTCGGCTTTAAGCAAATATTACCATTGCAGGAAGGTGATAATGTGATAGGGCGTCGTTGTGTAGGAACTGTCATTAATACCCCTATCGAAAGCGGAGATATGAGTATGGATCGCCGTCACTGTATTATCAACATAAAAGCGTAACAAGCAAGGAAAGCTTATTTATACACTGCGGGACGCTCCGAGCCTTACTGGAACATTTCTCATGAATGAAATTTTGGGAGACAAAAGACCGGATACGGATTGAAGATGGTGCTATTGTGACAATTGGTGCTACTACATTCATTCTCCACACAGCCGAAGAATAAGGAATTGCATTTCAAGACGACAGTATAAAGTTAGCCCCACCATTCTTTTTTAGAATAGTGGGGCTGACTTTTATAATCCTTTTATAAAAGAATATCCTTCACAGTTTCAAGCATACCTTTTTCTAGGATTGAATCTAAATTCGCTTTCACGGCTTCTGCCAACCCCGGAATTTTATTCAGGTCTTCTCCCCAAATAAATTCGGCACCTAATACACCTTCTGTTACCTTCTTTGTACAGCCTGTTGCCCAAAGTTCTTTCAGTAGATTCATAATTTCGGGAGCATCATTCGGAACAATTTCAGCGCCATCTGTACGTACACCACCTTTATAGTAAGTAATGATAGCGGCTAAACCAAGTACCAATCCTTTTTGGAAGCTTACCTTTACGTCCCAGATATGTTTTCAGACCTGGCAGGTCACGAGTCTCATATTTCGGGAAAGAATTCAGCATAATGCTTGTTACCGCATGGTCTACAAACGGATTATTGAAACGCTCCAAAACATCATTTGCAAATTTCTCCAATTCATCTTTCGGCAGGTTCAAAGTTTCCATCAACTCGTCAAACATCACCTTATGGACATATTTTCCAATTACTTCATGCTGGCAAGCGTCACGAACAATATTCACACCGGACAAATAAGCAACCGGAGAAAAAGAACTGTATGAGGGCCGTTTAACAAAGTAACCTTGCGTTCGTGATAAGGAGCTTCTGACGGAACGAATAATACATTCAAACCTGCCTTATCCGCCGGGAATTCTTTTTGCAACTTTCTGTGGAGCTTCGATTACCCACAAATGGAAAATTTCAGCCTGTACAACGAGGTTGTCATCATACTGTATTTTTTCTTTAATAGTATCGATATCCTTACGGGGGAATCCGGGTACAATGCGGTCTACCAATGTAGCATATACGCCACAGGCTTCTTCAAACCATGTTTTAAATTCTCCACCCAAGTTCCATAATTCAATATACTGATAAATAGTCTCTTTCAGTTTATGTCCATTCAGAAAAAATAAGTTCGCAGGGGAAGATAATCAATCCTTTTGACTTGTCACCATTAAATGTTTTAAAACGGTGATACAGTAACTGGGTCAGTTTGCCCGGATAAGAAGCAGCAGGAGCATCCTCAAGTTTACAAGCCGGATCAAAAGCAATACCAGCCTCTGTAGTGTTTGAAATAACAAAACGCATTTCAGGTTGCTCTGCCAACTTCATAAACTCGTCATTTTGAGTATATGGGTTTAATGCACGGCTGATTACGTCAATCATTGTCAGGCTATTAACAGTTTCTCCTTTATCTAATCCTTGAAGATTGACATGGTAAAGATCATCCTGTGCGTTTAACATATCGACCATACCTTTATCAATCGGTTGAACCACTACTACACTACTATTAAAATCTGTTTTCTGGTTCATGTTATAAATAATCCAATCTACAAATGCACGCAAAAAGTTACCTTCGCCAAATTGGATAATACGCTCCGGACGTTGTGTTTTAGGAGCAGTTTCTTTGTTTAATGCTTTCATGTTAGTTGTAATTTATAAAGTTGATATTATACAAATTCAAAATAAAAATCAATATTTTCTCTTAATCAATATATCAATAGGCATATACTTTAGGGAATCGACACTCTTCTTAAATACTACATGGTCACACAAAGGCTTTCACCCCGCAATATCCTTGTAATCCGGGACGTTGCCCTATCAAATAATGTACATCACCTGATTTCAAAAGGTCTACATTTGCTTTCAGAAGGTCATATCCTATCAATCCCTTCATGCTATGTTCTGCATGGCGAAGGTATTCCCCCAGTTGATAGACTCTGGAATTAAAGACGATTCCGAGCACAGCTTTCGGGTGTACGCTTGAAAGAACTCGTCCAACGTCTGCTGGTTATTTTTTCCTGATTGGACTTATTCGAGCACTACTTCATGAATCACCAGACTATCGTATTCCTTCAGTGATATACTGCATAAAACCTTCAAACGGCGTTGCATCTGTATTTCGGCAGGGTTATTTTTATTATTGCTTAAAAAATAGCACTAACTCCTGTCCTTTCTCCCACCGAATAATTACGCATCAATATCTTAGCCGCAATGTATCCGCTCTTATATGAGTCCTGCCCAATATATGTTAATGCATTCGCTTCTTCCATATTGAAATCGACGAAAGCATACGCTATCCCATTCTCTCGCAGATAGCCCGTCAATGATAAGGTTTCTTCCCGGAAATTCGGAGAAATCAACACCGCATCCACATTCTTTTCTTTTATAGAAAGGCAGGCTTCCTGATAACTCTTCTTTCATCCCCATGGTGATAGCACAAATAATCTATGCTCACATTAAAAGGACGCAATTCTTGCCGTGCACGTTCTATACCGCCTACTACCGAATGCCAGTAGTCATGTTCTATATAATATGGGATCAGACAAATAAAAGTATATTTCTTTTTAGCCGCCAATCCGATAGCAAACACATTGGGCTGATAATGAATCTCATCCAATACCTTTTGTACTTTTGGCTTTACTTTTTGAAGACACGTCACCTCGATTATGCAACACCCGATCAACTGTTCCGGCAGAAACACCGGCCATACGGGCTATGTCTTTTATAGTATAGTTCTGGTCCTCCATAGTGCTAAAACTTAAATATTATAAATAATCGCTGCAAATATACGAATTATTTTGTTACTCCAAGTAAATTTTCTATTTTTGTGTTCGATAACGGTTAATAAAACTAAAACGATATTTACGCCTATTAGCTTTAAAATCAATACTATATAGGTATAAATGTAGAAAGTAATAATTTTATATACTTAAAACACAGTAATAATGAAGAACTTCATGGACGAAAACTTCTTGCTGCAGACAGAAACTGCGCAAAAGTTGTATCACGAGCATGCGGCTAAAATGCCGATCATCGACTATCACTGTCACCTTAATCCCTCAAATGGTAGCTGACGACTACAAGTTTAAATCACTGACTGAAATCTGGTTGGGCGGTGACCACTACAAATGGCGTGCAATGCGTACTAATGGTGTAGACGAACGCTTCTGTACGGGAAAAAGACGCCACAGACTTGGGAAAAGTTCGAAAAATGGGCGGAAACAGTGCCTTATACGTTCCGTAATCCACTGTACCACTGGACTCACCTTGAGTTGAAAACAGCTTTGGTATCAATAAGATATTGAATCCACAAACTGCACGTGAAATTTATGATGAATGTAACGAGAAACTTGCCCAACCTGAGTATTCAGCTCGTGGAATGATGCGTCGTTATCATGTAGAAGCCGTATGCACAACGGATGATCCTATCGATTCGCTGGAATATCATATCAAAACGCGTGAAAGCGGATTTGAAATCAAGATGTTACCAACATGGCGTCCTGATAAGGCAATGGCTGTAGAAGTCCCTGCCGACTTCCGCAGCTATGTAGAAAAACTATCAGAGGTTAGTGGCGTTACTATCTCCAACTTTGATGATATGGTCGTTGCTTTACGCAAACGTCATGACTTCTTTCGCAGAACAAGGCTGCCGCTCTGTCTGACCACGGTATTGAAGAATTCTATGCAGAAGATTATACTGATGTAGAAATAAAACTATATTTAATAAGGTATATGGTGGCGGCATTGAATTGACTAAAGAAGAGATTTTGAAATTCAAGTCAGCAATGCTTGTGATCTTCGGTGAAATGGATTGGGAAAAAGGTTGGACTCAACAGTTCCACTACGGCGCAATCCGCAACAACAATACCAAAATGTTTCAAGTTGTTAGGTCCCGACACAGGTTTCGACTCTATCGGCGAATTTACAACAGCAAAAGCTATGGCTAAATTCCTCGACCGCTTGAATAGCAACGGTAAAATGACGAAGACAATCCTCTACAACCTGAATCCATGTGCTAACGAAGTAATTGCTACTATGTTGGGTAACTTCCAGGATGGTTCCATTCCGGCAAAATCCAATTCGGTTCCGGCTGGTGGTTCTTGGATCAAAAAGACGGTATGGAAAAACAAATGAATGCATTGTCTGTACTTGGTCTTTTGAGCCGCTTCGTAGGTATGCTGACTGATTCTCGTTCATTCCTTTCCTATCCGCGTCATGAATATTTCCGCCGCACATTATGTAACTTGGTGGGACGTGATGTGGAAAATGGTGAAATCCCGGCTTCTGAAATAGAGCGTGTAAATCAAATGATTGAAGATATCAGCTATAATAATGCAAGAATTTCTTTAAGTTCTAACAGATAGTAGTTACACTATAAAAAATACCGCTACCAAAGTCGAATATAGCTTTTGAGTAGCGGTATTTTTACCTTCTATAACTGAACTGTAACAACAAAAGAGACTCTTAACAAAAGGAGAACCTTTTTAAGTTCTCCTT
>VOFJ01002463.1_pt1 | contig 45294 bp, 65 predicted proteins | sample 5384081 | NCBI WGS metagenome assembly VOFJ01 (sample SAMN12384729, study PRJNA508395) | human gut metagenome | isolation source: healthy gut I | host: Homo sapiens
AGGAGGCGGTGACTAACCGCCGTCCTCTCACAGCACCGTACGTACCGTTCGGTATACGGCGCTTTCAATAGTTAACGTGCACAGACTGATAGGCTGTGGCTAAATCATAAAAGCCACTGTTTATCAGTCTTTCTTTTTATTCAGCGCCCAAATCACAGCTTTGTTATTGCTGATATACCAATACTTTCTGCGACTGTTTGCTATTGTTGACGCATAGTGTTCTGGGATTCCAAGTTTGACTAGATTTTTTATATTTCGTTCTAGGTTTCTTCCACTGTTTCCATATACACATGCGTATTCTGTGATAGGGCCATCCGTTGATGTCATCTATGTTGCTCTTCATACTTGCAATTCCGTAGTAGTTAAGCCATCCCCTTGCATACACCTTGATTTTCTCAAGGCTTGGCTTGATTGACTGACATCGCTTACGGGAAGATAACTCCTTCAATCTGGACTTAAACTTCTTCCATGACTTCGAATGAACTCGGACATAAGTGCCTTTTTCCGTTCCTTCCCAATGCAAAGCCAAGGAATTTAAAATTTCGGATTGCAAACACGCTGACAGTACGGCTCTTTTCTCGGTTGACTGTAAGTTTCAGCCTCTTCTCAAGATATTTTGTACTGCTTTCCAAGAGTCTCTCTGATGCTCGTCTGCTCTTTGCAAGAAGCACGATGTCATCTGCATATCTTATGCATGGAACACCTCTTTTCAGGAACTCCTGGTCGAACTCATTGAGGTAGACATTTGCCAGCAATGGTGATAGATTTCCACCTTGTGGTGAGCCTTCCTCTGTGTCAATGACCACCCGTTTTCCATTACACCGCTTTTCAGATAGCGCTTTATCAACTGTACTACACGTTCATCTTTTACATTCTTCCGGAGAAGATTGATGAGAATTTCGTGATTAAGAGTATCGAAGTACTTTGACAAGTCAAGGACTACAGCAAATGTATAGCCTTGTTCGGCATACTCCTTAACCTTAAGTATTGCATCTTTTTTGCACTTCTGTTCGGACGATAGCGATGGCTACACTCTGCAAACAGCGGTTCATAGATTGGCACTAACTGTTGGGTTATTGCCTGTTGAAGTGTACGGTCTATCACTGTTGGTATGCCAAGCTTTCGCACACCACCATCTGGTTTTGGAATCTCAACTCGTCTTACTGGGGACGGAGTATACTTTCCACGATAAATGCGGTCGGTTAACTCTTGTTGATGTTCCTTTAGATATGGAAGAGCCTCTTCAATGGTCATGCCATCAATTCCCGGCGCTCCCCTGTTTGCCTTAACTCTCTTATACGCTCTGTTAAAGTTGTCCTTATACAGTATCGTTTCCAAAAAGTCTCGGCTGTGCACTGTCTCTTTCTTTCCATATCCGATTGAATGACCTGGACGCTTTCACATACCCTTCATGTTCCGCATTATCTCTTTGCGAACAGCCATTGTTTTCAATGTTTTCTGCCATAGACGGTCATTCCTCCTTTCTCGGTCATACTCTAAGACTCCTACTGATTCGGTCCTTCACCTCTCGGCTACTATGACCTCTGCTGACTTCTGTGCGTTCAGCATTGCTTTTTATGCAATGGTTACCTCTTTCAAGGCATACCGCACAGACCTCCCTAGGTACCACACGTTTCTTCCTCTCCATCCATCTGCCTCATTTATCATGCATTATTCCGTGTAGTTATTGGGCTTTAACATGGGTTGCTGTCTTACCCACATGCATGACCTCATATGAGATTTCTGTTCGTCAGACCAGAGATTTGCCCGTGAGTTGGTATATTCCTCACATCCAGCTTCCTTCAGATTCCACCTCACGATGGACACCCTTGCCTTCGGCTATATCCTTCCCACTACCGGGCGGATTCGGGACTTTAACCCGTTAGAAACGTGCGCCGCTAGGCGCACAAACCCTAAACGCATTTCAGCTTAAGCGCATTGACCCTGATTTGGTCAATCTAACGCCTAAGCTGATTCGCTTCAACCATTAACAACCACCCTAGAAATCTGCTGTCGGACTGGAAATTAAACTTTCACATTTTCCTCACATGACCGGTGGAATTTAGTCTCGCACACTACCTTCCAGTGGTCCGTTTGTCATACCATCAAATCAGTTTTTTCCAAGAAGTTACTCCTATTATAACAGAAATAAGCGTTTTGAGCTTATAAAACTCTTAGAAAATCAAGAACTTTTAAATGAGTGTGGAATTTACTTCTGCACTGGAATTTACTTTTTCAAGTTAGCATTTTTTAAATTCTTTTATTGAAGTCTCGTACAGATTGTTTCCTTCACTGTCTATTACCACAATTACCGGGAAATCTTCTACGTATATCTTTCTTATTGCCTCTGCACCGAGATCATCATAGCAGATTACTTCTGATGACTTTATGCATTTTGAAAGGAGAGCGCCTGCTCCACCGACTGCGGCAAAATACACTGCTTTATTGCGAATGACTGCATCTATTACTTCTTTTGATCTTTTTTCCTTTGCCAATCATTGCTTTTTCACCTAAATCAAGCAGTCTTGGGGCATACTTGTCCATTCTTGTTGCTGTTGTAGGTCCGGCTGAGCCAATCGGACGACCATCTCTAGCCGGCGATGGTCCCATATAGTAGATTGTCGAATCCTTTATATCTATTGGCAGTTCTTCTTTACGGTCCAGCGCCTCTATCATTCTTTTGTGTGCAGCATCTCTTGCCACATACATTTCACCTGTTATGTATACATAGTCTCCTGATTTCAGGTCTTTTTGTTATTTTCTGTGTGATTGGAGTTGTTATATGTTTTTCCATTTTTTTCTCCTGATTCTTTTATTTTTACTGTATTTTGTATCTATACAGAACCACTGAGAATAAAAATGCTGATGCTCGTTCTTGCATGTAAACAGTATTTTTTCTCAAGATGGCTCGTCTATGCAGTAATTCTTTACAATTCCTTCACTACATGGCGGTTTACGTGACAGCAAATATTTACCGCAACCGGCAATCCTGCAATGTGTGGGTTGGATATGTGTTTATGTTTACTGCAAGGGCAGTAGTGCTTCCGCCGAGTCCTCCGGGCCCTATACCCAGATTATTAATTTTTTCAAGCATCTCTTTTTCAAGTTCTGCCACATACTCTATGTCTGAATGTGTGCCTGCTTCTCTTGTCAGCGCTTTTTTTGCCATTATTGCGCATTTTTCAAAGGTTCCACCGACTCCGACTCCGACAACCATAGGAGGACATGCGTTTGGCCCTGCATCTGAAACTGCTGTCAGAATCGCATTTTTTACTCCCTCTATACCATCTGCCGGCTTTAACATAAATACACGACTCATGTTTTCGCTTCCAAAGCCCTTTGGTGCAAAGGTTATTTTGACTTTGTCGCCGGAAACTATTGAGTAATGGATGACTGCAGGTGTGTTGTCCTTTGTATTTTCCCTGATGAGAGGATCCTTTACCACTGATTTTCTCAGATAGCCGTCTGTGTAGCCCTGTCTGACTCCTTCATTTATGGCATCCTCCAATACGCCTCCCGTAAAATGGACATCCTGGCCTATTTCTATGAAAAAAACTGCCATTCCGGTATCCTGGCATATCGGTATCATATCCTCGCCTGCTATTTTTAAGTTTTCCTGTAGCTGGTTTAATATTTTTTTTTACCTAAAGGTGATTCTTCATTTGCTGTTGCAGCTTTAAGTGCCTTGTCCATGTCCGGCGAAAGAAAATGATTTGCCTGTATGCACATTTCCTTTTTATTGCAGCTGTTATTTCTGAAACGTTTATTTCCCTGATCATTTCTTTTCCTCTCTTTTTATTCTCTGTATTTTAAATATTTTTATTGTATTCTTAACTAATCAGAATCATCCTTCTGAATAGTTACCTGTTCTTTACCATTCTATACACCTGATTTTAAATTCCGGCACTGTTTATCCACAATTCAATATTATTTTTTTGTGTTTTTGTGGATAAACATATTTATTTTTTTTTGTATTATGTTTATTTATTACTATTCAAATCCTCTGAAAACGCAAATATGATGCATAGTGCTTGCATGTAAACATTTTTTTTCGCAATAAGGCTCGAACAGTATCACCACATTCGCAAAAAGCAGGATCTTATGACCCTGCTTTTATGAATTTAGTTATGCTTCTGTGTTATTTTCGATAGCTTCGGCATGTGAATTATTATTCTCTGCTGAGTCTTCGTCACTATTTTCTGATTCGTCACTCTCTGCCTTAGCTTCCTCAGGTGGCATGAGAGTCTTATCCTCTACTACCTTTGCGATGCTGGCTACGCTCACACCTTCCTTTAGGTTGATGAGCTTGACACCTGTTGTGATTCGTCCAAGCACTGTTACATCACTTACCGGATTCTGATGATAATGCCCTCTGTTGTGATTAGCATGAGCTCATCATCGTTTTCAACTGATTTGACTCCTACGAGATTACCTGATTTTTCTGTAATCTTGTAGCATTTTACTCCCTTACCGCCACGGTTTTGTGGTGGTAAATTCGTCAATTCGTGTACGTTTTCCAAGGCCGTTTGATGATACTAAAAGCACTGCCTCACCCATTGATGCGGTCTGCATTGCGATTATTACATCATTTGGTGCAAGATTCATTCCGATAACACCCATGGTTGTACGGCCTGTTGAGCGCACATCTGTCTCCTTGAATCTGATACACTGTCCGAATTTGGTGAAGAGCAAAATATCCTCTGAATTGTCTGTGACCTTGACCTCTATGAGTTTGTCGTCCTCTCGCAGATTGATTGCTGCAAGTCCGTTCTTTCGGATATTCTCATAATCCTTTATCGGGGTTTTCTTGACTATTCCGTTTCTTGTAGCCATGAACAGATACTTGTCATCCTCGTATTCTTTGATTGGAATCATGGCTGTTATTTTTTCTCGTCAGGCTGAAGCGGTATGAGATTGATGATGGCTGTGCCTCTTGATGTACGGCTTGCCTCAGGTATCTCATATGCCTTGATTCTGTATACTCTTCCCTGTATTTGTGAAAAACATCAGGTAGTGGTGTGATGTGGTCATGAGCATCTCGACGATATAATCATCCTCGATTGTCTCCATTCCCTTTATTCCCTTGCCACCGCGGTGCTGAGCCTTGAAATTGTCAGTGCTCATGCGCTTTATGTAGCCTACCTTTGTCATTGTTATGACTGTATTTGTCTCAGGAATGAGATCCTCCATCGACATATCATACTCGTCATAGCCTATTTCTGTTTTTCTGTCGTCGCCGTATTTATCTGCAATTGCGATGATTTCCTCCCTGATTACTCCAAGAAGCTTTTTTCTCATCGGCAAGAATTGCCTTTAACTGCGCAATCTGAGCCATGAGCTCCTTATACTCAGCCTCGAGCTTTTCTCTTTCCAGACCTGTCAGAGCCCTAAGACGCATATCGACAATTGCCTGTGACTGCTCATCAGTCAAGGCCAAATCTCTCCATCAATCTGGTCTTTGCCTGCTGTGTAGTCTGGCTTGAGCGGATAATAATACTTATTACCTCGTCTATGTTGTCCTGGGCAATAATGAGACCCTCTACAATATGTGCCCTTGCCTCGGCCTTGTCGAGATCAAACTTTTTGTACGTCTGGTCACTACATCCTTCTGGTGGATGAGATAGTAATTGAGCAGGTCGTATAGATTTAATACCTTTGGCTCTCCGTTTACGAGTGCAAGGTTTATCACTCCAAACGTATCCTGGAGCTGTGTATGCTTGAAAAGCAGATTTAAAACTACACTCGGGTTCACATCACGGCGGAGCTCTACCACGATTCTCATTCCCTCACGGCTTGTCTCGTCGCGGAGGTCTGTTATTCCATCTATCTTTTTTTGTCCTTATGAAGCTCAGCTATTTTCTCAATAAGACGAGCTTTTTGTTTACGTTGTATGGCAGCTCTGTCACTACAATTCTGTTTTTGCCGTTTTCCATCGGCTCGATATTGGTGACAGCACGGACTCTTATTTTGCCGCGGCCTGTTCTGTAAGCCTCTTTGATGCCACTTGTTCCGAGAATTATGCCGCCTGTAGGGAAATCCGGTCCCTTTACCACATCGATAAGCTCATCAATTGTGGTTTCTCTGTCCTCTATATCGTTGTCGATAAGGCGCACTACGGCATTGACCACTTCACGCAGATTGTGAGGTGGGATATTGGTTGCCATACCTACCGCGATTCCTGTGGTTCCGTTTACTAAAAGGTTCGGATATCTTGATGGGAGCACTGTCGGCTCTTTTTCTGTCTCATCAAAGTTTGGCTCAAAATCTACTGTATTTTTGCCAATATCCTTAATCAATTCAAGAGAAATTTTTGAGAGTCTTGCCTCTGTGTATCGCATGGCGGCGGCTCCGTCTCCATCGACTGAACCAAAGTTTCCATGACCGTCCACGAGTGTGTATCTCATAGACCAGTCCTGTGCCATATTTACGAGTGCTCCATAGATTGAGCTGTCTCCGTGTGGGTGGTATTTACCCATTGTATCACCGACAATACGCGCACATTTTCTGTGTGGCTTGTCAGGTGTATTTCCGAGCTCGACCATAGAGTAGAGTACTCGCCTCTGAACAGGCTTTAGTCCGTCCCTGACATCAGGGAGGGCACGGCTTGCAATAACGCTCATCGCGTAATCTATGTAGGAGCTCTCCATTGTTTTTTTCAAATCGACCTGCTGTATCTGGTCAAAAATTTTGTCGTCCACTTAAATTACTCCTCCCTGCTAGATGTCAAGATTTGTTACATACTTGGCATTAGCTTCAATAAATTCTTTTCTTGGCTCTACCTTATCACCCATCAGTGTGGTAAATGTCACATCAAGCTCAGATGAATTTTCTCCGTCTATCATGACCTGTTTCAAAATTCTGTGATCAGGATCCATTGTTGTCTCCCAAAGCTGATCAGCATCCATCTCGCCAAGTCCCTTGTATCGCTGGATCTTGTTATTATTGTCACGGCCTATGTCATTTTAAAATCTGCTTGAGCTCATCATCATCGTAGGCATTACCATACACCCTTGTTTTTCTCCACCTTGTAAAGTGGCGGGGTAGCCAGGTATACATGTCCCTCCTTGATCAGATCAGGCATGAATCTGTAGAGGAAGGTGAGCATGAGAGTAGCGATGTGAGCACCGTCTACATCGGCATCTGTCATGATGATTATCTTGTCATAACGCAGCTTTGTTATATCAAAATCCTCATGGATTCCTGTTCCGAATGCTGTAATCATGGCTCTGATTTCTGCATTGTCATATATACGGTCAAGTCTTGCCTTTTCAACATTCAGTATCTTGCCTCGCAGAGGTAAAATTGCCTGTGTAGCACGGCTTCTTGCTGTCTTTGCAGAACCGCCGGCTGAATCTCCCTCGACTATGAAAATTTCACAGTTTTTAGGATCCTTGTCTGAGCAGTCAGCCAGCTTGCCCGGCAGAGTACCTCCATCGAGAGAGGTCTTTCTTCTGGTCAGGTCTCTTGCTTTTTCTTGCGGCCTCTCTGGCTCTCTGTGCTAAAAGTGATTTCTCACAGATATTTTTGGCTACATCAGGATTCTGCTCGAGGAAATATGTGAGCTTTTCCGATACAACTGCATCTACGGCTCCTCTGGCCTCACTGTTTCCAAGCTTCTGCTTTGTCTGTCCCTCGAACTGAGGCTCCTCAATCTTGATACTGATGATTGCGGTAAGTCCCTCACGGATATCATCACCTGTCAGGGCCGGATCTGAATCCTTAAGTATCTTTTTCTCACGCGCATAGGCGTTGAAGGTCTTTGTCAGGGCATTTCTAAAGCCTGCGAGATGAGTACCTCCCTCAGGTGTGATTACATTGTTTACAAAGCTGAAGGTTGAATCATTAAATGAATCATTGTGCTGCAATGCAACCTCAACATAAACACCGTTTTGTGTTCCCTCGCAGTAGATGACCTCATCATAGAGAGCCTCCTTGCCACGGTTAAGATACTCTACAAATTCCTTGATTCCACCCTCATAGTGGAATACATGATTGTGATGGCTGTTCTCACGCACATCCTTTAAAGTAATCTTAAGTCCTTTTGTGAGGAAGGCTGTCTCTCTGAGACGCTGCTTTAAGGTATCGTAGTCATACACTGTCTCCTCAAAAATCTCCGGATCCGGCAGAAAATGCACCTTTGTACCGTGAAGCGACTCGTCACACTGTCCAACAATCTTTACTGTATCGTCTGTTTTGCCACGCTTGTAGCTTTGTCTGTAAATATTTCCGTCCTTGTAGACCTCAACTGTCAGCCATGTGGAAAGAGCATTTACTACAGATGCACCAACTCCGTGCAGACCGCCTCGATACCTTATAGCCTCCACCGCCGAATTTACCACCTGCATGAAGCACTGTAAAAACAACCTCAAGTGCTGATTTTTTTTTTTGCTTTATGATTGGTTCCGACCGGGATTCCTCGTCCATCATCCTGTACTGTTATGGAATTGTCTTCCTCGATTGTAACCTCGATATTTTTACAATAACCGGCTAAGGCCTCATCAACTGCATTGTCCACTATCTCGTAAACCAGATGATGAAGTCCTCTCGAAGACGTACTGCCGATATACATACCCGGTCTTTTTTCTGACCGCCTCAAGACCCTCAAGTATCTGAATCTGGTCAGCTCCGTATTCCTGATTGTTCTGCTGTATTTCTTTACTCATCAATAACCTCCACCTGGCCCTTCACGACATGAAAGACCTTGTCCACCTGAAATCTATTTTTTACAAATTCATCAAGTCCCGTACAAGTGATAATGGTCTGTGTATCACTTAAGCTGTTGAGCAGATAGTTCTGCCTGTTGCCATCCAGCTCTGAAAGCACATCATCCAGTAAAAGTACGGGAGTGCTGTTTATATTTTTCTTTACAAGACTAATCTCAGAAAGCTTGAGTGAGAGAGCAGATGTCCTCTGCTGACCCCTGCGAGCCGTATTTTCTGATATCCACACCGTCCACCGAAAAAAAGCATATCGTCCCTGTGCGGTCCGACAGTTGTCTGTCGGCACAGCTTCAAATCCCTGCTTCTTGCCTTAAGCAGCTCGTCCTCGAAAAAAAAATATCATCAATGCTTGGCTCATATTTGAGTATAAGCTTCTCCCTACCTCCTGAAATATTGCTGTGAATATCCTGTATTATTTCATTTAGCTCATTAACAAACTCGCGCCGCTTTTTTTTTATAACATGCCTGCCATACTCAAGAAGCTGCATATCCCACACCTGAAGTGTATCAATCAAATCAGGTCTGTAAGCTATATCCTTTAACAGTCTGTTTCGCTGAACTAATGTCTTATTATACTTACTCAGGTTAGACAGATATATTTTGTCAAGCTGGCAAAGCTCCAAATCTATAAATCTGCGTCTCTCGGCAGGACCGTTTTTTATAATATTGAGATCCTCAGGAGAGAAAAACACAATATTCAAAATACCAAACAGCTCACTCGCTTTTTTGATTGGCATTTTATTGATGGCCACACCCTTTGCACCATTTTTTCGCAGATGCATGTCAATCCGGTATTCCTTGTCATTTTTTTTTCGACAATTGTCCTGATATGTGCCTCATCCTCGCCAAACCGGATCATTTCCTTGTCCTTGCTTCCCTTATGGGACTTTGTAGTGCCGCTTAAATATGCAGCCTCAAGTATATTGGTCTTCGCCCTGGGCATTATCGCCGTAGATTATGTTGGTTTCACTGTCAAAGCTGATATCCAGTTTTTCGTAATTTCTGAAATTACTCAGTTGGATTGACTTAATAATCATTATTTAACAACCTTAACTGTTTCGCCGTCATATGAGAAAACATCTCCGTCGTGAAGCTTTTTTTTCCTCTCTGAAGCTCAGTCTCACCGTTTACAGTCACCTGACCGTCCTGAATAACAATTTTTGCCTCAACTCCCGAGCTCACAAGGTCGGCCTTTTTAAGAGCCTGTCCCAGCTTAATGAACTCATCCTGTTCTCTTATAGAAATCTGTTTCATAAAATCTCCTAGTTTGCTGCTGTATTAAAATTTACCGGAAGAATGAGGTAAATAAACTTGCCCTCATCATCCTTAATGAAGCATGGTGCCTTTGGATTGACCATGTATAAATTAACCTCCTCCTCATCGATAACACGAAGTGCATCTATGAAGAACTTAGGATTAAAGCCTATCATAATATCTTTTTCCGTCTTTGTCGATATCGATGTCCTCATTCATGGAACCGATAAATGAATTGATGCGAAGCTCCATATTACCATCTGTGATATTCATGATAATAGGCTTCTTATCTCCCTCCTTGACAAGAAGAGTAGCACGGTCTATACAGTCAAGAAGCTCACGCTTATTGATGCGAACCTTAGTGTCGTAGTCAGATGAAAGCATCTGGTCAATCTTGAAATACTCACCCTCGATAAGACGTGAAACAACAGTAGTATTTTCAAATTCAAAAACAATATGATTGTTAGTGATATAGATAACAACATCCTCATCCGCTGAACCCGGGATAATCTTGCTTATTTCCTGCAGAGTCTTGCCAGGAACAACAACCTTCTTGCTGTCATAGTGATTTTTCATCTCGATATATCTGATAGATATTCTGTGTCCGTCAAGAGAAACAACTCGAAGCTTATTCTCCTCAATCTCAAAAAGTTCACCTGTCATCAGTTTATTGTTGTCATTGTCAGCAATTGAGAAAATTGTCTGTCTGATAACCTCTTTAAGGGTAAATTGTGAGAGGACAATAGACTCATTTCTCTCAACATATGGTATGTAAGAAAAATCATCACCTGATTTTCCGATGATATTGAACTTGGCTTTTTCACATGATATGACAGTCTTGAAGGAAGCATCTGTCTCAATTGTTACATCATTGTCAGGAAGCTTTCACACTATTTCTGAAAAAATCTTGGCATCAAGAGCGATAATTCCTCTCTCTTCGATAGTTCCGTCTATTATTGTTTCGATTCCCAGTTCCATATCGTTGGCCATAAGCTTAATCTCGTTTGCGGATGCATCAATCAGTATGCACTCGAGAATTGCCATTGTAGTACGTGTAGGTACTGCCTTCGATACGATATTAACACCTTTCACTAAATTTGCTTTTGAACAAATAAGTTTCATTTAGAAAAAACTCCTTCCTGCGCGTATATATAAATATTTAAAAGATATTCGTAATATTCTTCTTAGGGGCTGTTAAAAAGTTCAAAACCCCTTCAAAGCCTTTAAAGACAAGCTTTAAGCGGCTTGATAACTTGATTAAAAGCCTGTTGAAGTAAAAATGATAAAAATTGATAACTTTTTATTCACTTTCCTTCAACCTGTCATTAACATGCTCATGTGGAAATAAAAGCAAGGTTATAACCAAATTATTAACATGCAAATGAGCACATATATAAATAGGTAGAAACTAATTTGGATTAATCTTTTTCTTGATAGTTTCTATGAGAGTACGTGTACTGTCATTCTCCTCGTAATCCTTGGTGACCTTCTTGATGCCGTGGATGATAGTAGAGTGGTCTCTGCCGCCCAAAAGCTGGCCGATTACATCAAGTGAATCAGAGGTCATGGTCTTGCAGAGGTACATGGCAATCTGGCTTGGACGTGCAATCTCGCTGCTTCTGGTCTTTGAAATCATCTGGTCTACAGAGATGTGGAAATGCTCTGAAACTACCTCAATGATGAGCTGTGCAGTGATTTCCCTTGGCTTGTCCGGCGTGATGATATTGGAAAGCTCCCTCTCAGCGATATCCACGGTGATGTGAGTATGCTCGAGATTGTGGAAGGCTAAAAGCTTGTTTAAGGCTCCCTCTAGCTCACGGATGTTGGAGCTGATGTTTGAAGCAATGTAGTTTAAGATATCATCATCTATATCAAAATTATCAGTTTCAGCTTTCTTACGGAGGATAGCCATCCTCGTCTCATAGTCAGGAGTACCGATATCAGCCATCAGTCCCCACTCGAAACGTGAGCGGATACGCTCCTCGAGAGTCTCCATCTCCTTAGGCGGCTTATCAGAGGTAAGGATAATCTGCTTGCCCTGTGTCTGCAGTGTGTTGAAGGTGTGGAAAAACTCCTCCTGAGTACTTTCCTTTCCTATGATGAACTGGATATCATCAATCATGAGCACATCTACAGTCCTGTATTTGTCACGAAACTTTGTCATGGCGGAAGAATTACCGTTACGGATAGATTCGATAACCTCGTTGGTAAACTCTTCAGAAGTAACGTAAAGCACCTTGGTATCAGGATTCTGGTCAATGATGAAATGACCTATTGAATGCATAAGATGAGTCTTGCCAAGTCCCGGACCACCATATATATATAGCGGATTGTATGCTTCACCTGGGCTTTCTGCCACTGCAAGAGAAGCAGAATGGGCAAACCTGTTATTATTACCTACGACAAAGGTGTCAAATGTATAGTTAGGGTTTAAGTTTGAGTGATCCCCCTTTACAGGAGTCTGTGGCTCAAGCTGAGGGGTATCGTTGTTTTTAAACTTAAGGCTCTGAGCCTGATCCGGTAAAATAAACTGGATATCATACTCGATACCTGTCACCTCACCTATAGCTACCTTAAGAGGAAGATAATATTTTTTGTTGATATAGCTGAGCCCCATCTGCTCAGACGGAACGAGAATATACAGTGTATTGCCGTCTATGGCGAACACCTCAAGCGGTTTTATCCACGTATTAAAGGAAACGTCTGTCAGACCATGCTCTTCCTTGACCATCTGTAGTATTTCATTCCACTTTTCCATTACTTTATCCATCAAAGTTCTCCATTATTTAACATATAAAGAGTATATTATGGGAATGTTCTCCACAATCCCATACATACTATATAGTACACTATTTTTGGCATTTAGGCAATGTAAAAAGATTTACAAAAAATGCTTTATTCACATTTTTTCAACCACAATTATACAAAGTTACCAACATGTTATTCACATATTGTGGATAACTTTTTTGATATCTTGATAACTTTCCACAATATGTTGGTCACAATAGGTGGTTTATATCAAAATATAGACGGTTATCAAGAATTATTATATATATAGAAGAAACTCGTTTTCCACATTTTTTTATTGTGGAATGTAAACCGATAAAAAAATATATGTAGAAATTTAAAGAAATTTAAAGAAAATTGAGAAAATCCTTGACACAACAGGAATTTTTGTTATAATTATACCGATGTTTTTTAACGTAAAGGAGGTGGATATATATGAAGATGACATTCCAACCTAAGAAGAGACAGAGAGCAAAAAAGTTCATGGATTCAGACAGAGAATGAAAACTGCTGGCGGAAGAAAAGTAATCGCAGCCAGAAGATTAAAAAGGAAGAAAAAAATTATCAGCATAGGCCACAATTTTTGTGGTCTTTTTCTTCATTTTTGATTGTTTTTAGAAGGACAGCTTCAAATGAAATTTTCAGATTCGTTGAAAAAAAAAACAAGGATTTTCAGAATGTATATAATAACGGTGTATCGTTTGCTAACAGATACCTCGTTATGTATGTTCTGAAAAATAACACAGAAAATAATCGTATAGGTATATCAGTTAGCAAAAAAAGTTGGAAATAGTGTTATTAGACATCATATTACTCGTCTCGTGAGAGAGAGCTACAGACTACATGAGGACATGTTCGATAGTGGTTTGGACATCGTAGTCATCGCAAGAGTTGCAGCGCGGCATGTGGGTTATAAGGAAATAGAAAGTGCTGTTTTACATCTTGGAGGTCTTCACAGGATTATTAAGAAACAAAATATTTGAATAATGAAAAAGAAGATGGAATCGTTTTGAAAAGTATCTTAATATTTTTGATTAAATTTTATAGGAAGTATATTTCCCCGATGAAATCAACGAAATGCCCATATTGTCCGACCTGTTCGGAGTATGGTTTGCAGGCCGTGCAAAAGTACAGTGCCATAAAGGGTGGTCTGCTTGCGGCATGGAGGATATTGAGATGTAATCCTTTTTCAAAGGGTGGGTATGATCCGGTTCCATAGCAGCAATGGAGGGTTTTTATGTCGGACATTTTATTAACCGCATATCCAGGCTCTATTCTTGGACCAATTGCCAAGCTTCTCGGTATCCTGATGGATTGGATATACAGCGGTATATCTAATATTACAGGTGGAAGAGTTGAGAGCGTTGTACTAAGTATTGTAATTATTACGATTATAATCTACATGTGTCTGTTGCCACTGACTATTAAGCAGCAGAAGTTTTCTAAGCTATCACAGAAAATGCAGCCTGAGATGCAGGCTATCCAGGCTAAATATAAAAAATAAAAAGGATCAGGCTTCAATGATGGCCATGCAGGAGGAGACACAGCTTTTGTACCAGAAGTACGGTATTTCTCCGATGGGAAGCTGTGTGCAGATGCTTATACAGATGCCTATTCTGTTTGCACTGTACCGTGTGTTCTACAATATTCCTGCTTATCTGAGCGGAGTTAAGGGCTCTTTTACAGGGCTTGTTGATTCAATTCAGCAGACAAGCGGATATCAGAATACACTTGTCAGTCTGATGGAAAAGTATAATGTTGTTACATCAAGCGGTCTTAACGCTTCAAATGCGGCTTCAAAGCTTGCCGATGCAAGTGGTGATACTTTAAGCAATTATATCATTGATATCCTTTATAAGCTTCCTTCAAAGGGCTGGGATGCTCTTATGGACGGTAAGTTTTTTGATGGTATCCAGAGCGCAGTTGAGAAGACGCACGATGCGTTACTTCATTTCAACTACTTTTTGGGACTGAATATCTCAGATACACCTTGGTATATCATTAAAAAGCAACTTTACGGACAAGCCTGATAAGTGGTTACTTTTTGTAATACTTGCACTGCTTATTCCTGTACTGTCATATCTGACACAGATGCTCAATATCAAGCTCATGCCACAGGCTACAAACGGCAATGATCAGGTGGCAAATCAGATGAAGATGATGAATCTCATGATGCCGCTTATGTCATTGTTTATCTGCTTCACAGTTCCTGTAGGTCTTGGGTATTTACTGGATCTGCTCTGCACTTGTAAGAGGTATCCAGCAGTTCTTCGTCAACAGACATATAGAGAATCTTGATCTTGAGGCTGTTATGGCAAAGAACGAGGAAAAGGCAAAGAAGAAGAGAGAAAAAATGGGACTGTCTGAGGATTATATAAAGAAGGCAGCTCAGATTAAGACAAAGTCAATTGACAATAAGGCAAACGTATCTGTATCAGCAGGTACACAGGAGAAGCTTGCAAAGGCCGCTGAGTACAAGGCTAATGCAAAGGCAGGCTCACTTGCTTCAAAGGCTAATATGGTTAAAGAGTTTAATGAACGCAATTCACGCAAATAGGGGGGAGAAAATAGTGGAATACATTGAAGTATCTGCAAAAACAATTGACGATGCTTTGACAGAGGCATCTATTAAACTTGGAACAACAAGCGACAAGCTCGAGTATGAGGTAATTGATAAAGGGAAGCAATGGTTTCCTTGGAATTGGCAGCCGTGATGCTGTTATCAAGGTTAAAAAGGCCGAGGCAAGTGTTGAGGATGAGATTCGCGAATTCCTTGACAGTGTGTTTAAGGCAATGAAGCTTGAGGTTACTATTGATATCAAAGTGGATGAGGACAACAGAAATGTTGATGTTGAGCTTAACGGACCTGAGATGGGCGTTTTAATCGGCAAGAGAGGTCAGACTCTCGATTCACTCCAGTACCTTACAAATCTTGCTATCAATAAGCAGTCTGAGAATTACTACAGAGTAAAGATTGATACTGAGGATTACAGAAAGAGAAGAAGAGAGACACTTGAGAATCTTGCCAAGAATATTTCATTCAAGGTTAAGCGTACAAAGAGACCTGTTTCTCTTGAGCCGATGAATCCTTTTGAGAGAAGAGTGATTCATTCTGCACTTCAGAATGATAGATTTGTTGAAACACACAGCGAGGGTGATGAGCCTTACAGACATGTTGTTGTGACACTTAAGAAATAATAGATATAAATCATTAAAAGGGTATTCTGGTTTCAGGTATCCTTTTTGAATATATATTATCTTAGAATTTTTGAGGAATTTCATATGCAAAATGATACAATAGCGGCTATTGCCACAGCTATGTCTCCGTCCGGAATCGGAATTATCAGGATAAGCGGAGATGATGCACTTTCGGTAATAGACAGGATTTATAAAAGTAAGAATAATAAAAGAAAATAAGCGCCTGTCAGTCACATACCATTCATTATGGTTTTATATATGACGGCGATGAGAAAATAGATGAGGTTATGGTGCTTTTTGATGAAGGCTCCCAATACATACACGAGGGAGGATACTGTGGAGATAGACTGCCACGGTGGTGTGTATGTGATGAAGAGAGTGCTTGAAGCCGTAATCAAAAACGGAGCAAGACCGGCAGAGCCCGGAGAGTTTACTAAAAGGGCATTTTTAAACGGCAGGATTGATTTATCCCAGGCAGAATCTGTTATAGATGTAATAAATTCAAAAATGATTTTGCGCGCTTTCAAAAGCTCTTTAAGCCAGCTAGGCGGAGCCGTGCTCGGAAGCATCAGGCAGATAAGAGAGCAGCTTTTGCATGAGATTGCTTTTTATTGAGTCGGCACTTGACGACCCCGAACACATTTCTCTGGATGGTTATCCACAAAAACTGCGTGTAATTGTGGATAACGAGTATGTGGAGATAGATGGTCTGTTAAAAACCTCAGATAATGGAAGGATTCTGAAGGAAGGAATAAACACAGTAATCATTGGAAAGCCAAATGCCGGAAAGTCATCTCTTTTAAATGTACTTGTCGGAACTGACAGGGCAATTGTCACGGATATAGCCGGAACCACGAGAGATGTGCTTGAGGAGCAGATTAATATTGGTGGAATCACCTTAAATCTCGTTGATACTGCAGGCATCAGAAGCACTGAGGATGTTGTTGAAAAAAAATTGGTGTGAAAAAGGCAATGGAGCATGCCGATGAAGCTGATTTAATTATATATGTGGTTGATTCGTCCGTTGCACTTGATGATAATGATTATGATATTATCAATTTTATTAAGGATAAAAAGGCTGTCATTTTACTAAATAAGTCGGATCTGGCTTCAAAGGTGTCGGCAGATGATATAAAAAAGCTTGTGGATAAAACGGTTATTTCGGTTTCTGCAAAGGAAAGCTCGGGAATAGATGAGCTTTCTGATAAAATAAAGGAAATGTTTTTTTGATGGACAGGTCTCATTCAATGATGAGATTTATATCACAAATATCAGGCATAAACAAAAAACTATTGTCAGATGCTAAGGAAAGTCTTAAGCTTGTTATGAACAGTATTGATGATGATATGCCGGAGGATTTTTATTCGATTGATTTGATGAGTGCGTATGAGTCACTCGGACTCATAATCGGAGAATCGGTTGAGGATGATCTGATGGATGAGATATTCAGTAAATTTTGTATGGGAAAGTAGGCAGTTATGTGCAGTAAGTTTGTTGAAGAAAATTATGATGTTGTTGTTGTTGGTGCAGGACATGCGGGATGTGAGGCAGCACTTGCGTGTGCCGAGGCTTGGACTTGAGACTATTGTTTTCACGGTAAGCGTGGACAGTATAGCGCTCATGCCATGTAATCCGAATATCGGTGGAAGCTCGAAGGGACATCTCGTCAGGGAGATTGATGCACTTGGCGGCGAGATGGGAAAAAAACATTGACAAGACCTTTATCCAGTCAAAGATGCTAAATAAATCAAAGGGACCGGCTGTTCATTCTCTCCGCGCGCAGGCGGATAAAGCGGAATATAGTATGCAAATGAGAAAAACCCTTCAAAATACCGACCATCTGACCATAAGACAGGGTGAGGTTTCTGAGATTGTTACCGATGAGAATAATAATATAGTCGGTGCAAAAACTACTTCGGGAGCTTTATATCATTGTAAGGCGATTGTGCTGTGTACCGGTACATATTTAAGAGCCAGATGCTTAACCGGCGAGATGATCACTCATACAGGTCCGAATGGGACTTCTGGCAGCTAACCATCTGACTCAGTCGCTCATAGATCACGGAATTGAGATGCGCAGATTCAAAACCGGAACTCCAGCGCGTGTAGATAAGAGAAGTCTTGATTTTTCGAAGATGGAGGAGCAGTTCGGTGACGATAGGGTAGTGCCGTTTTCATTCACAACTGATCCTGAAAGTGTGCAGATTGATCAGGTTTCATGCTGGCTTACATATACGAATAATAAGACCCATGAGATTATAAGAAACAATCTAGACCGTTCACCGATTTATGCAGGCATCATAGAGGGAACAGGTCCTAGGTATTGTCCTTCAATAGAGGATAAAGTGGTTAAGTTTGCTGAAAAGGAAAGACATCAGATATTTATTGAGCCGGAGGGTCTTAATACAAACGAGATGTATGTCGGAGGTATGTCTTCTTCTATGCCTGAGGATGTGCAGTATGAGATGTACCGCACCCTTCCGGGACTTGAAAATGTGAAGATAGTAAGAGATGCTTATGCCATAGAGTACGACTGTATCAATGCAAACCAGCTATATGCATCGCTCGAGTTTAAGAAAATACATGGTCTGTTCAGTGGTGGACAGTTCAACGGTTCATCCGGATATGAGGAGGCAGCATGTCAGGGACTTATCGCCGGTATTAATGCAGCAATGAAGATACTTGGCAAAAAGCCATTGATACTTGACAGGTCAGAAGCGTACATAGGTGTATTGATAGATGATCTTGTCACTAAGAAAAATAGAGAACCTTACCGCATGATGACTTCTAGAGCGGAATATCGTCTCCTTTTAAGACAGGACAATGCAGATTTGCGTCTCACCGAGAAGGGATACGAGGTTGGTCTGATTTCAAAGGAAAGATATGACTATGTATGTAAAAAGAAAGAGCTTATTGATAAGGAAATAGAGAGAGTGTCGCATGTAAATATCGGTGCAAGGGCTGATGTACAGGAGATTCTGAAGAAATACAACAGTATAGAGCTAAGCAACGGAACCACACTTGAGGAGCTTATCAGAAGACCTGAGCTGGATTATGACAAGCTCGCTCCGATAGATCCCGACAGACCTAAGCTATCTGATGACACAAGAGAACAGATTAATATTCTTATTAAGTACGCAGGGTATATTTCAAGACAGATCAAGCAGGTCTCTCATTTTAAGAAGCTTGAGAAAAAAACTGTTACCTACTGATTTTGATTATAATACTATTTCGGGTCTGAGAATTGAAGCACAGCAGAAGTTGAATGAATTTCAGCCGCTTAGTATAGGTCAGGCATCCAGAATTTCAGGTGTCACACCTGCTGATATATCGGTTTTACTGGTATTTCTGGAACAATTAAAATACTCAAATCCTGATTTATTTTCTAGATTAAACCCAGATAATACAGGCGTTGAACAATAATAATGGAGAATAAAATATGAAATATGATTTCACACACTTCACTGATGAATTATCAAAAATTAAATGTACATTAAATAATTCACAATTAGAGCAAATTTGAGCTATATTATGACATGCTTATCGAAAAAAAAAACAAGGTTATGAACCTTACTGCCATCACTGATTTCGATGAGGTAATAGAGAAACACTTCCTTGATAGCTTGTTTTTATGCCACACATTAGATTTAAACGCGGAAAAAAACATCATTGATGTCGGAACCGGAGCTGGTTTTCCCGGTATTCCTCTTAAGATAGCTTTTCCTCAGCTTAAGATTACTTTATTAGATTCACTTAATAAGAGAGTTGGATTTTTAAATGAAGTTATTGAAGCGCTTGAGCTTAAGGATATTGAAGCAGTTCATGGCAGGGCAGAGGATTTTGCCAGGGATAAGGAACACAGGGCAGCTTATGATATTTGTGTATCGAGAGCAGTTGCAAATCTGTCTACTCTTTCAGAATACTGTCTGCCGTTTGTGAAAATGGGTGGCTGCTTTGTGTCATATAAATCAGGTGAGTGCGAGAGCGAGGTGGCAGATGCAAAGTCGGCCATTTATCTGTTGGGAGGAAAGCTGAATAAAATAGAGCAGTTTGGCTACTCGGATAATCATCGCTCTTTTTGTCATAATTGATAAGGTTATGAATACGAGCAATAAGTATCCGAGAAAAGCCGGACTGCCTTCAAAGAAACCATTGTAAAAAACCGTTATAATTGTTGAAGAATAGTTATAGGCGGTGCCTTATTTTAGATTAAAGTATAGAATTAGTTAGTAACAATTTTTTTAATAATTGAAGCTGTCTTCTCCGGTAACTCTAACTGAGGATAAAGCTTTACATTTGCAATATGGATGATGTCGCATTTACTGTTTAGCTTATGGTAATTGTTGATAACATCCATATTATTTTTTTATTCCTGTTGATGCTATAATTGATACATCCTTGTCCAGGTTCTTGAGAGCGGGCGCAATATTAGTATTGATGTAGTTTGATAAAATGCTTGAGTAAAGATATTTGCCGCGGCTTTGCCCTTTATGTGCGGACTCATAGTATGCATCCTTCATCTTATCTGATATGAGCTGTCCTCTTGAAATAAATTTATTTCTGAAGAGTAAATCTACCTTGATAGGGCTCATAAGCTTATTGTATATAAATGTACCTATGATTGGCAGATTAATTATGTTCTGCTTAAATTTGGTGCTCTTGTCAGGTATGCATTTAAGCTGTTGCAATGATACAGGGTTTATAAGTATGATTTTATTAAATAAATCCTTTGACAGAGCATTTGCCATGATTACAGGAGCTGTTGAAAGATTGGTTGCAGCTACGTTAACAGGCTTTCCGATTACGTCATTTACAAAGGCTGTGATAATCTGTACATACATGTAGCTTGTATATTGGATGGAAGGCTTGTCCGAGCGGCCACATCCAAGCAAATCAATAGTGTATACGGTATTGTTCTTTGCAAGCTTTTTAGCTACTTTAGCCCATTCTTCACCGGATGCTCCGGAGTCGGTGTCGTGTATTAAAAGTATTGGCTCACCGGTGCCGGTTTTTGTATAAAAAAAAGATATTTCCTTCTTTCCATTTGTAGTAGTGGCCATTGTCTATTTTGAGTGCATTTTTCCTTTCGGCATTAGAGTCTACAACTCTGTTGTATCTATGCATTCCGGCAATCACTGCAGATGTGAGAAAAAAGCAGATTTTTTGTACTTTTTTTCATATTATAACCTCCTTGTTTTTATCTGAAAAATTTGATATATTGATTTTGTATTCTTATAACTATATTATAACAAAAAAGAAGTTTTATACAATTATTTTTTATAATTGCTTTTAAATATAGTAAAAATGATATATAATTATATCGTAGATAAATTAATTATACAAACAAATGTTCGGTGATTATGGTTAAAAAATATTTAGAGAAAAACAAGAGATGAATTTTATGACAGCAAGTATGCGCTTATAGAAAAACTTACTGCCGCTGAGAATCATTTTAAAGAAAATATCAAGATTATACAGATGCTTGAGGGAAAATCCGATGAAAGCTTTGAGGCTTTTACTCCTCGTGAAATCAATTCATATAATAAGAGCAAAGCTAAGGAAATTAAGGAAGAGCAGAAGCTGATTGAGCCTCAGATAAAGTCTTTACACAAACAGATTTCTGATATTGATTGCAAGATTGATGAAATCAACAGTGTTATCAGAGTGTATAATTCTGATGAGACAACTAATGAAGTAGAAATTTCAGAGGCCATATCTGATGTTATCAACGAAGAGGATAGTGATGCTTTTAAGAGGGTGATTTTACAGACTGTTGAGAGTGAGAGACAGCGTATCGCTCGTGATTTGCATGATTCTACTGTACAGAGTCTGACATCACTTACTCACAAGACAGAGCTTTGTCTTAAACTTATGGATGTTGACCCTATCAGGTGCCGGCTTGAGCTCACGTCTCAGGGAAAGATACTGAAGGATATTATCAATGAGCTTCGAAATATGATTTATAATTTAAGACCTATGTCATTTGATGATATTGGATTTAATATTACTGTTGAGCGTGCGCTCTTGATAAGCTTCGCAATTCAAATAATATAAGATGCAATTTCAAGACATCCGGTGATGAGTACATGGTAGACAGTCTTGTGTCACTAACCTTACTCAGGGTCATTCAGGAGGCTTGCAGTAATTCTATCAAGCATGGTCATGCCAAAGAAATTAATGTTTCATTAAAGTATGAACCAAAATCACTTACTTTGACAATAAAGGATGATGGAGATGGTTTTGATACATCTGCTATTCCTGAGTTTACCAGAGATGATAATTCAGGCTTTGGATTATCTATGATGAAGGAAAGAATTTATCTTCTTTCCGGTAAAATATCTATTTCATCAAAACCCGGTGATGGGTGTATAGTTAGGTAATTATACCTGTAAATAAGGAGGATTAAATTATGGCTGTTAATATTATGATTACAGATGATCATTCTATGATCAGAGAAGGACTAAAAAATCTGCTGGAGCTCGACGGTGATATCAAGGTTATTGCTGAGGCAGAGAATGGTGAGGAGTGCCTTGATAAATTAAAGACCTTCAGACCAGATGTATTACTTTTGGATATCAATATGCCAAAGATGAATGGTCTTGAGGTATTAAAAGCATTAAAGGACAGAAAATCTAAGGTAAAGGTACTTGTTCTTACTGGTCACAATGAGACAGAATATCTTGTGAAGGCTGTAGATATCGGAATCAACGGATATGTACTGAAGGATTCTGAGTCTGCTGAGCTTAAAAGGCTATTTTCACTATTGCTGATGGTGAGACTTATATCCAGCCTAGTCTTATTCCTGCTCTCAATTCTAAGATGATTCAGAAAAATGAGGATGAGCTTAAGATAGATGCCCTTACTAAGAGAGAGATGGAAGTGCTTAAAGAAATGGCTGTTGGTAAGTTTAACAGAGATATTGCTAAGGAAATGAAGATTAGTGAGAGAACTGTTAAGAATCATATTTCAAGTATTTTCAAGAAGCTTGAGGTTACTGATCGTACTCGGGCTGCGGTATTTGCAATCCGTAACAACATTATTCAGATTATGTAATATACGATTTATATTTTATTGGAAATTTATTAGAGGAATGTTTCACGTGAAACATTCCTTTTTGATTATTTGATATAGTTTATTGACAGTAGTACGGAATCCGTCATACATATACATTCCACACTCATTTTACTCCGCAACCAAGAGTATGTAAGAAATCACATATAGGTTGAGACAATAGTACGCAACCGTCCATATTTGCCATCGTGGCTCAGTATGGACTCGCTCGTACATCCGTGTACGAGCGTTGCTAAGTGTTGAAGTGATTTCAAACATACTCTAAGTTGCTGCGTAGACTCGTTTGGAATATATATGTATGCCGGATTCCTTACGCTGTGGATGTACTATAAAAATCCTATGGTATAATACTCGAGAATTAAATAATAAAATATAGTGTTTCACGTGAAACGTTCCTCTTCTAATATATGATTTGATTTATAGTGATTAATATTGTTTATTGACAGTAATACGGAATCCGTCATACATATACATTCTGCACTCGTTTTACTCCGCAACTAAGAGTATGTAAGAAATCACATATAGGTTGAGACAATAGTACGCAACCGTCCATATTCGCCATCGTGGCTCAGTATGGACTCGCTCGTACATCCGTGTACGAGCGTTGCTATGCATAGAAGTGATTTCAAACATACTCTAAGTTGCTGCGTAGAATCGTTTGGAATGTATATGTATGCCGGATTCCTTGAATTGTGAATTTACTATACTTATATATTGAGTTATACAAAATGTTTCACGTGAAACATTCCTTTTTTTGATTATTTAATATAGTTTATTGGCAGTATGACGTATTTCTTACGTGTGGATGTATAATAAATGTCATATAGTATAGTATTATAAAAATAAATAATGTGTTAATTTATATTGTATAGGTTAATATTTTACGTTTTACATTATATGATGGTGTATAATCTCAATTATTATGTAATTCGGAAATATATGATAGTATATATCAAATACAATATTTAGTGACAAATATGAGGTATTAAATGATAAAATGGGAATGTTTCACGTGAAACATTTAAGTGATATAATGAGTAAATACGAGAAAACTACGTTTTGATAATTAGACTGACTAAAAATTTAAATATGGGATATAGAAGGTGACATAATTTGTATGAATAAAAATGTTTTAATAATTAAAGGAAGTCCAAGGACAAAAGGAAATACTGCAACAATGGCTGATGTATTTGCCAAAGAAACAATTGAAAACAATAATACTGTTACAGAAATTGTATTGAAGGATAAAACAATAATAGATTGTTGTGGTTGTGCTATTTGTCAGCAAAATGGAGGAAAATGTGTTCAAGACGATGATATGAATGAAATATATGATGAAATGTATAAAGCAGATGTAATTGTTTTAGCATGTCCGGTTTACTTTTATACCTGGCCCTCTTTGATGAAAAAAGAATGATTGACAGAACTTTTGCAATTGAAGATTATATATGGAAAAAAAAAGTTGTTTTTTATTTATTGAGTGCTGCAGCTACAAGAAAAGAGACAAATGTACAAACCATGATTAAGTGTTTCAGACAGTATATTTCGTGCTTCGGAGAAAATGGAAGTGAAGAGAGAGGCATTGTATTTGCTTATAATACAAGAAAAACAGAGGATGTGAAAACAATGTATGATATATTAAATAAAGTATATGAAATGGGAAAGAGTGTATAGTTACACTTAATAAAAAATGAACCAGATAAATGATTTTTTTGAAAAATATTGTACTTATATAATGGAATTTAATAGCATTATAGAGTTAAGAGTGATATAATAATTTAAGTATGTAAGATTTCAATTTACAATTTTAGAAATATGATGATGTAGAAGAGTTTGTTGTTCTCAAGATGACTTTGAATAGTTATTATAAAACAATTATGACATATAGAATATGGCATGTAAAATGTAGAATATAAAATATAGAATATAACATATAGCATCAGAATTTTTTAAGTAAATTGCGAAAGGATTTATAATGGGAAGAATTATAGCAGTTGCAAATCAAAAGGGTGGGGTTGGAAAGACCACTACTTCTATCAATTTGGCAGCGTGTCCTGGCTGAAAAAAAGAAAAAAAAAAGAAAAAGGTACTGGCAATTGATTTAGACCCGCAGGGGTAATATGACAAGCGGCCTTGGTGTAAATAAGGACGAAGTGGAGAATACGGTATACAATCTCATGCTTGATGAGTGTTCAATTGCAGAGAGTATTGAAAATACGGTGGTGGACAATTTATATGTCATTCCATCTAATGTAAATCTGGCCGGAGCAGAGATTGAGCTTTTGGGCATAAATGATAAGGAATATATATTAAAGAGTGCAGTTGATTACATAAAAAGAGGACTATGATTTTATTATTATAGATTGTCCTCCTTCACTCAACATGCTGACAGTCAATGCAATGACTACTGCAGATACAGTTCTTGTTCCTATTCAGTGTGAATATTATGCCTTGGAGGGACTTAGTCAGCTGATTCATACAATCAATCTGGTGCAGGAGAGACTTAATCCGGAGCTACAGATTGAGGGAGTTGTTTTCACCATGTATGATGTCAGGACAAATCTGTCAAATCAGGTTGTAGAGACGGTAAAAGAAAATCTGGATACAAAGATTTACAATACAATGATTCCAAGAAATATCAGATTAGCTGAGGCACCATCATATGGTATTCCGATAAATATGTATGACAGTAAATCGGCCGGAGCAGAAAGCTACAGAAATCTGGCAAAGGAAATAATAGCAAGAAAGGATATTTAAGAAAGTATGGCGGCAAAAAAAAGGATTGGGTAAGGGCCTTGATTCATTAATTACAGACAAGGTATCAAAGCCGGTAAAACCAAAAGAGCAATCATGCAGCGGATGCTGTAATGATAGATATTAATAAAGTAGAGCCTAACAGAGAACAGCCTAGAAAGAAATTTGATGAGGATGCACTTATAGAGTTATCAGAATCAATAAAACAGTTTGGCATTTTACAGCCTTTACTTTGCCAGGAAAGGGATGATTACTATGAAATCGTCGCAGGTGAGCGAAGATGGAGAGCAGCAAAGCTGGCAGGTCTAAAGGAAGTCCCTGTCATAATCAAAAAATTGACCAATCAGCAGATTATGGAAATCTCCCTTATAGAAAATATTCAGAGAGAGGATTTGAATCCAATTGAGGAGGCTTTGGCATACAAGCGTCTGCTTGAGGAATTTAAACTGAAGCAGGATGATGTGGCAGAGAGAGTATCAAAGAGCAGAACAGCAGTTACCAATTCAATGCGTTTACTCAAGCTCAATGAAAAGGTACAGCAGATGGTGATAGATGAAATGCTCACTACAGGCCATGCAAGAGCATTACTTGGTATAGAAGATCAGAATCAGCAGTATGTGGTAGCACAACAGATTTTCGACCAAAAGCTAAGTGTCAGGGATACAGAGAAGCTTGTTAAATCATTACAGAAGAACAAGAAAAAGACAAAGTCCGAAAAAACGGTTAATCCTCAGATGGAAGCAATCTACAAGGATCTTGAGGAAAAGCTTAAAAAGAATATGGGAACAAAGGTTCTAATCAACAGGAAAAATGAAAATTCGGAAAGATAGAAATAGAATATTATTCTCATGATGAACTGGATAGAATAGTAAACATGCTCAATTCAGTCCAAAATCAATAGAAATAATTAGATAGTATTTAGATTTTGTATATTTAATGAAAAAAAGAAATAATAAAATCATACAGAAAATGAGACAAAGAGACTATTTAAATTTTATGCAAAATGTACGACAATATAGATAGGAGTAAAAAAATGATTTCTGAATATTTAGGATTCGATTCCGACTACATTATATTAGGATTGGCGGGAGTGGTAATTATTCTGCTCATCCTCATAATTATAAATATGGTGCAGACCGGTAAGCTCAAAAAAAGATACAAAGTGTTTATGAGTGGAAAAACTGCAAAGTCATTGGAGGACACAATTATCAAGAGACTTGACGAGGTAGATGAACTTGTTGCAGCAAACTCATCAATCAAAAAAAGAATATAGAAGAATTATTTGCTAATATGAAGTGTTCATACCAGAAGGTAGGACTTGTGAAGTATGATGCATTCAATGAGATGGGCGGAAAGCTAAGCTTTTCACTTGCCATGTTAAATGGAAAGGATGATGGCTTTGTACTCAATGCCGTTCACAGTCGTGAGGGCTGCTATACATACATCAAGGAGATTGTTGGCGGAAATTCCATTATTGTTTTAGCCGATGACGAGCAGGAAGCGTTGAATATGGCCAAGGAGGCAAATATGCCTGCAGAAAAACAACAATGGGGTGTTATAATTTATTAGGATAAAACGCAGTCAGCAGCTTAGTTGGCGGTGAAGTACTTGCGGAACCAATACTAACAGAAAAAAAAATGATATTTTAATACCAAATGGCACAAGACTTAAGCCTGATTATGTGCCACTTGGATAGAGTCACTTGGAATAGAATCAGTGATGGTAGAGGATCCGTATGAGAATTACGAAAGTCCGAATTCTATAGTAGACCCGGCTATTTTCGACAAATACGTGAAAAAAGTGCGTAGACTGATGGAAAGCCATATATATCATGATGGAAAATCCTTAAAGGAATTTGAAATAATCGCAAATGATATTGTCCATGATATAAATGATATGCCATATGACGTGATTGTTGATATAAAAGAGCGTAATTCGGACTTATATGAGCACACAGTCATGGTGACATCTTTTATCAGTACTTGTTGCAAGAAAGCTAAAGCTTGACGAAAAGCGAAAGTATAACATAGCGGTGGGATGTTTATTACATGACATCGGGCTGCGTTTTATTGTCACACGATATAAAAACAGGGATTTTTCCAATGCAGATCCTGCGGAGCTTTTTGAGTATAAAAAGCATACCATTTTAGGATATTCGGCATTGGATGAGGAAAGCTGGATAGCGCCAATATCCAATGAAGATGGTTTTATCACATCATGAGAATATGGCAGGCACAGGTTTTCCTATGAAGCAAAAAAAAGAATAAAGAACTGGAATGCAGAATAATTCAGGCATGTGATGCGTTTGATTCGCTGATAAGCGGTATGGAGTGTAAGCGTATTTGTGTGCAGGAAGCCATAAATCAGATAAAGGAAAATGATGGCGGCAGATATGATAACAAAATTATTAAGTGCCTGCTATCTATCATCATAGCCAGATATCCTGTCGGTACAACAGTAAAGACCAATGCTGAAGAAGAGGGAGTAGTAGTTTCCCAGACAGTAGATCCGGAGAATCCTATTATCATGATTTTTGGAAATGAAAATAATGGCAAATTGATGCTTCACAACAGATTGAATCTCATGCTTGATAAAAACATTTCAATTCTTCAGGTAATTTAAAGAAAAGAGAAATAAGTAATGCACCAATTCCTCAGAGAAATAGGATTTTCAGATATAACAAAGAAACAGTTAAACGAGGTAATTAACAATATAATAGATAAGCCGGAAAAACTAAAGGTAACAAAGGATTCCGAGGGCAATGAATTTGCCGAGCTGTCATGTGATGTGGCACCCAATATGGGAATTACAGTCAGAGGAATATACAATGACGATGATAGCTTTGACATAGATTATTACTATCCGTATTTCACGGGAAGCGAAAAGACTACAAATGAGATAATAGATATCGAAAAGCACTCAGAGAAGGAATCATATGCAGGCGTATGTGATGACCCTAATCTCGGCGTAACACTTATATTTTATCTGCAGAATGTGTGTGATTATCTGTCAGAGAAGGCATACATAAACATAGAGGTAAGGGCAAAGGGAGCAGTGCTCTCAGGACTATCAGTTGATGGCTGTATTTTGCTACCAATGAAACAAAAAAAGGCTAAAACATTAAATACAGTTGATTCAGACAAAAAAGATAGAAAGCAGCTGATTGCAGAGGCCATGGATGGCGATGAGGGCGCTATGGAAAGCCTCACAATGGAAAATATAGATTTATACTCATCCATTACGAGAAGAATCCAAAACGAGGATATTCTTTCAATCGTAACAACATATTTCATGCCATATGGCATCGAAAGTGACCAGTACAGCGTGCTGGGAGATATTATTGAGTTAACAGAAGAAAAAAATATCATTACAAATGAAAAAAAATATATTGCATAAAAGTATCATGTAATGATATAATATTTAGCGTGTGTATAAACAAAAATGACCTCATCGGTGAGCCGATGGTTGGCAGACGTTTCAAAGGAAACATTTGGATGCAGGGTAGTATTTGTTTGTAATATACATTTGTTTTCATAGTTAAATGGATATAACAAGCGCCTCCTAAGCGCTAGTTGGGGGTTCGATTCCCCCTGAGAACAGTTGTTTGAAGCAGTAATGATTAAGAAAATTCATTACTGCTTTTTTTCATTTTTGGGTGGAAAAATCTGTAAAATTGGTTTTCTTGTCTGAGAAAATCAGACCTGAGAGATATAAAACGCTCAGATTAGATTTACAAAAAAATCTAGTCTGGGCTTTTTTTTTTTTAGTCCAGGGAAAAGGAGGTCAAACATGAATATAGGTAGTGAGAAACAGAGAGACCATGATGAAAAAGTTGTGGAGATAGAAATGAAGGACGTTTTTGACGTCTGCTCTTGACATGCCCGAAATCATGTCGTATATATATAGCAAGAGCTGGAATACTGATCCAGATAAGCATTGTTACAACAGACACAATTTCAAAATCAGAAATTGTTAATGCACAGGCAATGTACAGCAATACCATCGGAAACGAGATGTGATATTGTTTTTTCATATTTCAAAAAAGAGAATAAAGAAATGTCAGAAAAAAGATGTTATACAGTTCAAGAGTTACAGGAAATCTTAGGAGTCAGTAGGTCTACTATTTATAATCGTTGCTGATGAAGTCGATTCGGAACTTCTGGCAAAAGTATTGGCTAATCCAGAGATGGGGGCATTTCTCAATTCACTGGCGAAGACGATGAAGTAATGAAAAACACGATTAAAATGCGGGATAAACACTGCTTCTAAAGAACATAATATGATTATGGAATAGAGAGAAAAACAGAAGGGAACTGAATTCATATGTTTACGCATGAGATGATAAAATCCTTTAATCAGTTGGAGATGGATGTGTATAATTACATCATCAGCAATGAAGAGAAAGTAGTATATATGAAAGTACGCGAGCTGGCAGAGGCGGTTCATGTTTCAACAACGACGATCCTTCGCTTTTGTAAAAAGGTAGGATGCGAGGGATATTCTGAATTCCGTTTGAAATTAAAACAGGAAGTCAGCAGCAAGGGAAAAGAAGAAAATCAATATGGATCTTACTGCGGTTAAAGATTTCTTTGAACGGGTGCAGACACAGGCATTTGCTGAGAATATCCAGGAAGCTGTGAAGTTACTTACAAAGGCATCGTCAATTATATTTGTAGGTGTGGGGAATTCTTTCTCTTTTATAGGAAAGTATGGGGCAAGATATTTTAATAATGTAGGCTGGTTTTCATTTGCTATTGATGATCCGTTCACGCCAGTATTTCGTGGAAAAGGTGAGAGAATAGCTACAATCGCATTGTCTGTATCAGGAGAGACGGAACAGACATTGATGTTGGCAGAAAAGTTGAAAAGAAGAGGGAGCAGCCTGATATCTATTACAAATAAGGCAAACTGTTCTTTGGCGAAGATGAGTGACTGCAATATAAATTATTATGTTTCAGAGTACAAAAATAAAGAAGACGAAGATTATGATCTGACATCCCAGATGGCAGTCGTTTTTATTTTGGAATTAATCGGAAGAGAATTGAAGGGCGTCCATAACGATACAGATGATCTGTTTTAAAATGATATGGAAGACTTATTTCATTAAGGTTGTAGAATGTAATGGTACGAATAGTAACCAGACAAGTAACAAAAAAAAACAGAATACACTAAAAAGTATCATAATATAACAAAAAAGGAAAAAGGAAAACAGTGCATTTTACACAATAAAGTAGAATGCCCTGTTTTTTTTTATGTAACAAATTCCGTCTATATGGAACAGAAACCAGAAACAGGAAAAAGTACTGACAAAACGAAAAATACTTGTTATACTAGCACCATCAAAGCAAATGAGAAAAAAATAAGGGAGGAAACAATCATGGTAATTCGATTATTTTGTGCAGCAGGAATGTCAACCAGTCTTCTCGTAAAGAAGATGGAAGAGGCAGCAAAGGAAAAAGGAAAAGATGTTGATATCGTAGCATATCCATTTACAGAGATGGAACGCGTGATTGAAGGCGTGGATGTAGCACTGCTCGGACCACAGGTAGGATATCAGCTTGCCAGAGCAAAAAGAGATCTGTGATCCAAAAGGGGTTCCGGTAGATGTGATCCCAATGCAGGACTATGGAATGTGCAATGGAATGAATGTTTTGAAATTTGCATATAAGCTTGCGAAAAATAAATAAGAGAAAAACAAAGATACACAATTTAAAGCAAAAAAAAACAGAGCAAAGGGTAGTAGCAAATGAAAGAGAAATTTAACGAAAAAAGTAATCCCTATAATCCTTAAGTTTATTAACACAAAGGGAATACAGTCAATAATAAAAATGGTATGGTGACTTCCATGTCTCCTCTGATCATCGGATCAATCTTCCTGATACTGTCAAACTTTCCGGTAAAGGCAGTTGTCGATGTATTAGAGTCTACAGGAATCAAACCAGTATTAGATCCGGTATGTGGCGCAACATTCTCCATCAGTGCGTTGATTGCAGTTATCGGTATCAGCTATAGCTATGCGAAACTGGAAAATCAGGAACCACTCAACTGTGCAATTATTTCATTAGCATCATTCTTGATCCTGATGCCTTCATCCATAACAACAGAAAGTGGAGAAGTTGTTACTGGAATTATTAATAAGACATGGACAGCAGGACAGGGAATGATTGGAGCAATCATTGTCGGATTGATTGTACCGCCTATTTACTGTTGGTTCTTGAAGAAAAAAATATACGTATTAAAATGCCGGCCGGAGTTCCGGAAGGTGTAACAAATGCATTCTCAGCATTAATCCCGGCATTCGTAATCCTGACAGGGGCTGCAGTAATTCACGGTATCTGTTCTATTGGATTCAACACAACAGGTATGGAAATTATTTACAAAGTTGTTCAGACACCACTTCAGAAAATGACAGACTCCCTTGGTGGAGCAGTTCTGATGTGCTTTATGGGACCATTCCTGTGGTTCTTCGGAGTTCATGGTTCAACAGTAGTTGGTGGAATCATGACAGGACTTTTACAGGCAAACAGCCTTGCAAACCAGGCTATTATTGACAGTGGTGTAGAACTTACAATAGCAAATGGAGGACATATTGTAACACAGCAGTTTTATGATCAGTTTATCAATATAACAGGTGCAGGTATCACAATCGGACTTGTAATGTATATGTTCTTCTTTGCAAAATCAAAACAGTTGAAAGCACTTGGTAAATTGGGAATTATTCCGGCATTATTTGGAATCAATGAGCCAGTTCTGTTTGGTGCTCCAGTCGTTATGAACCCAATGCTTGCAATTCCGTTTATTGGAATGCCTGTGATCGCATGTTTAATCCAGTATTTTGCACTGTATACAGGAATCTGCCCATTATATGGAGCAACACAGATCCCATGGACTTGTCCACCGATTATCTCAGGATTCCTTTTAGCAGGATGGAAAAGTGCTTTACTTCAGTTAGTGATCCTTTGTGTTTCATTCTTTGTTTATCTGCCATTCATTAAGAAGATTGACAAGATGAATCTGGTTCAGGAGAAGAATCAGCCGGTAGAAGATGAGGATGAAGACTGGTAAAATCAGAATAATAATAAAAGCAGGACAGGAGACAAAAATGGACGAAAAATTTGAATTGTCATGTTTTCAGATCATCACATATGTAGGTACAGCAAGAACACATTTTATCAATGCAATCCATTGTGCGAAAGAGGGAAAAATGATGAGGCAGCAGAGCTGATCAAACAAGGAGATGAAGCCTTTTCACTTGGGCATAACGCTCATGCAGACCTTCTGACAATGGATGCAAATGGAGAAATTTCCAATGGATACATGCTTCTGATGCATGCAGAAGATCAGCTTATGAGTGCAGAAACTTTCCGTATTCTTGCAGATGAATTCATTACACTGTATAAGAGAATTGATGAGAAATAATCATCAAGATGTAATTGAATATAGAAACAGAAAAGTTGGGGGCAAAAGCCCCCAACGCTATTATACAAAGTAATTAAGACAACAGGAAGGAAATAACAATGGGATTTCGAAAAGATTTTCTCTGGGGCGGCGCAGTTTCTGCCCATCAGCTGGAGGGTGCCTATGATCGAGATGGAAAAGGCTTGAGCATTATGGACGTTGTAACCAGCGGAGATGTAAATAGAAGAAGAAGAATAACAGGTGAAATACTAAAAGGCGAGAATTATCCGAATCATGATGAAGCAATCGATTTTTATGATTACTATAAAGAAGATATCCGCTTATTTGCGGAAATGGGATTCAAGTGTTTCCGTACAAGTATTGCATGGACACGTATCTTCCCAAATGGTGATGAAGAGCAGCCGAATGAAGCCGGATTAAAAATTCTATGATGACATGTTTGATGAATGTCTGAAATATGGAATCGAACCAGTGATCACACTGAGTCACTTTGAGATGCCTCTGCATCTTGTACAAGAGTACGGTGGATGGAGAAACAGAAAACTGATTGATTTCTTCGTGAAATTTGCAGTAACATGCTTTGAGCGATACAAAGACAAAGTAAAATATTGGATGACATTTAATGAGATTAACAACCAGGCAGATATCGGTGACGGATTCATGCTTTACGCTACTTCCGGGATTATAATTAAACCGGAAGAAAATGCGGAAGAATTGATGTATCAGGCATCTCACTACGAACTGGTTGCCAGTGCTGAAGCGATAAAAAGCAGGGCATATGAGATCAATCCGGAATTTCAGATTGGCTGTATGATTGCAATGTGCCCAATCTATCCGGCTACCTGCCGTCCGGAAGATATACTGCAGGCCGAAAAAGCCATGCAGAAAAAGATATTATTATACAGATGTGCATGTAAAAGGGGAATACCCTGTAAATATTTTGAAATACTGGGAAAGAAAAGACCTTAAGATCGACGTAACAGAAGAAGATCTTGCAGTGTTAAAACAGGGCTGTGTCGATTATATCGGTTTCAGTTATTATATGTCTTTCTGTACAAAAGCAGAACCAGACAATCCGGAATATGATTACCGTGGAGAAAAGGATCGTATAAAGAACCAGTATGTAAAGGCAAGTGAATGGGGATGGCAGATTGATCCGATCGGACTGCGCTATTCATTGAACTGGTTTACAGATCGCTACAAAGTACCATTGTTTATTGTAGAAAATGGATTTGGAGCATATGATACTTTAGAAGAGGATGGAAGCATCCACGATCCCATACCGTGTGGAATATCTGCAGCACCACATTTCAGAAATGAAAAAAGGCGGTAGAGGAAGATGGTGTAGATCTGATGGGTTATACACCATGGGGATGCATCGACCTTGTCAGTGCAGGAACCGGTGAGATGGATAAGAGATATGGATTCATCTATGTGGATAAACATAACGATGGAACAGGAGACTTGTCCAGAAGAAAGAAAGATTCTTTCGAGTGGTATAAAGAAGTTATTTCAACCAACGGTGAAAATATCAATTAGTTAATAGAATGACTATTAAAAAAGTGTCTATATCAAGGAACGATAAAAGGTTCTGATATAGACACTTTGACTAACTTTCGATACATCAAGCAAGTTTCCATCAAGATATAATCTTGCATATTCAAGAGGTTCATCAATGGCGAGTGGGTTTAATGCACAGTCTGATCCTGGTGTGGTTTTTAAGTCCTTTTCAGCTTCCCAACAGTCAATGCGGAGCATATAGCCAACAGAGGTGTAAACATCAATACTGTTTTATATAATTTTCTTGGTCTTGTTTTTGCCCTTATCAGAGTTCATAAACACTGGTGGGACGATATACCAAAGAGTTCTGTGATGGATTGCGTTTTGACAGAGTCCTATGTAAAATAATCGGACAAGGATGAAAAAAAAAAGGAGATTCTTATGGTAACAAATGAAAAAAAAAATATGACCAGCGGATCCCCTGGGAAACTGATCATCACCTTTGCCATTCCACTGATGCTTGGAAACGTGTTCCAGCAATTTTATACGATGGCAGATACGATGATCGTCGGTCAGGTGGTAGGGGTTGAAGCACTGGCGGCAGTAGGCGCCGGAGACTGGCTGGTATGGCTGGTGTTCGGTATCATGACAGGTATCACACAGGGTTTTTCTATTCTGGTAGCTCAATTTTATGGAGCAAGGGGAAAAAGAAAATCTGAAATGCGCGGTGGCGAAAAGCTATATCATGACAGCACTGCTTTCTGTGATTGTACTTGCGGTAAGTGAAGGGGCAGTTTATCATGTTCTTTTTGTTTTTACAGACACCGGATAATGTCATTGACCTGACAATGCTATATCTTCGGCTGATCTTTGCCGGAATTCCGATCATAGCGGCTTATAATATATTTGCAGCGATTCTTCGAGCACTGGGTAACAGCAGATCTCCACTGATAGCAATGACCGTAGCAGCGTTGATCAATGTGGGACTGGACCTGTTATTTGTGGCAGTTTTTGGCTGGGGTGTAGCCGGAGCAGCAGTGGCGACAGTCATCGCACAGGGATTTTCAGCCCTGTACTGTCTGATGGTGTTACGGAAAATTCCGGATATCCGACTGGAAAAACAGGACTTCTACAGACAGCCGGCAATGAGTCTTCGGCTTTTGAAAGTGGCGACTCCTCTTGCAATCCAGAATTTGATCATCTCTGTAGGGGGGCTTACAGTACAATATGTAGTCAATGGATTTGGATTCCTGTTTGTGGCTGGATTTACAGCAATCAAACAAATTATATGGAGTTTTAGAGATGGCTGCCGTTTCATACGGATATGCAATTACAACCTATGTAGGCCAGAATCTTGGTGCAAAGAAATATCAGAGAATCCGGAAAGGTGTGCATAGCGGAACTTATATGGCATTGCTTACTGCTGTTGTGATCTCAGGTGTGATGGTGTTATTCGGACGCAATATATTGTCACTGTTTGTATCCGGCGAACAGGAACAGATCCGACAGGTGTTAGACATTGCATATAAATATTTGTTTATTATGGCAATTTTTCTATGGGTACTGTATCTGCTGTATGTATATCGTTCGGCGATTCATGGTCTGGGTAATACCCTGATTCCCTCGCCAGTGGCATTGCAGAATTTGTGATGCGTGTCAGTGTTGCATTATTGTTACCAAAACTGATCGGTGAAGACGGAATTTTTATGCGGAAATTTGTGCCTGGACCAGCGCAGCTGTTTTATTGTTTATAAGTTATATGATTATTATACGAAAATACAAAGAGTATAACTGCTGACTGTTAAGTAAAAAAATAGTTCGACTCCATGGACAAAAAGGTGTATAATAAAATAAAACTTCAGTATATTAAGGAAAAAGATATTATAATCTTCCAGCAACTACGCAATGGCATTATGGGACAGACCATGAATCTTCAGGGTAAGGGAGGCCGCAAGATTTCGGTTGCGACTTATCGATTGTCGCAGAAGGTTGTCGGATTTAATTAAGAGGATAAAGGGGAATATAAGGGCAATTCGTTTGCAATTACACAAGTGAGGAGAAGAGATTATGGCAAGCATTCGAGAAGTTGCAAAGCTGGCACATGTAGCACCCAGCACGGTATCCAGAGCGTTAAATGGTAGCGGATATGTATCAGAGAAAAGCAAAAACAAAATTAAGAAGGCGGTAGAGGAGCTAGATTATATTCCTAATCAGTGGATCAGAAATCTGTATAAGAAAAGAACGGGTATTATCGGTGTTATGACACCGGATATTATCCATCCGTATTTTTCAACTCTTTGGAATTATCTTGAGGCAGAATTAGATCAATACGGATATAATGTGGTTATTTGTAATACCAGAGGAAATCAGGACAAGGAAAGAGAATATCTTGATACATTGGAACGTAATCTGTTCGATGGACTGATTGTAGGATCTGCGTTTCTTTCTGATGAATATTATATGAATATTGAGAAACCAATTATCTCACTGGATCGGATTATACCGGGAATCCCGCTGGTGACATCGGATCATCATCAGGGAGGAATTTTAGCGGGCGAATTGTTTTTGGAAAAAGGCTGTAAAAAAGTGATGTGCTTTAGTGATCCGACCAGGATGGAACTTGCCTCTGCCGATAGCGCGAGAGCCCTTATCGATGTGATGGAGAAGCATAATAGGGAGGTTATCATTGAATCTTTTCAATGGGAGGAAGTTATAAACTATCAATTGTGTATGAAACGTACCAGAACATTGTTGGATCAATATCCGGACGTTGATGGAATTATGGCTTTGGACTTGTGTGCAGCCGCCTTCCTCAAGACAAAAAAACAAAAAAATATTGGCTTATGATGGAACTTATGTCACGGACTTCAATTACCATTCGATTGATTCAATTGTACAGGATGCGAAGAAGGTTGCAAAGGAAAGTGTGAATATGCTTATTAAACTGATCAATGATCAACCACTTAAGAAAAGGGAAGTATTGGTTCTGTAAAAATATAAAAAGGGCGATACTTTGTAGAATGGAGAGCATTGGCACAAAGGAGTGTGTGAAACTTTTTCTGTAAATAGCTAATAACAGCAAGGTCTTCTATGGTAAAATATAAATCATAGGAGGCCTTTTATTATGGCAAGAAGAGGCTTCCAGCTCAATCATTATCATAGAAGATTATTATTTACAGACTTTTCTTCATAGTCTCCTTTTTTCTAGTGATTTTTAATAAAAAATCAAGATGATTTTTGGATATAGTAACGAATCTGTGAATAAAACTGCATTTTTATGTTGCAATATAGTTACGCATAGTGTATATTACAGATATGGAACAGTTCCACAAATGATGTGGACAGTTCCGTGGCACAAAAACGAGGCATCCATAGATGAAAAATTTTTTTTTTTAATCAAATATGGAACAGTTTCACAAAAAAGGAGGAATATATATGAAAGCAAAGAAGTTAGTAGCAGTTGGAATGACAGTGCTAATGCTTGGGGGATTATTTGTGGGATGCGGAAATTCTGCAGATACCTCGACAGGAGCAAACAGTGGAAAAAATGTAAAGATTACAATTTTCCAGAGTAAGATTGAGGCAAATGAAGGATACAAGAAATTAATTGCAGCATATGAAAAGGATCATCCAAATGTAGAAATTAATCTTGAAGCTGTCACAGGAAATGATTTTGGCGCATCAATGAAAGCAAAGATGCAGTCGGATCCACCAACAATCTTTTCTGTAGGTGGTTTTTCGGACATGAAAGATTACGGAGATGTTATTGAAGATGTTTCTGATCTGGATATTATGCAGCACGCATTAGAAGGAACAACGGATACTTTTACAAAAGACGGAAAAGTATATGCCATTCCGTTATACATGGAAGGTTATGGATTCGTTATTAATAAGCAGATGTTTGAGGATGCTGGAGTTTCTGTAGATTCTATGATGAATTTCGAAGGCATGAAGGCCGGTTTTGATACTTTGAAAGAGAAAATCGATAATGGTGAGATGAAGGATAAATATCCGAATCTGGAAGCTGTTATGGAATACCCGACAAAGGAGTTATGGATTGCAGGAGACCATGACGCTAATGTTGCTTTAACACATGACTTTAAGACTCTAATGAAGCATATGCGGCAGATTCGCTTCCGGGAACCGGCTTTGAAGACTATAAGAAAATGGTTGATTTTCAGGCCAGTTATACAACCAATGCCAACAATACGGCAAATCTTAATTCTGTAGACTACACAACATCATTAGAGGGTGGACTTGCCATTGAACGTGTTGCATGCATCAAGCAGGGAAACTGGGTAGCTCCAGCAGTAGAGACAACAGATCCGGCAGTCCTTCAAAAATTGGATATGTTACCATATTCTGTTCCGGGATATTCAGATGGCAAGTATTTTGTAGGTGTATCAGGATATTGGGCAATTCATAGCAAGGCAACCGATGCGCAGAAAAGCTGCTGCAAAAGACTTCATCAATTGGATGTTCACCGATTCGGAAGCACAGAAAATTGTTGTGAATGATTGTAAGTTTATTCCTCCATATGATAATTTTGATGGAATAAAAGCATCCGATCCACTTTCACAGAGAATTATGGATGCAAATAATTCCGGAAATACCATGAACGGATGGGTATACAGTGGAGCTCCAAATACATGGGGTCAGCAGGTGGCTGGTGTAGAAGTACAGAAATATCTTGCCGGAGAAGCTGATTGGGATGAGGTTACAAAGACCTGTATCGAGCAGTGGAGTGAGTTAAAGAAAACAAACAGAACAACTAGTAAGAGTTAAAGAGGGTTCCGGGATAGAGCTTCTATCCCGGAAATTCAAATAAGGGTAAAATCCTTTATTTGGAAAGGACGGATAGAAGAAGTATGAGAAAAAGTAAATTACGGTTTTGGGGCTTTTTGGCACCGTCATTAATTGCATTTTGTATTGTTGTAATCATACCTACATGTATTGGATTTTTCTATTCCCTTACAAACTGGAATGGAATTGTAGGCTCGGACATTAAGTTTGTAGGTTTTCAAAATTTTATTGACATTTTTACGAGAGATGACTCATTTGTACATGCTTTTTTATTTACTGCGCTTTTTTCGGTGTGCGCAGTTGTATTGGTAAACCTTGTTGGCTTTGCTCTGGCGTTGTTAGTGACACAGAAATTTAGAGGCGCAACGCTGTTACGTGGAATTTTCTTTATGCCAAATATGATAGGCGGATTATTGCTTGGATTTACTTGGCAGTTTATTTTTATATCGATTTTTGAAGCTTTTTCAAAAAAAAAGACAGGAATTGCAGCCTTTAGCGGATGGCTGTCGAATCCGGAAACCGGATTTATAGGATTGTTGATTTTGACTGTGTGGCAGATGTCGGGATATATGATGATCGTATATATTGCGCAGATTCAGCAGATACCGGAATCGGTTAAGGAGGCAGCAAGAATTGATGGAGCAAACTCATGGCAGCTCATGAGATATATCATCCTTCCGTTGATGATGCCTGCGTTTACAATCGGATTATTCTTATCTATTTCGAGTTCATTTAAAATGTTTGATCAAAATTTAGCTTTGACACAAGGTGGACCATACAAATCAACAGAAATGATTGCGTTAAACATTTACAATTCTGCCTTTGGAGCAAATGAATTTGGTTTTGCACAGGCAAAGGCAATCGTTTTTCTGATTATTGTGGCAGGAATCGGAGTTACGCAGTTGGTTATAACAAAGCGCAAGGAGGTTGAAATGTAATGAAGAAAAAAAAATCGCTTATGGAGTAGCAGGACTTATTCTTGGATGCATTTTTTTGTTTCCGATTTATATTTTGATTATGAATTCGTTCAAGACGACCAAGGGGATTTTTACAGATGTGTTGGGATTTCCGGCGAAAGGAACATTCTCACTTGAAAACTATAAGAATGCGTTTCAAGAACTGGATTACATAAGATCTTTTATGAACTCGCTGCTTATCACGGTAGTGACAGCGGTTCTGGTGCTGTTGATATCGGCTATGGCGGCCTGGGTACTTGTACGTTATAAAACCAAAGCAAGTAAGATTATTTTTTTGATATTTGCAGGTTCTATGTTGATTCCATTTCAGTGTGTCATGCTTCCATTGGTTGGATTTGCAAGCAAAATCGGTTTGCTGTCTCGTGGTGGCTTGATCTTTATGTATATGGGCTCTCAAACAAGTATGGCAATCATAATGTTTCATGGGTTCATAAAAAATATTCCGGAGGAATTGGAGGAAGCCGCTACAATTGACGGGTGTGTGGTTCAATACGTCTGTTTATTTCAATCGTGCTTCCTTTGATGAGAACGATTATAGTCACGGTTGCAGTTATTAATGTTATGGGAACATGGAATGACTTCTTATTACCATCGCTGATTATTAATAAACAGGGCTTACAGACGTTGCCTTTAAAAAACATATCTGTTCTTTGGACAATTTGCAAAACGTTGGGATTTGGCTTCTGCCGGATTGGTTATGTGCATGGCTCCTATTATTATCTTTTATTTGTTTAGTCAAAAATACATTGTAAAAGGTATTACAGAAGGGGCAATAAAGTAAGGTGAGGAATTTGTGAATGAAAAACAATTGGTGGAAAGAGTCCGTAGTGTATCAGATTTATCCGCAAAGTTTTATGGATAGCAACGGAGATGGAATCGGAGATTTTAACGGAATTATCCAGAAGCTTGATTATCTCCAAAATCTAGGCGTAGATGTATTATGGATATGCCCGATGTACGCTTCTCCACTTGTGGATAATGGATATGATATATCGGATTATTACAAGGTAAATCCAATCTTTGGAACAAACGAGGATATGGAGCATTTAATAGAGGAGGCTCAAAAAAAAAAGAAAGATTAAAATCATATTGGATCTGGTGGTCAATCATTGCTCGGATCAGCATGAATGGTTCCAGAAGGCAATGAAGGATCCTAATTGTGAGGAAGCGTCTTATTTTTACTTCCGAACAACGGAGAATGATAAAGAACCGAATAACTGGCGATCCAATTTTGGCGGATCCGTATGGTCGAGATTACCGGATGGCAGATGGTATTATCATACGTTTGCGAAGGAACAGCCGGATCTGAACTGGGAATGTAAAGAGCTGCGTCAAAAAAAAAATTTATGAGATGATAAACTGGTGGTTGGAAAAAGGAATCGCCGGTTTTCGTATCGATGCAATTACCTTTATCAAAAAAAAGACTTAAGTTTTGCCAGTCGTCCTACGAATGATGGGGAACGATATCCGGTTGAAAAAACTTACGGATTATAAGGGAATCGGAACATTCCTTGATGAGATGAAAGAGCAGTGCTTTGATAAATATAACTGTATGACAGTTGCCGAAGCACCTGGAGTTGACGATGCTGCTTTTGAACGGTATGCTGGAAAGAATGGTTACTTTTCCATGATTTTCGATTTTGGATGGGAAAATATGGAAGGGGAAAATGATAAATCAAGCATTCATGCGGTAGAACGGTGGAAGAAAAAAATGTTTACACATGTAGCGCATAATAGCGGAATCGGTTGGAGTGCTATCTTTTTAGAAAATCATGATCAGTCCAGATGCCTGAACAAATTTCTGGAAAGAGAAAATATTAGTTTCTATAGTGCATCGGCACTGGCGAGTATCTATTTCTTTTTTTATATGGAACGCCTTTTATATATCAGGGACAGGAAATTGGTATGACCAATGTTAAGTGGAAGAATATTAATGATATGGATGATATAAGGGCGAAAAAGAACCTATGAGGAAGCGGTCGGACAGGGCAAGGATCCGGATGAAGTACTTGCATACTTTTCAGAGTTAGGAAGAGATAATGCAAGAACGCCGATGCAGTGGGATGACTCGGAAAATGGAGGATTTACGTGTGGAAAGCCATGGATTAAATGCAATGATAATTATAGAACAATCAATGCACAGAGTGAGGTGAATGATCCGGATTCATTGTACAATTATTATAAGCGTTTGATTCAGTGTTACCATGACCATGCAGATATTGTGAGACAGGCGGAGTTTCGCCCGATGTACGAAGAATATCCGGGATTATTTGCATATGAAAGAGAAGTAAACGGCAAAGGTTTATTGGTAATCGTGAATTTTACAAATGAAAAGCTGATGTTTCAAAAAATTGATCAAAAAATGTGAATTGTGCAATTATCATGAAACGGAGTCCGAATGGTTGCAACCATATGAGGCGAGAATATACAGCAAATAAAAAAATTCTATGTGTAAAAGAAAACATTTTGGCGTTAAATGAAATTGGACTGTCAGTCGATTAAACTTTTTATAAATACAGACCTCTCAGATACTGAAAAGTGTAATGGGAGGTCTTGTTTTTATTGTTTAAAATTCATTTTATGTAGCCATACAGCAGCGAAATTGTCTGTTGCATTACATGAATGCTTGTGCTACAACACAGCTACGTAAGAAAAGTGAATAGAAATCTTCAGGGCAGGGTCAGATTCCCTACTGGTGGTATAGCCCACGAGCCGTTAGGCATGATTCGGTGAGATTCCGATAAGGAGAACCTCTTCGCAGAGATTCTCCTTGATTTTAAATGGTAGGTTTTGTAGGTCTTACTGTAAGCTGTAAACCGAGATGCTGAAAAATATTAAGCAGTGTTCCGAGATTCGGGGTTGTTTTGCAGGATTCGATCCGTGCTACGGATGATTGTGGAATACCACACATAGCAGCAAGCTCTCTCTGGCTAAGTCCAAGAGAAGTACGCTGCTCCACCATGACACTTACATGGATAGAGGAAATAATTTCAACTTCATCGATGTCTTTTTCCAATTTCAGGATCAACGGTTCTTACATGTTCCTTATAGTCATTCCAGGTTTTCATAATCATTCAGCCTCCTTTCGGGCAAGGTAATCATCACGTTCAGCCTTTGCCAGTTCAATTTCGCGCTTGGGAGTTTTTTGAGTTTTCTTGCGGAATTGATGCAAAAGCACAAAGGTATCATTTTGAAATAAAAATATAAAACACGGTTATTGCCTGGGCGAAGCTCCCAGATATCATCATCAAGGTGTTTTGTGATATTTTCATTAAGCCGTGTACCATTATCTTCGAGGAGCTGGATGTACAAACTTATCTGCTTGTATTGAATACGGGCATCTTTGTTTGTAGCTGCTTTGACTCGAAGAGATTCAAGAAATTCCCAAAGCTCTGATCTGCCATTGGAATCTTCGTAAAATTCAATGTTGTACATTAGTATATGTTCTCCAAGTGGGAATATTTATTCTATATACATGATAGCATTTATGCTATCAAAAAGCAAATAAAAAAATGAAAGAAGGAAACAAAATTTGAGTGAAAAAATATAAAATTAGTAATTGCCGAGAAACCTTCGGTGGCGCAGTCCATCGCAAAGGTAATCGGTGCAGATAAGAGAGAGGACGGATACCTGGAGGGCAACCAGGTTATTTTCTACCCTGTATGGACAGACACTGAATGTAGGAAGAGTTATGACACCGACTCTTGCGTGTTATATTGTGAGCGGAAGGAGGCATGCGGATGGATGCTATGAATGATATACAGAAAATCAGGACGCAGATTGAACAGCATCAGGCTGAGCAGGAACAGGTCCTTCGTCGCACCATGTCAGTGCCGGAAAAAGAACTAAGGGAAAAATCTTATTCATTTAAGGAAGCTGCAAATATTCTGGGAATAGTAAAGTAATAATATCAACATGACGATATAGAAAATGCAGGGAAGCATTGTATTTCAAAGAGTTTGAGATACAATGCTTCTGCGTTTCTATAGGAGATAGTCGTTCTATGCGGAAAATAGTCATTTGATGCGGAGAATGATCGAGCGGAAGATTTGTTTGATATAATAAAGAGTGCTAGGTGAGACTTGTATGGTTTACAGGTATGAGAGAAATCAAAGACAGGAATGAAAAATATGAACATTATTATTTGTGATGACAGGATAGATGACAGAAAAAATCTGTCAGATTTGCTGTCAGACTATGGTGAAAAAAAGAATTATGAGTTTGCTATTACAGAATATGATTCTGGAGAACAGTTATGCGAAGAACAATCAGCTTTGGAAGCGTGTCAGCTATTATTTCTGGACATCAATATGCAGGGGATGGATGGGCTGAAAACAGCTATGAGGATTAAAGAAAAATATCCAAAACTTCCAGTTGTGCTGGTGACGGCATACATGAATTACGCACTGGATGGATATAAGGTGAAAGCAAGCCGTTTTCTGCTGAAAGATAACCTTGCAGATACTATAGAAGAATGTATGGATGATTTGATAGCAGAAATTAATAAAAACCGTAGGATTCTCGAATTTCGTTTTGTGGAGGGAACGATAAAACTCTATGCAGATGACATCATTTATATAGAAACAGAACTTCACAAAAATGTATTTTATACTGAAAAAGGTACGTTTCAGATTTATAAAAAACTGGATGAACTGGAAAATGAATTCAAGGATATGGGATTCGTGCGGGCACATCTAAGTTTTCTTGTAAATATGAGGTACATCACAAAAATCAGCGGTTATGTGATGACACTTACCACGGGAAAAAAGATTCCAGTTCCCAAGGCACGATATGCACAGGTAAAGAGGGAA
>VOFJ01001005.1_pt1 | contig 45283 bp, 45 predicted proteins | sample 5384081 | NCBI WGS metagenome assembly VOFJ01 (sample SAMN12384729, study PRJNA508395) | human gut metagenome | isolation source: healthy gut I | host: Homo sapiens
GTCAACGCCAACCACCCCATCGTCACAGACATCCTCTCCGACGCGGAGAAGGCCTACGGCGACAAGCTGAAGTCGATCACCAAGAAGATCGACGCGGCGGTCGCCGAGGAGAACCGCTTCGACGAGGTGGTGAAGGGCAAGAAGGAAGAGGAGCTGACTCCCGAAGAGAAATCGACGCGCGAGGAGCTGTCGAAGAAGATCGTCACGCTGCGCGACGAGCGCAACGAGCGGCTGCGCGAGATCGGCGGCGAAAACCGGCTCGTCAAGCAGATCATCGACCTGGCGCTGCTGACCAACGGCATGCTCAAGGGCAAGAACCTGACGGACTTCATCCAGCGTTCGATTTCGCTGATCGAAAAATAGTTTTTGAAGGGTTTGCAGAGAAGGGACCGCACTTTCGGAGTGCGGCCCCTTTTCCGTTTGGAGCCACCCAACCGCTTTTTGCAGAAATAGTTGCAAAAACAACAAAAAAAGGCTACATTTGTTTGTTACTACAAACCCAACCAACCTGCCATGAGAAACCTTCTGTTCCTGATCGCAGCGGCGCTCGGTGCGTTGCTGCCGTCCTGCACCCCGGCCGACCGGGTCGTGGAAAACCCGCTGATTGCCACGGCCAACACCCGGACGCTCGACATCGTGAAAGTCGAATTGAGCGACACGGCGACCGTGCTCCACGTGAACGCCTACTACCGGCCCAAAAACTGGATCGTCATTTCTTCGGACAGCTATCTGCAAATCCCCGCCCGGAAATTCATGCTCACCGGGGCCGAAGGCATAACGCCCGACTCGCTGTTCTGGATGCCGAAGTCGGGCCGCGCGTCGTTCGTGCTGCGGTTCCCGCCCCTGCCCCGCGGTACGAAATCGTTCGACTTCATCGAGTCGGACTGCGACGACTGTTTCAAGATCTACGGCGTGGACCTGACGGGCAAAACGGAGTATCCCGAATATCCCGAAGGCCTGCCCAAAGAGCTGCGCAAGGCTCCGAAAGACGGTCCGGTTCCCGACCCGATCCTCGCCGTCGGCGAAACGACCGTCAACATCCACCTGCTCGGATTCCGCGAAGGGATGTTCCGGGAAATTTCACTTTATGTGAATTCATTGCTCAACGGACAAAAAAGCTATGATTCGGAAATAACCTCCGATGGCGTCGCAACCTTCAAATTCGAGCAATACGGTACGGCAAGTGCTTTCCTTGCAAGAATCGGAATCGTGTTCGGGCAATTCTGGATCGCCCCCGGCGAGACGATAGACGTTTATGCCGATTTGCAAGAAGCCGGCAAGGCCATCGTCCAGCGTCGGAACAACGAGCAGCCCAAACGTGCCCCGTTGTACTCGACAGGGACGTACGGCGCGCTGAATACGCTTTTCAACGGGAGCGAGACCAAAACAATCGCTCTTGATACCCATACCGGCGAATTTGCGGATTACCGGATGACAGCGGACGAATATGTGCAGATGGTGGCATCGAAATATAAATTATTAGCCGACAGTATCGCCCGCAGCGGCATGTCCAGCATGATGACAGAACTGTCTCTGCTTTCGCTCCAGCAGGAGACCCTCAACGCATTTGCCAACAGTCGTTTCTTTTTGGAACACAATTACCGGTCGGAGCATAATATGTGGGACCGCAATGCGAAGCTCGACTATGAATTTGCCAAACTGACATCCGAAAATCAGGCGATGCTCTGCAAGCTTTTCGATATCAACAACCCGAAACTGCCGATGGGCGTCCGTATTTTCGAATATCAGCGTGCAGCTCTTGCTCCCGATATCGATTGGGCGCAACTCGTCGAGGCTACCAGTTCGCTTGCCGATCTGCGCAAAGTGAGTTCTCTGCCCTCCAAAGCGGAAAACGATGCTCTCACGGAGGCTGACCTCGCCGCGCTCCGTTCGCTGAAGAATCCGTTCTACGCCGAGGCGTGCGAAGCCATCCAGGCCAAGGTGCGCGGGGAGCTGGCGGCGCTGGAAGGCAAGGTGAAGATCGAAGAGACGCCCGACGTGGCCCCCGACAAGCTGTTCGACGCCATCGTCGCACCCTACAAGGGCAAGGTCGTGCTGGTCGATTTCTGGAACACCTGGTGCGGACCCTGCCAGGCGGCGATCAAAGACAACGAGCCGCTCAAAAGCGGAGAACTGAAATCGGACGACCTCGTGTGGATTTACATCGCCAACGAAACCTCGCCGCTGGTCGCCTATAAGAAGCAGATCGGTAAGATTCAGGGCAAGCATTACCGGCTCAACGACGAGCAGTGGAAATATCTCTGCGAACAGTTCAAGGTCGACGGCATCCCCTCCTATGTGCTCGTCGGCAGGGACGGAACCGGCAAACTGCGCAACGACCTGCGCAACCACGACAAACTGAAAAAGACGCTCAAAAAACTCATCGAATAACGGAAACGGCCGCCCTGCGAGGGGCGGCCGTTTTGTCTTCGTCAAGGACGGGCGGCACGGAATCCCGAAGTGCCGGGACTTCACGGGTGCGGCGCCTACGCCTTGCGCCGTTCGATTTCGCTGATATTTTCAATTTTCTTCTTCCGGAGGAAGCCGTAGACCCCGTCGAGGTGCTCGGTGACGCGGCCGTGGGAGAATTCGTAAATCTTATCGGTCAGTCCGTCGAGGAAATCGCGGTCGTGGGAGACGACGATCAGCGTGCCGTCGAAAGCCATCAGCGCCTCTTTGAGAATCTCCTTGGTCTTCAGGTCGAGGTGGTTGGTCGGCTCGTCGAGGATCAGCAGGTTGACCGGTTCGAGCAGCAGCTTGATCATCGCCAGGCGCGTCCGCTCACCGCCGGAGAGCACCTTGACGAGCTTCTCGCTGGCCTCCTTGCCGAACATGAAGGCACCCAGGATGTCGCGGATACGGGTCCGGATGTCGCCCACGGCGATGTCGTCGACGGTCTTGAAGACGGTGATCGACTCGTCGAGTCCCGACGCCTCGTTCTGCGCGAAGTAGCCGATCCGGACGTTGTGGCCGATCCGGATCTCGCCCTCGAAGTCGATCTGCCCCATGATGGCCTTGACCATCGTCGACTTGCCCTCGCCGTTGCGTCCCACGAAAGCCACCTTGTCGCCGCGCCCGATGGTGATCGACGCGCCGCCGAACACCCGGTGGTCGCCGTACGCCTTGCCCAGTTCGGAGGTGATGACCGGATAGGAACCCGAACGCGGAGCGGGCGGAAAGCGCAGGTTCAGCGCCGAGGTGTCCTCCTCGTCCACCTCGACGAGTTCCAGTTTTTCGAGCATCCGCACGCGCGACTGCACCTGGTTGGTCTTCGAATAGGTCCCCTTGAAACGCTCGATGAACTCGCGGGTCTCGGCGATCATCTTCTGCTGGTTGTCGTAGGCCGCCTGCTGCTGCTCGCGCCGTTCGCGCCGCAGACAGAGGTAGCGCGAGTAGTTGACTTTGTAGTCGTAGATACGCCCGCGGGTGATCTCGATGGTGCGCGTGGTGATATGGTCCACGAAGGCCTTGTCGTGGGAAATGACCATCACGGCTTTGGCGTTGTTCATCAGAAAATCCTCCAGCCACTCGATCGACTCGATGTCGAGGTGGTTCGTCGGCTCGTCCAGCAGCAGCAGGTCGGGTTTCTGCAACAGCAGCTTGGCCAGCTCGATGCGCATGCGCCAGCCGCCCGAAAATTCGGAGGTCTGGCGCGTGAAGTCGCTCCGCTCGAAGCCCAGTCCCAGCAGGATGCGCTCCACGTCTTCCTGGTAATTGGAGAGGTCCACGGCGTAGAATTTCTCGGAAATGGCCGTGACCTCCTCGATCAGCCGCATGTACGACTCGCTCTCGTAGTCGGTGCGGGTCGTGAGCTGCTCGTTGAGCGCCGCGATCCGCCGCTCGATTTCGAACAGGTGTTCGAATGCCCGCGACGCCTCCTCGACGAGCGTGCGCCCGTCCTCCACCTGAAGGTGCTGGGGCAGGTAGCCCACTTTGCCGCTCCCGCCCACGGTCACGCGGCCGCGTGTCGGGGTGCGCACCCCGGCGATGATCTTCAGCAGGGTCGATTTCCCGGCTCCGTTCTTGCCCATCAGGGCGATCCGGTCCTTGTCGCCGATCGTGAAGGAGATGTCTTTGAAAAGCGTCGTGCCGCTGAATTCTACGGTAAGGCCGTCTATTGAAATCATAAGTTATCGCAAATTGAGCCGCAAAGATAGTACAAGCCGGGCGCAGAGGCAAATTTGTTTGACTATGCCGAGGCGCCGCCTATTTAAGGCGAAGCCAAAGGTACGAAAAAGGAGGGCCGCTTCCAAAATCGGACAGCGGGACTTTCCGGGCAATAAAAGGCACTGAAAAAACCGCTTCGCAGGGCGGAGCGGCGTGAATCGGACCCGGGGCAGGTGTCTTATTCGGTCCAGCGGCTGCGGATCAGTTCCAGGAACCATTCCGGACAGCGGCACGGACGGCGCGAATCGCTGTGGATGAAGCCCAGCTGCGTCATGCCCGTATTGAGCAGGTCGCCCTTTTCGTTGTAGATTTCGTAGAAGAAATTGATGCGTGTCGAGGGCATTTCCCGGAGGAGGATGCGCACGGTCAGCAGTTCGTCGAAATAGGCCGGCTTGCGGTATTTCGACTGCACTTCGAGAATCGGCATCATGATGCCCCGCCGTTCGACCTCGGCGAACGACATGCCCAGCGCGCGCAGAAATTCGCTGCGGGCGGCTTCGTAGTAGCAGATGTAATTCGAATGGTGGCAGATGGCCATCTGGTCGGTGTGCTTGTACCACACCCTTATCTGACAATCGTGGCTTAACATGGTTATTATCGTTAATTCAACAGTTTGTTTTTCCGGTTCTCTCTCCCGGCAGCTGTTATCGCGGCCGCTGGCCGCGTTTACAAATCTGACCCTCCCCTAAATCCCCCTCCTCGGAGGGGACTTTGTGCTGTTACTTGGCAACACAGCATTTTGGACCATTACCCCCCCCCGATTATTTTCCTTCGGATCAGCAGCGCCACCGTGGCCCCTAAAACCCGCCTCTAAAGCGGGCGGGCGCGGAACCGGGTGAGAGCAATCAGAGTTCCCATCGCACCTAAATCCCGCTTCTTAAGCGGGCGGCTGTCCTAAAACCGGTTTTTTAAGCCGGCGCCTCTTAGGCGGGCGGCCTCCGCGGTCTTTCCCTCCTCCAGCAACCGGCGGATCAACGTCGAACTGACGCGCTGTCCATCGACGGTGCACGGTTCCACCTTCACGACGCGGAGCCGTCCCGACGCCGCGAGCGTGTCGCAGTCGATCCGGTCGTGGCCGAAACGGTGGTTGTAGCCTGCGACGAGCGTTTCGGCGCCGACCCGTCCGATCAGGTAATCGTTCACGAACTCCTCCCCGGACAAGGCGCTGAATGCCCTGTCGAAGGGAATGACGATCACGTTATCCACTCCCAGTTCTTCCAGCAGGGCCGTTTTCTCGTCGAGTGTCGTCAGCAGACGCAGTCCTTCGGCCCTTCCCAGCGTGATGCGCGGGTGCGGCTCGAAGGTCAGCACGACGCTCTCGCCGCCGTTGGCGCGGGCCTCGGCGATCAGCCGCCCGATCAGGGCGCGGTGGCCCAGGTGCACACCGTCGTACGACCCGACGGTGACCGCCGGGCGGACGAAGTGCGGAAGTGCGTCGAAACCGTGAAAAACCCTCATCTCTCCCTCTCCCGGCACACGGTTACGAATTGCTCCCGTCGCTCTCCTTGACGAAGTAGGCGACCTTTTCGAGCAGCGTGGTGATGTCGTAGTTCTCGACGACGATCCCCTGCGGGAAGTTCAGCGGCGTGGAGGTGAAGTTCAGCACGCCACGGATGCCGGCGTTGATGATCGGCAGCACGAGAGTCGGGGCCACCTTCGTCGGCGACGAGACGATGACGATCGAGATGTCCTTGTCCTCGACGACCTCCTCGAACGTATCCATGTGGTAGCACGGAATGCCGTCGATGGTCTTGCCGACCTTGCCGGGATCGACGTCGAACGCGGCGGTGATCTTCAGCTTGAGGCCCTTGCCGTTGAAATATTTCTTGGTGATGGCCTGTCCCAGGTGTCCCATGCCCAGCACCGCGATATTCATCTGCGAGGGGCTGTCGAGGATTCGGCTGATGTATTCGATCAGCACCTGCACGTCGTAGCCCTTTCTTCGTGTCGCTCGAAAAGCCGATCAGCATCAGGTCGCGGCGGACCTGCACGGCCGTGATGCCGTGGATGCCGGCCAGCACGTGCGAGAAGATATGCGTGATCCGCCCTGCTTGTGGCTGGCGAGCAGCGTGCGGCGGTACTCGCTCAGGCGCTCGATGGTTTTCTCGGGGAATCGTATTCGTCAAAGTTGCCATGGCTCTGTCTATTCGATGGTTATGGTGAAGTCGCTGTTGTAGTTGACCCGCGTCCCAGTCGCGGTTGACATGGTTCTCGCGGCCTTCGTTCTGTCCGAACCGATAAGTCGTCTGCAACGGCGTATAGCGGCGGTCTTCGAGGTCGTACTCGATGTCGCCGTACATGGCCGGGGCGAAGATCATCGCCGTGTCGTAGCCCCGGTAGGAAAAGAGGGTCGGCAGCGCGCCGAACGAACGGATGTAAGCGTCGTCGAACGCCCGCACGGTCTCCGAGTCGCGCTTGGCGTGGTAGGTCGAGAAGAAGATCACGCGGTCCTTGAAGAACATCGCGCGGTCGACGGTGTTGTAGCGGTTCCAGCGGGTGTTGCCCAGCACCACGAAACGGGGCGCCGTGCGGCCGCGGCTCGTGAGGCTCGTATCGGCCGAGGCCAGGGCCGCGAGGATGCGGTCGATGTCCACCTCGTTGTCGGAGAGGATGATGAAAACGTTGTCGTCCGTATTCTCCAGCAGCGGCGTGAGGTCGCTCGGGCTGTTGGCCGAGCGGGCCGTGGGATGCTCGTATTTATAGGTATAGCGGCGGTACTCCGAATCGCCCAGCAGTGCGAGTATCTCGCGCTCGAACTCCTTGTCGGTGGACTCGGTGTAGATCAGCGTGACCTTTTTGTCTCCGTTCACCAGGTCGCCCGCCTTCTCGTACTTGCGCGAAGGGTCGGGCGCGAGCTGGAACAGCACGTCGCTGTTCATCCCTTCGATATTGGCCAGCGGCGACACCACGGGAATCTTTTTCTCCTCGGCGAAACGGATCACCGGATACAGTCCCTCCTCGTAGACGGGACCGACGATCAGGTCGGCATTCCGGAAGGCATCGCTTTCGACGATCCCGCGGATGCGCGCCGTGTCGCGGGCCGTGTTGTAGAGGTTCACGTTCACCGAACGCCCGTATTTGAGCTTTACGCTGTCCAGTCCCAGCAGGAACCCCTGGTAAAATTCCAGGTAGTTGCCGTTGGCCTCGCCGTCCGCGGCGATGGGCAGCAGCAGCGCCACGTCGAGCGGGTCGCCGGCCCGGAGCGCCCGGAAGTCGATCTGCACGACCTGCTGCCCGGCCTCGGGCACGCTGTCCTGCCGCTGGAGGCTGTCGGCGCCCTCCGGGACCTGTCCGGCCTCGGGCGCGGGAATCTTGACCATGGCCCCGGCCTTGAGGTCCGCGGGTTTCAGCCCGCCGTTGAGCGCGCTGAACTCCGCCTCGGTGATCCCGAAGCGGCGCGAGAGCGAATAGAACGTCTCGCCCGGGTGGACGATGTGGTAGGCCGTACCCTCCTCGGCCACGCTGTTCAGCGACTGCCGGTACTCCTCCCACTGCTCCTTCGTGCCGGCCTCGTCCTCCGAGCCGATCTGCTTCTTGCGGATCAGGATGCGTTCGCCGAGGCGCATGTGCAGCGGGTCGAGGTTCGGATTGTCCTCCAGAAGGGTCTTCACCGGAATCTCGTACTGCCGCGAAATGGCGTAGAGCGTCTCGCCCTTCGACACGAAGTGGAAATCGAAGGTCTTGCGCAGCTTCTTGTCCGACTTCGGCTCGGGCACGTCGCTCACGAACGGAATTTTGATGTTCTCGGCGGTTTTCAGCCCGCGGGCGATCGAAGGGTTGTTTTCGAGGATCACCTTCTCGCCCACGCCGTAGGTTTTCGAAAGCCCGTAGAGCGTCTCGCCCGCCTGCACCGTGTGGATGTAGTATTTCGCACCGTTGATGTAGACGATCGTTGCGGACTTCTGCGCCGCAAGGGCGCAGAGAGCCCACGCGATCGTCAGGGCTGTGGCACAGAGTCGTTTCATCGTCATTTCAGTTTATCGCGCATCCGGATTTCGGTGATGACCTTCTTGGTGTAGAGCGGGAAATCGCCGTTCATCATCCATGCGTAGTAACTCGGTTCGATGCGGAACACCTCGGCCACCGAACGGCCCTTGTACTTGCCGAATCCGAAGACCTCCTCGCCTTTTCGTTGAAGAGGATGCGCCCGGCGTAGTCGGCCGTCTCGGCGCGGCACGAGTATTCGGCCAGCTTGTCGATGTCGTTCTCCAGGTCGTCGTAACGGTCCAGCTGGGCCATCAGCACCTCGTAGGTGGCTTTCGTGTCGGCCTCGGCCGAGTGGGCGTCGTCCAGATCCTTGTCGCAGTAGAATTTGTAGGCCGCTACCAGCGTACGCTGTTCCTTTTTGTGGAAGATGTTCTGTACGTCGATGAACTTGCGGCGTTTGAAATCCACGTCGACACCCGCCCGCAGGAACTCCTCGACCAGCACCGGCAGGTCGAAGCGGTTAGAGTTGAACCCGCCGAAGTCGCAGCCGCGGATAAACTGTTCGAGCGATTTGGCGACCTGCGCGAAGGTCGGGCAATCCTTGACGTCCTCGTCCGTAATGCCGTGGATGGCCGTCGCCTCCTCGGGAATGTGCATCCCGGGGTTTATCCGGCGGGTTTTGGTGATCTCCTCGCCGTCGGGCATGACCTTGACCATCGAAATTTCGACGATACGGTCCTTGGCGGTGTCTACGCCGGTGGTTTCGAGGTCGAAGAAGATGATCGGGCGCTTGAGGTTTAACTTCATTTGAAAGGCCGTTATGCGTTGATCATCATCGGCATGAGCAGCATGAGCGTCGAGCTTGTCTGCTTGTCGTCATATACGGGTTTGAAGACGCCGGCACGGGTCGAGTCGGCCAGTTCGATGACCACGGTCGGCGTGTCCATGTTCGAGAGTATCTCGACGAGGAACGTCGATTTGAAGCCGATCGAGATCGGCTCGCCGTCGTAGCTGCACGAAATGGTCTCGTTGGCCGACACCGAGAAGTCGATGTCCTGCGCCGTGAGGTTGATCCGGTTGTCGCCGATGTCCATGCGGATCAGGTTGGTCGTCGGATTCGAGCAGACTGCCACGCGCTTGATGCCGTTGACCAGTTCGATGCGGTCCACCAGCACCTTGTTGGGGTTGTTGGCCGGGATCACGGCGTTGTAGTTCGGGTAGTTGCCCTCGATCAGGCGGCATACGAGCGTGTGGCTCTTGAGCTTGAAGAGCGCGTTCTTCGAATCGAAGGCCATCTCGATCGCGTCGTCCTCCTTCAGCAGCACCGACTTGAGCAGGTTGGCGGGTTTCTTCGGGCAGGATGAACGACGCCGTCACTTCGTTTTCGGTCTCGGCCTCGTACTTCACGAGTTTGTGCGCGTCGGTGCCCACGAACGTCAGCGCGCCGGGCGCCAGATTGATGTAGATGCCGTTCATCACGGGACGCAGTTCGTCGTCGGCCGTGGCGAAGATCGTCTTGTTGATGCCGTTCACGAGCGTGTCGACGTCGAGGCGGAGCTCCTTCTTCTCGGCGCTCAGCTGCGGCACGGCGGGATAGCTCACGGCGCTCGCGCCGGGAATCGAGAGCGATCCGCTCTTCCAGCTGATCGTGATTTCCCAGTTCTTATCGTTTACGTCGATGGTCAGCGGCAGTTCGGAGAACTCCTTCAGGGAGTCGAGCATCAGTTTGGCGGGTGCGGCGATGGTACCTCGCTCTCCACGCTGTCCACCTCGATCTGCCCGATGAGCGTCGTCTCAAGGTCCGAAGTCGTGACTTTCAGTGTGTTGCCGCTGAGCTCCATCAGGAAGTAATCCAGGATGGGAAGCGTGTTCTTATTGCTGATAACCTTGCCGGTGGTAGCCAGGAGCGAAAGCAGGGCCGAGCTTGATACTGAAAATTTCATACGTTTGTTTCCTTTCTTTTTTGTCTGTTATGGTTTCTGTTATTCTAAAACTGCGAGTTTGTCGAGGGCCGTGGAGATCATCTTGCGCACGAAGGGCTTGTAGTCCGTATCGACGTTCTGGGCGATGCGCTGGGCGATGATGGTGCAGATCGTGGCGGCGCGGTGGCCCATCAGGGCTGCGAGACCGGCCAGCGCCGAACCCTCCATTTCGAAGTTGGTGATGCGGCGTCCGTGGTAGTCGAACGATTCGATCTTCTCGTTGAGCCGCGCGTCCTGCGGTTCGAGACGCACCCAGCGGCCCTGCGGCGCATAGAAGCCCGGGGCGGCGATGGTGATGCCCTCGCGCGTAACGTCGCTGAAATGCTCGAAAAGCGTCTTGTCGGCATCGACGAAATAGGGACGCGGCATCTTCTCGTACCAGCCCGTGTGCTTCACGAACGCCTCTTCGAGCGCCAGGTCGCAGACTGCGTCGCGGCCCTTGTAGTAGCTCAGCAGGCCGTCGAAACCGCACGAGGTGCGCGAAAAGACGAATTCGCCGACCTTGATGTCGGGCTGAATGGCGCCCGACGTGCCCAGCCGAACCAGCGTGAGCCGTTTCTTCACAGCCTTCTCCTGCCGGGTGGCGAAATCGACGTTGGCCAGCGCGTCCAGCTCCGTGACGGAGATGTCGATGTTGCCGATGCCGATGCCCGTCGAAAGAACCGTCATGCGTTTGCCTTTGTAGGTGCCCGTCACGGTCTTGAATTCGCGGTTGGCGACTTCACACTCCCTTGTGTCGAAAAATCCGCAACGAGGGCCACGCGGCCGGGGTCTCCGACGAGGATCACCGTGTCGGCGAGCTGCTCCGGGCAGCAGGTGCAGGTGGAAAATCGAACCGTCGTCGTTGATAATCAATTCGGAAGCTGGAATCGTTCTCATAATAGTCGTTTTTTAATTTTCATAATTGGCATAAAAGTAATATATTTACCTCGAATATCAAAACTTCGAAGACAATTTTTCATAAATATAAAGTATATCCAAAACCGAATAAAACATGACTCTTATCAAATCCATTTCGGGCATCCGCGGCACCATCGGAGGCCCCGCGGGCGAGAACCTGACGCCTCCCGACGTCGTAAAATTCACCACGGCCTACGTGCGTCTGATCGCCCGCCGTACACCGGGCAAAAAACTTACCATAGTCGTAGGACGCGACGCCCGGATTTCGGGTGAAATGGTCTCGAACCTCGTCGAAGGCACCCTGCTGGCCTGCGGTGCCGACGTCATCAACGTCGGGCTGTGCACCACGCCGGGGACCGAAATGGCCGTCATCACCAAGAAGGCCGACGGCGGCATCATCATCACCGCCTCGCACAACCCGCGCCAGTGGAACGCTCTGAAACTGCTCAACTCCGACGGCGAATTCCTCTCCGACGCCGAGGGCAAGCGCGTGCTGGCGATGGCCGAGGAGGAGGATTTCGACTACCCCGCCATCGACGCCATCGGCCATGTGCTGTCGCGCGAGGATTTCAACGGGGTGCACATCCGTCAGGTACTGGATTTGCCGCTGGTGGACGTTGCCGCCGTGCGCAAGCGCCGTTTCAAGGTGGTCGTCGACGCCGTGAACTCGGTGGGCGGTATCGTGATGCCGAAGCTGCTGCGCGGGCTGGGATGCGAGGTCGTGGAGCTGAACTGCGAGCCCGACGGGCGAATTCGCCCACAACCCCGAGCCGCTGCCGCAGAACCTGACGGAGATTTCGGAGGTCATCGTGCGAGAAAGCCGACCTGGGCATCGTCGTCGACCCCGATGTCGACCGTCTGGCGTTCGTCTTCGGAGGACGGCTCGATGTTCGTCGAGGAGTACACGCTGGTGGCCGTCGCCGACTACATCCTCTCCGAAAAGCCCGGCAACACGGTTTCGAACCTCTCCTCGTCGCGGGCGCTGCGCGACGTTACGGAGCGGCGCCACGGCGGCAAATACTACGCTTCGGCGGTCGGCGAAGTCAACGTGGTGGCCAAGATGAAGGAGACCGGCGCCGTGATCGGCGGCGAAGGCAACGGCGGAGTGATCTATCCGGAGCTGCACTACGGCCGCGACGCGCTGGTCGGGACGGCACTCTTTTTGACGTGGCTCGCCCACAAAGGGGATGACCATGACGCAGCTGCGCGCCACCTATCCCTCGTACTTCGCCTCGAAGAACAAGATCGAGCTGACGCCGGCGATCGACGTGGATAAAGTACTGCGTGAGATAAAGGAGCGTTATGCCAGTGAAAACGTGAACGATATAGACGGCGTTAAAATCGACTTCGCGGAGAACTGGGTACACCTGCGCAAGTCCAATACCGAGCCGATCATCCGCGTCTACACCGAGGCCAAGTCGATGGACGAGGCCGACGCGCTGGCGCAGCGGTTCATCGCCGAAATCAAGGAAATCTGCAACATTTAAGACCATGAAAAACAAAATTCTGATCCTTGCGGCGGTCCTCGCGCTGGTCTCCTGCGGCGGAAACGCGCAGAGGAAAACCGCGGCCGCGGATACGCAGAAGGCCGCAGCCGCCGCGCCCGACATGCACACGGCCGAAACGTCGCTCGACTACCAGGGTACATACAGGGGCACGCTGCCCGCAGCCGACTGCCCGGGTATCGAGGTGACGCTCCGGCTCAAGCCCGGCGGCGCGTACGAACAGCACCTGAAATACATCGGCCGCGATGCGGAGTTCGATGAGAAGGGCGGCTATACGGTACGGGAAAACCTGCTGACGCTGACGCCCGCCGACGGGGAGCAGCCCGAATACTACAAGGTCGAGGAGAACCGCCTGCGCCGCCTCGACGCCGAAAAACAGCCGGTCACCGGCGCGCTGGCGGACAATTACGTACTGCAAAAAACCACCGAATAAATGGATAAAGCAAAGGTTTATATAAAGGAGAATAAAGAGCGGTTTATCAATGAGTTGTTCGACCTTCTGCGCATCCCTTCGATCAGCGCGCAGTCCGAGCACAAACCCGACATGCAGCGCTGCGCCGAGTTTCTCGCGGCGGCACTCGTGAAGGCCGGCGCCGACCGTGCCGACGTGCTGCCCACGGAGGGCAATCCGGTGGTTTACGCCGAGAAGACGGTCGATCCCAAGGCCAAGACGGTATTGGTCTACGGTCATTACGACGTGATGCCCGTCGATCCGCGCAGCGAGTGGCGGACCGAGCCGTTCGAGCCGGTCATCCGCGACGGCCGTATCTGGGGCCGCGGCGCCGACGACGACAAAGGCCAGCTGTGGATGCACGCCAAGGCGTTCGAGGCGATGTGCGCCACGGATTCGCTGCCCTGCAACGTGAAATTCATGCTGGAGGGCGAGGAGGAGATCGGCTCGCCGAGTCTCTACAGCTTCTGCGAGCAGAACAAGAAGATGCTCAAGGCCGATATTATATTGGTATCGGACACTTCGATGATCTCGATGCAGACCCCGTCGATCACCTGCGGCCTGCGGGGCCTGGCTTACATGGAGGTCGAGGTGACGGGACCCGACAAGGACCTGCATTCGGGGCTGTTCGGCGGCGCGGTGGCCAACCCGGCCAACGTGCTGGCGCGGCTGGTGGCGGGACTCGTCGACGGGAACGGCCGAGTGACGATCCCCGGCTTCTACGACGACGTGCGCGAACTCACTCCGGCCGAGCGCAAGGCCTTCAACAAGGCGCCGTTCAGCCTCGCGGCCTACAAGAAGTCGCTCTCGATCGGCGACGTGGAGGGCGAAGCGGGCTACACGACGCTCGAACGTACGGGCGTGCGTCCGTCGCTCGACGTGAACGGCATCTGGGGCGGCTACACGGGCGAGGGCACCAAGACGGTGATTCCGTCGAAGGCTTCGGCCAAGATTTCGATGCGCCTGGTGCCGAATCAGGACTACCGCAAGATTTCGGAGCTGTTCGAAAAGCATTTCCGCGCCATCGCGCCCAAGAGCGTGAAGGTCGTGGTGAAATCGCTGCACGGCGGCATGCCCTACGTCGCACCGACCGACATGCCGGCCTACAAGGCGGCGGAGAAGGCCGTGGCGGAGACTTTCGGCAAGAAACCCCTGCCCTTCTATTCGGGCGGCTCGATTCCGATCATCAGCGGTTTCGAGTCGATTCTGGGCATCAAGTCGCTGCTCATCGGCTTCGGACTGGCCGAAGATGCGATCCACTCGCCCAACGAGAGCTACGGACTCGAACAGTTCTACAAGGGCGTCGAGACCATTCCGCTGTTCTACAAGTATTTCGCTGAATCCGAATAGCATGTACGACGAGTTTCTGGAATTCGCCGTGCAGCTGGCAAAGGCCGCAGGCGGGATACAACTCGCCTACTTCCGGGGCGACGATCTGGCGATCCGCACGAAATCCAATGTCTACGACGTCGTTACGCGCGCCGACAAGGAGAGCGAGGAGTATATCGCAAGGGTCATCACGGAGTGCTACCCCGACCACGCCATTCTGGGCGAGGAGGGTGGCTGCCGGGGCAACGCCGCGAGCGACTGGCGCTGGGTCGTCGATCCGCTCGACGGCACGACCAATTACAGCCAGGGACTTCCGCTGTTCACGGTTTCGATAGCCCTCCGGCACAGGGGAGAAACCGTCGTGGGGGTCGTCTACGCGCCCTATCTGAACGAGCTGTTCACGGCAACGAAGGGCGGCGGGGCATTTCTGCAATACGCTTCGCGGGAGCCGGAACGTCTCCGTGTCGGACAGAAACAGACGCTCGCCACGTCGGTCATCGCCACCGGATTTCCGTACGACAAGGACGTCAATCCGGACAACAACAGCGACAACGTCGCGCGCATCATCCCCTACGTGCGGGACGTGCGGCGGCTGGGGTCGGCGGCCTACGACATCAGCTGCGTCGCCGCCGGACTGCTGGACGGCTACTGGGAACTGGCGCTGCACGAATGGGACGTCTGCGCCGCCGAACTGATCCTCGCCGAGGCCGGAGGCGTCGTCTGCGACCTGCGCCGCGACCGCGGCATCTCGATCGTCGCAGGCAACGGCGCGATTGTGAAGGAAATTCTGAAATACGTGCGATAAATCAATTCTGAATCAAATGGTTGCAGACATTGCAGCCTATTCCGGAAAAGGGCGGGAGTAAATTCCCGCCCTTACACATGTGTGTTTATTAAAATTTTTTCTTATTTTTGACCCGGACAAAAAACAGAAAAAAACATGTGCGGAATAGTTGGATATGTCGGGCGGCGCGACGCGTGCCCGATTCTGATAAAGGGGCTTCACCGCCTCGAATACAGGGGATACGACAGCGCGGGCGTCGCGCTGGTCAATCCGGACGGGCGTCTCAACGTCTTCAAATGCAAGGGCAAGGTCTCGGACCTCGAACATTTCCTCGAGGGGAAGGAGCTCGGCGGAAATATCGGCATCGCGCACACGCGCTGGGCGACGCACGGGGTCTCCGAACGACGCCAACGCCCATCCGCACTGCTCCGAGTCGGAGAATATCGCCCTGATACACAACGGAATCATCGAAAATTACCGGGTGCTGAAAGATGCACTCGAAGAGAATGGCTACACGTTCCGCAGCAGCACCGATTCGAGGTGTTGGTGAACCTGATCGAATATATCCGCTCGACCAACGCCTGTTCGCTGCTCGAAGCCGTGCAGCAGGCGCTCCGTCAGGTGGTCGGCGCCTATGCCATCGCCGTGGTCGAGAAGGGCAACCACGACCGGATCGTCGCCGCGCGGCAGAGCAGCCCGATGGTCGTGGGCGTGGGCGACGGGGAGTTCTTCCTCTCGTCCGACGCTGCGTCGATCATCGAATACACCGAGGATTTCGTCTACGTGGGCGACGGCGAAATCGCCGTGATCGACCGCAACGCCCCGCTGAAAATCGTCACGCTGGACAATCACGACGCCAAGATCGACATCAAGAAATTGCAGCTTTCGATCTCGCAGCTGGAAAAGGGCGGCTATCCCCATTTCATGCTCAAGGAGATTTACGAACAGCCCCGGACCATCGTCGACTGCATCCGCGGACGCATCAATCCCGACACGTGCGAGGTGAAACTTTCGGGCGTGATCGACCACCGCGACAAGTTCGTGAACGCCCGCCGCATCGTCTTCGTGGCGTGCGGCACGTCGTGGCACGCCTCGCTGATCGGCGAGCACCTCGTGGAGTCGATCTGCCGCATTCCCGTCGAGGTGGAGTACGCTTCGGAGTTCCGCTACCGCAATCCGGTCATCTACGAGGACGACATCGTGATCGCCGTGTCGCAGTCGGGCGAGACGGCCGACACGCTGGCCGCCGTCGAACTGGCCCGCAAGGCCGGGGCTTTCGTCTTCGGCATCTGCAACGTCGTTGGCTCCTCGATCGCCCGCGCCACCCATTCGGGCGCCTATATCCATGTGGGACCGGAGATCGGCGTGGCTTCGACCAAGGCATTTACGGGGCAGGTGACCGTGATGGCGATGCTGGCGCTGGCCGTGGGCCGCGAGAAGGGCACCGTGACGGAAGCGCATTACAACGAGGTTTCGGCCGCGCTGCTGCACCTGCCCGAGACGATGGAAGAGGTGCTGAAAGTCGCCCCGCAGATCGCCGATCTGGCGAAGATATTCACCTACGCGCACAACTTCATCTATCTGGGCCGCGGGTACAACTACCCCACGGCGCTCGAAGGCGCGCTCAAACTGAAGGAGATCTCGTATATCCACGCCGAGGGCTACCCCGCGGCCGAGATGAAACACGGGGCGATTGCGCTCATCGACAACGAGATGCCGACGGTCGCCATCGCCACGCCGGACAATACTTACGAAAAGACGGCCACGAACATCGAGGAGATCAAGGCCCGGGGCGGCAAGATCATCGCCGTCATCGCCCGCGGCGACGAGCAGGTGCGCCGCTCGGCCGACTTCGTGATCGAGGTTCCGGTGATCGCCGAGTGCCTGATGCCCATCGTGGTATCGGTCCCGCTGCAACTGCTGGCCTACTACATCGCCGTCTACAAGGGCCGCGACGTCGACCAGCCCCGCAACCTCGCCAAGTCGGTGACGGTGGAGTGACATCCCGCGCCGCACAGCAAACGAAAATCCGCAGCTTCCCGAGGGAGGCTGCGGATTTTTCATCTGCGGCGGACGCCTAATGCCCGTAGTTGGCGTCGATGTAGTCGGAGATCCCGAAATCCTTCGGAACAGCGGGTGCATCGAGCGGCGTAATGCGGGCGTCGATCACGAGCCGCTGGCCTTTGAAGACCAGCTTTTCGAGGAACGAGTCGATCTCGCCACGGTTCTCGGTCATCGGCCGCCACGCCATCGAATGATTGGTCTCGGCGACGGAGTAGAACGCATGCGGAACCCTGCGCCGCGCGAGGTCGTCGGCAATGCTTTCCGAACCGAACAGCCAGACCCCGTCGACACCGATCGTGCCGTAGGGCACGTTGCGGTCGGCGTCGCCGTGGAAAAGCAGCATCGGCGCGGGATCGCGCTTCCAGCGCAGGCTGTCCTGCGTGTCGCAAACGGCTCCCGCAAAGGCGATTACCCCGGCGTAGCTGAAGTCCTGCGTGAACTTCCCGGCGGCCAGCGGATGCCCGTTGCAGAGCCAGTATTCGCCCATCAGCACCGTGATGGCCCCGGCGCTCGACCCGCACGTCACGATCCGCGAAGGATCGACGTCCGGCATCTCCCGGCAGATATAGGCCGTGGCGTCGTAGAGGTCCTCCGTCGCCATCGAAAGCGTCGTGTCCAGCGCCCGGGTGAAATGCTCCTCGTCGAGCAGGCCGGCCTGTCTGGCCCGCTTCATCCCCAGCCGGTAGTCGATCGACACGACGACGAACCCCTTGCGGGCGTAGTAGTCGAAGAAGGGCCGGAAACGCCGGTTGTCCCGCGTGCCGGTCATGAAGCCGCCGCCGAAAAGGAACATCAGGCAGGGTTTCGTCCGGCTGTCGGGCGTGAGGGCCGTGTAACGGTCCAGCCGCAGCGTGTCGGTATCCCGCACGGCATAGACGAAGGTCTCTTTTTCGATCTTCCACGGCGTCGCGCCGTCGTTCTGCGCTCCGGCCGGCGTCCACAGGAACAGTGCAGCGATCAGAAACAGACGTCTCATGCTACTGCATCTCTTCGTAGGCGTACTGGATCGCCCGGTTCAGGATGGCGATGAACGGCTGCGTCAGGCGGAACCGTTCGACGGTGCGGTCCAGCAGGCCGGGCGCGAGCAGGAACTCCTCGGTGATCGGCTGTTCGAGGTAGAAATCCTTCAGCTTCAGCATCTCGGCATAGGGGCTGTCGGCCGGGAATCCCGTCGGCACCCGCTTGAGCTTGTTGCTGCTGCACAGGCGGAAGCCCCTGGCCTTGCGGATCGCCGCCTCGATCTGCGCGCCGTTGTCGAGCACCTCCTCGCGGATCGAACGCAGCACCGTCGGCTCGATGCAGACGGCCCCCGCCGAAAGCAGGTTGCACCACACCAGCGAATCGGCGCAAGGCTCGATGTGGAAATAGTATCCCGCGAAGCCCGATTTCTTGCCCTTCGGCGCAATGTAGGCCCCGATGTAGGTCTTGTAGGGCGATTTGTCGGGCGAGAAACGCGTGTCGCGGGCGATGCGGTAGGTGCAGTCCTGCGGACGCAGGCCGCGCACCGTGGGATCGAACGACGCGATGCCCTCGATCAGCTGCCCGGTGAAATCCGCGAACTGACCCTTCACCCGGGTCCATTCGGCGCGATTGGCGTCGAACCACTCCCGGGTGTTGTTGTCATGCAGGCGGCGGAAAAAGTCGATTACCTCTTTCATATTACCACGCGAAAAGCGGATAATCGGCCATCAGGGCGTTCACGTCCTTGCGCACGGCGGCGATGTTGTCCTCGTTCTCGGGATCGTGCAGTACACGGTCGATCAGCCCGACGATGTAGTCCATCTTGTCCTCCTTCAGGCCGCGCGTGGTGATGGCCGGGGTTGCCGAAGCGCAGGCCCGAGGTCTGGAACGGCGAGCGGCTGTCGAACGGAACCATGTTCTTGTTGGTCGTGATGTCGGCCGCCACCAGGCACTTCTCGGCCAGCTTGCCCGTCAGTTCGGGGAACTTGGTGCGCAGGTCGACGAGCATCAGGTGGTTGTCCGTGCCGCCCGAAACGATCTTGTAGCCGCGCTTCACGAATGCTTCGGCCATCGCCTTGGCGTTCTTCTGCACCTGCGTCTGGTACTCCTTGTAGCTGGGGTCGAGCGCCTCGCCGAAGGCTACGGCCTTGGCGGCGATGACGTGTTCGAGCGGGCCGCCCTGAATGCCGGGAATACGGCCGAATTGAGGATCTGCGACATCATCTTCACCGCGCCTTTGGGCGTGGTAAGCCCCCACGGGTTTTCGAAATCCCTGCCCATGAGGATAATGCCGCCGCGCGGTCCGCGCAGGGTCTTGTGGGTCGTCGAAGTAACGATATGCGCGTATTTCACGGGATTCTCCAGCAGCCCCGCAGCGATCAGGCCGGCCGTGTGGGCCATGTCCACGAGCAGCAGCGCACCCACCTTGTCCGCGATCGCGCGCATGCGCTTGTAGTCCCACTCGCGCGAGTAGGCCGAAGCGCCGCCGACGATCAGTTTCGGCTTGCATTCCAGCGCCTTGCGCTCCATGGCGTCGTAGTCGATCACGCCCGTGGCCTCGTCGAGCTGATAGCCCACGGCCTTGAAGTATTTACCCGACATGTTGACCGGCGAACCGTGCGAGAGGTGTCCTCCGTGCGCCAGATCGAGTCCCATGAACGTGTCGCCCGGCTGCATGCAGGCGAAGAATACCGCCATATTGGCCTGTGCGCCCGAATGGGGCTGAACGTTGGCGTATTCCGCGCCGTAGAGGCGGCAGATGCGCTCGATGGCCAGCGTCTCGACCTTGTCCACGACTTCACAGCCGCCGTAATAACGCGCTCCGGGATAACCCTCGGCATATTTGTTGGTCAAAACCGAACCCATGGCTTCCATCACCTGTTCGCTACGAAGTTCTCCGAAGCGATCAGCTCGATGCCATGCATCTGCGGCTGCGCTCGGCGGCAATCAGATCGAAAATCTGGGAGTCTCTTTTCATATCTATAAGGATTTGTGACGAAATTCCGTTTACGGACGGTAAAGTTAGTAATATTTGGCGAAAATCCGGCGGCGGCGGGGCGTTTCAAAATATTTTTCTTAACTTTGTTCGTCTTTCGGACGAAAAAAGGAAAAACAGAATATTTTGCAAACATTCTTAATACTTTGAAAGCTATGAAATTACTCGACGGTAAAGTGGCCGTTGTGACCGGCGCCGCACGCGGTATCGGCAAGGCCATCGCACTCGAATTCGCCAAGAGGGCGCCAACGTGGCGTTCACCGACCTTGCGATCGACGAGAACGGCAAGGCCACCGAAGCCGAGATCGCCGCGCTGGGCGTGAAGGCCAAGGGCTATGCCTCGAACGCAGCCAACTTCGAAGAGACGCACGCGGTCATCGACCGGATCATCAAGGATTTCGGCCGTATCGATATTCTCGTGAACAACGCCGGCATCACCAAGGACGGCCTGATGATGCGCATGAGCGAGCACAGTGGGACGCCGTGCTGACCGTGAACCTCAAGTCGGCGTTCAACTTCATCCACGCCGTCGTGCCGGTCATGGCGCGCCAGAAAAGCGGCTCGATCATCAACATGTCGTCGGTGGTGGGCGTCAGCGGCAACGCCGGCCAGTGCAACTACTCGGCGTCGAAAGCCGGCATGATCGGCCTTGCCAAATCGATCGCCAAGGAGATGGGGTCCCTCGCGGCATCCGCGCCAATGCCATCGCTCCGGGCTTCATCATGACCGAGATGACCGACAAACTGCCCGACGAGGTGAAGGAGGGCTGGTACAAGCAGATTCCGCTCCGCCGCGGCGGAACGCCGGAGGATGTCGCCAAGGTGGCGCTGTTCCTCGCGTCGGACCTTTCGTCGTATGTCAGCGGGCAGGTCATCCACTGCTGCGGAGCGATGAACTGTTAGGAATCTCCCGGCAATCGGAAAACAGCAGCGGTTCGGTGCCCCGCGGCATCGGACCGGCAATAAAAGCGTCCGCCAAGTCTGCTTGAGCGGACGTTTTGTTTAACGCCATACCTTATGAAACATACCGTAGACATCGAAACTTGGGAGCGGCGGGACAATTACGCCTTTTTCCGCAACTTCCTCAATTCGTGGATTTCGGTGGCGACCGAGATCGACTGCACCGAAGCCCGTGCGGCGGCCAAAGCCGCGGGACGCTCCTTCTTCCTCTATTACCTCTACGCCGTGCTGTGCGCGGTCAATGAAATCAGGGAGTTCCGCTACCGCACAGACAGCCGCGGAAACGTGATCTGGCACGACACGGTGGACGTCATCTCGCCCATCGCCGTTCCGGGCCGTACGTTTTACACCGTCCGCATCCCCTACCATGCCGATTTCGAACGCTTCTACGCCGAGGCGCGTGCCATCGTCACCGACATTCCGCAGGACGGCGATCCCTACGGCGCCGAAAAGGTGCTGCAGGCGCAGGGCGATTACGACGTCTTCCTGCTGAGCGCCACGCCGGACCTCTATTTCACCTCCCTGACCTACGCGCAGGGAGCGCCGGGCCAGCCGACGGAATATCCGCTGATGAACGCCGGCAAGGCGGTGATGCGCGAAGGGCGGCTCGTGATGCCGCTCTCGATCTTCGTCAACCATGCGTTCGTGGACGGCGCGCATATCTCCCGGTTTTTCAAACTGGTCGAGGAGTGCCTGAAGCGGATTTCAGCCTGACGGCATCATGCTCCGCACGCCGGTGCCGCGGCCCGTGCGGGGCGGCGGGTCCCGAAGTCCGATCGCAGGCCGGGCGCCCCGCGGCCCGGAGTTTGGCCGCCCGCACCGGCGGAACTTGCATCTTTTTTGCTATATTTGCCGCACATGGAAGGCGTTCCGGACAAATCAGGAGACAAATTTTCGTTTTGCCGCCCGCCTTTCGCTATATTTGCCGTATGAAACGTCTGATAACCACACTGACACTGCTCGCCGCGACGCTCTGCGCCGCAGCGCAGGAAGCGACCCTGCCGACGCCCGACGCCAAGTCGCTGGGCATGGGCGGCGTGATGATGACCACCCTTTCCGGCTCGCACGCCATCTACAACAACTCCGCGACGGCCATCTTCTCGCACACACCGTCGCAGGTCTCCTCCTCCTATTACGGACAGCGGAGCTTCGACTATTATGCCGTGACGGGATTCTGCCGTTTCGACAACGTCAATCTGGCGCAGATCGGCTGGCGGCAGTACCTGCGCGAGCGGGGCAACAACGACATGGCGGTCGATCTGGGCTACTCGCGCCGCATCGGCGGCAACTGGGCCGTCGGCGTGGTGGCCCGCTACATGCACCTCAAGCGTCCCGAAACCTCGGCGGACGCGCTGGCCGTGGACCTGAGCGCCGCATGGTCGCACCCGCTGGAAAACGTCGGAAGCTATTCGACGCTGCGCGCGGGCGCCAAGCTGGGCAATCTGGGCGGCTATCTGAAAGACACGCCCTACACCCTGCCGATGGACCTGACGGCGGGCGTGGCGCTGGATACGTTCCTCAGCGACGTGCACGAGATAACCGTCGGCACGGATCTGGGCTACTACTTCTCGCCTTCGAAAGTCCGGGGATTCCAGATGTCGCTGGGCGCCGAGTACAACCTGATGCAGCTCATCCAGCTCCGGGCGGGTTATCACTACGGCGAGCGCCGCGACTACTACCCTTCCTACGGTTCGGTCGGCGCGGGCGTCCGGTTCCTGCACCTGCGGCTCGATTTCGCCTACCTGATCGCCAAGAAGCACTCGTTGCTGCGCAACACCTACAGCATCAGTTTCGGACTCGACTTCTGACGCGCGGTCTCGATACGGCGGCTTCGGCAAGCCGCTGCGAAAACAACAATCCGGGGACAGGGGCGTCTCCGGATTGCTTTTTTTTTGCATGTCACTGCGGATTTTCGAGGTATTCGAGAATTCCCCCGCAGCCGTCCTCCAGCATGTCGAGCACCAGCTCGAAGCCTTCGGCGCCTTCGTAATAGGGGTCGGGAACATGGTCCCAACGGGGGGTGGCGGCGGAAAAACTCCCGCATGCGGAAGATCTTTTCGGCGGCCCTGCGCGACGGCGCGAGCCGGTGGACGTTCTCGTAGTTCATGTCGTCCATCGCCACGATCATGTCGAAACGGCCGAAATCCTCCTCCCGGATCTGCCGGGCGCGGTGGCCGAGGTCGTACCCCCGCCGTGCGGCGGCGCGGCGCATGCGGGCGTCGGGCAGTTCGCCCGTGTGTCCCGCGTAGGTTCCGGCCGAGTCGATTCCGATCCGGCCGCCGAGTCCCCGCTCTTCGACGATGTGGTGCATGATGCCGTCGGCCGCCGGGGAGCGGCAGATATTTCCGAGGCAGACGAAAAGGATATTGGTTTTCATGGGCGCAAAGATAACGAAAATCGGGCGACAAGACGAAAATTCAGGGCCGTTTCTGCCGGAACAGGCTCTCCGGAAGCGTGTCGAAGCGGGCGGCGGACGGGAAATATCCGCCCGGAGACCTTGTGTCGGTCAAGGAGGCCGGTCGGCATCCGTGTCATCGGCGGCTCCGGACTTCGGGGCGGAAATATCCGTCCATGCCGGGCCGTCTGCGGTTCGGGAACGCGTCCGGAACGGCGCAGGCCGGGGGCGAATCGCTCCCGGAACGCCTTTGGAATACAAATTGCACGATGCCGGGGCATGGGAAAAAGAATCGAAGACTGGATCGGGCAATACCGGCACATGGATTGGGCCGTGCTCTACATGAGACTGTTCGCGGGAGGCATGATGCTCTTCCACAATATCGGCAAAATGCAGGATTACAACGAAATCGTCAATTCGTACCCGTCGTTCGCCTCGGCCGGCAGCGCGGCGACGTTCGTCGTCGTGACGGTGGCCGAGGTGCTGCTGGCGGTGGCGATCATCATGGGCATTTGGGTGCGGATGTCGGCGCTGATTCTCTCGCTGGGCATCCTGCTGATGTTCGCATGGGGCGGATTCGGCGCAGGGGAGCTGGAGTTCGTGTGGCTGGGCGTCTACGTCTTCCTGATTATTTCCGGCGGCGGACTTTACGCCTTCGACACGGCGCTGACTCCCGCCAAGCCAAAAAAGTGAACCATACGGACAATATTATAACGGCTGATTGTCCGTATGTTGGCGGAAAAGTTGTAACTTTGCCCAGATTTGTTTTCTTTTGAAACCAAAAAACAGGATTACGATGAAGATGAAAGTAATTGGGATGCTGGCCGCCTTCACGCTCGCCGCATCCGCAGCGGCGGCTCAGGAGCTGCCCCGCAAAGTGGATAATGTCGAAGTGCTCGACCTCGACGGCAATCCGGCCAAGCTGCCGCATTGGGGCGAGAAGAACCTGATGATATTTTACGTGGACCCCGACCGTCACAAGCAGAACGAGGATTTCACCATCGAACTGGAACAGAACCACCGCGCCGAAGGCGACAATATTTACGGCTTCGGCGTGATGAACCTCAAGGACGCCCCGATGGTCCCCAACGGCATGGCCCGCAATATGGCCAAGAAGCGCACGGCCAAGAACGGCGCAACGGTGCTCGCCGATCAGGACCGCATCCTAAGCAAGGCTTGGGGAGCTGGGCGACTGCAACAACCAGTTCGTGCTGATGATCGTATCGAAGGAGGGAGAGCTGGTCTTCCTGCGCAAGGGGGTTCTCTCCGACGCCGACAAGGAGGCCTTCTACGAAACCATCGAGAAGTACAAATAGGCCCGGATGCTGCGCCGCCTCGCCGTTCTGCTGCTCATAAGCGCGGGCATACGCCTCACGGCGCATGCCCAGGAGACCGCTATCCGCTCCTCCGACGGCGACACGCTCCGCTACTCCTACACCCCGCTGCCGCCGCAGGCTCCCGAAAAGAAACCCTTCCTGCGGCGCGTCGTCGATTACTTCGGGGAGTCGACCACCGACAAGACCTTCGAGAAGAAAATCGACTTCACCTTCGCCGGAGGCCCCAGCTATTCGAAGAATACGAGTCTCGGCATCGGACTGCTGGCGGCCGGACTCTACCGCATAGACCGTACGGACTCGGTCACTTCGCCGTCGGACATTTCGATCTTCGCCAACGTCTCGATTTCGGGATTCTATGCGCTGGGCGTCACGGGCAACAACATTTTCTCGCACAACAAACGCCGCATAAACTATACGGTGATGTTCGCCTCGGCGCCCCGCAGTTTCTGGGGCATCGGCTACGACGCCGGGCGTCACAACCCCGAGAGCACCTACTCCGAGAAGCGTTATCTGGTCGAAGGGCGTTACCTGCACGAGTTCCTGCCCCACGCCTACATCGGGGACTGGTGAGTTTCGAGCATACCCGGGGGCTGAAATTCTCCGAGCCGGAATACCTGCGCGGGGAAAAGCTGAAATACACCGCCACGGGCGTCGGCGCAATTCTGGAATACGACTCGCGCGACTTCATTCCCAATCCGTTCCGGGGCATCTACGTGAGTTTCCAGGAGACGCTGTTCCCCAAAGGGCTGGGCAACTGCGGCAAGACGCTGTGGCGCTCGACCTTCACGGCCGACGCCTACCGGCAGGTCTGGAAGGGCGGTATCCTGGCCGCCGATCTGTATGCGGTATTCAATTCCGACGGCACTCCGTGGCCGATGCTCGCCCGCATGGGCGGGGGCCAGCGGATGCGCGGCTACTACCAGGGCCGCTATACGGACAACGATATGATCACCGTGCAGGTCGAACTGCGCCAGCGCATCTGGCGGCGGATCGGATGCGCGGTATGGGGCGGCGCGGGCAACGTTTTTCCCTCGCTGCCGCGATTCGACTGGTCGCAGACGCTGCCCAACTACGGCGCAGGCTTCCGGTGGGAACTGAAAAAACGGGTGAACGTGCGCCTCGACTACGGATTCGGCAAGAAAACGAGCGGATTCCTGCTGAACATCAACGAGGCTTTTTAAGATAGTTTTTATGAGTGCCGATCCGAATAACACGAACAAGACGAACCGCCGGAGGGTGGTCAAGACCCGCAGCCGTTTCACCACGCTGCTGACCGTCTATTTCTTCGTCGCGCTGATTATCCCCAACTGCGTGCTGGCCAATACCGAGCCTTACTCCGGCTGGACGGTCGAGGCGCTGATTCTGATGCCGCTGGGCTTCTACATGATGTGGAGCGTGGCGCTGAGCCGCTCCGGCGTGATGATCTGGCTGGGATTTCCCTTTATTTTCCTCTGCGCGTTCCAGATCGTGCTGCTCTATCTGTTCGGCAACTCGATCATCGCCACGGACATGTTCACCAATCTGGTGACGACCAATCCCGGCGAGGCGGGCGAACTGCTGAGCAACATCTACCCGTCGGTCATTCTGGTCTGCGTGATGTATCTGCCGCTGTTGTGGTTCGCGGCGCGCGAGATCGGCCACAAGCGCTACATTTCGCGCACGACGCGCATGAACATCGGCCTGACGTGCGGCGCTCATGGCGCTGGGCATGCTGGCCCTGTGGCCCGCCTATCATGTGAGCGAGGAGCGGCACGTGCTGCGCGACGAGATTTTCCCGCTCAACATCATGTATAACCTCGGGTTGAGCGGCTCGGAGTTCCGCAAATCGTACAACTTCCACAAAACCTCCGGGGGATTCACCTACGAGGCCAGCCGCGAGGCCGAAGCGCCCGGGACGCGAGATTTACGTATATATTATAGGTGAAGCGTCGCGCGCCATGAGCTGGGAGCTTTACGGCTACGAACGGGAGACCAATCCCCGGCTCTCCAGAGTGGACGATCTGGTGATTTTCCGCGACGTGCTGACGCAGAGCAACACCACCCACAAGAGCGTGCCGCTCATCCTCTCCTCCGTCTCGACCGAGGAGCACGACCAGCTCTACCGCCGCAAGGGCTTCCGGCCCTCTTCAACGAAGCGGGCTTCGAGACGTGGTTCATCTCCAACCAGTCGCCGCAGGGCGCCATGATCGACAAGCTGGCCCGCGACGCCGACCACCTGATCTATATCCGCTCGCCGCGCCACGACATGCAGCTGCTGGACGAAATGCGCAAGGTGCTCGAAAGAAGCACGTCGCAGAAACTCCTTTTCGTGCTCCACTGTTACGGCTCCCACTTCAGCTACCACCAGCGTTATCCGCGCGAGTTCGCACATTTCCAGCCCGACAACGACGTGGCGATCGCCCGGCAGCACCGTCCGATGCTCGTCAACGCCTACGACAACTCGATCCGCTATACGGATTATTTCCTCGCGCAGACCATCGGTTACCTGCGGTCGCTGAAAGGCACCTCCTCGGCGCTGCTCTACTGCGCCGACCACGGCGAGGACATTCTCGACGACGACCGCGAACGCTTCCTGCACGCCTCGCCCACCACGACGGCCTATCAGCTCTACGTGGCCTCGCTGGCGTGGTTCTCGGAGGACTACCGGAAACATTTCCCCGAAAAGGCCGCTGCCGCCGAGGCCAACGAAACGGCCCCCGCAACGACCCACGCCCTGTTTCACACCATGGCCGACATGGCCTCGATCCGCGGGCGGTTCCTCACGACGAAAGTCTCGCTCGTAAGCCCCGATTTCGACCGCACGGCCCCGCGCCGCTACCTGAACGACCACAACGAGGCCGTTCCCTTCCGCAAGACGGGCCTGCGTCCCGAGGACATGGAGGTGTTCCGCAGGTACGGAATCGAACTTTAGGTTTCGATTTTATAGGGCATCTTTGCATTTGCACTCGCAGGGCGCGGACGGGACCTACAAACGTATTTCCCGTTCGGGCCGGACAAGGCGGTACGAAAAGAGGCCGTGAGAACCGAAAACAACAAAGGCTGCCCCGAAGGACAGCCTTTATCGTTGCGCAGAATTCAATTATTTCGCAGCGTCTACGGAAACCTTGCGGAACTCCTTCATCAGCTTCGAAATTTCGAGAGCCGACTTGCGGGCGCGCGTGCCGGCAGCCTTGTTGTTCTTCTCAACCTGAGCAGCTGCGTTGGCTGCAAATACCTCAAACTCTGCGTTGATTTTTGCTACTAACTCTTTCATAGTTTTATTTGTTAATTGGGTTTGTTATCAACGCAAAGATATAAAAATATTCTAAACATCATCATCCGGAATCGGAAAAAACAGCCTTTTTTACAGGAAAAACCCCATTTCAAGGGGTTGACGGTACGTTTTTTGCCTTTCCTGCGGGGTAAAACATACCCTTATGGACAAAATTTTCCCCACCGCATGCCTTTTCGCCGCACTCCTCACGGGATGCGCGAAACATACGCCGAAACAGGCGGTGCCTCCCCTGCGGGTCGGGGTGGCCCAAGCCGCCGTCGACAGCGTGCCCAACCGCATGAGTTTCATCGGTTACCTCGCGAGCAACTTCGACGCCGTGATCCAGCCGCGCGTGAACGGCTACCTCTCGTCGAAACAGTACGGCAACGGCATGCCCGTACGGCGCGGCCAGCTGCTGTTCACCATCGACCCCGACCAGCTGTCGACCTCGATGCTGGCGGCCGAAGCCGAACTCGAATCGGCCCGCGCGCAGGCCATCGAAGCCCGCAACAACTACGACCGCGCCGTGCCGCTGGCACGCATCGACGCCATCAGCCAGTCGCAGCTGGACCAGTACACGGCCCAATGGAAGGCCGCCGAGGCCTCGGTGCGCTCGGCGGAACAGTCGCTGCGCAACGCCCGGATGAACGTGGGATACACCGAACTGCGCTCGCCGATCGACGGCATCATCGAACACACCGCGGCGCACGTGGGCGACTACGTGGGTCCCGGCACGCAGTTCAGCGTGCTGACGACCGTGTCGAATATCGACACGCTGACGGTCGACGTGGCGATCCCGATGTCGCAGTACCTGCGCTATGCGGGCGACCGGACTTCGATCTACGACAACGAAGGGCTGCTGTCGGACATCCGCCTCGTGCTGGCCGACGGCTCGCGATACCCGCTCGAAGGAATCTACGACTACACGCGCAAGGATGTCTCGTCGACCACCGGGACGCTCGTCGTGGTGGTGATGTTCCCCAATCCCGACGAGGCGCTGAAACCGGGGCAGTTCGCCCGCGTGGAGGCCAACGTGGGCCCCGTGCGGCCGCGCGTCGTCGTGCCCCAGCAGGCCGTGAGCCAGGCGCAGGACATCAGCTCGGTGTGGGTCGTGGAAGCCGACAGCACGGTACAGTACCGCCGCGTCACCCCGGGCGACACCTACGGCGCGATGTGGTGCATCGACGAGGGACTCGACCGGGGCGAACAGGTCGTGGTCGCCGGGCAGCAGAAACTGCACAACGGCGCAAAGGTGATTCCCGAGCGCGCGAAGATAATCCGAAAAGAGGTAGCGTCATGGAGAAATTCTTTGTTTCGCGCCCGATTTTCGCTATTTCGCTGGCCATCGTCATCGTGCTCGTCGGCCTGATCTCGATCATGGGGCTGCCCATCGAGCAGTACCCCGACATCACGCCTCCGGTCGTGGAGGTGTCGGCTACCTACGACGGTGCCGATGCCGAGACGGTGAACAACGCCGTGGCGACGCCCGTGGCCCAGGCCGTGATGGGCGTCAGCGACATGCTCTACATGCAGGCCACCTCGGCCAACGACGGGTCGATGACCCTGCAGGTCACGTTCGACATCGGCTCCGATCCCGATCTGGACGCCATCTTCACCCAGAACAACGTCTCGTCGGCCACGGCCGAACTCCCGGCGACGGTCACCCGGCAGGGCGTCACCACGCGCAAGACCATGACGGGATTCCTGATGGTCTACTCGCTCCACAGCGACGGCCGCTACGACGGGGAGTTCCTTTCGAATTACGCCTACATCAACCTCCAGAACGAGCTGCTGAAGATCGACGGCGTGGGCAAGGTCTCAATCATGGGCGCGGGCGAATACGCCATGCGGGTGTGGCTGCGGCCCGACGTACTGAAATACTACGGCATCGCCGTCGACGAGGTGACGGCCGCCATCGAGAAGCAGGGCGGCATCTACCCCGCCGGGCAGTTCGGTGCCGAACCGGCTCCCGACGGCGTGGCCTACACCTACACGGTGACCATGCCGCCGCAGATCTCCACCGCCGAGGAGTTCGCCGACATCGTCGTGCGCACCACTTCCTCGGGCGAGCAGATCCGTCTGGGCGACATCGCCGAGGTGTCGCTCGGAAGCCAGACCTACGGCGTCAGCTCGTCCTACGAGAGCGATCCGACGGCCATGATCGTCATCTACCAGCAGCCGGGCAGCAACGCCGTGGCCGTCGGCGGCAAGGTCAAGGCCGCGATGGAACGCCTCTCGAAGCGGTTCCCGGACGGCGTCGAGGCCGCCACGATCGTCGATACCACGACGAGCATCGACGCCGGCGTGAAGGACATCTTCCGCACGCTCGTCATCGCCCTCATACTCGTCATCTTCATCATCTACCTCTTCCTCCAGGACTGGCGCGCGACGGTCATCCCCCTGGTGGCGATCCCCGTGTCGCTCGTCGGCGCCTTCGCGCTGTTCCCGCTGCTGGGATTCTCCATCAACATCATCTCGCTGCTGGGACTCGTGCTGGCTATCGGCCTCGTGGTCGACGACGCCATCGTCGTCGTCGAGGCCGCGCAGGTGAATATCGAACGGGGCATGAAACCCCGTGCGGCGGCGCTGGAAGCCATGCGCAACGTGGCTTCGCCGATCGTCGCCACGACCGTCGTGCTGCTGGCCGTCTTCGTCCCCGTGTCGTTCACGGGCGGCATCACGGGGCGGCTGTTCCAGCAGTTCTCCGTGACGATCGCCGTCTCGGTGGTCATCTCGGCATTCAACGCCCTGACCCTCTCCCCGGCGCTCTGCGCCCTGCTGCTGCGCCACCGGGAACCGTCGCAAAAAGGCTTTTTCGCCGCCTTCAACCGCTGGTTCGCGCGGCAGATGGACCGTTACACGGCTTTCACGCCGACGCTGATGCGCCACGTCGCCCGCACGGGCATTTTCGTGGCCGTGGTCCTCGGGGTGATCTTCGTCGTGTGGCGCAAACTGCCCGCGGGATTCCTCCCCGAGGAGGATCAGGGCTACGTGATGGTGATGGTCTCGACACCCGAAGCCTCGTCGCTGCAGGTGACCCGGCAGGCGATGGCCGACGCCGACGCCGTGATCCGCACGCTTCCCGAGGTCGCCTCGACCTCGTTCGCCGCGGGATTCAACATGATGGCCGGCATCGCCTCGACGTCGAGCGGCATCATCTTCGTCAAACTCGTCGACTACTCCGACCGCAAGCTCTCGGCCATGCAGATCGCCCAGCGGCTCACCGGGGAACTCTACGTCACGGTCCCGGGGGCCGAGTGCTACGCCTTCATCCCGCCCTCGATTCCCGGGCTGGGCGTCACCTCGGGCGTCTCGGTCGAGGTGCAGGACCTCGAAGGGGCGCGGCACGGCCTACCTGATGGAAAACGCCGGGCGGCTGATGGATTCGCTGCGCAAAAGCCCTGCGATCGCCTCGGTCACCACGCAGTTCGACGCCGGGGTTCCCCAGCGGCGGCTGCGCATCGACAAACAGCAGGCGCTGGCCGCGGGCGTGGACCTGGGGACGCTCTACGGCGAGCTGACCACCCTGCTGGGCGGCGCATACATCAACAATTTCACGCGCTTCGGCAAACTCTACCAGACCTACATCCAGGCCGCGCCCGACTACCGCCTCGACCGGCGGTCGCTGGACAGCTACTACGTCACTTCGGCCTCGGGCGAGAGCGTCCCCGTGGCGTCGCTCGTCGAGGTCGCGGACACCGTGGGCGTGGAGTACGTCTCGCAGTTCAACCTCTACCGCTCCGTCTCGCTCACCGTCACCCCCGCGGCGCGGGCCTCGACGACGACCGTCATGCGGGAGATCACCGCCACGGCCGCCGAAGTGCTGCCCGACGACATCGGCACGGCGTGGAGCGGAACCTCCTACCAGGAGGCCAACGCCTCGAAGACCGGAGGACTGGTCTACGCGCTGGCCCTCGTGTTCGTGTTCCTCGCGCTGGCGGCCCTCTACGAATCGTGGGGACTGCCGCTGGCGATCCTGATGAGCGTTCCGGTGGCGGTGCTGGGCGCGGTGCTGTTCGTCGGCGGCACGCACCTGATGAACAGCCTGTACGTCAACGATATCTACATGCAGATTTCGCTCGTCATGCTGATCGGGCTGGCAGCCAAGAACGCCATTCTGGTCGTCGAATACGCCGACCGGCTGTTCCGCGAGCAGGGCGCGTCGCTGATGGATGCCGCCATCGGGGCTGCCAAGCTGCGCGTAAGGCCCATCATCATGACCGCCTTCGCCTTCATCCTGGGCGTCATGCCGCTCGTCTTCGCCAGCGGCGTCTACGCCACGGCCCGCAACATCATGGGCGTGGCCCTCGTGGGCGGCATGCTCTTCGCCACGCTGCTGGGCATCTTCGTCTACCCCGCGCTCTACTATTTCGTCGGGAAGATCGGCCGCTTCGAACAGCGCCGCGAACGCCAAAAAACGGAGGAAGCACAATGAAAACGAAAATCATAATAGCCGCCCTGCTGCTGGCCGCCTGCACCCCGAAATTCTACCCGCCGCAGGTCGCAGCGCCCGAAAGTTACGTCTACGGCGCGGGCTTCTCGTCCGACACGACGGGCGTGGGCGAACGCTGGTGGGAACTGTTCTGCGACACGACGCTCGATGCGCTGGTCGAACAGGCGCTGGCGAACAACCGCGACGTGGCCGTGGCGGCCGCGCGCGTCCAGCAGGCCCGGGCCAACCTCAAGACCGTAAGGGCGCAATACCTGCCGCAGATCGGTGCGGAAGCCACCGCCGAGGGCGAATATACGCCCGAGACGAAGATCGTGCAGTCGTATGCCGTCGAGCCGACCCTCTCGTGGGAGCTGTCGCTGTTCGGGGCGCTGCGCAACGCCAAACGGGCCGCAAAGGCCGAAATCGCCGCCTCGGAATGGGCTTTGGCGGGTGTCAGGCTCTCGCTGGCCGCCGAGGTCGCCACGACCTACTTCACCCTGCTGGAGTATGAACGCGACCTCTCGATCGCCCGCCAGACCCTCCGGCTGCGGCGCGAGTCGGCCGCGCTGATCGACTCGATGTTCCGCTACGGCATGTCCGACGGCGTGGCGCTGGAGCAGGCCCGGAGCCTGGTCTACACCGCCGAGGCCGACATACCGCAGTACTGCCGCGCCGTGGAGCAGACGTGGCTCTCGATGGGAATTCTGCTGGGCGAGACGCCCTCCCGGGCACAGCTGTCCGGAGCAGGGCTGCAACTGCTGACCGACTACCGTCCCGCGGACATTCCCGTGGGGCTGCCCTCGGAACTGCTCAAACGCCGCCCCGACATCCGCGAGGCGCATTTCAACATGTTGCAGGCGGCGGCGCAGGCCGGGCAGGCCCGAAGCGCGCGATTCCCGTCCATCTCGCTGACTGCCAAAGGAGGCGTGGCATCCAGTTCAATCAAAGGTTTAACTGCGGCGAACCCCTGGGCATGGGATGCACTGGGTTCCGTAGCCGAGCCGATTTTCGGATTCGGGAAGCTGCGCAACGCCGAGCGGGCCGCGATGGCGGCCTACACCCAGTCGGCCAAGACCTACGAGCAGACCGTGCTGACGGCGTTCGCCGATGTGGAAAAAGCGCTGGTGGCCATCACCACCTACCGCAGCCAGACCGAGCGCACGGGCGAACTGGTGCTCTCGAACGACCGCATCGCCACGATGACCCGCGCGCTCTACCGCAGCGGACTGTCCGACTACCTCGACGTGATCGACGCCGAACGCAGTCTCTACCAGTCGCAGATGGCGCACGTCAATCTCGTCGTGCAGCAGTATATCAACTACGTCACGCTCTGCAAGGCGCTGGGCGGCGGATGGTAGCATAGCCGCCCTGTACCGCGGAGGGTTCTGTACTTTTTGGCCGCAAAAAGTACCAAAAACTCTCCGGCGGATACCTTCGCCTGCTTCGTCCCGTCTAACGTTCGAAACGGGCGCCTATTCGCGGGGGCGCACGCGCCCCTGCCCCGTTTCCTGCCACTTTTAGCCGGGCCTTCGTTTAACGGCTACGGCATCGAGTCGGATTCATTCGCCGCCTGTGGCGGCGGGAGAAGAGGCGCAACGGCTGGATCGGAAACGCAGCATCCGGCCATCGCCTCTGGAAGCGGTTTTAAACCGCCGCATTATCGCTTGTAGCGGAAAAAGAACGGCGCGAAGGCGGAGCGTTAAAAAACGGGGCCGGTTTGCTCGCAACGACGTCCAGCAGGCTAGAGCAAAGCTTGCTTTGCCGAGCCGCCACTGTCGAAGCCGCGCATTCCTTTGCGCCGCAAACCCGCGAAGGCGCCCGTTTTAGCGCAGCCGAGCGCCGTTCCCGCGAAAGCGACATGCGGATGGTTTTGGTGCTGCCTTTTGACACCAAAAGGTAGCTACTCCCCGCGGTACTCGCCGTGGTTGACCGCCGACCGAAAAGCGGCAATAATCCCGAATCGCCCGACGATCCGTCAGTCACCTCCAGGGAGAGGCCGAAATGGCAAAGCGAATGCCCGGGCTGCCCGAAGGAAAGGTGCAGAAAAGCACATGGCCGCAAGCGGCGATACCTATTTGTGGGGATTGCAGATGTCACCGCAAAATCGTACCTTTGCGCGCAAAACAGCAGTAGAAAAAAATGCGCTTATCCGAACTGAAGACCGGCGAATCGGCGACGATTGTCAAGGTGACGGGCCACGGAGGTTTCCGCCGCCGCATCATGGAGATGGGTTTTGTCCGCGGACAGCGGGTCGAAGTGATCCTGAACGCCCCCCTGAAGGACCCGATCGAGTATAAAATCATGGGCTACGACATCTCGCTGCGTCGCAGCGAGGCCGATATGGTCGTCGTGCTCACCGACAGCGAAGCCGGGGAGTACCTCGCGCGGCGCGAACACCACCGCCATCACCACCACGCACACGCCGGGGAGTGCGGATGCCCCGCGGCGGAGACCGCCCCCGCGGAAGCCCCGGCCGGGGAGTTCGGCGCGACGGAACCCGGCGAGGCATGCTGCGCGAGCATCGACGAGGTCGTGGCACGCCACACCCGCACCATCGCCGTCGCGCTGGTGGGCAACCCCAACAGCGGCAAGACCTCGCTTTTCAACGCCATATCGGGCGGCCACGAGCATGTGGGCAATTACAGCGGCGTGACCGTCGGGGCCAAGATCGGCCACCGCATCTACCGCGGCTACCGTTTCGAAGTCACCGACCTGCCCGGAACCTACGCCCTCTCGGCCTACACGCCCGAGGAGCGTTACGTGCGCCACCACCTCGCCACGAAGACCCCCGACGTGGTGATAAACTCCGTAGTGGCCTCAAATTTAGAGCGTAACCTCTACTTAACTACTGAACTGATCGATATAAACCCGCGCATGGTCGTGGCACTCAACATGTTCGACGAGTTGCAGGACAGCGGTGCGAAACTCGATTACGACAGCCTGGGCCGCATGCTGGGCGTGCCGATGGTTCCCGTCGAGGCGCGCAACAACCGCGGCATAGAGGCCCTGCTGGACACGGTGATCGACGTTTACGAGAACCGCGACGAGCGCGTGCGGCACATCCATATCAACATGGGACCCGTGATCGACGAGGGGCTGCGCAAGCTCAACGGCGACATGAGCGCCTTCCGCGACGAACTCCCGAAGGCCTTTCCGCCCCGCTACTACGCGATGAAGATGCTCGAAGGCGACAGGCAGGCCGAGGAGAGCCTCCGCGGCTGCGAGCGTTATCCGGTGTGGGTCGAGATCCGCGACCGCGAGGCCCGGCGCATCGCCGAGGCGCTGGGCGAGGACGTCGAGACGGCCTTCGCCAACCAGAAATACGGATTCATCCAGGGGGCGCTGAAGGAGACCTTCACCCCCGGACGGCGCGAGGAGGTCACGACGACGGCCGTGATCGACACCTTCGTGACGCACAAACTGTGGGGATTCCCGATCTTCTTCGCGCTGATGTGGCTCATGTTCTGGTGCACGTTCAGCCTCGGAGCCTACCCGCAGGAGTGGATCGACGCGCTGGTGGGATGGATCGGCGGCACGGTGGACGCGCTGCTGCCCGCGGGTCCGCTCCGCGACCTGCTGGTCGACGGCATCATCGGCGGCGTGGGAGCCGTGATCGTCTTCCTGCCCAACATCATGATCCTCTACCTCTTCATCTCGTTCATGGAGGATTCGGGCTATCTGGCCCGTGCGGCGTTCATCATGGACCGCGTGATGCACCGCATCGGGGTGCACGGCAAATCGTTCATCCCGCTGATCATGGGCTTCGGCTGCAACGTGCCCGCGATCATGGCCTGCCGGACCATTGAGAGCCGGAGCAGCCGCCTGATAACCATACTCATTACGCCGTTCATGTCATGCAGCGCGCGAATACCGATCTACCTCCTGCTGGCGGGCACGTTCTTCGCCGCCGACGCCGGACTGGTGATGCTGGGCCTTTACGTGCTGGGAATCGTACTGGCCGTCGTTACGGCACGGCTGATGCGGCGGTTCCTCTTCCCGGTGGACGAGACGCCCTTCGTGATGGAGTTGCCGCCCTACCGCCTCCCGACGTGGAAAACCACGTTCAGCCACATGTGGGACAAGTGTGCGCAGTATCTCAAGAAGATGGGCGGCATGATCCTGATCGCCTCGGTAGTTGTGTGGTTTTTGAGCTACTACCCCCGAACGGACGCGACAGCCGGAAGCGAAGCGCACTATGAAAATTCCTACCTCGGACGGCTCGGCAAGGGCTGCGAACCGGTGTTCAGTCCCCTGGGATTCAATTGGAAAGCCAGCGTGGCCTTGCTGTCGGGACTTCCGGCCAAGGAGATCGTGGTGTCGACGCTCGGCGTGCTCTATTCCGAAGGCGCCACGGCAGCTCCCGCAGAGGAGGAGGTCGTGATCGGCGGCGCCGACGGAGTGACGGAAATCATCGTAGAAACGGCCGAAACGACACCGACAGAGGCGTTCCGGACCGCGGAAGACGAGGAGACAGCCTCGCTCCCGCAGCGGCTGCTCGCGAGCGGCGACTTCACGACGGCCTCGGCGCTGGCGTTTCTGGTGTTCATCCTGCTCTACGTGCCCTGCATCGCCACGGTGGTTGCCATCGGCTCCGAAGCCGGGTGGAAATGGGCCGCGGCGTCGGTCGTTTACAACACGGCGCTGGCCTGGTTCGTGGCGTGGATCGTATACCGGATCGTACTGATATTCTAAACGGATGGGTTGGCAGGATTACATCGTCGCAGCCATCGGGCTGGCGGTCGCGGCCGTCGTCGCGAGGCGGCTGTGGTGCTTCGTCAGCGGACGGCGGCGGGGAGGATGCGCATCGTGCGCGTCGGCGCAATGCCCGCTCAAGAAGCACACCGGCAGGAATTGATTCGCCGGACACGGGCTGCGCCGGGGAGATTCTCCGAATAAATTTGGCATTGCCCCCGGCATGCACTATATTTGTCGCCGCAAACGGCGGCAGGGTTCCGGGACCGGCTGAAAAGTCCGGTCCCGAACGTTCAAGGCCCGCCGCCAAAGTCGAACGACGATGACAGGACTTTTTCAGATTCTGCTTTTCTGGCTCATAGGCAATGCGCTGAGCCTTATCACCGGAGGTTACGTGTCGGGCAACATCATCGGCATGATCCTGCTCTTTGCTGCGCTGTGCCTGCGCTGGGTGCGGGCCGAGACGGTGCGTCCCGCGGCGCGGTTCCTGTTGGGGGCCATGGCGCTCTTTTTCGTGCCCTACGGCGTGGGGCTGATGGACTCCTACCGGGTGATCCTCGAAAACCTCTGGGCCATCCTCGTCTCGGGAATCGTCTCGACGATCCTCGTGCTGATCATCGCCGGCAAAACCTTCCAGAGCCTGAACCGCCGCGCCCGCCTGCGGCACATCAAACACCTCCGCCACGATGCCTGACGCCTCATTCCTCTCCTCGGACCTCTTCCTGCTGACCCTCACCGTGGGGCTTTACTGCCTCGGAGGGATGATCTACCGCCGCACGCGGCTGCCGCTGCTGCATCCCGTGCTGCTGACGTTCGTCGCCGTGATCGTCTTCCTGCGCTGCGCAGGAATCGGCTACGAGCGTTACCGCGACGCCACGGGCATCCTCAATTTCGCCCTCGGCATGTCGGTCGTAGCGCTCGGATACCTGCTCTACGAACAGTTGGAACGTCTGCGCGGAAGCCTGCTTCCCGTGGGCATAGCCACGCTCGCGGGATGCGTCGTCGGGGTGTTGAGCGTCGTCTATATAGCCATGGCGTTCGGCGCCGAACGCCAGATTCTCAACTCCATAGCCCCCAAGTCGGTGACCGTGCCCATCGCCGTGTCGGTCGCCGGACCGCTGGGCGGCAACGTCTCGGTGACGTCGGTCGTGGTCTTCTGCGTGGGGATTTTCGGCAGCATCTTCGGCGAATGGATCCTGCGCCGCTGCGGGGTCCGCGACCCCGAGGCCCGGGGATTCGCCCTCGGAGCCGCCGCACACGGCATCGGAACGGCCCGCGCCATCGAAATAGGAGCCGCCGAAGGCGCTTTGAGCGGTCTGGCCATGGCCCTGATGGGGCTGGCGACGGCGCTGCTCATGCCGCTGATGGAGAAATATCTGTATTAGATGCAAGGCTCCATGCGCGTGCGGCGAAGCAACGGGGCGCGGAGATCAATCCGGTTCGCCGTGCGGCGCAGACCGGGGAATTAATTCTTAAATTTTAATTCTTAATTTTTAATTTTATTGATTATTTCCCTATCTTTGCCCGGAAGCATAATCCCAAACACACTTGATACTATGGCAAAAGCAGTCAACATCGCCCGTTCACACCGGTTGGACGGCATCGGAGAGTACTATTTTTCGCGCCGTCTGCGCGAGATCGCCGAGATCGAAGCGGCCACCGGCCGCCAGATCGTAAAACTGGCCATGGGCAGCCCCGACCTGCCGCCCCACCAGTCCGTGATCGACCGCCTGGCGAAAGAGGCACAGCGCCCCGACGTGCACAAATACATGTCTTATCAGGGTGAGCCCATCCTGCGAAAGGCTTTTGCCGACTGGTACAAGAAATGGTACCGCACCGAACTGGACTTCAAGTCGGAGGTGCTGCCGCTGATCGGTTCGAAGGAGGGTATCATGCACATCTGCATGACGTTCCTCAATAAGGGCGACAAGGTCCTCGTCCCGAACCCCGGCTACCCCACCTACTCGGCGGCCGTGCGTCTGGCGGGAGGCGAAATGCTCCCCTATGCACTGAACAAGCAGACCGACTTCTACCCCGACTTCGAGGCGATCGAAAAGGCCGGGCTGGACGGTGTGAAGATGATGCTCGTCAACTATCCCAACATGCCGACGGGACAGACCCCCTCGATGGAGCTGTTCCAGAAGATCGTCGACTTCGGAGCCAAGCACAACATCCTGATCGTGCACGACAACCCGTACAGTTTCATCCGCAACGCCGAGCACCCGATCTCGATCATGGAGGCCGAGGGCGCGAAGGACGTGGCGCTGGAGATGAACTCGCTGTCGAAAGGCCACTCGATGGCCGGCTGGCGCGTGGGTGTCGTCGTGGGCAAGGAGGAGTGGATCAAATCGATCCTCACCTTCAAGTCGAACATGGATTCGGGCATGTTCTACCCCATTCAGGCCGCTGCCGACACGGCGCTGGCACTGGGCGAGGAGTGGTTCAAGGAGCTGAACGACATCTACTACGGCCGCGAGAAGCAGGCCTACGAACTGCTCGACGCGCTGGGATGCCGCTACCGCAAGGGACAGGCCGGCCTGTTCGTGTGGGCCGAGCTGCCCGAGGGCTACGAGGGCGACAGTTTCGCGTTCTCGGACGAGGTGATGGAGAAGACCGACGTGTTCCTGACCCCCGGCGGCATCTTCGGGTCGGAGGGCAACGGCTACATCCGCATCACGCTCTGCTGCCCCGAGGCGCTGCTGAAGAAGGCCACCGAGAAGATCAAAATCGCCTTCGCCAAGTAGGCACGGAATTACGGCTTTACAGACACAGCCGCCCTTCGGGGCGGCTGTTTTTCGTTCGCGCCTCTCCCGGCATCTCTGTGCGTCGGGCGGAAGCCATTCGCCGCAAAACAGGAAGGTCCCCTCCAGAGCGAGGGGACCTTCCCGTATGGCGGAACGAACCGCAGCCTACTTCATCAGCCAGCGGCGCTTGAGCCATTCGCGGACGGGCAGGTCGTAGAGTTTCAGGCAGGCCCAGGCCAGACCGACGGCAAGCAGGAAAATCGCGACGTTCACGAAAATGCCCGTGCCGAGCGGGGCGTCGGGATTCCCGGCCACCCAGGCCATCTGCATATAGACCAGCGGGTAATGGGTAATGTAAAGCGGGAAGGAGATTTCGCCGAGGAACGTGCAGACGGCCACCGACCGGGCACCGGCGACACGGCTTCCGGCCCCCATCGAGACGATCAGCGGGAAGACGAACAGGATGATCAGCGCCTGGTAGCCGCCGTCGATCCACGGGGTCGAAACGCTTCCGACATGAGGCATGACCAAAGCGGCCGCGATCAGCAGCGAGCACCACCAGAATCCGCCCCGCACGCGGATCGCCGCGCCGAGGCGCGAGAGCAGCAGACCCGCGAAGAAGGGGTACAGCAGACGCGAGAAGCCGATGTAAATTTGTGTCGGATTGACGCTCCAGCCGCCGATGACGGTATAGGCTGCAGAACGGTCGGCGGGAAGCAGGCCGAACAGATCGAGGTTCAGCGTGAGGTCCAGCGTCAGCACCGCGGCCCCGGCCACGAACAGCCCCAGCACGAATTTCGAGAAGCGCCGGATGACGAGGGCATAGAGGATGTTGGCGATGTATTCGTAAAGCAGCGACCAGGAGGGGCCGTTCAGCGGGTTGGTCTCGCCCCAGCCGCGGATGTCCCACGACGGCAGCGCGGGCAGCATCGTACAGCCCAGCAGGCAGATCAGCAACACCTTCCACCACTGTACGCCGGCGATCACCGGAAAGGCCGCGGCCCCGAAGTAGAAGAACAGCGCGCCGATGAGAGACCCCATGATGACCATCGGATGCAGGCGCACCAAGCGGCGCTTGAAGAAGTCCTTGAGGGACATGCGGTTCCAGCGATCGTCGTAGGCATAGCCGATCACGAAGCCCGAGAGCACGAAAAAGAAATCGACGGCCAGGTAGCCGTGGTTGAGAATCTGGTAGGCAGGACCTTTGGAGTAGGTTTCCAGCAGGTGGAAGGCCACCACGATCATCGCCGCCACACCGCGCAGTCCGTCGAGGATTTCGTAGCGGGGTTTCGAGGCCAGATAACCGGTTGCAGTCGCAGACATGGGAATCGGACGGGATTCGTTACTCCTCGACGATGCGGATCGAAAGGATCTTGTCGCCCGGGCGGATGTCGTCGATCACGTCCAGCCCTTCGACCACGCGGCCGAAACAGGTGTGTCGGCCGTCGAGATGCTGGGTATTCTCGCGGTTGTGGCAGATGAAGAACTGCGAGCCGCCCGTGTCGCGTCCGGCATGGGCCATCGACAGCACGCCGCGGTCGTGGCGCTGGCGCGGGGCCGACGTTTCGCACTTGATCGTGTAACCCGGGCCGCCCGTGCCGTCGCCTTTGGGGCAGCCGCCCTGGATGACGAAGCCCGGAATCACCCGGTGGAAGGTCAGCCCGTCGTAGAAGTTGTGTTCGGCCAGCTCGACGAAATTGGCCACGGTTCCGGGGGTCTCGTCGGCATACAGCTCGGCTTTCATCGTCCCCTTCTCGGTCGAAATGATTGCGTACTTTTTCATGGATAGCATGTTTTATGGTCCGGCACCGGCAGAACGGCCTGCGGAAACCGCGGCCGAGCGGCCGGTGAGCCGGCGTTGTCGTTATTCGGTGACTTTCACTTTTGCAGCGGCGGCGCAAACCCGTTCGCGCAGGGCTTCGAGGCTGCTGCCGTGGGGTTCGTAGCCCACGACGACGCCCATGCGGCGGTTCACGCGCGCCGAGGGCTTGCCGAAGATGCGGATGTCGGTGCGGGGGTCTCCGGCGACGGCCTCCCCCACGCCCTCGTAACGCGGCGCGGAGGTCTCCACGCCCGAGAGGATCACCGCGCTGGCGCCCATGCGCTCGAAGGTGACCGCCGGAATGGGAATCCCCAGCACGGCCCGCAGATGCAGTTCGAACTCATTGAGGTTCTGCGTGCCGGCCAGCGTCACCATGCCCGTATCGTGGGGCCGCGGCGAGAGTTCGGAGAAGTAGACCCCGTTTTCGTGGCTCAGGAAGAACTCCACGCCCCACAGCCCGGCGCCGGTGAGCGCTCCGGTGACGGCGGCGGCCATGCGCTGCGCCTCGGCGAGGTGTTCGGGCGCGACCTCGGGCGACTGGAAACTCTCGCGGTAGTCGCCGCCCTTCTGCACGTGGCCTATCGGCGGGCAGAAAAGCGTCGGGCCGTCCTTCTGGGTGACGGTCAGCAGCGTGATCTCGCTGTCGAAGCGGATGAACTCCTCGATGATCAGTTCGCGGATGTCGCCGCGCGACCCTTCGCAGCCGTAGTGCCAGGCGCGCTCCAGCTCGTCGGGACCCTTGACCAGCGACTGGCCCTTGCCCGAGGAGGACATCAGCGGCTTGACCACGCACGGGAAACCGATCTTCGCGGCGGCCTCGCGCAGTTCGCCGAGCGACGCGGCGTAGTAATACCGCGCCGTCTTCAGTCCCAGTTCCTTCGCTGCGAGGTCGCGGATGGCCTTGCGGTTCATCGTGAAGTTCACGGCCCGGGCGCTCGGGACGACCTGGACGCCCGCCCGCTCGAAATCGTAGAGCCGCTCGGTGCGGATGGCCTCGATCTCGGGAACGATGATGTCGGGACGGTGTTTTTCGACCGCCGCGGCCAGCGCGTCGCCGTCGAGCATGTCGAAGACCTCCGCGGCGTCGGCCACCTGCATCGCGGGAGCGCCCGCATACTTGTCGCACGCCACGACGGTTTGTCCCAGCCGCTGCGCCGCAATCGTGAACTCCTTGCCCAGCTCGCCGGAGCCCAGAAGAAGAATGGTTTTCATATCAGCATGTAGTTTAGTTACAGTATCGTTTAGTCCTCATGGTCAATCACCTGCGGCCTTTGGCCACATTTGCAAATCTGACCCTCCCCTAAATCCCCTCCTCGGAAGGGACTTATCGCATGCGACCGGATTGTCAACCAAAATGCGGGCACCGCTTATCGGGAATAGTCCCCCTGTTTTTTTGCAACGCAAAGATAGCTTTTTCCGCCGAATTTCGTATCTTGTAACGACAAAACTACGCAAGCCCAATGAAATACTCCAAAATCCTGCTGTGCTTCGGTGTGCTGTGGGCGTCATCGGCATTCCCGGCCCCGGCGCCCTGCGACACGCTCCGCGTCGCTTTCCTGACCGACATCCACGTGACACCCGGCAATGCGCAGGACTCGCTGTTCCGCGTCGCGGTAGCCGAAGTCAACGCCTCGCCGTGCGACATCGTGATCTTCGGCGGCGACCTCACCAACCTGGGCAGCGATGCCGAACTGGAACATGTCCACGGGCTGATCTCACGGCTCGAAAAACCGTGGCACGCCGTGCCGGGCAACCACGAAACCACGTGGTCCGAGAGCGCCTGCACGACCTTCGCCCGGATCTTCGGTCACGACGGGCGCACCGCCTTCCGTGCCGGGGACTACCTCTTTCTGGGTTACGCCTCGGGACCTTTCATGAAGATGGCCATGGGCGCGGTGCGCACCGAGGACCTCGCGTGGCTGGCCGCGGAGGCCGCCAAGGCCCGGCCCGGCCAGCGCATCGTGAGTCTCTGCCACTACCCGCTGAACCGCGACCTCACGAACCGCGCGGAGGTGACGGCGACGCTCCGGCGGCTGGGGATCCCCCTCACGCTGTTCGGCCACTACCACCACGCTCCCTCGCTGTTCAACTTCGACTCCATAGCGGGCATTCAGGGACGCGCCCTGCGCGGCAAGAGCGATTCCGACGCGGGCTACACGCTGCTCGACTTCTGGGGCGACTCGGTCCGCGTGCGCGAAAAGGTGCTGGGCGCGGCTCCGCGCACCCGTTTCACGATCCGCATGCAGGACGACCCGCAGACGCTGGCCATCGCCTCCGACCCGATGCCCGCGGCGCCCGACTTCCATCCTCACGCGCAGTTTGTCCTCCAGGACAGCGCCACGGTCTACACCGGGGCGGCGTTCCACGGAGACCTGCTCTACTACGGCACGACGCAGGGCGTGCTGCGGGCTTACGACACGCGCCGCAACCGCGAGGTGTGGCAGAAACGCTTCGGCGGCGCTCTACACCACGCCCCTCGTGGCCGAAGGGCTGGTCATCGCAGGCACGACGACCGACGGACTGCGCGCCTACGACGCCCGCACGGGCCGCGAGCGGTGGCACATCGACACCCCGACGCCGATCATCGGGCAGGGACTCGTCGACGGCCGCGGCCGCGACGCCGCGCTCTACATCGGGCTGGGCAACGGCACGATGGCCAAAATCGCGGTGCGCGACGGGCGGATTCTGTGGCGTTACGACTACGGCCGCGGCCAGTCGCAGGGGCAGCCCGCGCTGGCGGACGGGAAGTTGGTTTTCGGAGCCTGGAACCGGCATCTCTACTGTCTCGACGCTGCGACGGGAAGCCTCCGCTGGAAGTGGACCAACGGCGCGAAAAGCCTCTTCCTGTCCCCGGGCAACATCGTTCCCCGGATCGCCGGAGGCCGTGTGTTCATCGACGCGCCCGACCGGGCCGTCACCTGCCTCGACCTCGCCTCGGGGAGCGTCGTATGGCGCTGCACCGACTACAAGGCTCGCGAAGCATCGGGCATGAGCGCCGACGGCAAGCGCTTCTACGTCAAGACTATGGACGGCGAACTGCTGGCCGTCGACACGGCCCCGGACGACTTCCGCCGGCTGTGGATCGCCCCCGCAGGCTTCGGCTACGACTACACGGCCTGTCCGGTGACCGTGAGCGGCGGCATCGCCTACCTCGCCGACCGCTCGGGCAATGTCGCCGCCGTGCGTGAAGACGGCACGCCGCTGTGGCGTCAAGTGCTGCAATTCGGCGGCGAACTTCATCGTCCCGGCCCCCGACGGCTCGCTGTGGGTGACTTTCGCCGAAGGGAAGCTCTTCCGTATCCCTAAATAACTGACTTTGAAGCCGAATTTGTAAAAAACGGACCGGAAAATTTGCTTCGGTCCGTTTTTTTCGTACCTTTGTCGCATAATATAACACTTCCGCCCAAAAACCAAACAATAAGGCCCGAAAGCGGACGCAGACAGAAAACACCTTACATGCAAACAAATATGAAACAGCTCCATGCACTTCAGCTCCCTTGACGCTGCTGGCAGCTGCTAAGTCGAGAGAGCCGAAGTATTTTGGTATCAAATAACAGAAGGCCATAACCTTTGTTCCAACGCTT
>VOFJ01002494.1_pt1 | contig 45281 bp, 86 predicted proteins | sample 5384081 | NCBI WGS metagenome assembly VOFJ01 (sample SAMN12384729, study PRJNA508395) | human gut metagenome | isolation source: healthy gut I | host: Homo sapiens
ACATGCAAATCGTGGCCCATCGTGACGATAAGGGAATCCATAAAAGCAGCATTATCTGCGATTTGAAAGCCAAAAAGGAAAAAGCCGCTGTTGAAATGCGGATTGATTTTACTGAAAGCAGAAGTTATCTCTGGCATCGTGCGTCCCTTTGTAAGCATACCGGACAACAATGGAGTTATCAGAAAAATAGTTGGAAAACTGTATTCGATTCATGAGGAAAAGATGCGGAGTCAGGAATTGATTTTACGGGCAGAGAGGGATTCGCTGACCGGTATTTATAATCACAGCACATTTGCATCGAAAGTAAGCAGTTTTCTGCATGAATTTGAAGGCTCGCTGTGTGCATTATATATGGTTGATTTGGATGATTTCAAACTGGTAAATGATGCGCTTGGGCATTATTCCGGTGACGACTTGTTGTGCGATACAGCAGTGATTCTGGAAAGTCTGGCAAATACATACGGCGGATTTTGCGGAAGACTGGGCGGAGATGAGTTTGCGATGTTTCTTCCGGATCTTACAAATGAAGAAACTGCGTTGCTGATTGCAAGGACAATGAATAAAGGAATCCGGGATATCAAATGTAAAACCGCGCATTCTGCCTCTGTCGGAATTTCTGTGAATACAATTTCAAAACAGCTGGATTTTGACAAATTATATTATCAGGCAGACCAGGCGCTTTACTACTCCAAACGACAGGGAAAAAGACAGGTACATGCTGTTTCGTGAAAATATGGAGCAGGCAAAGCCGGTGCTTGGCGAAAGCTTAAGCAGTTATTCGGATGAAGAAGACTATTTATTAGATGATATCAGTGATGTTGTTTATTTGACAGATATTAATACATATGAGCTGAAATTTATGAATAAAGCAGCGAAACGGAATCTGGGAATTGATGAAGATGACAGTTCTTATATGAACAAAAAAATGCTACAAAATTCTTCAGGGACTCGATAAGCCATGCAGTTTTTGTACGAGCAAGCTGCTTTCCAGCGATAAAAGCCTGATATCCCATCATAAGAATTTAAACAACGAAAAAGAGTATGTTTTAAAAGACAGGCTTGTCAGCTGGAATGGAATCAAGTGTCGTATGGAAATGGCAGTTGATATTTCAGATGCGGATAAGGTGACACAGGCGTTGTCAAACCGATATGATGTGGAGGAAGCGCTTGTTTCCAGCATTACGCAGATTTCAATGGGCAGAGAGCATACGTTTAGTTATAATAAGCTGTTAGAGACAATTGGGGAATATTATGGAGCAAAGCATGCCTGCTTAATTGAGTGCGATGGAAGCAATCTGGAAGAAATCCATGAATGGAAATCGGCAAACAGTATAGCATTTGGTGAAAAACTGAAGATTTTCTTTGACAAACAGATGATTCAGGAAATGCGGGAAATTTCCAGCCGGAAAGGTGCGCTGATTATTAATCATATAGCAGATTATCCATATAAAGAATCGCCATTGTATGAATTTTGTTCAGAGAATCGTATCTGGGCGGTGTATTCTGTTCCAATTAAGGATGGAAAATCAGAGACGATAGGAAGAATGATTATTTTTAACCCGCAGCTTCACAGCGGTGACTTAAAGCTGATGAACCTGCTGTCTATGTATATTGGTTATGATATTGCAAGCCGCGCGTTGGCAGAAGAACGAAATTATGAACTGACACACGACCATGTAACGAAAGCATTAAACAGAAGCTGTTATATGGAGTATTCCAATATAAGAAAAAAATCTGGATTCCATTGGAATCGTACTGATTGATATTAATGAGGTGCGGAATATTTTTGATGAATTCGGACAGGCATTTGTCGACAATCTGATGGTGGAGTATTTTCGTTTATTACAGAAAACATTTCCAGAGGATGCGGTTTATCGGATTGGGGATGATGATTTTGCTGTTATTTGCGAGAATGTATCAAAGAATGATTTCCTTGATAAGATTGGCAGACTGAAAGGACAGTTAAAAATAGGAGAGTTTTCGGCATGCATGGGTTATGTAATGGGATGATTATGACAAGGACATCCGAAAAATGGAACGCCATGCATCGGATATGCTTTACATGGAAAAGCAGAAATGGTATGAGATGAAGGATGAACATTCCTATAAATGGAGTACGCTTACAAGAGAACTTGTAAAAAAGATGATATCGCAAAAAGGAATGTTCAGCGTTGTACTGCAGCCAAAGGTAGATTACGCAAACGATAGGTGTTATGGAGCAGAAGCGTTGGTGCGGTATGCCAAACAGGACAATCTGGCGAATTTAATCGAACGACTGGAAAAGAGCAGAAATATCAAATATATGGATTTGTATGTTTTGAGAAATGTCTGTAAAATGCTGGTTCGGTGGCGGGATGATGGTTTGCCGATGATACCGATTTCCTGTAATTTTTCGAGAATATCATTGCTGGAAGAGGATATGCCGGACAAGATTAATGAGATAGTAGAGGAATATGGTGTGCCAAAAGAGATGATAGAGATTGAAATTACGGAATCAATTGGCGCGAGATGGAGTATGAGATGGTGACGCGGATTGCCAATCGGCTGCATAGCTGCGGATTCCGGATTGCAATGGATGATTTTGGTACAAAATACTCAAATGTTGCGATATTGTCAGCTATGAAGTTCGATGTGATTAAGCTGGACAGAAGCATGGTATATAATATCGACAAAAAATGCAGACAGCAGGAAAATATTAAAGCATCTGGTGGAAATGTGCCGGGACCTTGAAATTGAATGTATTGCAGAGGGTGTTGAAACAAAGGAACAGGCAGAATATCTGAAAGAGATGGGATGTAATCATATTCAGGGATTTTTTTATACAGCAAGCCTGTGAATGTTGAAACCTTTGAAAAGATATACATTAACCAGACAGAATAAATAAAGAAAAAATGATAATATTTTTTGCATTAAGATGGCTGTAGTTGCTATAAAAAACGACTTATGGTAAAATGAGCCTTGCAAAATGGTCTGAAACAAGGAGGATAAAAAATGGAACAGTACCAAACAGGAATTTATTGAATTTATGATCGATTGTAATGTATTAAAGTTTGGAGATTTTACTACAAAGAGCGGCAGAAAAACACCATTTTTTGTAAATACGGGATTTTTACAGAACCGGTGCGCAGCTGAAACGACTTGGAGAATTTTATGCGGAAGCAGTCAACAGCGCGTTTGGACTTGATTTTGATGTTTTATTTGGACCTGCATATAAGGGCATTCCACTTTCTGTAGCAACAACAATGTCAATTGCAGAAATGTATGATGAGGATATAAAATATTGCTCAAATCGAAAAAGAAGTAAAAAGACCATGGCGATAAGGGCATTTTACTTGGCAGTCCGATTGAAGATGGCGATAAAGTCGTGATTATTGAGGACGTTACAACAGCGGGAACATCCATTCAGGAAACCATGCCGATTATCAAAGCGCAGGGCGATGTTGATGTGATAGGACTTGTTGTTTCCGTAGACCGGATGGAGCGTGGGAAAGGGAAAAAGAGCGCGCTTGTTGAGATTCAGGAAGAATTTGGAATACAGACAACAGCGATTGTTACGATGGAGGAAGTTGTAGAACATTTATACAACAAAGAATATAAGGGCAGAGTTATTATTGATGATGACTTAAAGCGTGCAATTGACGCCTATTATGATATCTATGGCGTAAAGTAGAACAGGTTGGTAGCAAAAATGAAATTAGGGGAAGAAATGATGCCTGCTGGTGCGGCAGCGGAAAGAAGTACAAATCCTGTCACTTAAATATAGACAGCAGACTGGAAGAAATGAAGTTAAAGGGATATAAGATTCCGACAAAGAAAATGATGCGTTCGCCGCAACAGATAGAAGGAATCCGGACTGCATCGAAAGTGAATACGGAAGTGCTGGATTATATTACGCCATTTGTAAAAGAAGGCGTGTCTACCGGAGAACTGGACCGGTTGATATTTGAATATACAAAAACCATTCATGCGATTCCAGCATGCCTTGGTTATGAAGGGTATCCAAAGAGCGTTTGTATATCGATTAATGATGTGGTATGTCATGGCATACCGGACGAGAAGACGATTTTAAAAAAATGGCGATATAGTAAATATTGACTGTACAACCATCTATAACGGATATTATGGAGATTCTTCCAGAATGTTTCTGATTGGCGACGTATCGCCCGAATGGAAGAAGCTGGCAGAGGATACGAAGAAAGCGCTGGATATTGGCGTTGCGGCATGTCAGCCATATTCGACAATTGGAGATATTGGGTATGCCATCAACACATTTGCAAAAGAGCAGGGATATTCCGTTGTGCGTGAGATAGGCGGCCATGGCGTCGGTCTGGAAATGCATGAGGACCCTTATGTCAGCCATATCGGACAGCCGGGAAAGGATTACGTCATTGCACCGAGTATGACATTTACGATAGAGCCAATGATTAATCTGGGGGAGCCGGATGTGTATCAGGATGCCGACGATGGATGGACGATTCGGACCGAGGATGGTTCTCCATTCTGCTGCCCAATGGGAGTATACGCTGCTTATGACGGAGCATGGAATTGAAATATTAGCAAAATAAAATGCAGCGATTGGTTCTATGTCCCAGAAATACAGTTTAATAAAAAATTGAAATAGCAGATAAATAAAGCCATATAGTGAATATCGCCCGCATGACGATTTTGTTTTTGTCATGCGGGCGATACATCACTGATATGGCTTTTTTTCTGCATGGTTAAATGCAGGGATTATTTTGCCAGAATATTTAATATTTCGTTGCTTCTTGCTACGAATTTTGTCATCGCATCTGCGGAAAGTGGTCTGTTTGCGAGAACAGCCAAATCATATAACTGGCAGCAGATAACAGGTGTATGTTCACTATCCGGATTGTCAAGTACATATTGAACCAGATTGTTATTTGAGTTTAATACAAGGGTTTCGCCCTGACCGCCAAACATAGCCGGGTCCATACCCATGCCTGCCATACCATACATTTTCATCATTTCCTGCATACGTCTGGATTCTTCTGATAATGTCAGCATAGAAGAAACGGATGCATTTTTTTAATGCCTCCACTTTGATGGTAATGTTTTCTGTATCCAGTGCTTTTTGAAGATTTCAGTCAGTTTGTCCGTATAGTCTTTTGCAGTTTCTTCGGACAACGCTTCATCTACAAAGTTATCGGATAAATCTGCATCAATTCTGTAGAAATGGACATTTTCATTTTTCTGTTCCAGCAAAGTAATGAAAGGACTGTCAATGGTTTGCGTCATAATCAGGGCGTCCATGCCTTCCTCTTTAAACATATTGATGTACTGCGACTGCGCAACTTCATCCGTAACATAGAAAACTTTATTTTCATATTTTTCTTTGCCTGCTTCCAGATATTCCGGCAGAGTCAGATATTTTCCTTCCAGATTCTTATAAATACAGAAGTCTTTCATCTTTTCAAGGAATTTCTCGTCCTTCAGGCAGCCGAACTTGATAAATGGATTAATGTCGTCCCAGTATTTCTCATAATCTTCTTTATGAACTTTATACATGCCGGACAATTTATCGGCAACTTTCTTTGTAATGTAATCGGAAATCTTCTTTACAAATCCATCATTTTGCAGCGCACTTCTCGATACATTTAACGGAAGGTCCGGACAATCAATTGCACCCTTTAACAGCATCAGGAATTCAGGAATAACTTCTTTGATGTTATCGGCAACAAAAACCTGATTGTTATATAATTTAATGGTTCCTTCCAGATTATCATATTGCGTATGGACTTTCGGGAAATAAAGAATACCTTTTAAATTAAACGGATAATCCATGTTCAGATGAATCCAGAATAAAGGCTCTTTATAATCATGAAATACTTTATGATAGAACTCTTTATACTCCTCATCGGTACAGTCGTTTGGATGTTTTGCCCACAGCAGGGGTAGTTGTATTTAAAGGCTTTGGAGCTTGCTTTTCTTTCTTTTTCTTTGCTGTATTATCTGCATTTTCTGTATTGTCAGCTTCGTCTGTAGGTTTCTGTATCGGCAGTAGTATCAGCGTCGGTTGCTTCTGTATCGGCAGTAGTATCAGCGTCGGTTGCTTCTGTATCGGCAGATTCATCAGCAGCTTCAGCGTCCGTATCGGCAGCTTCTTCATCAGCAGTATCATCAGCTTCTGTAATTTCGTCATCCTCATCTTCTTCAACAGGAGCGTCAGCGTTTGTGAAATAAATTTCAACCGGCATGAAAGAGCAGTATTTTTTCAATTACTTCTTTGATTCTGTATTCATTTGAAAATTCGTAACTGTCTTCATTCAGATAAAGCGTAATAACAGTACCTCTGGTTTCCTTGTCACCTTTATCCATCGAAAATTCCGTACCGTTTTCGCATTCCCAGTATACCGGTTCTGCATCCGGCTGATAGGAGAGCGTTTCAATCGTAACCTTATCTGCAACCATAAATGCTGAGTAGAAACCTAAACCAAAATGTCCGATAATCTGTTCCTCCGTTGCCTTATCCTTATATTGCTCCAGGAACGCTTCTGCACCGGAAAATGCAATCTGGTTAATGTATTCCTCCACTTCATCACCTGTCATACCGATACCATTATCAATGAATTTCAATGTTTTGTTTTCCGGACTGGCAATGACGTCGATACGATACGGTTCGTCCGGCTCGTCAAATTCGCCCATTAATGACAGCTTCTTTAATTTTGTAACAGCGTCACAACCGTTTGAAATTAATTCTCTGACAAAAATATCATGGTCAGAATACAGCCATTTCTTTATGACCGGAAAAATATTTTCACTGTTAATTGATAAACTTCCTTTTTTCATATAAAATGCATCTCCTTGTTATCATTCTTTTTTTTTCGTCAAAACTCGGTAAAAACGAGTTTGAATCACTAATCAGTATCATAAATCAGAAAAAAAATAGAAGTCAAGAAAAAATTAGCACTCAAATACAGTGAGTGCTAATAATTAATACTTTATTTATAGAATTTTTATAAAAAAGGGTTACAGAATCTGATTTTTTCCGGAAAAAAGCGGCGATATTGGCGTCCCAGACAGCAGCCAGCGTTTTATCCATAGAAAAAAATATTCAGAGAAGCCATAGTTGTAATTGTAATTTTTGAACCATCAAAATAAATATTCAAAGACAGATTCGCAATGTCAGAGCGCGTTATCGTTAAGTGGTTCTGTTCCAGAATCCGTTCAATATTTGCATCAGACAGAATCAGAACAATTTTGAAGCTCAACGGGAGCTTGCTTCCTTTGATGACATTAAAAATATGATGGCGTATGGTTCCCCATGCCGCATATGATTTTGAAGGTAAATCTTCGAGTTCTCCGGTATCAAAGAAATCCGGGTTTAAATGTCCGTCAATGGAATACGAAACATCGGATTGTACATCTGCCTGGACAAGAAGAAACGTGTCAAAGACCGGCTCCATTAAAAGTTTTTTACAAAGTTTTTTGTTTCTGTGATTTCCATTGAAAGCATAGCAGCGGAATCCTCCTTTTTATTTTTTACAATTCCCTATTAGTTTACAGGAAAATGCAGGCGGATGCAATGAAAAAGATGCGTAAAAAGGTGCTTTACAATGCCGGCAAAATAAAATATATTATAGTTGACTGGAAATTGATTCGTCAAATAGAACAGGGCAACAGGAATGAAAGATACAGCACGAAAAAACGACAGCCTGTTAGTCTTAAAAAGTGGGAGGTAGAACAATGGCTGATTTAGTATGGAAGGATAGAAAACGAATATTCTTTGGTCTGCCATGGACATTTACAAAGTACAGCTTGTCGGAAGACAGGTTATTTATTAATACCGGTTTTTTCAGTGTAAAGGAAGACGAGGTACGTCTTTATCGGATTATGGATATTTCGCTGGAACGTAAATTATGGCAGAGAATGTGCGGACTTGGTACAATTAAATGCTGCTCGGCGGATAAGACGCTGGGTGATTTTGAAATAAAAAATATCAAGAATTCCAGAGAGGTAAAAAGAAATGCTTTCAAATATGGGTGGAAGAAGAACGAAACCGGAAGAAAGTATCAAGCAAAAGAATTTATGGACCATAATCGTGATGATTTTGATGATGATGACGATTATGATGCACATGATATGTTATAGACGCAAAAATTTTTGCAAGAGTGAAAGCTTTGAAAAATGCATAAAATGACAGGAAAGCCTTGTCCGGTTGCCGGTCCGTAAGACAGCGTTGCTGCTGTCTTAGAACCATTGCAGGACAAGGTTTTTTTTTGGAAAAACAGAAGTTGGAACATGGCACTTCATTCGGTTTATATATTTTCCGCAATTTTTGTAACACCGACATAAATCTGCGAAATTTTATACCAGGTAGAATAATCCGTTACGCCGGTTGCCGGAAGGTCGAAAATCTGTTGAAAACCGTCTGACTGCATCTGCAGTATTTGGACCATAGACACCGTCTGCAGTAATGGTTGGAATCGACGGATAGTTTCGGGCAATTCGATTTAACTGTTCCTGTAACTGACGGACTTTTGTCGCCGGTTGCGCCGATGGATAAATCATAACCCGGATAAGAAGATGGAATGCCGGATATGGTTTCTGCCGAGTTAATGTAGATGGTGTCGCCATAATAGTACCGTAGAATTTCAATCGCGGATAGCCCTTGGTCGGCAAGGTTTTTGGAACCCCACTGCGTCATCCAGTTTGGACAGGTAACACGCTTGCCATCACAATATTGGGTGAATAAAGGCTGCTGAACGCCCGGTCTTGAAAGATAGTTTGCAAATTGTTCATCGACAATCCGGGAAATGTTTTCATAAACGGTTTTGTTATAAATCCATTTCTGGTCGTAGGCAGTCGAAGACGTAATTGTAAAATCATATCCTTTTTTTCCGCGGTACCCCGAAATGGTTAGTCATTCGGGGTTGCGTAAAAAAAAATCATTCAGATTGATTTTAAAACGGATAACTATCCTTTCTTTGGTTATGTCAATCCGCTCGACCAGCTTATTAACCAATACCCGTTTTGTAGCAAGGTATCAGCATTTAGCAGAAGTTCATGCCAGGTTGGTATCTTATTCTTTACATCTTCCCAATCCGTTGTCGTAACAGTAGCATTTTGTAGTTCCTGTTGCTTTTGATATACCACTTCAAGCTGTTCTTGTTCCTTTGCCTTTTGCCTGTCGATATTGCGAACTAAATCATCTAAAGAGAGAGCATACTCACCAGTCATGGCTTCAGGTATCTTATCCTCCATGATACTTATATTTTGCCTGATTTTATCCAGATTTTTTCTGCTCTGTTTCCAAATCCCTTGCCTTTCGTTGTTTTTTTCCTTATTGTTATTTTCTATAATTTGTTCAAAGATATTCTCATTTTTCCTGCAATTTGCTGATATATTCGGCTAATGCTTCATATACAATCGGTTCTATCTTGTCAGCTCTGAATTGCTTTTGTTTTATCATGGGGAACTCCCTGCCATGCATTTTGACATTTATAAATAGCAATCTTGCTTGTTCTGCGTTCTCCCGTATCTTCTTTAATCGTCCAATAGTTGTATTTACTGCCATTTACCATTTTACAGCCGCAATATCCGCAATGTAATACATCTACCAATGACAGCATACCATCATTTCGTTTCATTACTGTTACATTCTGATTATCAAGTGATTTCATATATTTATTACCTCTTTGTCTGCGTTTTTCCTGTACTTTCGTCCATGTATTCTCATCAATAATTACAATATCAGGATTCTGGTTTTCTGCGATTATCCATTCCTTACTGTCTAAACTGCGATATCTGCCATTCAGACGTTCCCGGCGGTTATAGGCTGTATATCCTGCATAGATAGGATTGGTAAGAATGCTGGTAATTGTTCCGCTTTTCCAAACATCATTCGGTGCAAGATTTTTATATCTTTCATCTTTATTTAGTGTATTCGCTATTTTGGCTGAACCATATTCTTTACTGAGAGAAAGGTTATAGATATGTCTTACAACCTCTGCCTGTTCAGGACATATCACCAAATGTTTCAATGCTCGTCCATGCTTGCTTAATTCTCCCGAATGTTCTAAAACATAGCCATAAGGTGCAGCCCCTCCCATAAATTTGCCTTGTGCTACCAGTTTTTTTTGCAGTATCTTTTTTACACGCATTCCTGTGTCGGAACTGCTTTTTTTTGAGCCATAGCATATCGCATACTTAACATCATCTGTCCGATAATATCATTTTCGTCAGGAGAGATAACTCCATCTTTTACAGAATAGACATCTACACCCAAGCCCTTTAAAGCCATGATATAACCACCGATTTCCCACATTCTACGCCCTAATCGGTCATCCTTATAAACAACTAATATATCAAACTCGTGGTTTTGGGCATCCTGATAAATTTCCTGCAATATATCCCTGTCAGCAACAGAGTTTTTGTATCCGCTGTTACTGCCTTCAAAGTATTCCTTTTTATCAAGTATCCAATCCGCATGATTTTTGATACATTCCACATCAAGTTGCCTTTGAATACCTAAATCCCCGTCGGCTTCTTAGCTGTTGGTCTGAGCTTACACGCAATAATATTCGTACACGCTTGCGATTCTTATTCGCACAAGTAATTAAAGTTGTGTTCTTGTTCATATGATGTACCTCCTTTTATTTCATTGTGAAAATAGGCAGAAGAAAAAATATTTCAACTGCCTATCTTACTTTATAATGTTTTCGTTAAATACTCTTGTACAATGTTCGTGAGAATGGATGTTACCTCCTTTCTTATAACTGTTTTTCATCGCATGGTTTATGTGGAAACTCAATATGATTTGCATATCGTTTTTTTCTCCATTTCAACTTTGCTATATGTATTGTCTTTCATAGAATTCCTCACAAAGCTTTTTACTTATAGCATTTTTATTCCCGGAAAGCTTGTCATATTCGCATATAAGAGTATTACGGTGTGTTGCAATATTATAAGTTCTTTCAGTGGAAATAATAAAGGGATTTTTACTGAATTAAGCAGTTTACAGCACCTCCAATCAATTCGTATTGTTGATGCCTTTAGGTTTTGTGAAGAAACCACAAGGAGAAAGACAGTCTGAAATGGTCCTTAAATTGTCTGTCATGGTATACGGAGAAATGAATTTCTCTTGACTATTGAATAGTATCACACTACAATGTAGTTGCATAGACAACAATTTAAACTACAAAATTTGAAATATAATAAAAAATATGTAGAAAGGATTACAACATGATATATGATAGTAAAAAAATCGGAGAGAGAATTCGCCAAGAAAAAAAAAAAGCAGGTATTAATCAGTCAAAATTTGCTGAAATGCTGGGATTAGATACCAATTCAAGACAAACTGTTATGAAATGGGAAAAAAGGTGTGACTATCCCTGATATAAAAAAATTGTTTAATATGTGTGAAATTTTCAACTGTGAACTGGGTTATCTGTTATGCGAATATGATTGTAAAAACAAAATAGCAGCAGATGTTCAAACTGTAACAGGACTGTCGGAAAAGGCTGTAATGATACTGCACGATATGAAAACTTCTGATATACGAGGTGTTATTTCTGTTCTGAATGGGTTAATTGAACATCCGGATTTTAGTAAATTGTTATGTGCAATTTACACACATACTGAAAACTTTAATAAAAAAGCATTCAAAGTTGAGGATGAGTATAGATTGGCTATTGCGAATTCAATGTATTGTAGTCCAAATGAGGCTGAACGCTATATGGAAACAGCTTCAAAAATCTAATCGAATCTATGTTGAGCCAAATAGTATTGGATTTAGGCAATGATTGTAAGGAAAAAGGTTCTTGCACAAAGAAATCAAAGTTGTTCAATAGTTTAACAAGAACAGATTGAAATATTCCTCTAAGTCAACTGTCTTTAATTATGCAGGCGAGGCTCGAACTCGCATCTACCTATATTCCGGACTATAGGCTGAGGGTATTCTTTTTTCGGTTATTTCCCTCACATCCACTGATGGAAGTTGTTTTTGAATCCTTTTTAAACTACTGCATAACAGGCATATTTCCCAGCTTTTATTATACCTACCATAGCCCAATCAACGCATTTACATATCCGGTGCTTTCCCTCTTTTTTGTCTGCCAGGCTATCTTATTTATATTTTTATATAACGATTCTTATTTAGTCGTTCATGTTAAATATGTTATTATCTCGTACAAACTTTTCTAATGATTCTACATTTGAAATATTTTTCATATCGGATTCATATAAGGTGTAACAATCAAATTCTGACATCATATCTTCCCAAGAGATAAGTCCACGAAAATAATCCTGTACAACATCTTCCTGTACTTCACCCTCCCAAACAGCTGCAAAAATAATACTTTGTAAGTTTTAAAGAAATCAATCATTATTTTCTTAGATTTTGAACTTATATTAGTATCATTTCGTCCAGGTGTGAAATCCCAAGAACCATGCAGTTCTAAACTTCCTGCATCTTCTATATGCATCCTATCTGGATTAAATATTGGCTTAACACGAATACCATGCGAACTATTTCTTTCAGAAAAAAATAAAAAGAAAATGGTAAGCTATGAGGTATCTTAACTTGACGACCTCGAATATCCGCCATTCCAAATATATCTTCTGGACTTCTAATCGACCTTTTCATATCTTACAACCTCTTTCGTAAATTCATGTTAATTGTGTGTAATCAGGTTGTACAATTTCAGGAGAAAGCTCTTCAATGGAGTTATTATTATTCCAGTCATCAACTGCTGATTCCCAGTAAGTAATTCCCCTACGTTTCGGATTTTTCTGTCGTAACATACTATCGAGTGCTTTAGCAGTTTGTCTGTCAGGTAATTTATCTTTATATCGACCATGAAGAAAGTATTCCGCACTATCATATCGGATACAGGTTTCCCATTCAAATTGATTTTTCTTTCCATATTTTCTTACATGAAAATGTGGAACTCTGCCTGCGTCATCGGTATGGACATAAACCTCTATACCGTTTTGGTCTCCAGGTGGAATCCAAGCAATTCTCGCCATTCCAAATATATCTTCTGAATTTTTTTGATAACTCGTTTCATATCCACAACCCCTGTGAGATTTTCTGATACACTTTATATAACGATTCTTGTTTGTCAGGTTATAACCATATGATTTCATTATCGGTATCAGCAAATATACTGCTGTCAAACTTCTCCAACAGGTCTTGCGGTGAACCTTCAAATAAAGTAACCTCTGGTGGATTTGTTTCTGCGTCATGTCCCACCCATATATAGTTAGGCATCTTGTCTATACTATTAAAAAGTATCATACAAGAAGTCGGAAATTACATAATACCAGTTATAATCATGTGAGGATATTCTAAAGTATATTGAATTTGTGCTTTGAGGATTTAATTTTCCTCCTGCTCTTACTCGTAAGAAACTCTCATTCAAAAATTCAGTTATTACCTCGGCTATATGCAATTCATCCAACTTCAAATATTTTGGCAAAATTTCATCATTCTGCAAGCAAACTTTGTATGCAGATTCTATTGCAGATATTGTTCTGTCACAAGGCTTGTATAAATCACAGAACATAACATTGTTAATGATATTACTTAATCCACAATCCTGATTATATAACTCTTTAGCAACCCTACATGCAATCCATCTATCAAGATAAGGACGGATAGAGTGGAGGTTGTTTTGATACAGCCAATCTATTGTTCTTTCTATTTCAGAATATCCATCTGCTTTAGTACCAGGGTTAGGATGGTATAAATTATCTATACATTGATACACTTTACCATTTCTGTCTATCATGACACATTCGCCCTGAATGGTAGTTCCGTTTTTCAATGTTTTATTAGACATTATCTGCATTACCTGAACCTCCTATGACATGATTTCACGCTTGCACTCTATATTATCATTCTTATTTACATTTCGTAAATTCATCTTAATTGTGTATAATCAGGTCTTTCTAGATAGCTTGCAACATAATCGGGATTAGCAAGATTGTCGTCTGTATCGTAAAATCCATCTATAAATGCTTCTACCGAAGAAGCGTATTCGTCAGAAAAACATAGCATCAAAGAATCCTTTTTCGTTGTTCCAATGATACAATACCATATCCCAATTAGTAACTCCTGGATAGCTCCTGGAATTGGAATCAAGAAATAAACATAAGTTTTTCAACTCTTTTTGCATTCAACTTAAAATTTATTTTGCCTAAGGTCTTATGTGAGATGTATTCAGGCTTTCGAATATTCAATCTAGCTATCTTTGTGGCTTTGTCATACGATACATTATTATAGTATTTTAAGTAACAAAGCCCTATCCTTTTTCTATCAGGATTTACAGCTACAGAAAATTTATTTCTAGAATCTGCACCAATTCTCGCCATTCCAAAAATATCTTCTGAACTTCTTATCAATCTTTTCATGACTTACAACCTCCTGTGAGATTTTTTTTCTGATATAACGATTCTTATTTATCAGGTTTCCAACCATCATCAAGGTAACACTTATAATGTTCGCTATTATCTATTCTGATGACCGGATTCTCCCTTAAACCAAATTCTGATTTAATATATGGAATGAATCCGTTGTCTATATTAGGATTCATGTAGATAACAGGCTTACCTTTATTTGTAAAATCGACTCTGCCTCTAGGATAGTAGTTATACGGTTTGTTGCATCCTTTAGGTTTTACATACTGCCATAACTTCTTATGGTTATATGTTACACCAGATTTTGCTACACCTATATTATCCTCCATGAAAGGAAATGCAAGCAATTCGTCATCGACAATCCAGAAAACTCCACGAGACATTTCTTTTTCGCCGATTGTATATAGGAGTTCTGAATATTCTCTGAATGCCTTATAACTTTTTCTTCATAATATCTATCACACTCCTTTTTAAACTGTATGACTAGGTATAAAGTTGTGATTGCAACTTCTCTGTATTCTTAAATATTATCTGTACTCTATTGTCTTCTACATAGTGTTTAGTTACCTCAATATTTGTCATTCCAAATATATCTTCTTAACTTCTAATTACTTGTTTCATACAATTCTCCCTCCACAAGATGAATGTATTTATAGATTGTAGGATAGGAGAGATTGCAAAGACGTGAAAACTCCTTTTTTATTAATTTCTCCCTTTTGATACTTCGGATAATGCTTATAAAAAAACATTCGAATATCATCAGCAGTAACCACAGGTCTGCCGATATGCTTGCCTTTTTGCTTTTGCGTTCTGCATACCACTTTTTACACGCTCGCTTGTGATATTTCGTTCTAACTCACTAAATACACCCATCATTTTCAACATTCCCTCTGTCATGGGGTCAAGATTGTTTGTACAATCAACAATGAAAGTACCTAAAATCAATTTTATTTTGCGTTCCTTTGCAAGTTCAAGAATTTCACACAGTTGTTTTGTACTTCGAGTAATTCGGCTGACTTCTGTAGCTACGATAGTATCGCCCGTCTGAACAACATTTAATAGTTTATGTAATTCTGCACGATTCGTTTTTGTGCCGCTTTCATACTCTTTGTAAATAGTAGTATCTGTTGCACCTTGCTGTTTTAGTTCTCGTACCTGTCTGCTGATATCCTGTAAATCCTCATTTGTGGAACATCTTGCGTAACCGTAAATCATACAAATACCTCTTTTTTGTTTTATTATAAGATATAAACAAAAGGTCGTAAACTGTTTCTTTTTTTATATATTTTACCTAAAAACACCCATGATTTTTTTGAAAATCATGAGTGTTTTCCAAAATTGAAAAAATATAAATGAAAAGAGATGTTTGTTTTTATACAGTAAAGTATTCAATGATTTGCTTAACTTCATCTGTTTCTCCATATCTTTGTTTCACTACTTCATAACAAGCAGAGGAGAATGGGTATGATGAAATCAAACCTGCAAGTGCTGACGATAATTTATCTTGTGGAAACATAGGATTTTTTCAGGTTATTAATCATGGTATTAAATTCATCGTCTGTTCTTGTGGAAATTCCATCAAGAACACCATTCTCAGCTAAAGTCTGTATTGTTGTAAAAAAAATGTATTTACATAATCACTATATACTTCTTTAAAAAATAGGTCCTCTTTAAACTTAGAAAACAACTCTGCTTTTTCTTCATTAGACATTCTCGTTTGATTAGCGACATATTTTCCAATCAATCCCATTCCCATGTTAAAAGCTTCAGCCTGTGCCATACCTTTCATAGCACCTTTAAATCCAAAACCTCCGCCTTGCATTTGAATAGAATTACCTACAGTGTTTCCTAAGTTGTTAGCAGCTTGATTTCTGTTTTCTTTTATAGAAAGCATAGTCATATATGATTTTGCAGCTCTGTTGTATGTATTAATTTGATATGTTGAAAATTGTTGTAAATTTACATTAAAAACACCAAACGGCAGGGAGTAGACTATATGCTCTGTCAAGCATTGCACTTAATCCTTCAAAATACATACTTTCAAAATAGTTCAGCAAAGTATCATAGTCTGTAATACACTGATGATACCTAAATTCAAATCTTTCAGCATAATATTTTGCTGATAGCTTAAATAGTTCAAGATATTGCATGCAAGTATCTAAATTGGCAGAAACATTTATAATATTTCCGTCCAAAGTAAATTCTTTTTGCAGAACCAGTAAGCGGTTTCCATTGCTCTGGTTCAGGAACAGAATAAGCTGGAAAAACTTTCATATGGTGGAAATTCTTTAGGAGTTTCCAATTTTCTGATTTCTCCAAATACTTCTTTTCCTAACATCTTATTAATACCTTTGTTTAATGAGGTTCCTGTTTCAGCAAATTTGTTATATCCTTTTTCAAATAAACCTGCCATTTTTTAATCTCCTTTTTTCTTACAATTTTTTTTGAGCAACGCATATGTCACATTTGGGTTTTACAACTGTGCAGATTTCCCCCATATCCATTGGCACAATACGACCAAAGAATATAATCAACCTCTGCAATGGATTTGTTTAACTGTACTGCAATCTTCGAGACAATATCAAAAACCTCAAAAGGTGTAGCAGTTTCATTGCTTGAAAAATGCAAGTGTTTCACTTCCTAAAATCCTGCGGATATGTCTGTCAGGTTTTGGAATATCATAACCCACATTACGCAGATACTCGCACACTAAGGCAATACCCATTTGTGCCAGTTTATCCTTACTTTCTATATTGGATAAGACTAACACAAGAGTATGTAACGTCTTATCAATTTCAACAAATTTTTTGATAGTATGTATCAACTGTTCCATACTCATTTTCTATATCCAGTAATTTGGGAATATTGACCTCAAGCAATGCCGACATCTGCTTAAATGTATATTGGCTTGCACAATGAATTTTGTTCAAACTATTCCCTAATTGTTCTGGTGTGCATTTCAAAAGCTGTTTCGGGGAATAATCACAAAAAAATTTCGTCTACATCCCTTATATGTCCCGTTGCAATATCGGCATTTTCAGCAATCCTGTTCCATGCAACTCCTGAACTTAACATGGAATAGACCATAGCACGAATATGGTCATTTACAGAAAATGAACTATTTTTCTTTTCGCTTGTCAATCTGACGCTTGATGTAGGTATTTTCCCATAGCTTATTTGTATCACTATGTAATAGGTTGTTTCGTAATTGTTGTTCCATAGCGTAAACTATTTGAGCTTTTTCCTGTGAAATCTCATTTACCATCTGAATCCTCCTTTCCATTTTTGCTTTGTGACAATCTGCATGGGTTTTCAACCTCAATAAATAATTCAGGGCTGACATTTAATGCAATGCAGATAGAACATAAATCATCAGCATACAATGTCCTCTTGCCATTCATAATGGCGTTAAAGGTAGTCTTGGATATGCCTGCTTTCCGTGCTATTGTGACCTGCTTGTACCCTTTTTCATCAATATAAGCTCGTACTTTTTCATAAACACGCATTAAATCACTCCTTTTACAGAATTTCAGGATTTTTGTCAATTATATCACAGTATTTCTGTAGTTTCAATGTATTTATCAAGAATTACTGGATTTCTAATTGCCTTTTTCTTGTTTCTGTGTATAATAAATAGGTAAAGGTGGTGATAGCATGAAATACGAGATTGGAAACCGCATTCGTAAGTTTCGAGAAGAACTTGGAATAAGCCAAAAACAGCTTGCGGAGCAAATTGGTGTCAGTAACAGCAGAATTTCAAATTGGGAGCAAGGAATAAACAGACCGGATGCAGATATTCTTGCTAAATTATGTACTGCACTGAATGTGTCACCTAGTTTGTTACTTGGCGTGAAGCTCTCTACTGATGAATTAACGGAACAAGAGAGAAGTGTTATAAAAAGCATACCGTTCTAAACCCGAATTACAACAAGCTGTCAATATTCTTTTGGGATTAGAAGATAAATAGCAATATACAATCCTGTAGCTTTTAGTGTACGGGGTTTTATGGGGGAGTATAAAGGCTTCCCCATATTTTTTATTGCCAAAAAAAAGAAAACACTTTGTATCTGCCAAATAAACGGTTTTTAAATATAATAATTATATTTGCCACCAAAAACCCTTTTTTATATTTATGTAATAAAAAATTGCCTGGTATAGCAATGTTGTGATTCGTGTCTTGTATATGCACTTCATTGTTCTTATCCTCGTAATTTCACGCATTACCTTTTGCTTACAATAGGGTTGTCATAGTTGCTTCTCTATGTTCCCTATCCTATATAACGATTTTGTGAATTACTTAAAATCGTTAAAATCCAAAGTATTTTAAGTCAAAATCGACAAGTTGCATAAAAAAATACCGCTTAATCAGCCTTAAAAGTCTGAAAAAGCGGTTTTTAGCCTTATGAAATTTAATAAATTTTGTTAAAAATGACAAATGCTAATTTCGAGAAAAATACCTTTTTAACAAGAATCAAGGTTGCTTGTCCTAATTATTTATATTCAAGGGAGTATGTAGCTTCTTCTGTAATATGAATCGTTAAACTATTGAAGATAAGGTTTCTGCAACCCTGAATAACATTATACGAAGTTACCACTCCGTATATACCCGATTTAATGTAAATGACATGATTGCCAGAATATTGGCGCGGAGAGAGGCGTCGGGCCAAGTGGAATAGATTTCATTTGAAGCGACATTTTTAATGTAATCTTTATATGGAACATAATAATCCGTTGCGGTAGAGTCGGACGGGGTTCCGTCATGAACCACGATGGTTTCCGGAATCACGACGCGGCTTAGGACGATTTCACCGGTTTCGGCAACGGTTTTGATTTCATCTTCCGCAATCTTTGGCGGATATTCTTCCCAGAGCGTGTGGGCGCCGATTACCGTAGGGTTGTAGGTATCGCCTTCCTCATCTGATTTTATAAGCTCTACAGTCTGTATGCCATTTTCATCCGTAAACATCTGAACGCCGGATATGATTCGTGGATTAAAACCGGGGGCGCTGATACGGAGGTTATATTCGGAATATGGCTGGTTATCGGATGGACTCATGCTGTATTCCAAAGGCGGCGTTTCCAGTTCAATATCATCAATGATACCGTCGCTGTCGGTTTGTAATTTTCCTCAATCACCTGGTCCGGGTTGCCGGTAGAAGCTATCTGAACCGTTGCATCTGTTACCGGATAGGCTGTCTGACCGGAAATAATTCTGATTTTTAATTTTCCGTTGTTGTTTCCATTTGCCATTTTTGTAATCCTGAATTATAATCTGTTTATTATATGATGCTTCTGGTATATTCATTCATAAAAAGAAGATGCGGCGGATGGATTTTGTGAAACAGGACGTCATACCATGAAAAATACTATTTATCAGCAGGAGGTTAAAAAATGGCGTACTTTCCAATGTTTATTAATCTGGAAAATAAAAAAAAGTAATTGTGCTGGGGGAGGGAAAACCGCGCTTCGTAAAATTAATTCGCTGATTAAGTTTGGCTGTAAGATTGCTGTTATTGCACCTAGAATCTGTGATGAAATCAAAGACATTCCGGGCATCAGCGTGCATGAATCCAATATGACGTTAGATGCGCTCGATAAAGCGGATATGGTGATTGCAGCAACAAGACGACGGGATGATGTAAATGCAAAAATCGGGAAATACTGCAATCAGCACAATATTCCGGTAAATGTTGCGGATAATAAGGAAATCAGCAGCTTCCTGTTTCCGGGAATCGTGATGCGGGAGGACCTTGTAGTCGGCGTTTCGACCGGTGGGTACAGCTCCAATGTTGCGAAAGAAATCCGAAATATGATTGACAAACTGATTCCATATGAGTATGGTACATTAACCAGAAAAATGGGTGCTTACCGCGAAATCGCATCGATTAACATTAAGGACAGTTATTTGCGGGAGATGGCGCTGGATGAAATTATCAAGCAGGCGATTAGCAATAAATATGTGATTGATGACAAAAAGGCAAATAAGATTCTGGAGCGTTATGCAAGAGAAGATGAACTCCGGTCAAAAGGAATGCGCTAAAAAAAGACTTGCAATCTTCAGATTATGTGGTATAATACTATTTTAGTAAGATTATGGTAACGATTAAGAGTGGGTTTTCGCCCACTCTATAGTTTTTGCCTGAACAAAATTTATTGATAGGAAATTCATTTTGCGATTACCTATTATGAAATAACCGTAGAAAGGTGGTATTGTTACGAAGAAAGCGGATATTGAGGCAAAAACGACAGAACTGGTGATGCCGATTATTGAAAAAAAATAATCTGGAACTGGTGGATGTGGAATACGTCAAAGAAGGCAGCGATTACTATTTAAGAATTTATGCAGATAAAGAAGGCGGAATAACGATTGGCGACTGCGAGATTGTGAATCGCGCCATGAGTGATTTGCTGGATGAAAATGACTTTATTAAAGATGCATATATTCTGGAAGTCAGTTCTCCGGGACTTACAAGGCCCTTAAAAAAAGAGAATGACTTTAAACGAAGCATCGGTAAAATTGTGGAAATAAAAAACATATACCAAAATTGACAACTGCAAAGAATTTGAGGGCGAACTGACAGCCTATGACGATGAAACAGTTACTATTTTGACAGAAGATGAAAGTAAAAGAACGGATTATAGCAAGAAAAGATATATCTATGATTCGACGTGCATTTATATATTAAATATTTTAAAGAAGCGGGAGGATAAAAAAGTGTCAGAAATTATTGAAGCATTAAATCAATTAGAAAAGGAGAAAAATATCAGCAAAGATATCTTGCTGGATGCAATTGAACGGTCATTAAAGGCAGCGTGCAAGAAAGACTTCGATACAGATGAGAATATTGACGTTGTAATGGACCGGGAAACAGGCGAATTTCATGTGTATGCAAAGAAAGAAGTTGTTGCGGACGTAGAAAAGATGGCAACACAGATTTCTTTTGGAGCAGGCAAAGATGATAGATGCAAAGTACGAAATCGGCGATATTGTAAATATTGAGATTACGACCAAAGATTTTGGAAGAATTGCAGCGCAGCGTGCAAGAAATGTGATTGTTCAGGCAATTAATGAGAGCGAAAGAGATGCCATTTATGACCATTTCTATACAAAGGAAAAAAGACATTATAACCGGTATTGTTCAGCGGTATGTTGGAAATAACATCAATGTCAGCCTGGATGACAAGACAGAGGCGGTTCTGAAAGAATCCGAGATGGTTCCGGGCGAAGTATACAACAGAGGCGACAGGATTAAATTGTATGTTACGGAAGTAAAGAAAGGTTCCAGAGGACCAAAGATTTCTGTTTCCAGAACACATCCGGACCTTGTAAAGCGGTTGTTTGAAAAGGAAGTTACGGAAATTGCCGATGGAACGGTGGAAATCAAGAGTTCCTGCCGTGAGGCCGGTTCCCGTTCCAAAATTGCAGTATATTCCCATGATGAAAATGTTGACCCGGTAGGAGCATGCGTCGGCGTAAACGGAAGTCGTGTCAATAATGTGGTGGAAGACCTGAACGGAGAAAAAAAATTGATATTATCTGCTGGGATGAGAATCCTGCTATTTTTATAAAGAATGCACTGAGTCCGTCCGAGGTTGTTGCAGTTGATGTAGATTTGAACGAAAAAAAGCGCGTTTGTTGTTGTTCCGGATTATCAGTTGTCCCTTGCAATTGGTAAGAAAGGACAGAACGCAAGACTTGCCGCAAAGCTGACAGGATATAAGATTGATATTAAGAGCGAGTCGCAGGCAGAAGAAATGGGATATTTTGCAGAAGAAAATGAGTATGATGGAGACGAGGAAGAATATCAGATGGATGATATTATTGATGGCTCCTACGAAGCATCTCTGGAAGAACAGGAAACGGAAGCAAACGAAGAAGAATAAAGATTTTTCATTGCACATGATATGAGCGATGAAAGAATTTGAAAGAATAGAAGCATAGGAAGTGATAAAAATGGCAAAGAAAATACCGCTCAGACAATGCCTGGGATGCAATCAGATGATTGCAAAAAAAAGAACTTATTCGGATTGTAAAGGATAATGAAAATAATTTTGCAATTGATGTTACCGGGAAAAATGAATGGACGGGGGGCATATATATGCCGGAAGGCAGAATGCCTGAAAAAAAGCTATAAAGAGTAAATCTCTGGAGCGTTCTTTTAAAATGCAGATTCCGAAAGAGGTTTATGACAAACTGGATAAGGAGTTGAAGGCAATTGAGTAGTAAAAAGATTTATTCTATGATTTCCTTATGTGCAAAGGCAGGAAGACTGGTAAGCGGAAATTTTTCAGTCGAGAAAGCCGTAAAAAACGGAAGCGCGTGCGTTGTGATTGTGGCATGCGATGCTTCTGATAATACAAAGAAACTGTTTAATCAAAAATGTAATTATTATAAGATTCCATATTTCGAATTTGGCGATAAAGACAGTCTTGGAATGTTTACAGGCAACGAATTCCGGACGTCCATTGCGATTCTGGATGAGGGATTTGGAAATCAGATTATTAAGTACATGAGTTTGAGTGAAAATTTGGAGGTGTAACTTTTGACAAAACTGAGAGTACACGAATTAGCAAAAAGAGCTGAATATAAGCAACAATGAGATAAAAAGAAATTTTTGCAAAGAATGGAATTGAAGTCAAAAGCCATATGTCGGCAGTTGATGAAAATATGATTCAGATTGTAAAGAAAAAGCGTGCGGCGCTGGAAATAAAAAAAGCAGAAACACCGGCAGTAAAACAGGCTGCTCCAATTAAGACGGAAGTTTTAAAAAAAGGAACCGCCAAAGGAAGAAGCCGAAAAAGCAGGAACTGCCAAAGAAAGAGCTTTCTAAAAAAGGAACCGCAGGTAAGTGCAGAGCCGAAAACACAGCCGGCGAAATCAGACCGGGCTGTTTATAAGGCAAACAATCGAACGACCGACCGGCTTCCGGGGAAACGAATAAGCCGAAACAGGGAAAAGATGAGGGACATACAAGATTTGTCAGAGATGACAAAGCAAGAAACAACGACAGACAAAATAATGAGAGAGGAAGATTTAATAATAGTGAGCGTATGAATTTGGATAAAACAAAAGCTGGTAATGACAAACAGGGAAATGAAAGACTTAGATACAACAATAATGACAGAAATAATTCTGACAGAGTAAGATTTTCAAACAATGACAGAAACAATTCTGACCGTCCAAGATACAATAATGCAGGTGACAGAAATAATTCTGAGCGTCCAAGGTATAATAATACCGGGGATAAGAATAATTCTGACCGCCCAAGATACAACAATGCAGGTGACAGAAATAGTTCTGAGCGTCCAAGATATAACAATGCCGGCGACAGAAACGGACAGGACAGAGGAAGATTTTCAAATAACAGCCGCGGCGGACAGGACAGGGGAAGATTCACTGGAAATGGAGAACGTCAGGGCGGATATGAGAAACCAAAGTTTGGCGGCGACAGAACAGACAACAGAAATAACAGATTCAACAACAGAAATAACACACCGATGGGCTTTGGTAAGGATGACGATGAAGAAAATACAAACCAGAGAAGAAATACAAGAAGCAGCAGAAAAGATTATGATGCAAAGGACCTTCCGGGTAAGGATTTAAAGAGCCAGAATCGGGATAACTACAACCGGGATAAGAATAAGCCGCGGAAAGGAAACCGCAGGTCGCCGGAAGAAGTTGAGGCAGATATCAGCAGACTGGCAAAGAATGTCAGAAATAAACATCATCAGCCGCAGGCGCATGCAGAAGAAACGGAAACGATTCGGACCATCACATTGCCGGAAGTTGTAACAATCAAAGAACTGGCTGACATTATCAAAGAACCTGTAAATGCGTTGATTAAGAAACTGTTCCTTGCAGGTAAGATGTATAATGTGAATTCTGAACTGGATTTTTGAGACTGCTTCGGAAATCGCGCTGGAGTATAACTGTATTGCAGAAGAAGAAGAAAAGGTTGATGTGATTGAGGAGCTTCTGAAAGAAGATGAAGAAGACGAAAAGGATATGGTTCCAAGACCTCCGGTTGTCTGTGTTATGGGGCATGTTGACCATGGTAAAAACATCACTTTTGGATGCCATCAGAGAAACAAATGTAACATCCGGTGAAGCAGGCGGTATTACACAGGCAATTGGTGCGTCTGTAGTTGGAATCAACGGACAGACAATTACGTTCCTGGATACACCCGGACATGAAGCGTTCACTGCAATGCGAATGAGAGGCGCACAGTCTACCGATATCGCAATTCTGGTCGTTGCTGCAGATGATGGTGTTATGCCGCAGACAATTGAGGCAATCAACCATGCAAAAGCTGCCGGAATTGAAATTATCGTTGCAATTAATAAGATTGATAAACCAAGCGCAAATATTGAGCGTGTAAAGCAGGAACTTACAGAATATGAGCTGATTCCGGAAGACTGGGGCGGTTCCACGATATTCTGTCCGGTATCTGCGCATACAGGCGAGGGACTGGATAATCTGCTTGAGATGATTCTTCTGACAGCAGAAGTCCTGGAATTAAAGGCAAATCCTAACCGGAAAGCCCGCGGTATTGTAATTGAGGCAGAGCTTGACAAAGGACGCGGACCTGTTGCAACGCTACTTGTACAAAAGGGAACGCTTACATGTTGGTGATTATCTTGCCATTGGTTCTTCTCATGGTAAGGTTCGTGCAATGCAGAACTCGAAAGGCACCAGAGTCACAGAAGCAGGACCTTCTACTCCGGTTCAGATTCTTGGTCTGGATTCCGTTCCGGCTGCCGGCGAGATATTTATGGCAGTTGACAATGAGAAGGAAGCAAGACAGATTTCAGAAACTTACATTTCACAGGATAGAGTGAAGATGCTTGCTGAAACAAAATCCAGAATGTCTCTGGATGATTTGTACAGCCAGATTCAGGCAGGAAATGTAAAGGAACTGAACATTATTATTAAGGCTGACGTACAGGGTTCTGTGGAAGCAGTAAAGCAGAGTCTGTTAAAGCTTTCAAATGAAGAAGTTGCAGTCAAATGCATTCATTCCGGTGTTGGCGCAATTAATGAGTCCGATATTATTCTGGCGTCCGCATCAAATGCGATTGTAATCGGATTTAATATACGCCCGGATGCAAGAGCCAAAGAAACAGCAGAGACAGAGGGCGTTGATGTAAGATTATACAGAGTTATTTACAATGCAATTGAAGATATTGAATCCGCAATGAAGGGAATGTTAGACCCGATATTTGAGGAGCAGATTATAGGCCATGCAGAAATCAGACAGACATATAAGGCTTCCGGCGTCGGCATGATTGCAGGTTCCTATGTATTAGACGGTGTTATTAACAGAAATTGCAGTGTAAGAATTATGCGTGAAGGAAATCTGATATACGAAGGCAAAATGGCTTCCCTGAAGCGGTTCAAGGACGATGTGAAGGAAGTAAAAGCCGGATTTGAATGCGGTATCGTTCTTGAAAACTTTAACGATATTCAGGTGGAAGACCAGATTGAGGCATATCAGATGGTAGAGGTTCCAAGAAAATAATGAGAAAGAACAGTGTAAAAAATACAAGAATTAATGCGGAGGTGCAGCGGGAACTCTCAAGAATTATCAGCAGAGAGATTAAGGACCCGCGCATTCATCCAATGACGTCTGTAGTGGAGGTTTCCGTAACGCCGGATTTAAAGTATTGTAAAGCATATATCAGTGTGCTGGGCGATAAGGATGCGGTAGATTCGACGCTGGAAGGATTAAACAGTGCAATGGGTTATATCCGTAGAGAACTTGCGCATTCGATTAATCTCAGAAATACGCCGGCCATCACCTTTATTATGGACCAGTCCATTGAATATGGCGTAACGATGTCCAAAAAAAAATTGATGATGTTGTAAAAAGACATAGCAGAGGATAACGAAGAAAAAAATGGAGAAGAATGATTTTCTTAACATGATTGAGGAGGCGGAAACAATTGCTATTACAGGTCATGTCAGACCGGATGGCGATTGTGTCGGCTCTACAATCGGATTGTATAATTATATAATCAGTAATTACGACAAAGAGGTGCAGGTCTATCTGGAAGAATTTTCAAAGGATTTCCTCTTTTTTTGCATGATGCCGATAAAGTCCGTCATACGGTATCCCGTCAGGTGTACGATTTGTGTATTGCAGTTGATTGCGGTGATGCAGAAAGACAGGGAAGTTTTCTTCCGATATTTGAACATGCAAAACATACGATGTGTGTCGACCATCACATTTCCAATCAGGGATTTGGCGAAGTGTTTTTGTTGATACAGAGGCTTGTTCTGCTGCGGAAGCGCTTTATAAACGGATGGAGCAGGATAAGATTAACAAATATACCGCAGAAGCGCTTTATATGGGAATTGTGCATGATACCGGTGTATTTAAGCACAGCAATACAACAAAGCTTGCAATGCAGATTGCCGGGGATTTGATTGAGAAAGGCGCAAATCCGGCGTTTATTATTGACGAAACGTTTTATAAGAAAACATTTGTGCAGAATCTGCTGTTAGGAACTGCGCTGACAAAGGCGAAGCAGTTTGCGGATGGAAAAATTATCTGTACGGTACTTACTGCGGAAGATTTTGAAAAAACAGGCGCTTCGAAAATGGATACAGATGGGATTGTCGAGGACCAGCTCCGGATAACGGAAGGAACGGAAACAGCGGTATTTATCTATCAGACGGATACAGATGAATATAAGGTTTCCCTTCGTTCGAATTATATTGTAAATGTCAGTGCAATTGCATGCAGACATGGCGGCGGCGGACATGTCCGCGCTTCCGGTTACAGCATCCGCGGCGATATTCAGAATATTATCCGCGACATTGTAGAAGAAATTCAGGAACAACTGATATAGACAGGCAGAACCTGTGCAGTGGTTCGGCAGGAAAACAGGAGTTTACAGATGGTAGATGGCTTTTTAAATGTTTATAAGGAGCAGGGCTTTACATCCTTTGATGTGGTTGCCAAACTTCGTGGAATATTAAAGCAGAAAAAAAATAGGACATACAGGCACACTCGACCCGATGGCGGAGGGTGTGCTTTTTGGTATGCCTTGGACAGGCGACAAAATTAAGCGAAATGCTGGTTGAAAAAGATAAAACTTACCGCTGCGTCATGCTGCTTGGAAAAACAACGGACACAGAAGACGTGACAGGAACCGTTCTTACGGAACATTCCAATCTGCCGGAAAAAGAGACGGTGATTCAGACGGTAAACAGTTTTACAGGAACATACGGACAGATTCCGCCGATGTATTCTGCAATTAAAGTGGATGGAAAAAAAACTGTATGAATATGCCAGAGCGGGAATAGAAGTGGAACGTCAGCCGAGAAATGTCACAATTTACAGTCTGGAGATTGAACAGGTGGAACTGCCGAGAGTGACATTTACCGTACATTGCTCAAAGGGGACTTATATACGAAGCCTTTGCAGGGATATCGGTGAAAAGCTGGGATGCGGCGCGGTAATGGAGAAACTGGTTCGATTGGAAGTGAAGAATTTCAGCGCCAAAGACAGTAAAACGTTAGCGGAGATTGAACACGCAAGTAAGAACGGAACGCTGGAATCACTGGTTATGCCGATGGACATACTGCTTCCGGAATATCCGAAACTCCATATTCGTCCGGATGCATATTCGGTTAAGCTGCTTAAAAATGGCAATAAGCTTTCTGCAGATAATTTTCTCGAAAACACGATTGTTACTGACGCCTGCATCAGAGTTTATAATGAAAATGGAGTATTTGCCGCCATTTATCAGTATGATAATCAGAAAAAAATGTACCAGCCTGTGAAGATGTTTCAGGTACAATAGACAGGGAATGGAGAGAACATGCTTCACTATTTTGACGAGAAAGAGATACAGATAGAAACAGAAAAAGGAACCGTAGTCGCGCTTGGAAAATTTGACGGTTTTCATCAGGGGCATATGCTGCTGCTGGCAGAAGTGCTGCGGCTGCAGAAAGACGGATATACCGGCGTTGTATTTACATTTGACATCAGGGAGAACTCTGTTTTTCAGGTTTCGAATATGAAGAATATTATGACATCAGATGAAAAATATGAATTTACAAAAAATCTGGGTATTGATATATTCATTGAATATCCGTTTGATGACGAATTTGGCATCCATGGAGCCGGAAGCCTTTGTGAAAGATATTCTGGTTGACAGGCTTCATGCAAAATATGTTGTAGTAGGTACGGATTTCGGATTTGGCAGAAAAAAAACGTGGAAATGTCAAATTACTGCAGGAACTGGAGAACCGATACGGATATCAGGTGCTTGTGCTGGAGAAAAAAGAAGATTGATGACAAAATTGTCAGTTCAACGTATATCCGGGAACTGGTGAGAAACGGAAAGATGGAAGACGTGACAAGATTTCTCGGCAGACCATATTTGTTGTCGGGACATGTTGTTCATGGGGAAAGAACTGGGGCGGACGATACAGGTGCCGACTGCAAATCTTCTGCCGCAAAGAGGAAAATTGTATCCGGCAGCCGGTGTTTATGCGTCTAAGATACAGCTTGAAAATGGAAACAGCTTTTATGGTATTACGAATATTGGCGATAATCCGACGGTAAGCAGCGATATCCGCGTTACAATCGAAACCCATATTTTTTGATTTTGATGCGGATATCTATGAACAGAAAATCTTTTTGTCGAGCTGCTGCATTTTTTTATCCGGGGCGAGAAAAAATTTGCCGGTATTCCGGAATTGAAACAGCAGATGGATGCGGACATACAGACAGCAAAGCGGCTGCTTTTTTGCGAGAGGTGATGGAATGAAGCGTATGGATTTATACTGGGACAATACACCAAAAATTTTTTATACAGATAAAATGCTTAGTTTACAGACTGGGAGTACATCAAAAGGAAATCAGGCGAAATGGTATGAATAAAAAGAGTAACTGTTATGTAAAGGGGCAGTTTTTTTATCAGGATAAGTATTGGCGTGATGATTTGGTTGAGCGTATTGCAGTAACGATTGGAAAACAGTTGCCTCTTGATGATAAGAATGTCGATATACTAGAACAAAACCTATGCATAATTGATACAGGATATCAGCAATTAAGAGGAGTATTTTCCAGTAATTTTTGTGGTGAAGGAGAACAATATGTTTCATTTTACAGGATTATGCAGTCCTGTAAGATGGAGTTTCCTGTTTTAGGGACGATAAAAAGAAAAATGGGATTTTGTACTTGATTTACTGAAAAAAATTACCGGTATTGATTGTACAGATTATTTCATTGTTATGTTTATTCTTGATTTTTTAGTTGGAAATGAAGACAGACATCTGGGCAATTTTGGCGTAATTACGAATGAACATGGTTTCCGGTTAGCGCCTTTGTTTGATTTTTGGGTTAGGATTATTTGAACATGACCGGATATATGAAGGAATTGCACTTCGGGATTGTATTCAGAAAATGAAATGCCAGCCTTTTGCAAAACAGAATTTGATGTGCTTCATTTTTTACAGGACTCCTATAAACTTGCGGATTATTTGCCAGATAAGATTGATTTATCTGGTGTTGCATTGCCATCGGCAAAGGCGGGGTCTTATATTTTGAATCGCGCTAATTTACTGGCAATCGGAGTGGAGGGAATTGAATGAAAAATTTTGGCGATTTAAAGGGGTATATTATGAAACAGGATACGCCGGTTCTTTCTTTTCAATATGATGGCGGCGTTTTTACAGGAAATCAATATACTGGCTGAGCGCAATTTATTACCGTATACTTACAGATTATGTGAAAATGATGACAGGCTTGCGACGGAATTATTTATGGATGACCGCGTAGTTCCGGAAACCAGACAGGGTTTATCATCGGAACTGCACTCGATTGGGATTCCATATTATGACCCGGTTGCTTTGATTAAGTATAATAAAGGCGTTTCGATTGAAGATGATTATTGGATAAAGATAGATGAATAATTTGTCAATATATTTTACTTGACAGACGCCTTTTTTATAATAGAATAGCGGTTGGTAAAGGGAAAATACTTTACGGGCGGTGGTTTTATGGAGAAGATAGTACGTCAGTCTTTGCTGTATGATTTTTATGGCGAACTGCTTACGGAACATCAGAAACATATATATGAAGATGTTGTCAATAATGATATGTCTTATTCGGAAATTGCCAGAATGAACAATATCAGCAGACAGGGCGTTTATGATATGATTAAACGCTGCGATAAGATTTTTAGAAGAATACGAAGCCAAGCTGCAGCTTGTTGATAAATTTATCAAAGCCGGAAAACAGGTCGAGAAAAATGAAAGACTGTATTTCGGATTTGAAACAGATGAATACAGACAGCAGTCTGGATTCCAGAATAGACGAGATGGAACAGATATCCGACAGGATACTGGATGCATTTTAGGATGTGATTGTTAGGTATGAAGGGAGATTTTCATGGCTTTTGACAGTTTATCGGATAAGCTTCAAAATGTTTTTAAAAAAACTGCGAAGCAAAGGCGTTCTTACAGAAGATGATGTAAAAGAAGCAATGAAAGAAGTAAAAAAGAGCCTTGCTTGAGGCGGATGTAAACTTCAAGGTTGTTAAGTCCTTTATCAAAGCTGTAAGCGACAGAGCAGTTGGTGAGGAAGTCTTAAAAGGACTGGAATCCGGGACATATGGTTATCAAGATTGTAAAAGAGGAGATGGATAAGCTGATGGGTTCCGACGTTACGGAACTGAAGCTGCTTCATTCAATGAGATAACCGTTATTATGATGTGCGGCCTTCAGGGTGCAGGTAAGACGACGACAGCCGCAAAACTGGCATATCAGTATAAGAATAAAGGGAAAAAACCGCTGCTGGTTGCCTGTGATGTGTACAGACCGGCGGCGATTAAACAGCTGCAGATTAATGGTGAAAAGGTTGGCGTTCCTGTATTTACAATGGGCGATAACCATAAACCGTTAGACATTGCAAAAGCAGCAATTCTTCATGCGTCAAAGAATAACATGAATCTGGTATTTATTGATACAGCCGGACGTCTTCATGTTGATGAAGAAATGATGCAGGAACTGGCGGAAATAAAGGAGAATATCGCTGTTACATATACGGTTCTGACTGTTGATGCAATGACAGGACAGGATGCTGTAAATGTTGCAACTACATTTAACGACAAGATTGGAATTGACGGTGTAATTCTTACAAAGCTGGACGGTGATACCAGAGGCGGTGCGGCGCTTTCGATTAAGGCAGTTACCGGGAAACCGATTCTGTATGCCGGAATGGGTGAAAAGCTGACCGATTTGGAACCGTTTTATCCAAGTCGTATGGCGAGCCGCATTCTTGGAATGGGAGATGTGGAGTCGCTGATTGAGAAAGCACAGAATGCCATTGATGACGAAAAAGCAAAGGAGATGGAGCAGAAGTTCCGAAAAGCCTCTTTTTGATTTCAATGATTTTTTAGAGCAGATGGACCAGCTTGAAAAAATGGGCGGCATTGAGGATTTATTAACGATGATGCCGGGCATGTCAAGCCAGATGAAGAATGTCCAGATAGATGAAGATGCCGGCAAGAAGCCGAAAGCAATTATTCAGTCCATGACGCCGAATGAGCGGTGCTTAAAGGATGCGATTACACCATCCAGAAAGAAGCGGATTGCAGATGGCGCCGGAGTACAGATTGCGGAGGTAAACCGTTTTCTGAAGCAATTTGAACAGTCCAAAAAAGATGATGAAGCAGATGTCCGGTATGATGGGCGGAAAACGCCGCGGCGGATTTAAGCTTCCGTTTGGATTACGATAAGTTTGATGATAAATCCATTGGATTTATTCGGATTAAATCCGAAAGAATTATATATATTTATTTTTAGGAGGAAGAAATAAAATGGCAGTTAAAATCAGATTAAGAAGAATGGGTTATAAAAAGCATCCTTTCTACAGAGTTGTTGTTGCAGATTCCAGGTCACCAAGAGATGGTAGATTTATTGAGGAAATTGGAACATATGACCCAAATCAGGAACCAAGCGCAATCAAGATTGATGAAGAAGCAGCAAAGAAATGGCTTCAGACAGGCGCTCAGCCAACAGAAACAGTTGCAAAGTTGTTAAAGCAGGCAGGTATTGAAAAAAATAATATTACCAGGGAGGTATTTAGATGAAAGATTTAGTTGAAATCATTGCAAAATCCCTAGTAGATCATCCAGAGCAAATATCTGTTGTTGAAACAGAGAAAGACGATATTATAAAAGTTGAACTGACTGTTGCACCAGAGGATATGGGCAAGGTTATTGGAAAGCAAGGCAGAATTGCCAAATCCATCCGTACAGTTGTAAAAGCAGCTGCTTCAAAGGGTGACAAAAGGTAATTGTAGATATAAAGTAGTACAAACATCTTTTTGGGGGAGTTATTCGTAACTCCCTCATTTTTAATATCATTAAAGAATTCGAGGAAGAATAGAATTGGAAGACAGATTACGGGTAGGCGTGATTACAGCGCCGCATGGGATTAAGGGAGAAGTAAAAGTATTTCCGACGACGGATGATTTAAACAGATTCCGGGATTTAAAACGGTGTTTTCTGGAGTCCGGAGATAAAACAATGGAAGTGGAATGTACATCCTGTAAATTTTTAAAGAATATGGTGGTATTAAAATTTGCAGGGTATGATAATATAGAGGCAGTCGAGTCTATAAGACAGTACAATATTTTAGTAAACCGCGAAGATGCAGTTGCGTTGGAAGATGGAGAATTTTTTTATCTGTGATGTAATCGGCGCTGCAGTATTTGACCAGAATAATATTGAGATAGGCGTGATAGATGAAGTTTTGGAAACCCCAGCGAATCATGTGTTTGTGATAGAAAAACCGGGCTGTGAAACACGTTATGTGCCGGTTGTAAAAGAATGGGTGGATGAAATTGATACAGAACATAAGCGCGTAAGAGTTCATTTGTATAAGATTGCAGAAGATGAATAAAAGGAACGAGAACAGGTCGAAAGGAAGAATATATGAATTTCTATGTACTTACATTATTTCCGGATATGATAATGAACGGACTTCGTACGAGCATTACAGGCAGAGCGATGGAAGCAGGACTGATTCATATAGAAGCAGTAAATATACGGGATTTTACAAATGATAAGCATAAGCATGTAGACGACTATCCTTATGGCGGCGGCGCCGGAATGGTGATGCAGGCGGAACCTGTTTATAATGCCTATATGCATTTGTGCAACAAGACGGGAAAGAAACTGAAGGTCGTTTATATGACGCCGCAGGGAAGGACCTTTCATCAGGGAATTGCAGAGGAATATTCCAAAGAGGAGGATATCGTGCTGCTTTGCGGTCATTATGAAGGCATTGACGAACGTGTTTTGGAATTGATAGTGGATGATTTTGTTTCCATCGGGGATTTTGTTCTGACTGGCGGAGAGCTTCCGGCTATGGCAATTATCGATGCGGTATCAAGGCTTGTTCCGGGCGTATTAAACAATGGAGACAGCGCGGAGATAGAGTCGTTTCACAATCATCTTCTGGAATATCCGCAATATACCAGACCGGTTGAGTTTATGGGGAAAAAAAAAAAAGTACCGGATGTTTTGTTGAGCGGACATCATAAAAATATAGAAGCTTGGCGGTTAGAGCAGTCGGTTACGCGGACAAAAAAAAGAACGCCGCCCGGACTTGTATGAGCGGTATCTGAAAAGTACCGAAAATTCACATTTATGACATATATGTTTGATAGAATAAAAAGAAACGAAAGGGCTGCGAACCAATCTGCCGATGTTTGGTTGGGACGCAGTTGGCGGATACAAAACACATCATGCAAGGAGGACGTGTATGGATACAGTAAAGATATTAGTTGTAGATGATGAAAGCAGAATGCGGAAACTGGTTCGGGATTTCCTGAGCAAAAAGGGATATCTGGTTTTAGAAGCCGGTGATGGCGAGCAGGCAGTTGATATTTTTTATGAATAATAAAGATATTTCATTGATTATTCTGGACGTCATGATGCCGAAAATGGACGGATGGGAAACCTGTAAAGAAATCAGAAAATTTTCACAGGTCCCGATAATTATGCTTACAGCGAAATCCGACGAGCGGGACGAGCTGCTTGGATTTGAACTTGGCATTGATGAGTATATTACAAAACCGTTTAGTCCGGAAAATTCTGGTTGCCAGAGTGGAAGCAATTTTAAGAAGGACAACGGAAGCGGTGTCCGATAATATTATTTCCGCCGGAGGAATTACGATGGATTTGGCGGCGCATATTGTTACGATTGACGACGAGACGATTGAACTTAGTTATAAGGAATTTGAACTGTTAAATTATTTCATGGTGAATAAGGGCGTTGCATTATCGAGAGAGAAGATTTTAAATAACGTCTGGAATTATGATTATTTTGGTGATGCCAGAACCATAGATACCCATGTCAAAAAAAGCTCAGAAGCAAACTGAAAGAAAAGGGCGAATATATCAAAACAATCTGGGGCATGGGATATAAGTTCGAGGTGAATGATGAGAAGAAGGTCGATAAGGAGTAAAATAACGCTTTGTCTGATGGCAATTATCACATTTATGATTTTGCTGTCAGGCATTTTGTCCGTTTTTTATTCATAAAGCAGTATTATTACAGCGAAATTAAAGATGATTTGATTCAGACGTATCGGGAGTGCAATTCTTTTTTTCAGCGACGAAAGCCATAAAGACGAATATGGCGAGTATGACTTAAATGAGATGGGCGGTATTCTGGAAAATGAATCCGATGCAATGATTTATATTGTGGATGATGAAAACGTAAAAGATTTATACAACGGTAAACAAAGAAACATCCGTCTTTAACAGCCTGAAAAATATAGGTGATTTTCTGATGTTTTCAGACAGTATCGATGCAAATAATTCTCAGATTGAAAAAGAAGAAGTCGAGAAGCATAAGAATTTTAAGATACAGATTACAAAGGACAAAGAACTGGGACAAAATTATTTTGATTTGCTGGGATTTCTGGATAATGGATTTGTTATCATTGTCCGCACGACCGTTGCCAGAGTCGATTCAACGATTCAGACCACGATTAAATATTTTATGACCATTCTGGTTACGACAGCAATTATCAGTTGTATCCTGATGTATTTCTTCAGCAATATTTTTTTGCAAGACCAATCAAAAGACTGACAAAAGTTGCAAAACGGATGGCAACACTGGACTTTGACGCCCGGATTGAGAATCCGTCAAATGATGAAATCGGAGAACTTTCCTGTTATATGAATGAGTTGTCGTTCAAATTAAATGAGACACTGACGGAATTAAAAGAAGCGAATCAGAAACTGCAGGTAGAGATTGACGAAAAGATAAAAATTGATGAGATGCGGAAAGAATTTTTATCGCATGTTTCGCATGAATTAAAGACGCCGATTGCGCTCGTGCAGGGGTATGCAGAAGGACTTCGCGATAACATTATGGATGATGAAGAAAGCAAGAATTTTTATTGTGATGTTATTGTCGATGAAGCAGGCAAAATGAATAAGCTTGTAAAAGCAGCTGCTTGACTTGAATGAGATTGAATTTGGACAGAACCGTGTCAATAAAGAAGTATTTAATATTGTGGATTTGATTCGAATTCGATTGATTCTTCTGCAATTCTTGCAGAACAGAGCCAGGTTACCGTTCTTTATCCGGAGGAGGAGCCGATTAACGTATTTGCGGATGAATTTATGATAGAAGAAGTGTTCCGGAATTATCTGACAAACGCGATTCATTACTGTACGAAAGAGAAAAGAAGTCCGGGTATGGACGGAGAAGTATATGTATGAGGAAGCGTGTGAAGAATTGGAAGAAGGCAGTATTGTCGGAAATCTTCGTGTCTATGTGTACGACCAGGGACCAAATGTTCCGGAAGGAGAGCTGGAAAAGCTGTTTATCAAATTTTACAAAGTCGATAAGGCAAGAACCCGCGAGTATGGGGGAAGCGGAATTGGTTTGTCGATTGTTGCCGCGACGATGCAGGCGCATAAAAAAATGCTATGGCGTATATAATGTTGAGGATGGCGTCGTTTTCTATTTTGATTTGGATATTATAGAAGAAAAAAAAGAAGAAACCTTTGCAAAATATGGAAATACAGCATATACTAATCAGTGATTATGTGGATAGAGAGGGAAAAACAACATGTCATATAGTGCAAAAAAAATATTGAAGTATTAAAAGGTCTGGAACCGGTAAGGCTCCGACCGGGTATGTATATTGGAAATACCGGGCGGAGCGGTCTGAATCATCTGGTGCAGGAACTGATTGATAACTCTGTGGACGAGCATCTTGCCGGTTACTGCAAAAAATATATATGTGAGTATTAATGAGGATGGTTCCGCGACTGTTTCTGACGATGGGCGCGGCGTTCCGGTGGATATTCATGAAACAGAAGGAATTCCGGCAGAGCGTGTTGTTTATACGGTACTTCATGCAGGCGGTAAATTTAACAGCGCTACATATAAGATAAGCGGTGGACTGCATGGAGTTGGTTCGGCGGTAGTAAATGCATTGTCAAGCCGTATGTATGTTGAAATTGCCAGAGACGGATACCTGTATACCGATTTTTATGAATATGGCGTACCGGTTACAGAATTGACGCCGGAGGGCAATCTTCCAAGAACTAAATTAAAAGAAAAACGAACCGGAACCAAAGTGACGCTTTATCCCGATGATTCCATTTTTGAAACGGTTAAATTTAAAGCGGACGCGATTATGCAGAGAATTAAGGAAACTGCATATCTGAATCCGGAACTTACGATTACATTTCACAATAAGCGGGATGGCAAAGAGCCTGTGATTTTTCATCAGCCGGGCGGACTTTCCGCATTTGTAGAGGATATTTCAGAAGGGTTGACGCATACGTCGCCGATAATTGCAATCAGTGGGGAAAAAGAGGAGATTGCCGCGGATATAGTTTTTGTCATGACGGAAGATGGCGAGGAAAATATTATTGGATTTACAAACAATATTACAAATCCGGAAGGCGGAACGCATGTAACCGGATTTAAGTCGGGATTTGCAAAACTGATTAATTCGTATGCAAGAAATGAGCTGGGACTGTTAAAGGAAAAAGATGCGAATTTAAGCGGTGCGGATATCCGGTCAGGCATGCAGGCGATTATTTCGATAAAGCATCCGGGACCCGCAGTTTGAAGGACAGACAAAGACAAAGCTGTCAAATACCGATGTAAGCAAAGCAGTGGACGATATTGTCAAAGAACAGCTTACCGTATATTTTGACAGGAATTATGAAGTGCTGAAAGATATCTGTGACCGCGCGGTTTCGTTGTCAAAAAAAGAAGGCGTTGGAGAAATCCAAAATCAATCTGAATAAATTTTCGTTTGAAGGCAACGGAAAGCTTGCCAAGCAGGAATCCAATGATGCTTCGCAGTGTGAAATTTTTATTGTCGAGGGTGATTCCGCCGGCGGTTCCGCAAAGACGGCGCGCAACCGGAAATACCAGGCGATTCTGCCGCTTCGTGGAAAAAATATTGAATGTTGAGAAAAAGCCAATCAGCAAGGTCCTGGAAAATGCAGAAATCAAAGCGTTAATAAACGCATTTGGCTGTGGATTTATGCAGGGGTATGGAAATGATTTTTGATATCAATAAGCTGAATTATGATAAAATTATCATTATGACGGATGCGGATGTGGATGGAGCGCATATTGCAACGCTGCTGCTGACATTCTTTTTACCGGTTTTATCCGGATTTGATAAAAGAGGGACATATCTATATTGCGATACCGCCGCTTTACAGAGTCGGTGAAGGAAAAAACATGAAATATCTGTATTCGGATGAAGAACTGACACGATACAGAAAGAAGCATACCGGCAAATTTGTGATTCAGCGATATAAAGGTCTTGGCGAGATGGATGCGGACCAGTTATATGAAACAACGATGAATCCGGAAAGCCGCGTATTAAAGCAGGTATCCATCAACAGTATTGTAGAGGCAAATAAACTGACGCAGACACTGATGGGAACAGAAGTTGCACCAAGAAGGGAATATATCGAAACGCACAGTATGGATGCAGTGCTTGATATCTAAGGAGAAAGAGGAAATCTATGTCTGAAAAAATCTTAAATGTTGATTATGAAAGCGAAATGGGACAGTCATATGTTGACTATTCGATGAGCGTAATTACAGAGCGGGCGCTGCCTGATGTCCGGGATGGTTTGAAACCGGTACAGCGGCGTATTCTTTATTCATTAAATGGTCTGGCAGGCTCGGATAAACCACACCGGAAATGCGCGAGAATCGTTGGTGATACGATGGGTAAATATCATCCGCATGGTGACAGTTCCATCTATGAAGGTCTGGTAAATATGGCGCAGAATTGAAACTTCCAATTCCACTCGTGGACCCTCATGGAAATTTTGGCTCGGTGGATGGTTCCGGTGCAGCTGCGATGCGTTATACGGAAGCAAGAATCTCCAAATATACAGAAGACGTCTGTATGAAAGATTTATCATTTTTCAAGGATTCGTTTATCCCAAATTTTGATGGTACTGAGGCGGAGCCGACCTTTTTTGCCATTTCAGGTTCCGAATATTTTAGTTAGCGGTTCGACCGGAATTGCAGTTGGTATGGCAACGAATATCCCGACACACAATCTGGGAGAAGTCATTGATGCGACGATTCTGTACTTAAATAACCCGAATGTTACGCTGGATGAGCTGCTGGATGTGATGAAAGGTCCGGATTTTGCAACCGGCGGTATTTTTAAATGCCTCAAGGAATGACTTGCTTCAGGTCTATGAAACCGGTCTTGGCAGAGTAAAAGTCAGAGGAAAAGTAGAGGTTCGTGATATCGGACATGGAAGAAAAAGCATTTGCGTGACAGAAATTCCATTTACGATGATTGGCGGAACTGCAAAGTTTCTGGATACGGTGGCGGAACTTACGAGAAATCGTGAACTTCCGGCAGTTGTTGATATCGCAGACAGAGGAGATAAGAATGGCGAGTGTCTCTGTATTGATGTAAAAAAAAGGAACGACCGATGAGGAAATCCAGAACATTATTAATATTCTTTATAAAAAAAGGCAGGACTTGAAGATACATTTGGCGTCAATATCAACTGCATCAATGGCGGAAAACCGGAAGTCATGGGCTTAAAGCGGATTTTGTCCATCTATACAGATTTTAAATATGGACTGTATGAGACAAAATACAGAAAACTTCTGGAAAATCAGATGGAAGTGCGCGAGATTAAAACCGGTCTTTTAACAGCGGTTGACTGTATTGATTTGATTATTGAAATCTTGCGCGGAAGTAAGAAAGTGGCAGACGCAAAAGCCTGTCTGATGCATGGCGATACTTCAAATGTGAAGTTCCGTTTTAAAGGTTCCGAAGCAGATGCCAAATTTTTATGCTTTACAGAAAAACAGGCGGATGCCATTTTGGCAATGCGGCTGCAGAAACTGATTGGTCTGGAAATCAATGCATTAAAGAAAGAACTGGAAGAAGCGGAAAAACTGATTAAAACGTATACAAAGCTTTTGGAAAGCCGCAGTAATATGCGCAAACAGATGATTTCCGATATGCTGGAAATCAAAGAAAAGTATGCAATTCCAAGAAAAACAGTGATTGCAGACTGCGGCGAGGTTGTGGTTCGAAAAGCACAGGCAGCAGTTGAAACAGAGGTTGCTGTTTTGCTTGACAGGTTCTATTATGTAAAGGTAGTCGATGCAAATGTATATGACAAGAACGAGGCGCAGATACAGAAAGATTACCGTTTCGCATTCAAATGTAAAAATACCGAGCGTATTGGTGTTTTTTGCAGACAATAACCAGATGTATATGATAAAGGCAGCCGATATTATCAAACTGCAGGCGAAGAAAAATACGAACAAGAAGAATGGAACGGGTTCCGGACTGATTGGAAGGCTGTCGGATAAAGGCATCCAGATATTTGAGTTCTGCAATATGAATGGCGATGAAAATATTCTTTATATGTGCTGTATCGAACAGATTCTGGACAAAAATATTTTATTTGTTACCAGACATGGACAGGCAAAACTTGTTCCGGGAAGCAGCTTTGACGTGCTTCGGAAAATGATAGCGGCGTCAAGCAGGAAGAAGATATTATATTTATCAGCGATGCCGATATGGACGATTATATTGTCGTAAAAGAGTCTGCTTGGTTATTATGCGAGAATTCAGATTCAGGAGATTCCGGTTAAAGGAAAAGGCGCAGGCTGCATCCGGCTGGTAAATATCAGTGATGATGATGCAATAGAAGAAGTCGCAGTAGGCAGCACAAAAGACAGCTTCTTTGTAGATAATACGGAAATTCTGTTTACCAGAATAAAAAGCATGCAAACGCGGAAGTAAAGGCACAAAGCTGCGGCTGTAATAGAAAGAAAAAATTGAGAGGTGGACTATGATAGCGATTATTGATTATGATGCAGGTAATATCAAAAGCGTCGAAAAAGCCATACAATTTCTTGGAGAAGAAGCAGTAATTACAAGAGACAGGGATGTAATTATGGCAAGTTCAAAAGTGATTCTTCCGGGAGTCGGAAGTTTCGGAGATGCAATGGGAAAAATAAACGAATATGGATTAAAGAATGTGATTTATGATGTCGTTGATGCGGAGAAACCATTTCTTGGCATCTGTCTGGGACTTCCCAGCTTCTTTTTAAAAACAAGTGAAGAATCGCCGGGGGCAACCGGACTGGGGATTGTAGACGGACAGATTCGTCGTATCCCGGATGCGCCGGGATTAAAGATTCCGCAGATTGGATGGAATTCACTGGATATCAATCCGAAAGCAAGGTTGTTTCAAAACCTTCCGGAGCATCCATATGTTTATTTTGTTCATTCGTATTATTTGCAGGCAGAGCATGAGGAAGATGTAGCTGCATCCACATTTTACTCAACAACGATTCATGCGTCCATTGAGCATGGAAATGTATTTGCCTGTCAGTTTCATCCGGAAAAAGTTCTTCTATCGGACTTAAAATACTGAAAAATTTCCTGGATTTGGAGGTGTAAGCATGCATACAAAACGAATTATTCCATGTCTTGACGTAAAGAACGGACGTGTTGTGAAAGGAATTAATTTTGTGAATCTGACAGATGCCGGGGACCCGGTCGAGGTTGGCGCGGCTTATGACAAAGCGGGCGCGGACGAGCTTGTCTTTCTTGATATTACAGCATCTTCCGACCAGAGAAATATAGTTGTTGATATGGTAAGACGTGTGGCGGAAACCATTTTTATTCCATTTACGGTTGGCGGCGGCATCCGTACCGTTGATGATTTTCGCGCCATTTTAAGAGAAGGAGCAGACAAAGTATCTGTCAATTCGGCAGCCATTGAAAATCCGAATCTGATTGCGGAAGCGGCGGATAAATTCGGCAGTCAGTGCGTCGTGCTTGCAATTGATGCAAAAAAAAGACGCGAAGATGGCGGTTGGAACATTTTTAAGCATGGCGGCAGGATTGACTGCGGCATAGATGCGGTGGAATGGGCAATGAAAGCGGTAGAGCTTGGCGCCGGTGAAATTCTCCTCACCAGTATGGATTGTGATGGCACGAAAGCCGGTTATGATATTGATTTGACAAGAACAATTGCAGAAAATGTCAACGTTCCGGTCATTGCATCCGGTGGGGCAGGGACAAAAGAGCATTTTTTATGATGCTTTAACAGAAGGAAAAGCAGAAGCGGCATTGGCAGCGTCATTGTTCCATTATAAAGAGCTTGAGATATCCGATTTGAAAAAATATCTGAGCGAGCGGGGAATCCCAATGCGGATGGTATAGAAAACAGAACAACCACTTATAATTCTATGAAAAATAGAACGCAAGTGTTCTGCGGAATAGAATTATAAGTGGTTGTTTTTCAGTTACAGTAATTGCATGTATTTGGCTATTTCAATTTCTTGTTTGCGGCAGCCAGCATCAGCTTGATACGGTTAATCTGGTTGACTTCCGAAGCACCAGGGTCATAATCTACAGCGACGATGTTTGCATCCGGATAAGCCTCCCGCAGATGCTTAATAACGCCTTTGCCGACAATGTGGTTTGGCAGGCAGGCAAATGGCTGTGCACAGACAATATTTGGAGCATTGCTGTTAATTAATTCAATCATTTCACCTGTCAGGAACCATCCTTCGCCTGTCTGGTTTCCAATTGACACAAATGGTTTTGCATATTCTGCAAGATGCGCGATTGGAGTAGGCGGTTCAAAACGGGAACTTGCCTTTAAAGCTTCGGTTGCAGGTTTCCGCATCTGCTCAAGAAGTGCAATGCCTGCATTACCGATAAATGCGCTCTTATGTGTTTTCCCAAGAAATTCGTATTTATAATTGTTGTTATAGAAGCAGTACATAAAGAAATCGAGTAAGTCAGGCATGACTGCTTCCGCGCCTTCCGCTTCCAGCAAATCAACAAGATGGTTGTTGGCAGAAGGCAGGAATTTAACCAGAATTTCGCCTACAATACCAACTCTTGGCTTCTTGATATCAAGAAGTGGAAGCGTATCGAAATCATGTACGATTTCCCGGATATTTTTCTTGAATTTTGCGGTGCTTCCGGTTTCTTCTAATGTCTTTTTGCAGATTTTTTCCCATTTTTCATGGAGCGCATTGGCAGAACCCGGTTCTTTTTCATATGGTCTTGTGCGGTACAGACAGCGCATAAAGACATCGCCATAAATAACTGCCTGAATCGCGCGCTTTGCAAGCTTTAACGTAATCGGAAAACCTGAGTTTTTCTCAAATCCCTGTGCGGATAAAGCGATAACCGGAATCTGTCCGTATCCGGCTTTGGAAAGGGCGCGTCGGATAAATCCGACATAGTTTGTCGCACGACAGCCGCCGCCGGTCTGGCTCATAATTACTGCAAGTTTATTTACATCATACTTTCCGGACGTGATGGCGCTCATCAACTGACCGACAACAATCAGAGACGGATAGCAGGCGTCGTTATTTACATATTTTAAGCCAACGTCAATCGTTTCCTTTGTTGCATCCGGAAGAATCTCAATATTTAATCCCATACACTTAAATGCAGATTCCAGCAGGTTAAAGTGAATCGGAGACATCTGCGGCGCAAGTACCGTATAGTCTTTCATCATATCTTTTGTAAATTCGATACGATTGATGGCACTGCTTGACGGACAGGTTTTTTGTAATGCTGTTCTTTTCTGGAATTAACAGCGCTAATCAGGGAGCGGATACGGATTCTTGCTGCACCAAGGTTGCTTACCTCATCAATTTTAAGAACAGTGTAAATCTTTCCTGAATTAGACAGGATATCATTGACACAGTCTGTTGTAACAGCATCCAGACCACAGCCAAAGGAATTGAGCTGAATCAGTTCCAGATTGTCGCAGGTCTTTACATAATTTGCCGCCTTATATAATCTGGAATGGTACATCCACTGGTCGGATACAATAAGCGGACGGTCGACATGCCCTAAGTGTGCGACTGAATCCTCTGTCAATACAGCGATTTTATAGGAATTAATCAATTCCGGAAGTCCATGGTTGATTTCCGGGTCAATATGGTATGGGCGACCTGCAAGGACGATGCCGAGCATATCGTTATCATTGATGTAACGGAGTGTTTCTTCGCCCTTATTCCGGATATCCTCTTTTACTTTTTTCTGCTTCATCGTATGCGGCACGATGGGACTGCAGCGGTAACTTCTTCCATTGTCACGTCATAGTATTTCTTCAATTCGCGGTGCAGACGTTCTGCGAGCGCCGGTTCGTTGTCAAGGGCAACGAAAGGACGGATAAAACGAACGCTGTCATCCTTTAATTCTTCCATATTGTTTTTGATGTTTTCCGCATAAGACGTAACAATCGGGCAGTTGTAATGGTTGTTTGCATCCGGCGTTTCGTTCATTTCGTAAGGAACGCAAGGATAGAATATTGTTTTAATATCATGCTTTAACAGCCACATCACATGACCATGCGAAAGCTTAGCCGGGTAACATTCGGATTCACTCGGAATCGATTCAATACCAAGACTGTAAATATCTCTGGAGGATTTTGGCGAAAGGACAACCGAAAATCCGAGTTTTGTCAAAAAAAATGTAAACCAGAACGGATAATTTTCGTACATGTTCAGAACTCTTGGAATTCCGATAACGCCGCGCTTTGCCATATCCGGCGTCAGCAGGGGTGTAATCAAACATCCGGTTCAATTTGTATTCAAACAGATTTGGAATGTTATCTGCATTTTTTCTTCAGTCCAATTCCCTTTTTCACAACGGTTTCCTGTAATAAAGTTCTTACCGTTGGAAAAACGGTTGATGGTAAGAAGGCAGTTATTCGTACAGCCTTTGCATCTTGTCATTGTCGTACTGTATGTCAGCTTGCTGATTTCATCAATTGAAAGCATCGAAGTCTGAAAGCCTTCTTTATATTTATTCATGGCAATTAAAGCAGCACCGAACGCGCCCATAATACCGGAGATATCAGGACGAATGGCAGTTCTGCCGGAAATAATTTCAAAGCTTCTTAAAACGGCGTCATTGTAAAAGGTTCCGCCCTGTACGACGATGTTTTTACCAAAGGGATTTCGGGTCCGTCAGCTTAATAACCTTTAAAAGCGCATTTTTTAATGACGGAATAAGCAAGACCGGCTGAAATATCGGCAACGGATGCGCCTTCTTTTTGCGCCTGCTTTACTTTGGAATTCATAAATACCGTACATCTGGAACCCAAATCAATTGGTGTTTTGGCAGTTGTCGCAAGTTTTGCGAAGTCTGCAATGTCATAATTCAGCGATTTTGCAAATGTTTCAATGAAAGAACCGCATCCGGAAGAGCAGGCCTCATTTAACATAACATTGTCAACGACTTTGTTCTTTATTTTGATACATTTCATATCCTGACCGCCGATATCTAAGATACAGTCTACATCCGGGTCAAAGAAAGCAGCGGCAGTGTAATGGGCAATCGTTTCTACT
>VOFJ01001934.1_pt1 | contig 45234 bp, 50 predicted proteins | sample 5384081 | NCBI WGS metagenome assembly VOFJ01 (sample SAMN12384729, study PRJNA508395) | human gut metagenome | isolation source: healthy gut I | host: Homo sapiens
TCGCTCAGCGCATGTTCGGAGATGTCCGTACCGGCCACGCGGGGGGCGTTACCGGCCCACACAGGGCGGTATGTCCCAGGCTGGCGAGGCGGCAGCCGAAGTCGCCAGGAGTGCTTCCGATTCACGGGGAGCAGATAGGTGTGGCCCTCGCGGGCGATGTCAAAGCTGTGACCGGCGGGGCAGCGGTAGGCGCCGTCCTGCCGGACCAGCGTACCGCCGCACAGGGGGCAGACGAACAGACTGGTCATAGGTCACGCCCCTCCGGCAGTGTCACGTCGTGTATCCAGCGGCCCTTGCGGATGCGGTACCAGCACAGGGGACATTTCAGCAGGGACTCGGCTTGCACGGCGGCAGCCACCCACCAGCAGGAGGCGTCCATCACCAGTGCTATCACCGCCGTCAAAGGCAGGGCCACCAGCCACTGGGGGGAGATGTCCAGTGCGGCGGAGCAGAACACATCGCCTCCGGCGCGGAGCACACCGGTGACGGCGGTGATGGAGTAGGCATGCAGGGGGATGGAGGCAAAGCCGGTGACGGCCAGCGCCGTGGCGATCAGGGCTGTCTGGTCATAGAGCTTGAACAGGGGGAACACGATGGGCTGGAACAGCAGGGGTACCAGCGCCAGCGCGACCGCCGCCAGCGCCAGACCCACCAGGATGGTGACCCACAGCAGGGTGTGGCTCAGGTCCAGCACCTCCTGATGGCTCTTGCCCTCGCCGATGGCCTTGCCCACAATGACGGCGGTGGCAGCGCCCAGGCCGAAGCACACCACCAGGAACAGGCGGTTCAGGTTGCCCATGACGGCGTTGGCCGCCAGATACTCCACGGAGTTCACGGTGTAGCCCAAAATCACGGTAAGCATGCTGTTGCCAAGGCCCCAGGCGATCTCATTGAGCAGTACGGGGGAGGAGTATTTGATGAACCGGCGGCACATCTCCCAGCCCGGGTGGAAAAAGGCCCGCAGGCGCAGGGGAATGGTCCTGCTGCGCAGGGCGCAGACAAGGCACACGGCGAACTCCGCCACGCGGCTGATGAGAGTAGCTACGGCGGCGCCCTCCACGCCCAGCATGGGGAAGCCCGCCTTGCCGAAGATCAGCAGGTAGTTCATGCCGGTGTTGATGGCGGTAGACATGCCGAACAGCTTCATGCCGAAGGAGGAATTCTCCACGCTGCGCTGGGCGCTGACGTAGATGGACGACAGCATGTTGAACACGTAGGAAAATCCGATGATGCGCAGGTACGGCGCGCCCAGCAGCGACAGCTCGTGCTGTTGCTGAGCAAGTCCATGATCTCCACGGGCCAGAGGAAGAACGCCGCAGCCAGCACGGCGGCGATGCCCACGCCCAGATAGGCGGCTACGCCCATGGCGCGGCTGATATTTTCCAGATCCTTTTTGCCCCAGTACTGGCTGATGAGGATTCCGACGCCGGACTGGACGCCGAATACAATGGAGATCAGCAGGAATACCGGCACGTTGGCGGTGGTGACGGCGGCCATTTCCGTGTTTCCCAGCTGGCTGACCATTAAAGTATCGATCAACCCAAGGGAAAACGTGATGAGATTCTGAAGTGCGATGGGGGCGGTGAGACGAGCCAGATAGCGATAAAAGCTCTTATCGCGGCGGAGTGCTTTCTGCATGATGAAGAACCTCTCAAAGCATGGGAAAACGGGCGGCCTGATGGGCTTTCAGCGCCTCATACAGGGCGTCCACGTCTGCTTCCGTATTTTCGGGGGAGAAGGAAATGCGGATGACACCGGCGGCGGTGCGCTTGTCAAGACCCAGCGCCGACACCACGTGGCTGGCCTTGCCCTGGTGGCAGGCGGAGCCCGCGGAGATACAGATGCCATGGGCGCCCAGATCGGTGACGATATTGGCGCTGGGGTAGCCCGCCAGCGACATGGCCAGGATGTGGGGGGCCGTACCGGCGGCCACCGGCACCATGCCGGGGATGCTCAGCAGCCTTTCACGGCAGTAGTCCCGCAGGGCGGCCATATGGGCGATCTTGGCGTCATAGTCCGTCAGGCGCAGCTCCACCGCCTTGGCAAAGCCGGCGATCTGGGCAGTGGCTTCCGTGCCGGAGCGCAGGCCCCGCTCCTGCCCGCCGCCGGGCAGCAGGGGCCGGACATTCCGAAAGCGCTCCGAGATATACAGGGCGCCTACGCCCTTGGGTCCGCCCAGCTTGTGGGCGGACAGGCTCATCATATCCACGCCCCAGACCTCCGGCTCACAGGGGACCTTCAGAAAGCCCTGCACCGCGTCGCAGTGCAGCAGGGCGTGGGATTTTCGGTCACGCAGGAGCTGAGCCGTCTCCGCCACGGGGAAGATGCAGCCGGTCTCGTTGTTCACCAGCATCATGGACACCAGCACCGTGTCCTCCCGCAGGGCGCCCGCCACCTGTTCCACGGCGACGTGACCGGTGCGGTCAGGCTTCAGGTACGTGACCTCGTACCCCTGCTGTGTCAGCCAGCGGCACGGCTCCAGCACGGCGCTGTGCTCCACGGCGGTGGTGATGATGTGCTTGCCGGTGTGGCGTCCCTGCCAGATGGCGGCCTGTATGGCCCAGTTGTCCGATTCCGTGCCGCAGGAGGTGAAATACAGGCGCTCCGGCGGGCAGTGCAGCGCCCCGGCGATCACGGCGCGCCAGCCCTCCACGGCCTTTTTCATCTCCTGCCCCGCGGGATACTGGGAGGAGGGATTGCCGAAGTGATGGGTCAGCACATCGTACATGGTGTCAGCCACAGCGGCGGGTACCGGCGTGGTGGCGGCATTATCCAGATAGATCATGGGAAAAACCTCTCAATTTCATAGGCCGGAGGGCTTGCCACCGGCGGAAGTATCCAGTATAATAAAGCGTTACCATTGGACTGCTATCGCGGCGATAAAAGCGATACGATATATTATACCGATATTCGACGGAAAGTGCAAGGAGAATCCCATGCAGGCAGCGATTTACACATTAGGCTGTAAGGTCAATCAATATGAAACACAGGCCATGGAGCAGGAGCTGGTGCGGCGGGGTCACACGCTGGTACCCTTCGACCAGAAGGCGGATGTCTACATCGTCAACACCTGCTCCGTCACCGCCGTCAGCGACAAGAAGTCGCGGCAGATGATCCGGCGATGCCGGAAGCTGAACCCCAACGCGGTAGTGGCCGCCTGCGGCTGCTACGTGCAGACCCACGCGGAGGAGGCGGCGGGGCTGGACGTGGATCTCATCGCCGGTACCGGCGACCGCATGGCATTTCTGGACCTGCTGGAGCAAGTGGGCCGTGAGAAGCAGGTGACGATGCTGGACGACGCCCTGCGCCGCAGCGAATTCGAGGTGCTGCCTGCGGAGGCATGGCGGCCCGGACACGGGCCATGCTGAAGGTGGAGGACGGCTGCGTCAACTTCTGCACCTACTGCATCATCCCCTATGCCCGGGGGCCGGTGCGCTCCCTGCCCAAGGCGGAGGCTGTGGCCCAGACGGAGCACCTGCGGCGGGAGGGGTATCGGGAGCTGGTATTCACCGGTATCGAGATCTCCAGCTGGGGCCGCGACCTGAAAAACGGGGAGAGCCTCATCGACCTTTTGGAGGCGGTGTCCGCCGCCGCAGGGGATATGCGGCTGCGGCTGGGCAGTCTGGAGCCCCGTACCATCACGGAGGACTTCTGCCGCCGTGCCGCCGCGCTGCCCCATCTGTGTCCCCACTTTCATCTGTCTTTGCAGTCCGGCTGTGACGCCACGCTGAAGCGGATGAACCGGAAGTACGATACGGCGCGGTTTCGGGAGTCGGTGCGGCTGCTGAACCAGTATTTCCACCGGCCCGCCATCACCACGGATCTCATCTGCGGGTTTCCGGAGGAGACGGAGGAAGAGTTCGGCCAGACGCTGGCATTCATCGAGGAATGCGGCTTCGCAGCCATGCACATCTTCCCTTATTCCATCCGCCCCGGTACCAAGGCCGCGGCTATGGGGCAGGTGCCGCCCGCCGTCAAGGAGCAGCGGACTGCCCGGGCCGGACAGGTGGCGGAGCGGATGCACCGCGCGTATCTGGAGGGCTGCGTGGGGCAGGTGTACCCCGTGCTGTTTGAGCAGGCCAGGGACGGCCTCTACACCGGCCACGCCCCCAACTATATGGAAGTCGGCGTGGCGGCGGATGGGCTGCATAACGTTATACTGGATGTGAAGATCACTGGCATCGACGGGGAGATGCTGCGAGGGGAGTTGACATAATGAATCACTTTTTCGCCTATATCGACAGGATGCGCTACATCGAGCGGTGGGCGCTGATGCGCAACAGCGTCCGGGAGAATATTCAGGAACACAGCCATCAGGTGGCGGTGCTGGCCCACGCGCTGGCAGTGATACGGAACGAGTTTTTCGGCGGGCAGGTGGATGCCGGTGCGGTGGCTGCAGCGGCGCTGTACCACGACGCGGGGGAGATCCTCACCGGCGACATGCCCACGCCCATCAAATACTTCAACCCCGAGATACGGGAGGCCTACCGCAAGGTGGAGGAGGTGGCGGACCAGAAGCTGCTGGCCATGCTGCCGCCGGAGCTGCGGCCCATCTATGAGGACATCCTGCGCCCCGCCGATGCGGAGGTGGAGGAGCTGGTGAAGGCGGCGGACAAGCTCACCGCCCACATCAAATGCCTGGAGGAGCTGAAGGCCGGGAACGAGGAGTTCCGGCAGGCGGCGCGGCAGACGGCGGAGGCGCTGGAGAGCTATGACATGCCGGAGCTGCGGTATTTCCGTGAGCACTTTTTAGGCTCGTTCCAGCTGACGCTGGACGAGATGGAGTAAATATCATCCAAAGAAGGAGTGAAGGACATGAAAGCGATCGTAACTGTGGTGGGTAAGGATCAGGTGGGCATCATCGCCGGTGTGTGCAACACGCTGGCGGCCTACGAGATCAATGTGCTGGAGATCAGCCAGACCATCATGGAGGGGTGCTTTACCATGATGATGGTGGTGGACCTGACGCTGTGTCAGGAGCCCTTTGACAGGCTGCGCACCGCCCTGAAGGAATACGGCGAGGGACGGGGGACTGTCTGTCCGCATCCAGAGGGAGGACATCTTCGACGCCATGCACAAGCTGTAAAAAAGAGGGACGCGACATGCTGAGTTTGCAGAATATTTTCGATACCATCGACATGATCGACCATCAGCATCTGGACATCCGCACCATCACCATGGGTATTTCCCTTCTGGACTGCGCCGACCCGAATCCGGAGGCCTGCGCCCGGAAAGTTCACGACAAGATCTGCCGGCAGGCCGAGCATCTGGTTGCGACCGGCTGCCAGATCGAACGGGAGCTTGGCATCCCATCGTCAACAAGCGCATTTCCGTCACGCCCATCGCGCTGGTCGCGAGCGCGTGCGAGACGGAGGATTTTGTTCCGTTTGCCAAGGCGATGGACAGCGCCGCAAAGACCTGCGGCGTGGATTTCATCGGCGGCTTTTCCGCGCTCGTGCAGAAGGGCATGGCCTCCGGCGACCGGCGGCTGATCGCCGCCATCCCGCAGGCGCTGGCCGAGACGGAGCTGGTCTGCTCCAGCGTCAACGTCGCCTCGACAAAGGCGGGCATCAACATGGACGCTGTGCGCCTTATGGGGCAGGCGATCAAAAAGACGGCCGAGCTGACAAAGGAACGCGATGGACTTGGCTGCGCGAAGCTCGTCGTGTTCTGCAACGCGGTCGAGGATAACCCGTTCATGGCGGGCGCGTTCCACGGCGTGGGCGAGGCCGACGCGGTCGTGAGCGTCGGCGTATCCGGGCCGGGCGTGGTGTACCACGCGCTGCAGAGTGTCAAGGGCCGGCCCTTTGACGAGGTGGCCGAGTGCATCAAGAAAACGGCCTTCCGCATCACGCGTATGGGCCAGCTGGTGGCGCGGGAAGCGTCCCGGCGGCTGGGCGTGCCGTTCGGCGTGGTGGACCTGTCCCTCGCCGACGCCTGCCGTGGGCGACAGCGTGGCGCGGATTCTGGAGGAAATGGGCCTTGAAACCTGCGGGACGCATGGAACGACGGCGGCGCTGGCGCTTTTGAACGACGCAGTGAAAAAAGGCGGGCTGATGGCGTCCAGCTCTGTCGGCGGACTGTCCGGCGCGTTTATCCCGGTGTCCGAGGACGAGGGCATGATCGCCGCCGCGCGAAGCGGCGTTCTGACGCTTGATAAGCTCGAAGCCATGACGTGCGTGTGCTCGGTGGGCCTTGATATGATCGCCGTCCCCGGCGACACGAGCGCGGAGACGATCTCCGCCATCATCGCGGACGAGGCCGCCGTCGGTATGGTCAATTCCAAGACGACCGCCGTGCGCCTCATCCCGGCTCCGGGCAAGACGGTCGGCGATGAAGTCTCCTTCGGCGGCCTGCTCGGCGCAGCGCCTATCATGCCGGTGCATCCGGAGTCCGCCGCAGACTTTATCGCCCGCGGCGGCAGGATCCCGGCCCCGATGCAGAGCCTGAAAAACTGATGGTACGGGCGGCGAGAGAGCAGGATCTGCCCCGCATCCTGACCATTTACAACGTGGCGCGGCGGTATATGCGGGCGCACGGCAACACCGCCCAGTGGGTGAACGGCTACCCGTCGGAGGAGCTGCTGCGGCAGGATCTGGCGGCGGGACAGCTGTACGTGCTGGAGGACGGAGGCGGCGTGTATGCCGTATTTGCCTTCATCCTGGGCGAGGACCCGACCTACCGGCGCATCCGGGGCGCGTGGCGGGACGACAGTCCCTACGGCACCATCCACCGGCTGGGCAGCGACGGCAGCCATCGCGGTGTGTTCGCGGAGACGGCGGCCTGGGCGGCCACGCAGTGCGGTCACCTGCGAGCGGACACACATGCGGCCAACGATACCATGCAGCGGTGCATGGAGCGGGCGGGCTTTGTGCGGTGCGGCGTCATCCATGTGGCGGACGGTACGCCGCGGCTGGCCTATGAACGGACAACGAAATGAGGAGGAACGATGATGGACCCTATCTTTGAGATCGAGCTGGAGGATTGCCCTGTCTGCCGCGGCATCGGCGCCATGCAGGATGAGCAGGGCTGGAGTGTCTCCGTGTGCTGCATGGACTGCGGCGCCGAGACCGCCCATGCGGAGTATCATACGCCGGAGGAGCGGCTGGAGGCCGCGCGGCGTGTGGCGATGCTGTGGAACATGGGCAAGGTCGTCCACACCGGCGTGGGCGACTGAGCGAAATAGGCAAAGAGGGCTCCGCGGCATGGCCGCAGGGCCCTCTTTTATGCCGGTGGAGAGAGAATAGGCAGAACAGGAGAAAAAGTGCCCGAGGCCCATGGCCTCGGGCACTTTTCTGTTCAGGGCTGGGGCGTCAGGCCGTACCGGCTCATGGCGTCCCGCAGGATGGCCTCGGGGTCGCAGCCGTCCACGTCCAGATTCTCCGCCATCAGGAGCTCCGTCTCGGGGATGCCGAAGCACTCCACACACAGGGCGCGAAGGTACTGATAGCTGAATCGCGGGTCGTAGGGGCCGCCGGAGGTGCTGACGTAGTATAGCTTCTGAGCGCGGCACAGGCCCACGGGGCAGCCCGCCTCATCGTAGCGGGTGACGATGCCGGTGATGTAGATGTTCTCCAGATAGAGCTTCAGCTGCGCCGGAAAGCACAGGTCCCACAGGGGCGCGGCCAGCACGATTTTGTCCGCCGCCGCGAACTGACGGGCGCAGCGGAAAAAATCGTCGTCATAGGCGCGCGCGCCAGCAGGGCGTCGCGGCGGGCCAGGCGCTCCGTGTTCAGCGGCAGCAGGGGCAGATCGTAGAGCCGCAGCTCCTCGTAGTCTCCCAGCGTGGCCAGCAGGGCGCGGGCCAGACGGTCCGTGCGGGAGTCGGGACGGGCACAGGCGTTGATGTAGAGTGTCATAATGGGTTTCCCTCCGTGTGCTGATTACAAGACTTCAAAGTGATAGCGGGGCTTGCCGAGACTCTTTTTTGCCGTACTCGATGGCCTCTGCAGGGCAGTAGCAGATGCAGGCCATGCAGTGGGTGCAGTCCTTGCCCCAGACCGGCTTGCCCTCCCGCAGAACGATGTTGTTGGTGGGACATCGCCGGACGCACTGGCCGCAGCCGGTGCAGGCATCACTGGCGGTGAAGGGCCCCGCCTTGACGCAGACGGCGTAGAAAATGGGGTTCACCGGCCCGCTCATGAAGCGGTCGTAGAGGTGATCGCGGGTGGGGGAGAAGGGCTGTCCGGCGCGGACGGCGGCGATGGCGCGGTCGATGTCCGGTTCCGCCCGCGCCACGATGCGGCGAGCCTCCTCCGCCTGGGGCACGCCGAACATGGCGATGTAGTTCTCCGGCATCACCAGCTGGGCCGTGCCCATGCAGGTCAGGCCCTTTTCGACGCAGAGCTGGCGGTTATAGTGGTTGGCGCGGCCGATCTCGCTGCCGCAGGTCATGACGAACCACGCCTGCTTTGCGCCGGTGAGCTCCGTGCGCAGCAGCCAGTCCCGCACCAGACGGGGGATGCGCCAGGCGTAGGTGGGAGTGACGATGACCAGACGCTCACCCGTTTCAACGGGCGAGGTGTCGCAGCTCCGGATGCGGTCATTCAGGGACAGCAGGGTGTCGCCCAGCGCGTCCGCCATGCGCTGGGCCGCGTGGCGGCTGTTGCCGGTGCCGGAAAAGTACAGGATCATGTTTGCCCCTCCTTGCGGTATTTTCCTGTATTGTACCAGCGGAGGGGCAGATGTGCAAGGGGGCTTTACGGGAGGTATCCGGCGGCTTCCGGCTCCGGATCACCGAATACTGTGGTTCGCTTGCTCTACCTGCGATATAACAAAACGTGCCGCAAAAGTCAAATCGCATTTGAGAAAGAGAGCGGAAAGGGAGCCGCCCCGGACACCGAGAACGGTGTTCGGGGCGGCGGCTTTGCTTCGTGCGCCTGTTCAGTCCTCGCGCTTGCGGCGGCGCAGCAGCAGCGCCGTACCGGTATAGCTGCCCAGCGCCGCTATGCCATAGGCCAGCAGGCCCGCATCGGCGGTAGTGGGGGAGGTCTTTTCGCCGTCATCCGGCACGTGGCCGCTGTTGGAGGTGCGGCCATAGCCGATGGCGTAGGTAGAGAACTTGCTGGCGAAGATATGGATGCACTGGCCTTCGCGGTCGACGTAGAACGTGCCCTCCGCGCCGGTGGTGCTCTGGGTCAGGAGCATGGCCTGCGCCTGACCGTTACCGTCCGCGTGACAGCGCGCCACGGTGATGCTGCGGCTGGTGTCGCAGGGGAGGATGATCTCCAGCACGGTCCCCGCGTCCTTCAGCTCCGAGAGCTGGCCGTTTCGGACCATGGTAAGGGTCATGTCCACAAAGCGCAGCGTCTTGTTCTTCACCAGCTCGCGGATGGCATTCTGAGCGGCGCTGCTGTCATCCTGCGGCTGCTCGCGGATGGTTATGCTGAGGGCGACGGAGGCATCACCCATGTCGGAGAACTGCTTCTCGGCCTCGGCGTCCAGACCGCCCACCACCGTGTGCTCCGTAAGGTCGGTGGGGTCCGCGATCTCCAGCTCGCTGCTGACATCCTCGCGGGGGATGCGGACGGTCAGCACCGCGTCCTTGTCCACGATCTGGAGCTTGGCGGTGACGGTCTTACCGCTGTATGCTATCACCGCGTTGTATGTGCCGGGGAGCAGCTGGCCGATGTGGAAATGGCCGTCCGCGTCGGTAGCCTGAGACTGACCGTAGATGTCCATGCCCCTGCGGATGGTGACGACTGCACCCTCCAGAGGCTGCTCGGAGCTGCCGGTGATGCCGTATTCCAGCACCGTGCCGCCCACGTTGTAGGTCTTTCCGGCGGGCGCATTGACGGTGATGGCCGATGTGCCGCTGACGGCGGCATAGCGGCTGTCGTCCTCGGGGGTGAACAACCACTCCGCGTCATAGCTGCCGCTGGCGGGGCAGAGGGAGGGCTCCGCCCAGGTGAAGACGCCCTTCACCACAGTGTCGCCGTCCCGCATGGCGCCGGACAGGCGGATGGTGCCCAGCCGCTGGCCGTAGTCCAGGGTGGTCCTGCTGAGGGTGGGGCCGCCGGCGGGAACGGTCTTGTTCACCGCGTTGAGCCGCACCGTGATGGTGATGTCCTGATAGCTGCCGGTGGTGACGATGACCCTCACCGTGGCCGCCAGACCCTCCGTATCGGTGTCCACCGCGTTGATGGCCAGCGTCAGCACACCCTTGTTGGAGAGGGTGCTGTGCATGACATCGTAATAGGTCTCATCGCCCTCGAAGTTCAGGCCGCCGTACTCCACCGCGCCCAGCTGGCAGCCGGCGGGCAGGATGGCATCCAGCACCGCGCGGAGGTCCACGCTGTATGTGGCGGCGTAGTTGTTGGTCACATCCACCGTGACGGTGGGATCGGGCAGGACACCCTTGTCGATGGTGATGTCCACGCTGCCGGTGACGGCCTCGTGGCTGGCGGCCTCAGCCTTGTACCACACAGTGTAGGTGCCCACGGCGGAGAAGGCCGGTACGGCGGGACCGTAGATGCCGCTTTCCTCCGCGCTGTACGTGAAGGTGACGGCGGAGCCGTCCACGGTGGCAGCGGAGGCGGCCATCCGGGCGGTCTGGGCCTTGCCGTTGTAGGCCAGTGCGCCGTCCTGCCGGACGGAGACGCTGGTCAGCGCCGCCTTGCCGATGGTGACGGTAAAGCTGCCGGTGACAGTCTCATGGTTGGCGGCTTCGGCCTTGTACCACACGGTGTGGGCAGCCACATCGGTGAGAGTCGGAACGGTATCGCCGTAGGCACCGTCCTTTGCCAGACTGTACGTGAAGGTAACGGCGGAGCCGTCCACGGTGGCGGCGGAGGTGATCACCGGGGCGCTCAGGGCGGTACCGGTGTAGGTCAGGGCGCCGTCCTGACGGACGGAAACATCCGTCAGCGCGGCCTCGCGTACCGTCACGGAGGCGGTGCCGGAGGTGGTGGCGTAGCGGCTGCCGCTGGGCGTGAAGGTCCACTCGGCGGCCTGACTGCCTGCGGGCAGGATGACGTCCGGCGTGTTCCAGACGAAGGTACCCTCCACAACGGTGCCGCCGTCCCGCAGTGCGCCGGACAGCGCGATGGTGCGCAGCGGCTGGCCGTAGGTGATGGCGGCGGGCGTAAGGGTGGGCTGGCCGGTGGGAACGATACGGCTGTCCACCGTGACGGTGACGGTGATGGTGTAATCCAGATAGTTGTCCGCGCCGGTGACATGGACCGCGATGACGGCGGTCTTATCCGCGTTGGCCGGTTCGTTCCGGAAGGCGAAGCGGAGGGTGCTGCCGCTGACGGTGGGCGCGCCGTCCAGTACGCTGTCGGTATCGGTCACATCGCCCAGAGAGGCCGCGCCGCCGTCGGCGATGAGACTGCGCAGGTCCACGGAACCGGGGTTGCCGTACATGGCCGCGCCGCTGGCGGTCACGTCGGCGTGAGGCGCCTGCCGATGCGGAAGTAAACGGTGTCGGGGGCCAGCGCCAGCGTGTAGTTATCGGCCTTGAAGGCGCCGCGGTCTGCCAGCTTCAGGGAACCGATGGCGATGGCGTAGCTGCCCGCGTTCTTGCCGGAGGCTCTGGTCAGCGCACCGTCGAAGGCGGGGGACTCGCCGTTGGCCGCGGCAGAGACGGCGAAGGTCAGGGTGGGATCGTCCTCGCCGTAGGTCTTGCCCTGACCGGCATCGGGAGTCACGGTGATGGCGGCCTTGGTGATGTCCGCCGTGATGCCGGTGGGCTGGGCGATCAGGGTGTAGTTGGCCGCGTCCGCGCCGGTGAGGGCGTAGCCGGAGAGAAGAACGGTCTTGCCGGTTCCCGCGTCGGCATCGGCAAAGGCGGCAGCGGCACAGGCCGCGTCCACGGTCACGTCATCCCCGGCCATCAGGCCGGAGAGCGGGTGTGCCGGTGATGACGGCGGCGGCAGTGCCGTCGTAGGTCTTGCTTTCCGCCTGCAGGCCGGTGATGGTGACGCCCTTCGGGGACACCCTCAGGGTGTAGGATGCCGCGCTCTGCTGATAGTTGGCGGTTTCCGCGGCGGTGGCGGTGATGGTGGCTTCGCCCGCCGCGTGGATGGTGACGGTGCCGTCGGAGGCCACCGTGGCCACGCTCTCGCGGCTGCTGGCGTAGGTGATGCTGCCGCCGTCCCTGCGATTGTTGGACGCCGCGTTGGAGAAGGCGTCGTCGCCGTAGGTCCTGGTCAGGCTGCCCTGCTGGGCGAAGGTCAGGGTCTGGGCCGCCTGAGCCACCGTGTACTGCACGGTCCTGTCCGCGTCAACAGTGGACAGCTGGTAGTTCTTGGCCTTGTCGCCGGTGAGACCGGTGGCGGCGGCGGTGTGAGTACCGGCGGTCAGCTCACCGCCGGTGACGGTGACACCGATCCGGTCGCCGTTGACGGCATTGCTGACGGTGGCGGTAATCGCACCCTCATCGTCGGCGTAGATACGGCCCTCCGTGTTGTGCCACGTCAGCGTGACGGTGCGGGGCCGCACCTCCAGCGTGCCGGGCAGGAAGGAGATGTCGTAGCTGTCGGAGGTCAGGCCGCCGGGGATGATGGTATACTCGCCCACGTCGTCAAACTGGCGGTAGGTGTGGGCGTAGGTCAGCGTTCCGTCCAGATCGTCGATGTCCTCGTTGTTGACGAAGCCCTGGCAGCTCACGCCGTCGTGCATGGGAGCGGTGCCGTAGTCGATGACCGTGCTGTTGGCGGTCACCAGCAGGCGGACCTTTTCGATGGTGTAGGATACGCTGACGGAGGCTTCACCCAGTTGGATGCGGGCAATGTAGTCGCCGGCGTTGACCGGTGCGCCGGAGAGAGCGGTGGTATCCGCCGGCTTGGCGTAGTAGGTGATGATGGCGGCGTCGCCGGTGGTCAGGCTGCTGGTGCAGGACGCCGCGCGGGCCATGCCGTTGTAGAACAGGGTCTGGTCAGGGGCCGACAGCGTCACGCTGCCGCCATTGGTGTCGGGGCAGGTGCCGTCCGCGTTGGTGCAGGCGGCGGTAATGGTGGTGCCGCTGGCGGTGTAGGCCCAGCTGTGCTGGTGCTTGCGGAGATAGAGCTTATCCTGCTCCGGCATGACCACATAGCCCTGTCCGGACGCATCCGGCAGGAAAATTTTGGTGTAGTCCAGCGCCGTGTTGGACGCACCGGCGGCGAATTGGACCGGCACATCGTCCGTGGGCTGGCGGGATGTGGTGATGCCGATGCGGGCCGCCTGGGTCAGGCTGGGATCGATGGTGAGGACTCCGGAGTCCAGATACACATTTCTGGTGCTGCCGGTGACGTTGGCATCGCCGCCGATGGTCAGCGAATTCCGGCTGGAGTTGCGGTAAATACCGGTCTGGCTGCCGGTGATCTTGCCGCCCAGCATACGGAAAGCGCCGTGGTCATCGTAGATGTATGCGCCGTACCGGCCGCCGGAGATGGTGCCGCCGTACATGGTGAAGCTCTGGCTGGAGGACACGCCGTTCACAGTCTCGCCGGGCGCGGCGATCCGGCCGCTGCCCTGGCAGTCGCAGAGCGTCAGGCCCCAGTGGTCATCCACCACCGCGGATACCGAGGTGTTCGTTGTGGTGATCTGCTTTCCGTTCAGGCAGAGGTTCACATCACCGGCCAGGAAGAGCCGGCCGTCCAGCTCGATGTCGGCGGCCAGATAATAATTGCCGGCGTAGAGCATGTACGAATCGCCGTTTTTGGAGGCATTGGCCCCACCGTACAGCAGTTTGCCGTCAACGGAGGTCAGGGGGATCCAGGCTGTATTGCCGTGGGCCGCGTCCGTGCAGTCCGATCTGCCGCAGACAGCGTGCTCGTGCAGGGTGCCGCTGGAGAAGATGACGCTGTCACCCATCAGCCGCTTCGTGCAGCCGGAATAGGCATCGCTGGTGAAATACGAGGTGGTATCCGCCGCCAGCTCCGTGCCGTCGGCGACGCGGACATAGCTGCCGTCGATGACGGGATCTGCCGTGGTGACACCGATGCTGGCGCCGCTCTCCAGCGCGCCGCCCACATGAATGATCTCGCGGCGGCCCAGATAGACGTTGTTGGCCGCGCCGTCCTTGCCCAGGTTGCCGGTGATGCACGGCGTGCCGGACACGGTGAGCTTGTTGCCGGCGCACACGCCGCCGCCCTTGCTGTTGCCGGAGGTGTTGCCGGAGATGGTGCCGCCGGTGATGGTACACGCGGCGCTCAGGATGACGTACACGCCGCCGCCATATTCCGCCGCCGTGTTGTCGGAGATGGTGCCGCCGGACATGTTGAAGACATCGGCCGCGTACACACCGCCGCCGCGCTTGGTGGCGTAGCCGGTGACCGCGGCATCGGTGGTGAAGTTGCCGGAGACAGAGCCGCCGGTCATGTTGAACGTACCGGCCGTATATACGCCGGCGCCATCCTCATCGGACGAGTTGCCGGAGACACTGCCGCCGGACAGGGTGAACACGCCGCTGTATACGTATACACCGCCGCCGTATTTGGCCTTGTTGCCGGAGACACTGCCGCCCAGCATGCGGAACGTGCTGCGGGCCATGTATACGCCGCCGCCCTTTTCGGCGGCGCTGTTGCCGGAGATGCTGCCGCCATACATGGTGAAGGTGCCGGCGGAGTCCAGATACACGCCGGTACCGGTGAGTCCGTCGGCGTGGGTGATCCTGCCGGTGCCCTTGCAGTCGCTGAGGGTGAAGCTGCCGCCGTTGGCCAGCTTGATCGTGTTGGCGCCGTCCTTGCTGCAGATGATGTCGTAGCCGTTCAGGCACAGCACCACACCATCCACAGGCTGCCACTCGCTGCTCTGCGTTACGGACTGGGGTCAGGTAGTAGTGACCCGCCTTGGTGATCTCGCTCAGGGAGGAAACGGCCGTCCAGGTCAGGACGTCGGTGTGCGTCTCCCCGTCATGGCTGCATGCCGTGCCGCAGAGGAGGTGCTTGTGGGGCAGGCCGTTGTAGAGGTTGACCTCGTCGCCCTCCCGCAGAATGCCGTACTGACCGCCGGCATCGCTGGTGATGTTGCCCTCGTAATAGCCATTGTCCGCGCCGGTGGCAACGGCAATATGCTCACCGATGGCGGGCGCAGCATCAGCGGTCACGCCGATGCGGGCGCTCTCAGCCAGACCGCCCTCGCCAATGGCGAAAGTCGTGCCTGCGGTATTGCCCTTGGCCAGCTGAACATTGCAGGTGCTGCTGTCATTGCCGGTGTTGCCGGCAATGGTCACGCTGCCGGAGACGGTGAAGACGCTTCCGCTGCCGACATACACGCCGCCGCCACCGTACTTGGCGGTATTGCCGGAGATGCTGCCACCGTACATGCGGAAGGGACTGTTGGCGAAGACATACACGCCGCCGCCTGCGCCATTGGTGGCGGTGTTGCCGGTGATCTCGCCGCCATACATATTGAATGCGGTGCCCTTGCCCCCGCTGTTGGCTCCGTTGTCAAGAAGCACGCCGCTGCTGTGCTGGCTGACATTGCCGGAGATGCTGCCGCCGTACATGTTGAAGGTGCCGATGGCATATACGCCCCGGCCGCTGTATTTTGTGCCGTCGGCCTGCTCCGCGTGGGTGATCCTGCCGTACTCGGCGCTGCCGCCCTTGCAGTCGCAGAGGGTGAAGGTATAGTCTTTGCGGACCATGATGGTATAGCCATGGTTTGTATCGATGATGCTGTGGCCGTTGAGGCAGAGCACCACACCGTTGGCGGGCGCCCAGATATCCGTCGTTTCGATGTCTTGGGTCAGGTAGTAGTGACCCGCCTTGGTGATCTTCGTCAGGTCGGAAATGGCCGTCCAGGTCAGGACCTTGGTGTGCTGCTCCCCACCATGGCTGCATGCCGTGCCGCAGAGGAGGTGCTTGTGCGGGATCGCGGTCAGCGTCACCTCACCGGCACTGTTCAGGTCGAACTTCATTCCGGAAGCGTCCGAGATAAAGTGATCGGTGAGCTGGTCGGCTGTCACATCCGGCATTTTGGCTTTCCAGCCCTCGGTGATCAGGCCATCGTGACCGCTCCCCAGCGTCACGCCCAGCTTCGAACCCTCCTTCAGCGCTCCGTCCAGGACGAAATGATCACTGGGGTAGCCGCTTACGCTGCCCAGGCAGACGTTATTGGCCTTGCCGTCTGTGGTGAAATTGCCGGTGATCTTTACCGCACCCTTGACATAGACGCGGTCGTTGCGCGTATACACGCCGCCGCCCGCAGTAGTGGCGGTGTTGTCGGTGATCTCGCCGCCGTACATATAAAACTTGCCGTAGCTGTACCAGCCCACGCCGCCGCCATAGTCGGCGCTGTTGTTGGAGATGCTGCCGCCGTACATGGTGAACGACTGGCCTCCGATGGTCACACCGCCGCCGCCCCGGGTGTCGCTGTTGCTGATGCTGTTGCCGGTGATCTCACCGCCGTACATGGTGAAATAGCCGCCGCTCGTATCCACGCCGCTCTTGTTGTTGCCGGTAATGCGGCCGCCGTACATATTGAACTTATTCTCGGTACGTATCTCTACACCGGTACCGCTGGAACCGCTTGTGCGGGTGATCTCACCGTAGGTGCCGCTGGTCCCCTTGCAGTCGCACAGGTTCAGCGTCGCCGTCGTCCGCTCATTGCTGACACAGATCGTGCGCTTAGCGGTGGTCTGGATGCTGTGGCCGTTCAGACAGAGGTTGACTGTCCCCGTGGCGGTGGCGATATAAGCGTCCTCCAGATCGAGGTCGGTGGTCAGATAGTAGTCGCCCGCAGGGAGCCTGTAATAATATCCGACAACGGTATTGTCGGAGGTTTTGAGTTCCCTTTTCTCCCATACCGTGCCGTTTATTTTCAGTCCCTCAGCGTCCTGCGAGATCGCATTGTCGGAGAAGGAGATGGTGTTGGTGTGGGAACCGGAAGCGGTAACAAGCCACTTCTCGCAGCCCTTGACGCCGCAGACGCAGTGGGCGTGTTCGCTGCTCTCCGCGCGCAAGGCCCATACGGACAGCGCATCGCGCTCCTCCTGGTCCGGCGCGGCGGTGTCCTTGTCGATGGTGTAGGCGCCGCCGGTATCGGTGGTGCCGCCTGCCGTCTGTGCGGCGGCATCGGACGTCTCTGCGAATGCCGCCGTGGGCAGCATGGTCAGGCAGAGCGCCAGTGCCATGAACAGACTCAATACTCGTTTCTTCATGTGGGCCTCCTTCAGCGTATGTGCTCGCATTTTTCGGTCATGCGCGGACGTGCGGATGGGCAGCCTCGGCTGCCCGTGAAAAATCCTTGCATATTTACCGATTTTCTGTATGATGGTATCATACACCGTACGTTAACGTGCGATGCAAGAGCTTTTTGCGTTTTCAGGGGGATTTTATGAAAAAAGAACGAGATCTGTTTTCTATCGGCGAAGTCGCGCGGGCGCTGAACATCACACGCCGCGCCATCCTCTACTACGAGGAATTCGGGCTGATCCGGCCGGATGTCAAGGACGGCGCCACGGGAAACCGCTACTATACCATTGATACCTTCGTCAAGCTCCGGACCATCCGCATCCTGCAGAACCTGGGACTGTCCCTCAGCGACGTCCTCGGATATTTTGACGGCGACTTCGCGCTGACGCCGCTGATCCGGCGGCTGGAGGCGCAGCGGGATGAGCTGGACCGGCACATCGAGAGCCTGCGGGAGCGGTCCGGCGCGGAGCCGCCGCAGGTGAAGCTGATCCGACTGCTGCCGCAGACCGTCTATCGCCGCGTGTGCGCGGCGGCCACCGTGGCGGAGCGGACGACGCTGCTTCGCAGCACTGCGCTGGAGGGCGATGCGGCTCTACGGCACGGACATCTCCCACCGGATGTACCTGGTGGAGTCGCCCATCGACCGGCCGGATCAGGTGGCATTCTGCGTGGCTATCCCGCCGGAGAGCCGGGGGGAGTACGTGGAGACCCTGCCGGCAGCGCCGGCCCTCAGTCTCTACCACCACGGTGCGTATGAGCAGCTGCCTGCGGTGGTGAAGCAGCTCCTGACCAGCGCACGGGAACAGGGGCTTACGCCTGCGGGCACGATCCGCCGCATTTATCTGGAGGGCCCGCCCCAGCACAAGGACCCCGCAAAGTTCATCACCCAGGTACTTCTGCCGGTGCTGGAGCGGTAGGGGGCGATCGACGGCTTCACCGCCGCGTCAGAATTCTTCACACCGAATTCCTGCTGGATACAGGGCGCCCGGGGCATGAACGATTCCGGCCCCTTATAAGTAAAACCTCCTATTGCGGTATACTGGTAAAGGGTTGGCAACCACATTACCAGAGCAATAGGAGGTTTTATACAGATGAGGAGCTCTGCGGAGGAATCCGTCAGGCGCTCTTTTTTGTTTACTTCTCGATGACCACCTTGCCGTCCCGCAGCCGCACGTGTGCGGTGTCGCCGGACTTCAGCTCGCCCTCCAGCATTTTCTCGGCCACAGCATCCTCCACCATGTTCTGGATGGCACGGCGCAGGGGCCGCGCACCGTACTGGGGATCGAAGCCATCCCGGGCCAGCTCGGCCACGGCGTCGTCGTCCGCTGCCAGCGTGATGCCCTGCTGGGCCATGCGCGCGCCGGTGACATCCAGCATACGGCGGGCGATCTGGCGGATGTTGTCCTCCGTCAGCTGACGGAACACGATGATCTCGTCGATACGGTTCAGGAACTCGGGGCGGAACGTCCGCTTCAGGTCGGCCATCACGGCGTCGCGGATGCGGCTGAACCGCACCTCCTCGGACTCCTTCTCGCCCTTCTCGCTGCCGTCGAAGCCGAGGCGCGCCGCGTCGGCGGTGATGTTCTTGGCGCCTACGTTGGAGGTCATGACGATAATGGTGTTCTTGAAGTCCACCTTGCGGCCCTGGGAGTCGGTGACGATACCGTCCTCCAGGATCTGCAGCAGGATGTTCCACACATCCTCGTGGGCCTTTTCGATCTCATCGAACAGCACCACGGAGTACGGCTTCCTGCGCACCTTCTCGGTGAGCTGGCCGCCCTCCTCGTGGCCCACGTAGCCGGGAGGCGAGCCGACCAGACGGGACACCGTGTGCTTCTCCATGTACTCGGACATGTCGATACGCACCATGGCGTTCTCGTCGCCGAACATGGCCTCGGCCAGCGTCTTGCACAGCTCGGTCTTGCCCACGCCGGTGGGGCCCAGGAACAGGAACGAACCAATGGGCCGCTTGGGGTCCTTCAGACCCACACGGCTGCGGCGGATGGCCTTGGCCACCGCGTTGACGGCCTCGTCCTGACCTACCACACGCTGGTGGAGCTTCTCCTCCAGCTTCAGCAGGCGCATGCTCTCGTCCTCGGTGAGACGGGTGACGGGGATGCCGGTCCAGCCGGCCACCACCTTGGCCACGTCGTCAGCGGTGACGCTGCCGCGGTTCTGGGCCATCTGCTTGCGCCAGTTGTCCCGCTCGATCTCCACCTGTTCCTGATAGTCCTTCTCGATGTCACGCAGCTGCGCGGCCTTCTCAAAGTCCTGTGCCGTCACGGCCTCGGATTTCTCGCGGTGCAGCGCCGCGATCTTCTCCTCCAGTGCCTTCAGGTCGGGGGAGGAGGCTTCGGCGGTCATGCGCACCTGGGACGCGGCCTCATCCATCAGGTCGATGGCCTTGTCCGGCAGGAACCGGTCGCCGATATACCGCTTGGACAGCTGCACAGCAGCCTCCAGCGCCTCGTCGGTGATGGTCAGCTTATGGTGCGCCTCGTACTTGTCGCGCAGACCCTTCAGGATCTCCAGCGTGGCCTCCGGCGTAGGCTCGCCCACGGTGACAGGCTGGAACCGGCGCTCCAGCGCGGCGTCCTTTTCGATATACTTGCGGTACTCGTTGAGGGTGGTGGCGCCGATGACGCGGATCTCACCGCGGCCCAGTGCCGGCTTGATAATGTTGGCGGCGTCCACGGCGCCCTCGGCGGAGCCTGCGCCCACGATGGTGTGCAGCTCATCGATGAACAGAATGACGTTGCCGGCCTTCTTCACCTCGGCCAGGGTGTTCTTGATGCGCTCCTCAAACTCGCCGCGGTACTTGGTGCCTGCCACCATGCCGCTGAGGTCCAGGGACAGGAGCTTCTTGTCCAGCAGCTCCTCGGGCACGTCGCCGGAGGCGATGCGCTCGGCCAGCCCCTCGGCGATGGCGGTCTTGCCCACGCCGGGCTCACCGATCAGAACAGGGTTGTTCTTGGTGCGGCGGGACAGGATCTGGATGACCCGCTGGATCTCCTTGTCGCGGCCGATCACGGGGTCCAGCTTGCCGGACCGCGCCGCCTCGGTAAGGTCGCGGGTGAACTCGGCCAGCGTCTTGTTCTTCTTATCGCCCTCACGGTTGGCGGCGGCTGCACCGCTGGCGGCTGCGTGAGGGGTATCATGCAGCTTCTTGACGATGCTGCTGTACATCTTATTGGGATCCACACCCATGGTGCGCAGGATGCGCAGAGCCATGTTGCCGCCCTCGCGCAGGATGCCCATCAGCAGGTGCTCCGTGCCGATGTAGCTGCTGCCCATGCGGGCGGACTCGGACACAGCCAGCTCCACCACGCTCTTGGCGCGGGGAGTCAGACCCTGACTGGGCGCGGCGCCGGACATCCCCTTGCCCACGCTGCGCTGCAGCACGGAGCACACCATCTCGTCGGTGACGCCATACTCCGCCAGCACGCGGTGGGCGATGCCCTCCTCCTCGCGGATCAGGCCCAGCAGCAGATGCTCGGAGCCCACGTAGCCGTGGCCCATCTCCTCTGCCGCTTCCTGACTCAGACGCAGGGCCTCCTCGGCCCGGGGGGTGAATTTATTCTCGCTCATAAATAAGCACTTCCTCTCTTACTGTCGTGTTCTGCGCCGGGCTTACTTTTCCAGCGCCTTCAGCTCATCCCGCAGCTTGGCCGCTTCCTCGAAGCGTTCCTCCTGCACTGCCAGATTCAGCTGGGTCTGCAGCGCGTTGCGCTTGCGCTGCCGGGTCAGGGCATCCTGCTCGTCCCTGGGCAGCAGGTCGCCGGTGTCCTCCTGGGCCGGTGTGCTCTCCCGCGCCTGTCCCAGCACATCCACCGGTTCAGGGAACTCGGTGAGCATGCGGGAGCCCAGCCCGCTGAAGAACGGCTCCAGCATCCCGAAGGGACGGGAGAAGAAATCTCCGAACAGGCCGCCGGTCATACCGGCGGAGCGGAAGGAGTCGGTGTAGCCCAGCTCCTCGGCGCACTGGGGACACAGGTGTACCTGCGTCACCTTGCCGTTGATATTGCTCTTATAGTAGAACGTTGCCTCGTTCTTTCCACAACGATCACATCTCATAATCGTAACCTCCTTGCTGAAAAATCAGACTGAATGGATCAGGATCTGTTTGAAAATATCGGCCCGCAGTCCGCTGCGCTGCTCCTTGGGGACGCTGCGCAGGGCCCGCTCGCCGGTGGCAGCCAGCATGGACTGGCCCAGCTCACGGCTGATGGCTTCGGAGTCCACCAGATTCTGGGTGATGGCCCGGGCGCTGGCGTAGTCCAGCGTATCGCCGATGGTGTTGATAACGTGCATCAGCAGCGTCTGCCGGTCCACCTGCACCCGCGTGATGCGGATGTAGCCGCCGCCGCCCCGCCGCGACTCCACGATGTAGCCATGCTCAGGGGAGAAGCGGGTGGACATGACGTAGTTGATCTGGCTGGGTACGCAGTTGAACCGCTGCGCCAGATCGCTGCGCTGGAGCTCCAGCGCGCCGCCGGCCTCGTCCAGCTCCTGCTGGATGAATCCGGCGATGAGATCGGAGATACCCATGCTTGCCTTCCACCTTTCTACAAAATCGATTTTGACTTTGCCTTTCTTTGATCTTTGGCTATAGTATAGCACGCTTCGCACTTTTGTCAATAGTAATTTTTGACTTTCTTTGACCAAAATTGTAAACGTTTTGTGAACAGGATTTTTCGGGAGAGATGTGCTGTCCCCATCGCGCGGCCGCGCCCATTTCTTCCGCTGCTGAAAGAAATGGGGCCGCCGGAGACAAAGCATCAGAGCGGGGTAGAATCCCGCCTCTATAAAACACGCATTGCCGTCCGCGGAGGCAAAAGAAGAAAACCACCCGACAGGGTGGTTTTCTTCTGGAGGTGACATCCGGATTTGAATCGCCGCGTTGACTGATGCCCGTTTCCATGACCTGCGTCACTCCTATGCAGTTGCCGCGATCCGCGCTGGCGACGATATCAAGACGGTGCAGGGTAATCTGGGTCACGCCACAGCGGCCTTTACGCTGGACGTATACGGCCATGTGACTGACCAGATGAAGCGCGAAAGTGCCGACCGCATGGAGCGTTTTATCCGTACAGTTTCCGCCGGTTGACCCAATAAGGCTAAAAATAAGGCTAAAACCTGTTTTTGGGCATAAAAAAGCTCCCGAAACACCTGTGTTTCGGGAGCTTTAGTTGGAGGTGACACCCGGATTTGAACCGGGGAATGAGGGTTTTGCAGACCCTTGCCTTACCACTTGGCTATGTCACCGAACCATCAGTCTGTTAGTCAGTATACTATACCGACGGGCGTTTGTCAAGCACGAAACTGCATTTCCTGCCCATTTCTTTTGCCGTCCTGCCGCAGAAAAAACGGCGTCCTGCGTTCCGCAGGACGCCGCGCATCGCGCTTACCGCAGCTCCGGCAGCACCGCCAGCAGCACCAGCGGTTCCGCGCCGTCGTTGTCGATGCCGTGGCTGTGCCCCTCCGGACAGTAGTGGGTCATACCGGCCCGCAGCGCCACGTCCTGCCCATCGTCATGGCACACGCCGCTGCCGGACAGCACGTGGATGATCTCACAGTTGCCCTCGTGGGTGTGCAGCCCGATGGACGAGCCCACCGGCAGCGTCAGCGTCAGGATGCGGCCCATGCCGTCCTGCACCGCCGTGCGCACCTGGGCCTCCCCCGCGCCGCCCTTGAAATGGGGCACCACCTGAGCCGCCGACTTGTCAAAATCCAGTATCATAGCGCCCTCCTCAGCCGCGGCTCTGCCGCATTTTCTCATTGATGGCCTTGCCGGTGGGCGTTACCGCCAGACCGCCCAGCGCCGTCTCACGGAACTCCACGGGCATCCTGCGGCCCACCTCGCCCATGGCGTCGATGACCTCGTCCACAGGGATACGGCTGGTGATGCCCGCCATGGCCATGTCCGCCACGCTGACGGCATTGACTGCGCCGATGACGTTCCGCTTGACGCAGGGCACCTCCACCAGACCCGCCACCGGGTCGCAGACCAGGCCCATCAGGTTCTTCAGCGCCATCGCCACGGCGTGGCCGATCTGCTGGCCGTTGCCGCCCCGCAGGGCTACCAGGGCGCCCGCCGCCATGGCGGACGCCGTGCCGATCTCCGCCTGACAGCCGCCGGACGCGCCGGCGATGCAGGCGCGTCGGGCGATGATCGCCCCGATGCCGCTGGCCACATACAATGCCTCCAGCAGCTGGTGCTGGCTCAGCTCCTCATACTTGCACAGCGGCAGCAGCACCGCCGGCAGCACGCCGCAGGCGCCCGCCGTGGGGGCCGCGACGATGCGGCGCATACAGGCGTTGGACTCCGCCATGGAAAGCGCCTCGGCGATGACCTCGCTGACGTAGCCGCCGGACATGGCCCAGCCCCGGAAGGTGTACTGGCGCATTTTCAGGCCGTCGCCGCCCACCAGCCCGCTGACGCTGCGCCGCCGTCCGGTGTAGTTGTCGGCAGCGTCCGCCATGGCCTGCCACGTCAGCAGCATCTTGGCCATGGACTGGTTCCGCGACACCTGGCGCTCGTCCATGTCGGCCTCCAGCACGATCTCCCAGAAGGGCTTGCCCTCCTGCTCCATATGCTCAAAGATCTCCTTCATCGAATCCAGAGACATCTTCATCCTCCTCCTTGTCGTAGTAGGTTATGGAAAGGATACCCGGCAGCTCCGACAGGAACGCCACCTGGTGGGGCTTGAGGTGCTGGTCCGTCTCGATGACCATCAGCGCGTCGCCGCCCCGCTTGTGGCGGCACAGGCTCATATTGGCCACGTTGACCCGCAGCTGGCTGAGGATGGAGGTGACGGCGGCCACGGTGCCGCTGGCGTCCTCGTTGCGGATGACCAGCGTGTTGTACATGCCGGTGAAGTTCACGTCGATGCCGTCCAGCTTATTGACCATGATGCGCCCGCCGCCCAGAGACGACGCCTGCATCACCAGATCCTTGCCGTCGGCGGACCAGGCCTCGATGACGGCGGTGTTGGGGTGAGCGTCCCGCAGCTCAATCTCATCAATGGTGTAGGTGAGGCCCGCCTTTTTGGCCTCGTCAAAGGCGAAGGGCAGCCGCTCGTCGTCCGGCTTCATCCCCAGCAGACCGCCCACCAGCGCGCGGTCAGTGCCGTGGCCCGCGCCGGTCTCGGCGAAGGAGCCGTACAGGTGGATGGCGGCCTTTACCGGCGGCGTACCCAGCAGGGCGCGGGCAATGAAGCCGATGCGGGCGGCGCCCGCTGTATGGGAACTGGACGGCCCGATCATCACGGGGCCCAAAATGTCGAAAATATCCAGCATGGGAAAAGCTCCTTTCGTGGGATAAAGTGCTGAGATTTCCCCCTATCATAGCACACATCCCACGGGAAAGCGAGAGGGAAAAACAAATATTTTCTGCATGATACGGCGTGTCCTCCCCGCCGCTCCGGCGGGAGGAGAGAGATCGGCGGCCCCTGCGCACCGGCGCTGGCGGTCCGCAGGGGAGGGGGAAAAGAAACTTCTTCATCATGAACTGCGTTTGCCGCATTTTCCGGCGGAAAACAGCAAAAAACCCGCTTGCCACGTCCGCGCCGCCGTGCTATCATACGGGTGACATAACAGTGGAAAGGAAATGGAAATATATGGAACTCACGCCGCTGAAGCTGCATCCTGCGTACAAGGAGTACCTCTGGGGCGGACACCGCCTGCGGGCGGCCTATCACAAGGAGGACGCGCCGGAGATCACGGCGGAGAGCTGGGAGCTGGCCCAGCGGCCGGAGGGTGTGTCCGTGGTGGAGGGCGGCACGCTGGCGGGCCGGACGCTGGACGATTTGGCGGCTCTGGACCGGGAGGCGTTCTGGGGCAAAAACTGCGCGGATATGCGGGAATTCCCGCTGCTGGCAAAGCTCATCGACGCCCGGAAGGACCTGTCCATCCAGGTCCATCCCTCCGACGAGACGGCCCTGCGGGACCGCGGCGAGGCGGGCAAGGCGGAGATGTGGTACATCGTGGACTGCGACGAGAACGCCGGCATCTACTTTGGCTTTGCCCGCGAGATCACGGCGGAGGAGTTCCGCCGCCGCGCAGAGGACGGCACCATTTGCGAGGTGCTGAACCGTGTGCCGGTGAAGAAGGGCGACGCCTTTTTTATCCTGCCCGGCACCATCCACGCCATCTGCGCCGGTATCCTCGTCGCCGAGATCCAGCAGAACTCCGACACCACCTTTCGTGTCTACGACTACCGGCGCCGCGGCGCCGATGGGCAGCTGCGGCCCCTGCATCTGGACCGCGCCGGCGGTGCTGCGCTATACGCCGATGGCGGCGCGGGTCTGCCAGCCACTGAGCGTCACGGCCCATGCGGGCTGGACGGAAACGGCGCTGTGCGCCTGCGACTACTTCTCCGCGGCGCGGCTGGATGTGGAGACCCGGGCGGCGCTGACCTGCGGCGGCGACTCCTTCCGGCACCTGCTGTGCGTGGAAGGGGAGGGGGGCCGTCGTCCACGGCGGCGTCCGGTATCCCCTGCGGCAGGGGGACTCCTACTTCCTGCCCGCCGCGTTGGGAGACTACGCCGTGGAGGGCCAATGCCGCGTGCTGCTGAGCCGCGTGTGACCGCAACAGACGGTTGCTTGTCTGCGGCGGCGATCTGTGCTACATTGATGGTACAGCAAGGAGGATTCTCTATGGATACGAAGGATATGATACGCAGGCTGAGAACGGAAAAGGGTCTGTCACAGGATGAGCTGGCGGAGAAGCTGTTTGTCACCAGACAGGCGGTGTCCCGCTGGGAAAACGGCGAGACCACGCCGAATACGGAGACACTGAAGCAGCTTTCCCGGCTGTTTGATGTCTCCATCAACACGCTGCTGGGCGCGCCGCGGCAGCTGGTCTGCCAGTGCTGCGGGATGCCGCTGGAGGATGCCGCCACCAGCAGGGAGCCGGACGGCGCCTTCAACGAGGAGTACTGCAAATGGTGCTATACCGACGGCACGTTCAAGTATACCAGTAAGGAGCAGCTCATCGACTTCTGCGTGGCGCACATGGCCAGCGAGAGCTGGCCGGCGGAGCAGGTCCGCGCCCACATGGAGGCCGTGGTGCCGAACCTGAAGCATTGGAAAAAGTGAAGCGGTGACAGAAAAAGCCCCAGCCGTAATGGCCGGGGCTTTTCAGTCGTCGGGGCTCAGTTCAGGAAGTCCTTCAGCTTCTTGCGAGCGGGAGGGGTGGCGCAGCTTCCGCAGGGCCTTGGCCTCGATCTGGCGGATGCGCTCCCGGGTGACGTTGAACTCCTTGCCCACCTCCTCCAGGGTGCGGGTGCGGCCATCCTCAATGCCGAAGCGCAGCTTCAGCACCTTCTCCTCCCGGGGGTCAGTGTGGAGAGCACATCCACCAGCTGCTCCTTCAGCAGAGTGAAGCTGGCGGCCTCGCTGGGCTCGCTGGCCCCCTCGTCGGGGATGAAGTCGCCCAGGTGGGAGTCCTCCTCCTCACCGATCGGGGTCTCCAGGGACACGGGCTCCTGGGCGATCTTCAGGATCTCGCGGACCTTGTCCACAGGCATATTCATCTCCTCGGCGATCTCCTCGGGGCTGGGGTCGTGGCCCAGCTCCTGCAGGAGCTGGCGGGAGACCCGGATGACCTTGTTGATGGTCTCCACCATGTGCACGGGGATGCGGATGGTGCGGGCCTGATCGGCGATGGCCCGGGTGATGGCCTGGCGGATCCACCAGGTCGCATAGGTGGAGAACTTATAGCCCTTGGTGTAGTCGAACTTCTCAACAGCCTTGATCAGGCCCAGATTGCCCTCCTGGATCAGATCCAGGAACAGCATGCCGCGGCCCACGTAGCGCTTGGCGATGGAAACCACCAGGCGGAGGTTAGCCTCGGCCAGCTGCTGCTTGGCGCGCTCACCGGCCTTCAGCTGCTTTTTCAGGGCTGCCATCTCATCCTCGGGCAGGGTCTCGCCGGACTCCTCCAGCTCCGCCAGACGCTCCTTTGCTTCGCGGCCGGCGCTCATGGCGGTGGCCAGCTCCACCTCCTGATCGGCGGTGAGCAGGGGGACCTTGCCGATCTCCTTCAGGTACATGCGCACGGGATCGTCGATGTTGAAGCTGTCTACCAGCGAGTTGGGGTCGACCAGCTCCTCCTCCTCGATCTCGGCGATCTCCTCCATGGCGGGCTCGCCGTCCTCGTCGGGCAGGGCGGCCAGGAAGTCCTCGGTGCCTACCTCGATGCCCAGCGTCTCCAGCGAGTCGTAGATAGAGTCCATCTGGTCACCGTCCAGATCCATCTCGTCCAGTACGTCGGACAGCTCGCCGGCGTCCAGACGGCCCTTCTTCTTGCCCTTGACGAACAGGTCCTTCAGCTTTTCGTTGGCGTTGAGCAGCGCGGCGGCGGGCAGGGCGGCAATGGCCTTTTCGTCCAGCTTGCCCCTGCTGGCCGCCGGATGCTTGCCATCGTCTGCCTTCTCGGGATTTTCCGCGGCCTTCTCCGCCTTGACGGTGGGCTTGGCGCTTTTGGCCTTATCGGCGGACTTGTCCTGAGCCAGCAGGGCGTTGGCCATCTCCTCCAGCTCCTGGGCGGTATATTTCTCGTCAGTCATGTTCGCTTTCCTCCGTAACCTTTTTTATCTTTATATGTATCGCGGGCGGCAGCCAGCGCGTCCATAGCGCTGCGGCCGCTGCGTTTGACACCTTCCTCGCGGATGATGCGGATATAGTCCGCCAGCGCCTGAGGCGCGTTGGCCGTGGACTCCGGCTTTTGCAGGAGGGTGGTGAGGTGGCTCATCTCCTCCGGTGTCAGGCTGGCGCTGAGCGCGCCATGCTGCTGCCGCTGCCGCGGCAGCGCCACAGCTCCCCGTAGATGCGGCCCAGCAGGGGGGAAGAGAATTCATCCTCCCGCAGCGGCGGCTGGTCGGGGAACAGGCTGTCGTCCTGCATCAGCAGGCGGATGACGCCCTCCTCCGCCATGGCGCTGCGCAGGTCGTCGTAGCGGATGGCGCGGTCCGCCGGCTGGAGCGAACGGGTCAGGTTCAGCTCCTGCCGCTCCCGGGCCTTGCGGTCCCGGGCGGCGCGGCGCTTGAAGGCCCGCTGCACCTCCAGCTTCATGGCCTCCGGCGACAGGCCCGCCGTCTGGGCGGCGCGGTTGGTATACACGTCCCGCTCCACGGCGTTTTCCAGACGGCACAGCTCCTCGGCCATCTCACCGGCGTAGCCGATGCGGCCCTCGTCGGAGGTGAGATCGTAGCGGGCGGCGATCTGGGTCATACGGAACTCCACGCCGTTCTCACTGCCGGACAGCAGGTTCTCGAAGGCGGCGGGGCCGTAGTTTTTGATGAAATCGTCGGCGTCCTGCTTGGTGGGCTTGCCGTCCACCATGCGGTTGGGCAGCTTCAGCACCTTGACGCTGAACTCGGAATTGTTCAGCAGCTCCAGCGCCCTCTGGGTGGCCAGCTGACCGGCGTTGTCGTTGTCGTAGCACAGCACCAGCTCCTTGGTGAAGCGGCTGAGCAGCCGGGTCTGCTCCACGGTCAGCGCCGTACCCATGGAGGCCACGGCATTGTCGAAGCCCGCCTGATGCAGCGTCACCACGTCCAGATTGCCCTCACAGAGGATGATGTTGGGCCGCTTGGTCTTTTTGGCCAGATTCAGCCCGTAAAGGATACGCCGTTTACTATATGTAATGGTCTCGGTGGTATTCATGTACTTGGGCTCGGACTTGTCGATGACGCGGCTGCCGAAGCCCACCACGTCGCCGCGGGTATCGATGACCGGCAGCATCAGGCGGTTGCGGAACTTGTCGTACAGGCGGCCGTTCCTGCCGTTGACCACCAGACCGGCGGCCATCAGCTCCTCCTTGGTGTAGCCCCTGCGGGTCATGGCGGTGAGCAGGCCGTCCCACCGGTCGGGGGATGCGCCCATGCCGAAGCGGACGGCGATGCTTTTCCGGATCTGCCGCCTGTCCAGATACGCCTGCACCGCCGCGCCCTCCGGCGAGCACAGCAGGTCGTAGTACCAGCGGGCGGCATCGCGGTTCAGCTCCAGCACACGGCGGCGCAGCCGGTCCGCGCCGTCCTGCGGTCCGTCGTCCTCCGGCACCGGCAGGTTGGCCCTCTTGGCCAGAAACCGCACGGCCTCGGGAAACGTCAGGTTCTCGATCTCCATGATGAAGTTGATGACGCCGCCGCCCTTCTTGCAGCCGAAGCAGTGGTAGATCTGCTTGTCCGGCGAGACGGAGAAGGAGGGGGTCTTTTCGTTGTGGAAGGGGCACAGGCCAAACAGGTTGCCGCCCTTGCGCTGCAGGGCGACATAGCCGGACACCACGTCCACGATGTCGCTGCGGGCGATGAGCTCGTCCAGAAAGCGCTGGTCAAACACGAAGCGTACCTCCTCTCCGGCAGAATGCAGGCTTGCACGGGGCCGTGCAACATTTCTCACAGTAGAGTATACCGCAAAAATCGGCGGCTTCCTCTTTTTTTGCGAAAAAATTTGAAAAAACCTGCTGCGGGAGGGGCGGATACCTTATATAATATAACGGGGCGCGGGCGGCGCAGGGGAGGTGCGGTGCGCGTCTGCGGCGGGCAAATTGTTACGAATTGTCCGCGTGTGCGGCGGCGCGGCGCGGAAAAATGCCGCATTTTGGCAGGAAATGCGCGGCATGAGGTGTAATTAGCGTATTATTTGCGCCGCAACGTGCAGAATGCGCAAAAAAGTGGGCATCGATGGAGGTGTGTTTGCTCCTGAAAAGTTATGGATATTCTGTGAACTGTGGGAAAATCGGTACGTTTCGGAAAATTTAATCCTTTTTTAACATTTATTTATGAGTTTTTTCGCATTTTTCGGGGTCAAGTCCCTTGATTTATTTCGCGGATATGGTATACTGTCACCGTGAAAGGCGAACCGGACCTTCCGGAGCCGGCTCCGTGGTGCAAGCTGTCGGAGACGGGGAAGGCGGGGATGGGAAACCGATCAAAAAATTTTTTATGGAGGAAACAAACATGAAGAAGATCATCGCAACTGTTCTTGCTATGGTCATGGCCATGGCTCTGTGCGTCACCGCTTTCGCCGCTGTGAAGTACACTGCTTATGACAAGACCGGCAAGGAAATCGCTAAGGACGTCACCTATGAGACCTGCAAGGCTACCTACGACAAGAAGGCCGGCGACGGCATGGTCGCTCACTATGACGTGACCATGAACGGCGTGACCAGCTACTATGTTGTCGCTGCTGATGCCAAGACCTATGACCTGAAGCTCACCACTTCCGGCAAGGCCCCCCTGTACCTGGTTCAGGTCGACAGCCCCTACTATGTTGCCAAGGCCGTTGCTTTCAAGGCTGTTGGTGATGGCTGCGGTCAGCTGGACGTTGACACCGACGAGACCTACTACACCTCCACCAAGGATGATGTCGTGACCTACTATGTGGCTGACAAGAAGGGCGCAGTGAACGTTCTGGTCGACAACAAGCTGGTTGCCGTCACCGTCCTGGGCGACGATCTGGAGCTGGTCGCTCACGAGTGGGAAGCTACCAAGTACGACAAGAATGACAACGCCACCCAGTACACCTGCAAGAACTGCAAGACCGTTGCCACCGTGTATCCTTCCAAGGATGCCGCTACCGCTGATGGCAAGAAGAACGTCGCCGTTCTGGACAACGGTGACATCATCGGCTTCAACTTCACCGCTAAGGGTGCCAACGCTTCCACCACCACCGATGGTAAGGGCTCTCCCAAGACCTTCGACGCCGGTGTCGCTATGTACGCTGGCATGGCTCTGATGAGCGTTGCTGGTTCCGCCGTTGTGATCGGCAAGAAGAAGGAGTTCTAATTAGAACTTAGTTCTGAACCAAAAAAGAAAGACCGCTTCGGCGGTCTTTCTTTTTTTTGCGTACTGGGGGACGCAGCGCCCTCACGCGCCGCCCGCAGCGACCCGCTGATTTATTTTCAAAAGGAATGTTCCGCGCTCGGGGGCGCGGCCCAGCGGGCCGCACCTACACTTGCCGCCGCTGGCGGCAAGTGCGCGATTTGATAATCGCCCAAACGGGAGGGCGACCATTGCTCTCTGCGTGCCATGTCAGCGGCAGCGAGGGTAGGCGCAGAGGCGATTCGCTGCGGAACCCTTTTGCACCGCAACTGCAATCGGACGAAAGGAATTCCAAAAACCATTGGTTTTTGGCGGCGTTTTTGCAGCCTTTTGCCGCCGTGGGCAAAAGGCTGTCGCGCCGGAGCGCGAAATATCCCTTTGGCAAAAGAACAAGAAGCGGGCCGTCGGGGACGCCGGCCCCTACGAGTGCGAGAAGGGGGGGTGCAGCGAAAGAAACGCGCCGGAGCGCGCGGAACATTCCCCAGTGGGGGCAAATACACGGGCGGCGGCAAAAAAATTGTAAGGTCCGGCAAAAAAATATTGATTTTTCCGGTGCTGTCCTGTAAAATATAGACGACAATCCAAGATTGGTAGCTGTAAGGAAGTGCTTCGCGCACGGGCTGCAACTATCACTCGGCAGAAGCTTGAGTGTTTCGGTCTCCTGAAACGGGGGACTGGGGCACTTTTTGTTATTCCGCTGGGGGAAAGCCATCCCCAGGGGGCAGCACCGCCGCAGGGGTGCGGCGCGGGAAGCATGGCTGCACAAAATGGGGAACACAACAGAAGGAACGACTACGAAAGAGGAGGAGCTTGCAGATGAATCTGGTAACAAACGGACGGCTCATTACCCGCGATGCAGACGGGAAGGGCTATTATGAGCACGGTGCGGTGGCCTTTGAGGGCACGAAGATCGTAGAGGTGGGCGAGGAGGCCGCGCTGGGCCAATACGCTGACGAGCCCACATCATCGACGCCAAGGGCGGCGTCATCATGCCCGCCTTATCAACGCCCACACCCACATCTATTCCGCTCTGGCACGGGGCCTGAGCATCGTGGGCAACAACCCCACCAACTTCTATGAGGTCCTGGACGGTACGTGGTGGGCCATCGACCGCCACCTGATGATGGATGGCACCCGCGCCAGCGCCACCGCACTCTACATCGACTCCATTAAGCAGGGCGTCACCACCGTCTTCGACCACCACGCCAGCTACGGCGAGATCCCCGGCACCCTGCACACCATCGCCGAGGAGAGCCGCCGTCTGGGTCTGCGCTCCTGTCTGTGCTACGAGGTCAGCGACCGGGACGGCGAGGAAAAGTGCCTGCAGGCCATCAAGGAAAACGCCGACTTCATCACCGAGTGCCAGAAGCAGAACGATCCCATGCTGGCGGCCATGTTCGGCGGCCACGCGCTGTTCACCATCTCCGACAAGACCTTTGACCGGATGGTGGAGGCCAACAACGGCCGCACCGGCTACCACATCCATGTGTCCGAGGGCATGAACGATGTGTACGACTCCCTGCAGAACTACGGCCGCCGCCCCGTGCAGCGCCTCCAGGATCACGGCATCCTGGGCCCTAAGACCATTCTGGGCCATTGCATCCACGTCAACACCGCCGAGATGGACATCATCAGGGAGACGGGGACCATGGTGGTGAACAACCCCGAGAGCAACATGGGCAATGCCATCGGCATCTGCCCGTATTCCAGCTGCACAAGCGGGGCATCCTGCTGGGTATGGGCACCGACGCCTATACCAACGATATGCTGGAGTCCCTGAAGGTGGCTCTGTGCTCCCAGCGGAGCCAGAACTGCCTGCCCAATGTGGGCTGGTGCGAGGTCACGGATATGCTGTTCAAGAACAACGCCAGGATCGGCGCACGGTACTTCCCCGATGAGCTGGGCGTGCTGAAGGCCGGCGCGGCGGCGGACATCATCGTCATGGACTACAAGCCCTTCACCCCGTTCTCCGACGAGAACATCGACGGCCACATGATCTTCGGCATGACCGGCCGCCAGTGCCAGACCACCATCGCCGCCGGTAAGCTCCTGATGCTCGACCGCCTGCTGGTGGACATCGACGAGGAGGCCGAGAACGCCCACATCCTGGAGGCCGCCAAGAAGCTGTGGGGCGACCTGAACCACAAGAAGAACAGGAACCGTACCTATTACACCAAGGGAGGAAAGGAGGATGACCTATGTCTGAGAAAATGTATCCCATCCCGTTCAGTCCCTGATGAACTGGGTGGTGAGGAATACGCCGCGTCCGGCGAGATCTTCGGCGTGCGCAAGAACTATGAGGCCACGGGCAAGAGCCTGCCCATCTTCGGTGAGCGCATCGAAACGCCCTTCGGACCCGCCGCCGGCCCCAACACCCAGCTGGCGCAGAACATCATCGCCGCCTATATGGCCGGCGCCCGGTTCTTCGAGGTCAAGACCGTCCAGAAGATGGACGGCGCTGATCTGGCCGCCTGCGTCCCCCGCCCCTGCATCCTCGCCAACGACGAGGGCTATAATCAGGAGTGGTCCACGAGCTCACCGTGCCCCAGGCCATGGACGAGTACATCAAGGCCTGGTGCGCCCTGAAGGTGCTGAGCCGCGTCTACGGCTTCGGCGATCCCGACGGCTTCGTGTTCAACATGTCCGTGGGCTACGATCTGGAGGGCATCAAGGGCGAGAAGGTCAACACCTATATCGACGGCATGATGGACGCCAGCCGGACCGCCATCTTCGGCGAGTGCAAGGCTGTCCTGAAGGAGCTGTTCCCCGCGGAGAGCGCCTTCATCGACGGTATCTCCCCCCGGGTCAGCCGCAGCGTCACCGTTTCCACCCTCCACGGCTGTCCCCCCGACGAGATCGAGCGTATTGCCAGCTATCTCATCTCCGAAAGCACCTGCACACCTTCGTGAATGCAACCCCACCATCCTGGGCTACGAGACGGCGCGGCGCACGCTGGACAGCATGGGCTACGACTACATCGTCTTTGACGAGCACCACTTCAACGAGGATCTGCAGTGGGCCGATGCAGTGCCCATGTTTGAGCGGCTGCAGGCGCTGGCGGACAGCGAGGGGCTGGAGTTCGGTCTCAAGCTCTCCAACACCTTCCCCGTGGACACCACGCGCGGCGAGCTGCCGAACAACGAGATGTATATGTCCGGCCGGAGCCTGTTCCCGCTGACCATCGAGATGTGCCACCGCATCTCCCGGCAATTCGGCGGCAGGATGCGGATCTCCTTCGCCGGCGGCGCGGAGTACTTCAATTGCGATAAGCTGTTTGCGCCCGGTATCTGGCCCATCACCGTGGCCACCACCATCCTCAAGCCCGGCGGCTACAACCGGCTGTACCAGATGGTGGAGACAAGCTGGACGCTCTGGACTTTAAGCCCTTCACCGGCGTGGACGTGGTCGGCATCGAGGCCCTCTCTCTGGCGGCCCGGTCCGACAAGTATCACGTCAAGCCCATCAAGCCCCTGCCCCGCCGCAAGCTCTATGAAAAGGTTCCCCTGCTGGACTGCTTCACCGCTCCCTGCGAGGGCGGCTGCCCCATCCGGCAGGACATCCCGGAGTATATCGAGCTGTGCCGGAAGGGCGCGTACGCCTCCGCCCTGCGGCTCATCACCGAGAAGAACCCCCTGCCTTTCATCACGGGCACCATCTGCGCCCACAACTGCATGACCAAGTGTATGCGGAATTATTACGACGAGCCCGTGAACATCCGGGCCACCAAGCTGGTGGCGGCCGAAAAGGGCTATGACGCCTACATGTCCAAGATCACGCCTCCCGCGCCGGTGACGGACGGCCGGAAGGTGGCCGTCATCGGCGGCGGCCCCACCGGCATGGCCGCGGCCTACTTCGTGGGCCGGGCGGGCATCCCCGTGACGCTGTTTGAAAAAGCGGACCGCCTGGGCGGCATCGTCCGGCAGGTGATCCCGCCTTCCGCATCAGCGACGAGGCCATCGACAAGGACGTGGCTCTGATGGAGAAGATGGGCGTGGAGGTAAAGCTGAACACCGAGGCCCCCTCTGTGGCAGAGCTGAAGGCACAGGGCTATACCCACATCTTCTTCGCCGTAGGCGCCTGGAAGGCCGGACGGCTGGACATCCCCGGCAACGTGGTGCCGGTCATCGGCTGGCTGCGCGACATGAAGGCGGGCAAGGACGTCTCCCTGGGCCATGTGGCCGTGGTGGGCGGCGGCAACACCGCCATGGACGCCGCCCGGGCCGCTCTGCGGGCCGGGGCCAAATCCTCTACCCTGGTGTACCGCCGGACGAAGAAGTATATGCCCGCCGATGCGGAGGAACTGGAGATGGCCATTGCCGACGGCGTGGAGTTCCTGGAGCTGGTAGCCCCTGTGGAGCAGAAGGACGGCAAGCTGATTTGTGAGAAGATGAAGCTGGGCGACCCGGACGACAAGGGCCGCCGCCAGCCCGTCCCCACCGGCGAGATGGTGGAAATCCCCTGCGACACCGTGGTCTCCGCCGTGGGCGAGAAGGTTGAGAGCGAGGTTTTCACCCGGAACGGCATCACCGTGGACGAGAAGGGCATCCCCGCCTTCAAGACCAATCTCGAGGGCGTCTACGCCGGCGGCGACGCCATGCGCGGCCCCGCCACCGTGGTGGAGGGCATTGCCGACGCCCAGTATTTCGCCAATGCCGTCATCGGCGAGGCCCACAAGTTTGCCATCCCCGCCAAGGCCGTAGCCACCCGGGAGGAGGCCGTCGCCAAGAAGGGCGTCCTCTGCGAGAGCGCCAAGTGCGAGGGCGACCGGTGCCTGACCTGCAACGTGGTGTGCCAGGTCTGCGCCGACGTGTGCCCCAACCGGGCCAATGTGGTCATCGAGCTGCCTGACGGCCGCCATCAGATCCTCCACGTGGACCGGATGTGCAACGAGTGCGGCAACTGCGCCGTGTTCTGCCCCTACGACTCCGCCCCCTACCGGGACAAGTTCACCCTGTTCCTGACCCGGGAGGGCTTTGACGAGAGTGTAAACAATCAGGGCTTCCTGCCTCTGGGCGGGAAGAAGGTGCTGGTGCGCCTGGACAGCAAGGTGTTCGAGGCAGATCTGGACGCCAAGAACGACCTGCCCGCCGACATCGAGGTGTTCATCTGGACGGTGCTGACCAAGTACGCCTATCTGATGGGATAACCGAACAGACACAAAGGCAGGAGGCCGGGAGACCGGCCCCTGTTTTTTGTGTTTAGTGCTTTCCCCTGCCGGACCGCCTCCAGGTTATGGCTGCAGCGCAGATGAAATACACCCCAATATGGAGCACCGCCACCAGGCCAAAGCCCGCCTCCGCCGTCAGCAGGAGAAGGACTCCCTGTGCGACGGTGTATAGCAGGGCAATGATCCGTTCCTGCCGCCTGCGGGTCTCGTCCGGCTCCCCGCCCAGCCGCCAAAACTGCCGCACCGTGCACCAGACCGCCGCCGCCAGGAAAGGGCCAGCACAGGCAGGTCTCTCAGCTTGCCCAGCTGGACATACCAGGCGGTCTGACCGACGCCGTACAGCCCTACCGCCACGCCCGCGGCGTACCAGGGGGAAAACTGGGAGGCCGTCTGTTCCCGTCGCCGGATAGGCGGCTGGGCCAGCAGCCAGAGCCCCGCCAGGGCCACCGCCGCCCAAAGGGCAAAGAGCCACTCTACGCCGTGAGCTTTCAGAAAACCAGCCAGGCCGGTGTAGATGCGGACCCACTCCACCCCCGCCGGAGCCTCGGAAACCACGACAGGAAAGACGGCGCTCAGAATCCCCATGGTCACCATACCCAAAGAACCCGCGCCGGTGACGATGCCGCCGGCGATATACCAGGGCCAGTCTCTGTGAACAGAGGGCCTTTCCGTTCCCTGCAGGAACTCCGCCGCCGAAAGCCGATCCTCCCCATCCTGTTCCTCATCCAGCAGCCATTCCACGTCCACGCTGAACAGCCGGGCGCAGGGCAGCAGTTTCGCCGCGTCCGGCAGGGCCGCCCCCTGTTCCCAGCGGCTCACCGCCTGACGGGAGACGCCCAGCTGTTCCGCCAGGGCCTCCTGGCTCAGCCCCTCCCGTTTCCGCAGCCCGGTCAGCTTCTCTCCAAAGGTCATGAGTCTTCCTCCTCCAGTCTCTTTCGCTGGTCCCATCATACCAAGCGCCGCCGGGAAAGTCCACCACAGCCACCTGACACCGCCGCAACCAAACGCAACATTCCCGCCAAAACAAATGTAATGTTTTTTCTCTTTGCAGCAATTCCGCCCTCTGCCGGGTATTCCTTACAGAAGGATGTGATCACATGCCCGATACCGCCGAAGCCGTGGCGCAATACGGCTCCGCAGTCTACCGGCTGGCCTACGCCATGACCCGCTCCCGCAGCGACGCCGACGACGTGTTTCAGGAGGTTTTTCTCCGGCTCCACCGGTCCGCTCCGGATTTTGCGAATGAGGAACACCGGCGTGCGTGGCTCCTGCGGGTGACGGCCAACTGCGCAAGGAGCCTGCTGGCCTCCCCCTGGCGGATGCGGACCCTCCCGCTGGAGGATGTCTATTCCTACCAAGACTCCGTGGAATCCGCTGTGGACGAGGCTCTGGCCCATCTCCCCGGCAAATACCGGGCCGTCATCCACCTGTTCTACTATGAGGGCTATCAGACGGAGGAGATCGCCCGGATTCTGGGCCGGTCTCCCTCCACCGTCCGGGCACAGCTGACCCGGGCCCGGCAGAAGCTGCGGACATTGCTGAAGGAGGATATATGAACTTTTCCAAAACCTACCGCCGGATGAACGAGCCTGTCGGCCCGTCGCCGGACCTGATCCGCAAGACTCTCTCCCACCCTGACCGACACCGCCTCCCCCTGCGCCGGCTGGCGGCGGCCGCTGCCGCGGCGGCAGTGCTGCTGGCCACCCCAGCCCTGGCGGTCCGGTCGGAGACGGGATATGCGGTTTTATACCGGATTGCCCCCGCCGTAGCCCAGTTCTTCCAGCCGGTGCAGGAAGCCTGCACGGACAGCGGCATCACCATGGAGGTAGCGGCCGTCCGGGTGGAGGGAGACACTGCCCAGGCGTACATCGTCCTCTCCGGCGGTCCTGTGGACGCCACCACAGACCTGTTTGACAGTTGGTCCTTCCACCTGCCCTTTGACCAGACCGGCCGCTGCGAGCGGGTGGCCTGGGACGAGGCCACCGGGACAGTCACTTTTCTCTGCACTGTGAAAACCATGGACGGCTCCCCCATTCCCACCGGCGGCAAGATGACCTTCTCCGTCCGGCAGCTGCTGACGGGCAAGAAGGCGATGGAGGGCGTGACGGTGGACCTGAAGCTGACGAACTATGCCCAAGAGGCGGAGACCGCCCTCACCTGGGGGGCTGATCTCCCTGCCGCAGGGGTGAGGGAGCCGGAGGTGACCCTATTACTCTGCCACCGGTGGAAGCGGCGATCTGGCTTCCGTAATACTGCAACCCGGTGAAGTCCTGGCGGAGCCCGCGGAGGGCCTGCCCATCACAGCCGCCGGTTACGCAGATGGCCTCTTCCACATCCAGCTGTGCCGGGGAGACGCCTCCAGGACGGACAACCACGCGTTTTTGTGGATGGAAGATGCCGACGGCAGGGAATTCCATTGTACCGGTATCTCTTATTTTACAGGTGAGACGGCTGGCGGCCGGACGGATTATATGGACTTTCTCTTTGCCGTCCCGCCGGAGGAGCTGGCAGGATGCACCCTCCACGGCAACTTCTATACCGCCGCCACCCTGACGGAGGGCCTCTGGCAAGTGACTTTTCCCCTGGAGAATACAGATTGAGCCTTTCAGCGCGCCCGGTGAATGTCGGGCGCGCCTTTTTCTCTTGCCATTTTCAGGAATCATGCTATGATAGAGTCAGAAAACACGGGAGGTTCACACTATGTTGGATATGCTGGAATTTCTGCGGGATGAAGGCGTCAGCGCCGACATCACTGCGGAGATCGAAAAATTTCGGGACGCCTATCCGGAGGAGGACGAGACCCTGCGGCGCCGGGTCCCCGATCCCCGGTATCTCTATTATGGAAAGGACATCTGGGAGGAGGCCATCACCGCCATCCTCTGCGGAGAGAACCTGTTGCTGGTAGGCCCCAAGGCCACTGGCAAGAATGTGCTGGCGGAAAACCTGGCCACCGTGTTCGGCCGCCCCAGCTGGAACGTGTCCTTCTACATCAACACAGACGCCGCCACCCTGCTGGGCACGGACACCTTTGAAAACGGCGCCGTACAGCTGCGGAAGGGCCCCATCTACCAGTGTGCGGAGACCGGCGGCTTCGGCGTGTTGGATGAGATCAACATGGCCAAGAACGAGTCTTTGGCGGTGCTCCACGCCACGCTGGACTTCCGCCGCTCCATCGACATGCCTGGCTATGAACGCATTCCCCTTCACGACGCCACCCGCTTCATCGCCACCATGAACTACGGCTACGCCGGCACCCGGGAGCTGAATGAGGCTCTGGCCTCCCGGTTCGTGGTGATCGACATGCCCGCCATCACCACCGAGGGGCTCATCAAGCTCCTGAAGCGGGAGTTCCCCTCTCTGAAAGGCGTGTATGCCGAGCAGTTCGCCGGATTGTTCCAGGACATCCAGAAGAAATGCGACGGCGGAGAGCTTTCTACCAAGCCTCTGGACCTGCGGGGCCTGCTGGCCGCCGTGCGACTGATGCGCACCGGGCTGGAGGGCAACCGGGCGCTGGATCTGGGCCTTGTCAACAAGTCCTTTGACGACTTTGAGCGGCAGCTGGTGCGGGACGTGATCCGCACCCGCCTGCCGGAGACGCTCCGCCGTGAGGATGTGTTTGACTGATGGAGATCCTGGACAGTGAGAAGCGGCGGGCCCGGAACCTGATCTGGAACGCCGCTGCGGATTACTCCTTTGAGCCGGACTTCAAGGCATACGACGAGGATGGCCGTGCAGACCTGTATTGGAACAGCATCATCGGCGCCGTGCGGAAGAATTACGGAGCAGAGACCATAGAAGGGCTGTTTGAATCCCTCCACGGCTGCTCCAAGGAACAGCTCTTTGAGCAGCTGCTGTGGCTGGGGCTGGAAAACGCCGTCTACCAGCGGGAGGCTCCCCGCCGGCCGGCGCTGCCCTCCCTGCGGCGGAGCTATGCCCGCCGGGCCGTGGCTCTGGACCAGCGGGCAGATCCCGGCGACCTGCTGGCCACGCTGGAAAACGCCCACTTCTGCCGGGCCCTGGGGCAGAGCGAACCGCCCCTGCTGCCCAGGGACCGGGAAATGCTGGATGCCCTGGAGTTCCCCGGAGACCTGGACGGCCCTGCCATTGCGGAGCGGGCCCTGGCATTCCTCCACACCTATTTCCATTTCACCCCCGGCGAGACCCAGGCCCAGGAGTCGGAGGAGCGGAAACGGCGCCGCCCCCTCTTCGCCTTCCGCCGCCGGTCCGAGGCGGACCTGCTGCCCGCCGTGCGGGCCTTTGGCCACGGGTTCGGGGAGCATCTGGTGAAGGGCCAGGGCGGCGGAGCCAACGCAGAGCCGGTCCAGCGCCGCCTGACGGACTACAACCTGGCCCAGACGGAGGCCGCCCTGCGAAAATACATGCGGGGCTACTTCGGCGCCCCCCTTATACGACCAGTCGCAGCTGGAGAGCCTGGAGCGGGAGCTCTGCGTGGACGAGCACCAGGGCTGCCATCTGTACTACGCCACCGGAGACGACACCCATGAAAAGCTCAAGGGCTATGTGGCCGCCCAGCGGCGCAACGCCCTGCGACAGATGGAGCTGAACCGGGCCGCCTACGAAGCCGACGCCACCCGCCACCGCACCAGCATCCGCCGCCTCACCGCCCGCATCCGCAACGCCATGCTGGCTTATCTCCAGCCCACCCCTGTCCGCGCCGCCTCCGGCGCACTGGATGCCGGCCGCATCTGGCGGGGCGTGTACTTGGACGACGACAAGGTGTTCACCCGTATTCTCCAGTCGGATCCCGGCGACCTGTCGGTGGACATTCTTCTGGATGCCTCCAGCTCCCAGATCGACCGGCAGGCGGTGGTGGCCGCCCAAGGCTATATGATTGCCGAAAGCCTTACCCGCTGCCACATTCCGGTGCGAGTATCCTCCTTCTGCTCCCTCAGCGGATACACCGTGGTGACCCGCTATCGGGACTACTATGAGACGGACAAAAACGACCGCATCTTCAATTACTTCACCACCGGCTGCAACCGGGACGGCCTGGCCATCCGGGCCTTGGCCAAGGGACTGGAAGACTCCCCCAGCGAACACAAGCTGGTAATCCTCCTCTCCGACGTGAAACCCAACGACGTGATCCAGATGAACCACAGCGGAAGCTTTGTGGAATACGCCGCGGACAACGGCATCCAGAACACCGCCATGGAGATCCGGTCCCTGACCTACAAGGGCATCAACGTCATGTGCGTTTTCACCGGGAATGACGACGACCTGCCCGCCGCCCACACCGTCTATGGCCGGAACTTCGCCCGCATCCGTTCCCTGGACCAGTTCGCCGACACGGTGGGTTCCCTCATCCAAAACCAAATCCGCAGTCTGTAAAGCACGCCGCCCTTTCGGGCGGCGTGCTTTACATTCATTCTTGGGCGGCGCTCAGTTCCGGGAGCACTTCTCCGCGTCGATGGCCAGCACCAGCATCAGTACGCACAGCGCGCTGCCCGGGTCCGCCACGTCGATCACGTAAGTGTCCGTCCAGTGGAGCAGCTCCTTGTGGATGGACGCCACCTGCGCCCCGCAGGCCTCCGTCACCCGGTAATCCCACTCCAGGAAGTCGCCCTCCACACGCCAGCCGTTGCAGTCGATGTCAAATTTCGGGGTGAAAAATGTAAATTCCTTTTGGATGCAGCCCACATACTGATCCTGGATATACAATTCAAATTTGGGCAGAAAGGTCAGCACCTGCTCCCGCACCGTGCCGATGTGGTCTCCCGCCGCATTTCAAAATGTGGAGGCAGTGTCCCCAGGCCAGCTTTCCCTCCACAGTGTAGACGGTGTTCCCCGCCTCGTCGTAGATGTCATAGCTGTCAAACCAGGAGAACAGCCGCTGTCTGAACAATAATCTCATAGAACCTACTTCTGCAGTGCCGCCGGCTGATATTCCCGGAACCGCTTTGCTGTCCGGTAGAGATAGACCAGCTTCACGATCCCCCCACCACCAACAGGCCGATGGCGTCCGCCAGCATCGCCAGAAGACCCAGAATTGCCGAAATCAATGCCAGGAAGATGCATCCAAACAACCCCAGCAGCAGGCCGATCCACCATTTCCAAAGCAGCCGCCACTTCCCCGCCAGCTCCGGGTCAAGCTCTTCCAAAACCTCTGCATGGGCATAAAACTCCTGATATGCGGCACAGAGCTCCAGCACCATGACCGGCAGGGAGAGCAGCCACCACAGCCAGTTCCCTCCGGAATTGCCGGAAGCAGCAGCACACCGCTGATGATGCCGCCAGCCAAATAGCACAGGGCCGCCGTGCGGTACCGGCCTGCCGCCTCCCGCAGCTGCCACAAAAAGGACACCATAGGCCAGGGAAATCAGAAATGCCAGCACATTTCCAACGACTCCGGCAGTTGGAAACGCTCCCGCCACAGTATCCATGGTCAGAATGTTGCTGAAAACACTGGGAATCACCAGCCAGAACAGCAGCCACAGCCACTTGGCCAGCACAGGGGCATTCCGGTCCAGCCGCGCCCGGCGCTCCCGCTCTGCCTCCACGGCCCACAGCCGGTTCTGGGGCATATCTCTTCGCCGCAGGGCACAGCCGGTAGAAAAGGTGCAGGTCACACATGCCGTATGCCCTCTTCTCGGCAGCAGTCCGAATGGGACAGCCGCCGGAAAACCGGCGCCCCGGCCCATCCTGACAGCCGGGACAGTCCAGCTGCTCTTTCCAGGTACATGCGTCGCACATTCGCCCGCAGATGCCCTCCATCGCCAGTGCCTCCCTTTGTTTTTTGAGATTATATCATAATCCGCCCTTCCGATGGGTAACAAATCTATGACATTTTTTCTCCAAGACGTCCCTGCCAACAAATTTTTCCGCCAGAAAACCGCATATTCTCCCGTCCCGGAGTCAAACTATGCTCGCGATACCCAGTAACCCACACGCAACAAATGTATGATGAAAAGGAGATTCAATTATGTCTAGCAAGAATACCAACAAGATCAACGTTCCCGAGGCCCGCGCCGCCATGGATAAGTTTAAGATGGAAGCCGCCGCTGAGATGGGCGTCAATCTGAAGCAGGGCTACAACGGTGACCTGACCTCCCGTGAGGCCGGCTCCGTGGGCGGCCAGATGGTCAAGAAGATGATCGAGTCCTACGAGAAGAACCTGTAACTTCCCACTGGACACAGTGAAGCGGCCCGGCAATCGCCGGGCCCGCTTTCTCATGTTCCTGTGTTGTCTCCCCAGAAACCGCTCCACCAATCGCCGCCGGCGTCTCCAAAGCCGCCGCTGGGATCGTTGGGATCCGGCTCCGTAGGCTGGTCTCCGCCGCCGGAATCGCCGCCGGAGGGGTCCTCTGTCGGCGTATCCGGATCTATGGGCACATCAGGGTCGTTGGGATCAGGCGGCTGCCAGTTGGGATCGCTGGGATCCAGCCCCCATTCGGGTCATCGGGGTCCCGTAACTGCAGCCGACGTGTGGACGGGACATCCGCCGGGGCTGGTCTCCGTGGGGGCCACCGCCTTTTCCAGGGTGCTGATGAGATAGGCGTCGTCGGAGGCAGTGATGCTCTCGCCGTAATCCTCCCGCACATAGTCCAGATAGCCCTTCTGCACGATGGACTCCGCCGGGCAGAACTCACCGGCCAAGCAGTTACCCCTCGGTGCAGATGTCCACCATCTTGTGGAGCGTGCACCCGTCGTGGGCCCGTGCCCACAGCCACCTCATAGGATACCGTCCGGTCCCTCTGGAATCGGCGCGGCAGGCATCCGTCGCCCGCATGCCGCTGTCCGCGCAGACACTGACCGTTGTCAGGCCGCTGCTGGGACGGTTGAAGGACTTGGTCCGGCAGATCCGCATGGACCTTCTCCATCACCTGCCGCCAGCCAGGGAGGCCGCGGGGTTCACGGAGTAGCTGATGCGCTCGTTCTCCTTGTAGCCCACCCACACTGCCGCGCAGTAATAGGGGGTGTAGCCCACAAAATAGCGGTCAAAGTTGTCGTTGGTGGTGCCGGTCTTGCCGGCAATGTGCATCCCGCTGAATCGAGCGCCGCCGCCGGTGCCGCCGGACTCATTCACCGCCCGGCGCAGCATGTCCGTCATCAGATAGGCGGTGGTCTCCTTCATGGCCACCCGCTGCTCCGTCTCCCTTTTTCCAGCACCACGGTGGAGTTGTCGTTGGCCAGACCCGCACATAGGTCTTGGGCTCATCTGTACACACCGCTGTTGGCGAAAGCAGCGTAGGCCGCCGCCATCTCCACCGTGCTGAGGCCGTAAGTCAGGCCGCCCAGCCCCAGAGGGCTGACGTTCATATCCTCCGGTGCCAGACTCAGCCCCAGATTTTCGGTGGCGAATTGGTAGGCCGCCGTGACCCCAACCTTTTCCAGTGTCTGCACCGCGATGGTGTTGATGGATGCCTTGACACCGTTGCGCACGGATGTCCAGCCCGTGTAGGTGTTGGGCGAGTTCTTGGGCCATGGATTCCCCATTCAGCAGGCGGACCGGTAGTTGTCAAAGGTGGTTGCCGGAGAGACTGCCCCCGCATCCAGCGCCGGGGCGTAAGCCGTCAGCGGCTTGATGGAGGAACCCGGCTGCTGGATATCCGTTGCATAGTTCCACAGCAGGTTTCCGGACTTGGGTCCCATATCGCCCACCATGGCCACGATGTTGCCGGTGGAGGGCTCGATAATGGTAATGCCGGAGTGGATCAGCTGTCCGCTGGCGGAGGTGAGGTTGTTCAGACTCCCCCGGTCCTCGTAGACAGACTCCGCAATCTCCTGAATCTTCGGGTCCAGCGTGGTGTAGATGTTGTAGCCGCTGTTGTAGATCCGGTTCAGGGCCTTTTTTCGGTGATGCCGTACAGGTCCGCCAGATCCGCGGAGACATCCCGCAGCACCTGGTCCACGAACCAGGAGTTGACATTGGCGCCGCCGGTAGCCTCCTCTGTGACAATGTCCTGAGCGGGGGAAGTGGTGCCGTCCGTGAAATGCAGTCCTCCGCCTTGGCGGCCTTCGGCCTCTGTCAGTATAGGTGAGCCCGGTGTGGCACGCCCACATCCATTGCCGCCGGCCATCCGGGTCAGGATCATCTCCTGGCGCTCCTTGTTCAGCTCCCGGAGCAATACGTAACTGAACGCAGCGCGGGCTACCAGAT
>VOFJ01001615.1_pt1 | contig 45229 bp, 78 predicted proteins | sample 5384081 | NCBI WGS metagenome assembly VOFJ01 (sample SAMN12384729, study PRJNA508395) | human gut metagenome | isolation source: healthy gut I | host: Homo sapiens
TACTTCGTTCAGTTACCACGTATTGCTGTCCGCTGCGGTCTGGCGGCGGCTTCCAGTAATTTCGTGAAACTGCCATTTTTTGAAGCTCTTTTTGCTCGTTCTGGTACTTCTCGGACAGCATATTGAGTTATACTCGGTTATGCGTCCGGCAGACCAGTCCTCATACATTTTAGCAAACAGCCCGTCAACCTCGGCTTTACGCTTCTCTGCCTTTTTTCAGCTCCGCAGCCTGCTTTTTTCTTCGCAGAGTTTTTCTTTCCCTGTCGCTGGCATTGAGCAGTCGTTTCAGCAGCTTGTCCTCGTCTTTCTGTACCATCATAGACCAGTATTGCAGTCTTGCAAGCACATAGGCATACAGTACATCATAGCGAATATAGTGCATGGAACACTGGCGTAATCCCTGTCCGTACTTACTGCAATGGTAGTGTGCATAGGGATTTTTGTTCTGTGTTTACACCATAAGCCAATGACCATCCGCAGTCCACTACCAGCCAGGCAGAAAGTCCGGTACAGGCATTTTGGAAAAACGAAATCATTCAAAATCGGCGGATGGTTAAATGCAGTGATTCCAATGCTGATCGTTCCTTATTACAGTACGATTGGCGGATGGGTAATTAAGTACCTTGTGGAATATTTCAAAGGAAATGTCCAGGCAGTAGCGGAAGACGATATTTTGGAAACTTTATTTCCGACTCCTGGCAGGTGGAACTCTGGTTTCTGGTATTTGCGGCGCTTGTATTCATCATCATTCTCGGTGGTGTACAGAACGGTGTAGAGAGAGAATGTCAAAAAGATCATGATGCCGGTTCTGGTAGTTCTGGCAGTCGTAGTTACAATCTATTCTGTCACACGTCCGGGCGCTGTTGAAGGTGTGAAATATTTCCTGATCCCGAATGTGAAAAAATTTCTCCTGGATGACAGTAGTAGCAGCGATGGGACAGATGTTTTATTCTTTGTCCATTGCAATGGGAATCCTCTATACTTACGGTTCCTATGTCCGGTAAAGATATGGATATCGAGAGAGATCTACCACACAGGTTGAGATTTTCGATACCCGTATCGCAATCCTTGCAGGTCTGATGATCATCCCGGCGGTATTTTGCACTCTACGGTGGAAATCCTGGCAACACTTCAGGCAGGACCATCTGTGCTGTTTATCACATTGCCAAAAGTATTTGCAAGTATGGGGATTTGGTACTGCAACAGGAATCGTATTCTTCATACTTGTATTACTTGCAGCTCTGACAAAAGTGCAGTTTCCCGATGGAAACCAGTGTTTCCACATTCATGGACGAACTTCACTGGAGTCGTAAGAAATGCTGCGGTCTGATGGTTGTGATCATGATTGTACTTGAACCGCATCTTCCATGGGATATGGACTTCTGATTTCATTCGTATCTTTGGAATGAACTTCCTTGATTTCTTCGATTTTATGACAAACTCAGTAATGATGCCGTTGGCAGCACTTGCAACCTGTATTCTGATTCTTCGTGTTGTTGGTGGTATTGATGGAATGGAAAAGAAAATTGAACAGTCTTCTCCATTCCGCAGAAAGAAACTGTACAGAGTATTTATCAAATACTTTGCAACGATTTGTCTGATCATTATTTTGCTGAGTTCTATTGCAAACGTTTTGGGAATTATCAGTATGTAAGAAAACTTATAACTTCTTCTAAGTGGATTGAGTAAATAATCTGAAATCTGCTTAGGAGAAGTTTTTCTTATATTTGAGGTATTATTTTTATGATGTAGAATATTGTCCAAAATGGGAGATACGGGAGAATAATGCATTGGAGTGTGGTCATAGATCATTGAAAAAATAAAATCAGGAAATTATGATAATGTAGGGGAATGCCAGTATGCGATACCATCACATTGGGATATGGGAAAGGTATATAAGAGATTTTTTACAGACATGCAATGGAAATTGATAAAATTTTCCGCTATAATAGAATAGTTAACCGGAATATGAGTGGAAATCGTATTCTGGTAATCTCAGAAAATAAGGAGGTCTTCACATGGCTTATTTAAAGAGAAAACATCAAGAAACTTTGATTTGGCCTGATGCGTCTGCCGAAATTGGAAGGCGACGTGATCGATATTGAGCAGACCAAAAAAGATGGTAGACCTGTTTATGGATGCAGGATTTACTTATTTTGATACCGCCATGGGCATATGCTGGCAGTGAGGATGCCATCCGCCAGGCATTGGTAGAGCGTTATCCGAGAGAGAAATTCCAGCTTGCTACAAAAGAACGCAGCATGGATCAACTGCAAGACAAGAGAAGAAGCAACTGCACAGTTTGACATTTCTCTGAAACAGACAGGAGCAGGATATTTCGACTTTTATCTGTTACATAATCTCGGAGAAGCGCGTACCAGATATTTCGACGATTTTGGTCTCTGGGACTGGGTGCAGGAGAAAAAAGCACAGGGTCTGATCAAACATGCAGGTTTTTTCTTTCCATTCCACACCGGAAGAACTGGATGCAATCCTGAACGCAACATCCGGAAATGGAATTTGTCCAGCTGCAGATCAACTACGCCGACTGGGAAAATCCGGCAATCCAGGCCAGAGGATGTTATGAAGTGGCACGTAAACATGGCAAACCGATTGTAATTATGGAACCTGTAAAAGGCGGCATGCTTGCAACTCCTCCGAAAGTGTGGAAGAAATCCTGAAAGCAGCAGAACCGGAATCTTCCGCAGCATCCTGGGCGATCCGTTTTGCGGCAAATCTGGAAGGCGTGATCACTGTTCTGTCCGGTATGAGCAATGTCGAGCAGATGCAGGACAATCTTTCTTTATATGAAGGATTTCAACGGACTGACAGAGAAAGAACAGGAAACTCTGAAAAAAAGGCACAGGAAGAATTAAAGAAAATTCCGCTGATCCCATGTACAACCTGTAACTACTGTGCAAAGGTCTGTCCGATGGAAATTGGAATTTCCGGTTCCTTTTTACAGCAATGAATTATCTGACATTGTACGGAAGCAAAAGATCAGGCACTTCATCAGGAAGAATGGCTGGTAGGCAAACATGGCAGGAAATCTGCCAATGAATGTGTGAAATGTGGTAAGTGCGAAGAAGTATGTCCGCAGCACATTAAGATCAGAGATGAGCTGGAGAAAATTGCAGCAGAACTTTTGGAGTAAATTGCTATAGATAAGAGTAGAAAAGAGGAGTGAAACATGAAATTCGATAAAGAGAAAATGCGCTTATACGCAATAACGGATCGTCACTGGCTTAATGGGCGGAGCCTTAAGGAAGTGGTAAAGGAGAGTCTGGATGGAGGCGTAACCTTTCTGCAGCTCAGAGATAAAAATTCAGATGATGAAACTTTCCTGCAGGAAGCAGCTGAACTTCAGGAATTATGCAGAGATTATAAGGTACCTCTGATCATAAATGACAATGTGGAAATTGCTTTGAAGATGAATGCAGATGGTGTTCATGTAGGGCAGACTGATATGGAAGCAGGTGCTGTGCGTGAGAAACTCGGACCGGATATAAAATCCTGGGAGTTTCGGCACGAACGGTAGAGCAGGCATTGCTTGCACAGGAGCGTGGTGCAGATTATCTGGGGGTGGGTGCAGTATTTGCAACCGGTTCAAAAGCAGATGCGGCAGAACTTCCCCATGAAACACTGAAGGCAATCTGTGAAGCGGTATCTATCCCTGTGGTGGCAATCGGAGGGATCACAGCAGAAAATATATCTCAGCTAAAGGGAACAGGGATTTGCGGTGTGGCAGTGATCAGTGCCATTTATGCTCAGAATAACATTAAAGAAGCAGCAGAAGAACTGAAAGAGGCAGTAGATAAGATTGTATTATAGAAGAAATGAGAGGAAGACAATTATGAGAACTGCACTGACGATCGCAGGGAAGTGATTCCAGCGGAGGCGCCGGAATCCAGGCAGATATTAAGACAATGATCACAAATGGTGTATATGCAATGAGTGCCATTACCGCATTAACTGCACAGAATACAACCGGTGTCCAGGCAATATTAAATGTAACACCGGAATTTCAGGGCAGGAACTGGATTCTCTGTTTTTCAGGATATTTATCCGGATGCGGTAAAAATCGGCATGGTATCAGATAAAGATCTGATTCATGTAATAGCAGAGAAACTGAAACAATATAAAGCGGAAAACATTGTTGTGGATCCTGTTATGGTTGCAACAAGCGGTGCCAAGCTGATCAGTGATGATGCAGTGGAGATATTGAAGCAGGAACTGTTTCCACTGGCTGATGTGCTTACTCCGAATATTCCGGAGGCAGAGGTTCTGGTTGAAATGTCAGTGACCAATGCAGAGGAAATGATAGAGGCTGCCGGAAAGATTTCTGAGACATATCATTGTGCAGTACTTTGCAAAGGCGGACACAGCATTAATGATGCAAATGATCTGCTTTTACTATGATGGAAAATATTGCTGGTTTGAAGGAAAGCGTATCGATAATCCAAACACACATGGAACAGGCTGTACGTTGAGCAGTGCCATTGCTTCCAATCTTGCAAAGGGATATGACCTGCAGACTGCTGTAAAACGTTACAAACAGTATATTTCAGGAGCACTGGCGGCAATGCTTGACCTGGGAAAGGGAAGTGGCCCTATGGATCATGGATTTGCAATCCGAAATGAATATGTGAAAGAAAGTGAAAAGTGAGAATAGCTATGGAAGACAATAAAAAAAAGGAAAGGCCTCGGAATGGTTCTGGAAGGTGGAGGTATGCGGGGACTGTATACAGCCGGAGTTCTGGATGAGCTGATGGAGCAGGGGATTTATGCAGATTCTACAGTTGGCGTTTCCGCCGGTGCAATTTTTGGATGTAATTATAAGTCCCGCCAGATTGGACGAACCCTTCGTTATAATACCAGATTCTGCAAGGATAAACGATATATGGGATTGAAAAGCTGGATCACTACCGGCGATCTTTACAGCAAAGATTTTGCATATGGGGAGGTGCCCTGGAAGCTGGATGTTTTTTGACACAGAGACATTTTGCCAGATCACCCATGAAGTTTACGGTTGTATGTACAGATATTGAAACAGGAAAACCCCTGCTATCAGGAATGCAGAATGGGAGACAGGCTGGATGTGGAATGGATGCGTGCATCAGCTTCCCTGCCACTGGCCGCCAGACCGGTAAAGCTGAATGGAAGAATGTATCTGGACGGTGGTATCTCAGATCCGATTCCTGTAAACTGGATGCTTTCACAGGGTTATGAGAAAAATGTGGTAGTATGTACTCGCCATCCGGGATACAGAAAAGAACATAATAAGCTGATGCCGCTGCTCAGACTGAAGTTCAGGGAGTATCCGGAGCTTGTAAAGCTTCTGGATGAACGTCATATTCAGTATAATCGTATGCTGGATAAAATCGCATATCTGGAAAAAAAGAGGGCAGGATCCATGTTATCCGCCCGGACAGAGACATCAGTGCCAAACCGGTTGAGCGTGATCCCGCCCATTTAAAGGAGATTTATGAGGTGGGACGGAGAGTGATGAAAGCTGATATGGAGAAACTGAAGGCGTATTTGGCAGAGTAGAAAACAGAGAAAAACCATTACATAAAACAAATTAAAAACAATTCTTTAACCGAATTAAGTGAGTTCCTGCAGAGCAGTTATTCGGTGTAGAGATACGTAGCAATGTGGATTAAGAATCTGATAAGAAGAAAGATAGATTTGGAAAATTTTATAACCGAATCCATCTTTCTTTTTGTCTGTAGAAATGTTTTTAGTCTGCAAATCGAAGTGAGATGTTATCAGTGAACAGGGGCAGGCAGACTCGTTTGATAAAAATATAAAGTATAACAGTATAAAACAGTTGACAACAGTTATGCACTGTTATATACTGTTTGCAGATGGAGGAGAAACATATGCATATAATAATCAATAATTCATCCATGGTACCTATTTATGAACAGATCATAGACCAGATTAAGTCTGCGATTATCAGAGGAGAGTTACAGCCGGACACTGTATTACCTTCAGTACGCAGTTTGTCAAAGGAACTGAAGATTAGTGCCCTGACTGTGAAGAAAGCCTACGACAAGCTGGAAGAAGAGGGATTTACCGTCACTGTTCATGGAAAGGAACCTACGTTGCAGCCACAAATAAAAACCTGATGAGGGGAAGAACAGCTCAAAGAAGTAGAACATGATCTGGAGCAGGCGATCATGAAGGGCAGAAGATGTGGACTGAACGATGAGGAAATCAGAAATCTTTTTGAAATGATCATGGAGGACTAAGACATGTTGAAAATCAGTCATTTGCAGAAAAATTACAGAGGTTTTTCGCTGGACTGTTCTATGGAAGTACAGCCTGGGATGATTACAGGACTTATTGGAAGAAATGGTTCCGGGAAATCCACCACATTTAAAGCTTTGCTTGGCCTGATTCATCCGGATGGCGGAGAGATAGAGGTCTTTGGGAAAAAGGCAGAAGAGCTTTAAGCCGGAGGATAAGCAGAAACTGGGAGTTGTTTTTGCAGATTCAGGCTTCAGTATGTATCTGACAGCAGCGGGCGTGGCCAATATTATGAAAAGCATATATCCGATTTTGACAGAGAGAAATTCCTGCAGCAGTGCAGAAGATTCAATCTGCCCACAGACAAAAGAAAATCAAAGAATTTTCCACTGGTATGAAAGCAAAGTTTAAAGTACTGGCAGCATTAAGCCATAAGGCAGAACTGCTGATTCTGGATGAGCCCACAGTTGGTCTGGATGTGATAGCCAGGGATGAAGTGCTGAACATGCTGAGAGAATATATGGAAGAAAATGAAAGCAGTTCTATTCTGATCAGTTCACATATTTCATCAGATCTGGAGAGTCTTTGTGACGATTTTTATATGATCCATGCCGGAAAAATTATCCTTCATGAGGATACAGATGTACTGCTGTCAGATTATGCAGTTCTTAAAGTTGCAGAAGAAGAGTACGAAAACTGGATCAGCAATACCTTATTAAGATCCGGAAAGAAGCTTATGGATACAGGTGTCCTGACAAACCAGAAACAATTTTATATGGAAAATTATCCGGATGTTGTAATTGAGAATGGAAAGATTGATGATCTGGTAGTGATGATGGAGGAACAGGTATGAAGGGATTATTTGTAAAAGGATATAGAACTGATGAAACAGCAGAAACAGTTTTTTTATCCTGGTTGTTGTAATGGAAGTCATCCTGAATCTGGCAGGAAGCGGGAGTGTCAGTTTTGCTACAGGATTTTTTACGATTGTCACAGCAATTTTTTGCCATTACGACTATAAGTTATGATGAGTTTGATAATGGTCTTGCGTTTCTTATGACCTTGCCGGTTACCAGAAAACAGTATGTGGCGGAAAAATATCTGCTGGGAGCAGGGCTTACGGCTGTAGCGTGGGGAATTGCAACGATAACGGGAGTAATCTGCAAAGGTGTGGCAGAACTTCAGGGGTGTCTGAGTGAGACTATCATTGGCAGCCTGATATACATTCCACTGGCACTTCTTATGCTGGCGGTATCGCTCCCGCTTGTAATACATTTTGGAGCGGAAAAAGGACGTTATATTGCAATGGTCATGTGGGCTATTATATTTGCCGTAGTTTATATTCTGATAAAAACAATGGGACTTTCAGCAGACGCAGTCGATGCATGGCTGAATGGACTGAACTGGGGAATGGTATTGGCCGGAGTTGTATTATTTACAGTAATTGTATATATGGGGTCTTTTTGGATTGGTGTCTGGCTTATGGAGAAGAAAGAATTCTGATGTGTCTCGAATATGGTTGTAATTATAAAAAGCAGTGTGCTAAAATTGTATCAGCGTAATTGAATAAGCTGTTAAGTGAACATTATCATATGCAGATTTTGTGTATGGTAATGTGAGAGGGAATCAGGTGAAATGCCTGAGCGGTTGCGGCCACTGTATACAGAAAAAAAAGCGGGATTGTAATATGTCATTGCACAAATATGTGAGAAGGCGGAATCTGGCTGTCAGAGAGTATCTGGAAATATTTCTTGATACAACATTCATGAACTGCTGAAGCATGGATGTTGTATCAGTTTTTTATTTTATGGAAATTTTCTGTGATCTGTGAGTCAGGAAACCTGCCTGACAGCGTAAAAGAAGGAGCTTCCGTAAAAAGTATCCGTTATTTTTATCACTTCTATTTTACTTTTTTCTGAAGTCCCATCTTTTCGGTTACACGAACAGGTAAAAATAACATATACGAAAAAGAGAGGAAATGAAATGAAAAACAAGTATGTATCCACAAGAATCATGGCAATTATGATGGCAGCAGCTATGGCAGTTTCCGCAGCTCCGGCAGCTTTTTTGCAGCAGAGAGAGCAGACTCTGAGACAATCAAAGAGGACAATCAGCCGGCAGCAGATGCAGACGCACAGGATTCAGCAGATGCAGATAAGACAGCAGACGCAGAAGGTACAAAGACAGAATATCCTCTGACCATCACAACCTATGATTATGATGGAAATGAAATCGAAACAACCTATGAAAAGGCACCAGAGAAAGTTCTTGCTGTATATCAGGGAAGCATTGAGACTATGCTCGCACTTGGTCTGGAAGACCACCTGGTAGCTACCGCAGGTCTTGATAATGAAGTTCCGGAAGATCTCAAAGAAGCATTCTCAAAAACAAATTATCTTGACGAATTTACCCCATCCCTTGAAACTGTAACAATGCTGGAGCCGGACATGATCTTATCCTGGAGTTCCCTGTTCTCTGATAAAAATCTCGGAAATGTAACAGACTGGATCGACAAAGGCTGCAACACTTATTACAACACAAACACACGCCCCTGACGGAGACAGAACTCTGGAAAATGAATTTACAGACATCTTAAATCTTGGAAAGATTTTTTGATGTACAGGACAAAAGCACAGGCAATCGTAGATGATGCAAAGGCAGTGATCGATAAAACTCTTACAGCAACAGCAGATGTAGAAGAGAAACCAAGCGTAATGGTTCTGGAACCTCTTGGAGAAGATATCACAAACTATGGTGCAAAGAGCCTTTGGTGGAGATATGGTAACACAACTGGGTGCGACTCTGGCAAACCCGGATGCTTCTACAGCAGGAAAAGAAGATATCATTGCAGCAAACCCTGATGTGATTTTTGTTGTATACATGCCATATGCAGGTGATGATCCGAAACTGTAAAAGAAAAGCCAGCTTGCCGTTATCAAGGATGACGAAGCACTTCAGAGCCTTGACGCTGTAAAGAACGGTCGTGTTTATCCGATCATGCTCAGTGAAATGTACGCAAGTGCAACAGTACACAGGATGGTATTGAAACTTTCGCAAAAGGATTATATCCGGATGTGAATCTTGACTGATTGAGGACATAACAGTGAAAGAACAGGTTTCACAGACAAAAAAAGGCAGTGTGCTCAGGACATCCATGTATGTGGCAGTTCTTATCGGGCTTGCGGCATTTTTTGATTTTTTTCCATTCTTGCAGCAATCACTTTTGAAATGCAGATCTGTCACTGAAAGATGTTTACAGTGTCATTGCATATAAATTGTTTCATATCAAAAGCCTGTCCGCCTATGCAGAAGGCGCAGTTCACGATGTTGTGTGGCTGATCCGGCTGCCCAGAGTCCTGCTGGCTCTGGCAGTTGGAATGGCTCTTTCTGTCTGTGGCGTAGTTATGCAGGCGATTGTCCAGAACCCACTGGCAGATCCATATGTACTTGGTATTTCATCCGGTGCATCCCTTGGTGCAACACTGGCGATCATGCTTGGAGTTGGTGGATTTCTCGGTGGAAACTCAGTTGGTGTTCCTGCATTTATTGGTGCAATGGTCACTTCTTTTGCAGTAATTGCCATTGCAAACATGGGCGGAAAAAGCTACTTCTGCTAAACTGATCCTTGCCGGAATGGCCGTCAGTGCGGTATGTTCTGCTTTTTCCAATTTTGTTATCTATATCACCAATGACAAAAAATGCAGCAACAGAAGTAATGAAGTGGATGATGGGAAGCCTTTGCAGGCGCAAAAGCTGGAGCAGAGTAGGTGTAATGCTTCCTGTTACATTGATCTGTGTAATTATTTTCTGGACGCAATATCGTAATCTGAATCTGATGCTGTTAGGGAGATGATGTATCGATCACACTGGGAACTGATTTGCACAGGCTGAGAACTTTTTATTTGATCGTTGCTTCTGTAATGATCGGGTTTGCAGTATATTGTGCAGGTGTGATCGGCTTTGTAGGACTTGTGATCCCTCATGTGATCAGAATCCTGTTTGGAACAGACCACAGAAGATTATTGCCATTAAGTGCACTGCTTGGTGCATCGTTCTTGATCTGGTGTGATGTGGCATGTCGTGATCCTGAAGAATTCTGAGATGCCGATCGGTGTGCTGGTATCCATTATCGGTGCTCCATGCTTTATTTATCTGCTTGTGCGGAAATCCTATGGATTTGAGGTAGTAAGTAATGAAAATCACTACAGAAGATATTCAGGTTGGATTTCACGCCAGACAGATACTGAAGGGAATTTCCATAGAGTCAAAGGATAAGGAACTGGTAGGGATCATCGGACCAAACGGAAGCGGAAAATCTACATTATTAAAAATGCATCTACCGTATCCTGAAGCCAGATGCAGGTGCCGTTTATCTGGACGGCGAAGAACTCCATTCCATGAGCGTAAAAAGCTCCGCCAGAAAAAATGGCAGTTGTGGCACAGCACAATTACTACAACTTTGATTTTACCGTACGGGAAGTCGTGTTGATGGGACGTGCACCTCATAAGAAAGCATTGGAACGGGATAATGCAAAAAGATTACCGGATTGTTGAAGAAGCACTGAAAACGGTACAGATGGATGCATTTGCGGATCGCACATTTTCTACGCTGTCAGGTGGAGAGCAGCAGAGGGTTATTCTGGCAAGAAGCACTTGCACAGCAGACACCTGCACTGATCCTTGATGAGCCGACTAACCATCTGGATATCACACATCAGATCATGCTGATGGAACTGGTAAAGAAACTTAACGTAACTGTAATATCAGCTATCCATGACCTGAATATTGCGGCGGCATACTGCGATAAGATTTATGTATTGAAAAGATGGTGTGCTGGAAGGATATGGAACTCCACAGGAAGTACTCACTCCGGAGCTGATCAAAAGGATTTACCAGGTAGATTCGGAAGTGGTAAAATGACAGCCGCGGGAAGATGCATATTTTTTTTTTATAATATGAGAATTGACAGGCCAGAGTCAGAAAAAAATTTTGACTCTGGCCTGTTGTATATGGAGGAAAAAGATGAATAAGATAGGAATTTTAACAAACCGTAGCAAGAATTCCCTCACCTATAGGTGATGGGATGAATTGCACATTCGAGCATGTCTGCTCAAATTTATAAAAAATTGCAAAAACACTTGTTCTGATACAATAAATATATTATAATGAAAAAAGAACAATATGCTCTTGAAATTTGGACGGTTGAAATAAGCAATAAGTGAGTGTACGTAATGAGTTTAGATAATAATTCTCATTCAGTGTTTTTGTTTGATTCTGGTTATGAAATATGGCAGAAAGATGCTGGACGATAAGATGTCAGAGAGAACAAAAGAAATCTTTTGAAATATAGCACCTGTTGAAACAATCCATCAGTATATAGAGAGTCAGGGTGAGAAAGATAAACCGGGCAGTAAAAATAAGGATCTATCCAAATAAAGAACAGATAACCCAGATAGAGAAGACGATCGGCTGCAGTCGTTTTCTCTATAACCGGATGCTTGCGGATAAGATCCGTCATTATCAGGAAGAAAAAAGATGCTGAAAAATACGCCGGCCGGATATAAAAAAAGAATATCCATGGCTGAAAGAGGTAGATTCTCTTGCGCTGGCGAATGTACAGTTAAATCTGGAAGGGGCTTTTCCGGAAATTTTTCCGGGAACCGGGAGTGGGCTTTCCGCATTATAAATCAAAAAAACACTCGCGGAAATCCTATACAACGAATATGGTAAATGGGAATATCTGTCTGCAGGACAGGTTCCTGAAACTGCCAAAGATGCAGCCGGTAAAAAATAAAACTCCACCGTATGATCCCGGAGGAATGGAAGCTGAAATCAGTGACTGTGAGCAGGGAACCGTCCGGAAAATATTTTGCCAGCCTGCTGTTCGACTGTGAAAACCAAACAGCGGAGAAAAGACAGGCGGAAAAATTCCTGGGGATTGATTTTGCCATGCATGGGATGTGTGTATTTTCTACCGGTGAAAGAGCCGGATATCCGATGTTCTACCGGAATACAGAGAAAAAAACTTGCCGGGAACAGAGAAAACTTTCCAGATGTGAAAAGGGCAGCCGTAACTATCAGAAACAGAAGAAAAAAGGTTGCTTTATATCATGAAAAGATAAAGAACCAGAGGAAGGATTTCCAGCATAAGCTCAGTCACAGCCTTGCAGAAGAATATGACGCGGTATGTGTGGAGGATCTGAACCTGAAGGGGATAGCCGGAGGCCTGCATTTCGGAAAAGGGATACAGGGGGATAACGGATACGGTCAGTTCCTTTCTATGCTTGGATATAAGCTGGAAGAACGTGGAAAATATCTGATAAAAAAGTAGACAGATATTTTGCATCCAGCAAGATATGCAGCGTATGCGGACATAAGAAGAAAGAACTGGCATTATCAGAACGGACATACCTGTGCGAATGTGGAAACCGGATGGACCGGGATGTGAATGCGGCGGTCAATATTCTGAAAGAAGGAAAAAGAATATATAAAAAATGTGCATAATAGCACAGAAAAGATCCGTAACCGGATAAAAAAAGAACCGCGGGACACGCGGGGATAGCCTGTTTTTAGCTTTGCCCTGAAGGGCAATTGAGCAGGAAGCTCCCACTTCAAAATCTGTAAGATTTAAGTGGCGAGAGCATGTCACCGTGTATTCATTCTAATAATGTATGCGCCAGAGTTGGATGCCTGGCAGCATTTCAGAACAGAACCGATTTCTTTCAGGATTATCCGGAAGATACCTGTCTGGCAGCAATGATGACCTGTAACGAATGCAAAGGCGTCAACCCGATAGAACCCATAGAAGACAAAGGAATCCTGGAAAAGATAGACAGACTGGTCAGTGAAAAAAATCAGTACCATCCACGTAGGTGTCTGTCGTCTCCCGGATGGAAAGCATGAATGTCCAAGGATGACACAGATCTGCAATATGATAGAAGAACGTGGAATCAAAGTAGTCAGAGGGACACATAAGGAATAAAAAGTTTCCATACGTTACTGTTCACTCCTGTTCACAGTAACGTAGCCAAAATTATTCCAGATTGCCTGCGGCAATGGAATTTTTGGTTGTATGTCTCGGATTTTTTTGGCATATTCATGCCAAAACACCTCGCAGAATAGTGGTGTGTGAACAGTAACTCCCATATAATTTATAAAATAAAAGAATATAAAATGCCTTGAAAATAAGAGTAAGTAATGCTAACATAAGTATAAAGCATATTTCTCTTATATTTCAAGGCATTTTTTGCCGTCTGATTATTCTAATCTCAATTCAGAAATCCATGCTTTTAATTCCAGTTAATTATGAAAAGCAGGAGCTGAGAAGTGATAAGAATAGCACAAAATGTTCTTTGACTCCTGCGGAAAACAGGAGGTATTGCCAATGGCAAAAAAAAAAAAAAAGAAAGAACAAAAAAATTATTGTGAAAAAGAAACCGATTGAAAGGCAACACAGCAACTGCAAAACCGTAAGTACAAAGATACAGTCTTCCGTATGCTGTTTTCAGACAGAAAGAATCTGTTGTCGCTGTATAATGCAATCAATGAAACTTCTTATACAGATGCTGCTCAATTAGAGATTGTGACACTTGAGAACGCAATCTATATGGGAATGAAGAATGATCTGGCGTTTATTATAAATGAATCTGTTTCTGTATGAACATCAGTCTACGTATAACCCGAACATGCCTTTGAGAGACTTATTCTACATTTCCAGCGAATATCAGAAAATGGTAGATTGGAAGTCCTTGTATACCTCAACAAGACTGAGAATACCCACACCGAATTTTATCGTATTTTATAATGGAACAGAAAGAAAAAAAAGATAGGTGGGTAGATTATCTGTCAGAATCGTATGAAAATATGTCCAGGAGAACCAAATCTTGAACTAAAGGTCATCACATTAAATATCAATGTAGGGCATAATAAAAAACCAATGGAAGAATGCCGGACACTAAGAGAATATGCTCAGTATGTTGATAAAGTACGCAGATATTCTAATGAAATGGAACTGAATACGGCAGTAGAACGTGCAGTGAGCGAAAGCATTCAGGAGGGAATTCTCAAAAGAATTTCTGCAAAAGAATCGAGCGGAGGTAGTCGCTATGAGTATATTTGAATACAATGAGGAAGAGGAAAAAACTTCGGGAAGCTGAGTATGAAGCTGGAAAAATGATGGGATAAAGATTGGACGAGAAGAGGAAAATAAAATTGCAAATTCCCTTTTAAAGAGGGGGAGATTCAATTGAAAAGGTAGCCAGGGATTCTTTTGCGAGAGTGAAGAAACTATCAGAGGATGGGTGAATGAAAAAATGGATATAAAGGTGGAGTAAGACATATAAAGAAAGCTATGGTGTTATCGATTAAAGTAGAACCATATTGGAATGTAAAGAATACTGCGCTCAATGCGTTCAATGCCGGATCACTTATTAAAGTAGAACCATATTGGAATTATATAGATTCTTATGTTAAAATAGTTCTTTAATTGATACAAACGATTAATTTTATTTAAGCCAATACTTATATATCAATTCATAAAGAAAAAGGAGCTTTTAAATATACTATGGAAAAACTTGTTGTAGGTATCCTTGCGCACGTAGATGCCGGTAAGACTACGTTGTCGGAAGGGATTTTGTATTTGACTGGAAAGATTCGTAAGCTGGGGCGGGTGGATCATAAGGATGCTTTTATCTGGACACCTATAACCTGGAACGGGAACGAGGAATCACCATTTTTTCCAAGCAGGCGGAGTTTGAACTGGGAAACAGGGGGATAACTCTTTCTGGATACGCCGGGGCATGTGGATTTTTCGGCGGAGATGGAGAGAACACTGCAGGTTCTGGATTATGCCATCCTTGTAATCAATGGAGCGGATGGTGTGCAGGGACATACCATGACCTTATGGAGACTTCTGGCAAGATACCAGATCCCGACGTTCCTGTTTATCAATAAAATGGATCAGGACGGAACTGATAAAGAGAAACTTTTGGCAGAATTAAAGAAGCGATTAAGTGATAATTGCGTTGATTTCACCTGAAAAAAAATCAGATCTGCAGTCTCAGTTTCTGGAAGATGTTTCTGTCTGCGATGAGGAAACTGCTTGAAAAATACCTGGAAACAGAGGAAATATCAACATCAGATATCCGAAAAAGTAATCAAAGAGCGAAAACTTTTCCCCATGTTTCTTTTGGCTCTGCGCTGAAAATGACAGGTGTAGAAGAATTTCCTCCATGGTTTGGAAAAATACTGTGAGACACCAGAATATCCATCCGAGTTTGGCGCAAAAGTATTCAAGATTGCCAGAGACGATCAGGGCAATCGTTTAAGCTTATATGAAAATCACAGGTGGAACATTGAAGGTGAAGGAACTTCTCACAGATACAGAGAAGGCAGATCAGATCCGTATCTATTCCGGTGCGAAATTTGAGCTTGCAAAGGAGGCTCTTGCAGGAACCATCTGTGCAGTAACCGGTCTTTCCCAGACACATCCGGGACAGGGCTTTGGGATTGAACGGGAATCGGAAATGCCGGTTCTGGAACCTGTATTAAATTACAGGATTCTGCTTCCCGAGGACTGTGATGTTCACCAGATGCTGAAGAAACTCAAAGAGCTGGAAGAGGAGGAACCGGAACTTCACATTGTATGGAACGAACAGCTTGGAGAAATCCATGCCATGCTGATGGGTGAGGTTCAGATCGAGATATTAAAGCATCTGATCTGGGGAGCGTTTCCATGTAGCAGTAGAGTTTGGGCACAGGAAATATCGTATATAAAAGAAACAATCGCAGAGCCGGTAGAAGGTGTGGGACATTTTGAACCGCTGCGTCATTATGCAGAAGTACATCTGCTTCTGGAACCGGGAGAAGCCGGGGAGCGGTCTGCAGTTTTTTACTGCATGCAGTGAGGACGTGCTGGACCGTAACTGGCAGCGTCTGATCCTGACTCATCTGGAAGAAAGGGAGCACCCGAGGAGTACTGACCGGTTCTCCAATTACAGATATGCAGATTACACTGATTACAGGACGCGCCCATCTGAAACACACAGAGGGTGGCGATTTCCGGCAGGCAACGTACAGGGCTGTGCGTCAGGGATTAAAGAAAGCAAAAAGTGTACTGCTTGAGCCATATTATGAGTTCAGACTTGAGATTCCGGGGATATGATAGGGCGTGCCATGACTGACATTCAGAAAATGAATGGAACTTTCCAGCAGCCGGAAGCAGATGAGGATGATATGATGGTTCCTGAAAGGCAGTGCACCTGTATCAATGATGCGAGATTATCAGACACAGGTAACCTCCTATACAAAGGGACGGGGGCAGATTATTCTGTTCATTGAAGGGCTATGCCCCATGTCAGAATCAGGATGAAATTGTAGAGGAGATTGGATATGATTCCGAACGTGACTGGACAATCCCACGGGTTCTGTATTCTGTGCTCATGGAGCAGGATTTGTGGTGCCATGGTATGAAGTAGAGGATTATATGCACTTAGAAGGGATTGACGAGTTCTGAACTGGGGAATACCATACCGGATAGTGAAGAAAGTATAGCAGGAAACAGGAATAGTAACAATCAGACAGATTCAGGTTATCGTCCACCCAGGAATGCCGGTGTAGGAAGCTATGAGGGATGAAGAAGAACTGAAAGCAATTTTTTGAGCGCACATTCGGACCGGTCAAGCGTTACAAAGAACCACAGTTTAAGAGAATTTTTCTGCAAAAATCTGACAGCGGCAGCTATTACCGCAACAAGTTCTTCTGCTAAGAAGAAAGAAAAAGAATATCTCCTTTTGTAGATGGCTATAACATCATTATGCCTGGGAAGATTTAAAAGAGCTGGCAGATGCGGATGTCCATGCAGCTCAGACAAAACTGATGGATATTCTGAGCAACTATCAGGGCTTTAAGAAATGTATGTTAATTCTTGTATTTGATGCTTACAAGATAGAGGGCCATGCAGAGGAAGTGATCACCTATCATAACATTCATGTAGTTTACACCAAAGAAGCCGAGACAGCGGATCAGTACATTGAAAAACGGTCCATAAGATTGGCCGGGAAACTCAGGTAACGGTAGCAACATCCGATGGACTGGAGCAGATCATCATCATGGGACAGGGTGCCCACCGTATGTCTGCCAGAGGTCTTCGGGATGAAATAAAAGCTACAGAAAATCAGATCCGCCAGCAATGGCATGAGAAACGTCAGAGCAGTAAAATTATCTGATCGACAATATTTCTGATGAAATGGCACAATATATGAAAATGTTTTTCCACGACTTGGTTAAGGTGGAAAAAAATAGTAAAAGGGAGATGTAGTCATGAAAGAAAAGCTTACACAGAAGGATGTTGAGAAAATCCAGCAGGAGATTGACCATCGCAAGCTGGTTGTACGAAAAGAAGGCAATCGAAGCTGTAAAAGAAGCAAGAGCCCAGGGGAGACCTGAGTGAGAACTTTGAGTATTATGCAGCCAAGAAGCATAAGAATCAGAATGAAAGCCGTATCCGCTACCTTGAGAATATGCTGAAAACAGCAACCATTGTTTCTGATGATTCCAAAGACGATGAAGTTGGAATGGATGATATTGTAGAGGTATATTTCGAGGAAGACGATGAGATTGAGAAGTACAAGCTGGTTACTTCCATCCGCGGAAATTCCATGGAAAACCGTATCAGTATTGAATCTCCCATTGGTATGGCTCTGAAAGGTCACAAGGTTGGAGACAGAGTGGAAGTAAAGGTAAATGATAACTACAGTTATTTCTCCCTGGAAATCCGTTCTATTGATAAGACTGGTTCCGAGGATGAAGAAATCGCGGATTCTGATAATAATACTGTCGAAATACAGGATCCGGATTGATAAAAGAACTATTGTAAAGAGATGAACACCGGTTAGTGTCATATCTCCTGCAATGGTTCTTTTTATTTTATATCAAAAATACGGATGGATTTATGGGAACCTTACACAGAATGAATATGATGACTGGAAATTTTACATGGATTTAACATTCGCATGGGGATGATTTTACAAAGCATGGTTATGATGGGAAACAAGTTAAATAACCATATACTTATGAAAAGGGAAAAGGAGAATAATCATGGATTTATTCAGTATATTAACATTGATCGGAGGCCTTGCATTATTTTTTTGTATGGTATGAATGCAATGGGAGATGGCCTTGCGAAGGTTTCCGGCGGAAAGCTGGAGAAGATTCTGGAGAATCTTTCTTCAAATCCGATAAAAGCAGTGCTTTTGGGAGCAGGGGAGTAACAGCAGTGATCCAGTCATCTTCAGCTACGACAGTAATGGTAGTAGGTTTTGTAAATTCAGGGATCATGAAATTGTCACAGGCAGTAGGAGTGATCATGGGTGCCAATATCGGTACTACGATCACTTCCTGGATCTTAAGTCTGACAGGAATCCAGAGTGACAACTTTATCATTCAGATGTTTAAACCAACATCATTTTCCCCGATTGCTTGCGATCATTGGTGTGATCTTCATTCTGTTTATCAATGATTCAAAGAAAAAAGATATCGGAAGTATTTTTTATTGGTTTTGCAATCCTGATGTACGGTATGGATATGATGAGTTCTGCTGTAAAACCCCTTGCAGAAGTACCGGAATTTACAAACTTGTTACTTAAATTCTCAAATCCGTTGTTAGGTGTTATAGCAGGTGCCCTTCTTACAGCAGTGATCCAGTCATCTTCTGCATCTGTAGGTATTCTGCAGGCCCTGTGTCTTACAGGTGCAGTACCGTTCGGAGTGCAGCAATCCCGATCATTATGGGACAGAATATTGGAACCTGTATTACAGCAATGCTTTCTTCAATCGGTGCTACTAAGAATGCAAAACGTGCAGCAGCAGTACATCTGTATTTCAACCTGATCGGTACGGTTATCTTTATGACTGTATTCTATCTTATAAATGCAGTTGTTGGATTTTCTTTTCTTCCATCAGGCAGCAACACCGGCAGGAATTGCTGTTATCCACAGTGTATTTAATGTTACTGCAACGATCATTCTCCTTCCTTTTTGCAAAGGGACTGGAGAAACTTGCCTGTCTTACAATCCGGGACAAAAAAAGAGGATGTTGTTGTTTCAGCAGAGGACAGAGAGTTTATGATCCTGGAGCCTCGTTTCCTGGAGAAACCGGCATTTGCAGTTGAGCAGAGCCGCAATGCAGCAAGAAAAATGGCAGAAGAATCCCACAATGCACTGTTTACAGCACTGAGTCTGGTGGATAAATACAGTGAAGAAGGCGTAGAACGTGTGGAAAACATGGAATCCAAGGTTGACCGCTATGAAGATGAACTGGGAACTTATCTGGTGAAGCTGAGCCAGAAAAGATATCTCAGAAGCAGACAGTCACAGTCTTTCCATTATGCTTCACTGTATCGGGGATTTTTGAACGTATTTCCGACCATGCTGTAAATATTATGGAATCAGCACAGGAGCTTTATGAAAAAAAAAGGACTGAAATTTTCGAAAATGCAAAGAAAGATCTGGAAGTGCTGGGACAGGCAGTAGAAGATATCGTAAATACGGCATATGAAGTTTTTTGACAAACAGGATATGAAGCTTGCCAGGAGAAAATTGAACCACTGGAAGAAGTGATTGATGAACTTTCCAAAGAAGTGAAAAACGTCGTCATGTAAATCGACTTCGAAACGGTGAATGTACAATAGAGATGGGATTTATCCTTTCGGACATTACAACCTGTCTGGAACGTGTGGCAGACCATTGTTCCAATATTGGAGTCTGTGTGACGCAGGTGAATGAAGATCTGTATGATACTCACAGTCATCTGAATATCGTCAAAAGCCATCCGGACGAAACATTTTTATCATGAACTGGAAGTTGCACGAATCAAATATCAGCTTTCATAAAAATAAACAGGTAGATGATGGTTACTGTAACATGCCATTATCCCGCGAGGTGTTTTGGCATGAATTTTGGCAAACGTTACTGAGAACGAAGTGAACAGTAACGGATGATGTTTTTCATGATCAGGAAATCCGGGCACTCTGAAGTATCTGAGAGAGATATTTCAGAGAAAATGGCCGGATTTTTGCTTTAAAGAAATGAAGCAGATGCCGGATATTTACTTGTACAGGGATAAAAAAAATAAGTATACTGAAAAAAAAAAATACACTTGTGACGACAAAGCAGGTGATAAATAAAGGGAGGCAAAGCAGAATGATCTATTGTGTAGAAGATGAGCGGAATATCAGGGGAGCTTCTTATTTATACACTGGAAAACAACAGGATTTAAAGCCAGGGGGTTTGGCAATGGTAATGAACTGATGAAAGCGCTGAAAAGAAGAGATACCGGAGCTGATCCTGCTGGATATCATGCTTCCGGGGATGATGGCTATACCATTCTGGAACAGCTGAAAAAGTATGCCATCTGTAAAGGATGTGCCGGTAATTATGGTTACTGCAAAAGAAGCGGAATTTGACAAAGTAAAAAGGTCTGGAAGGCGGAGCGGATGATTACATTACCAAGCCTTTCGGTATGATGGAATTTGTTGCCAGAGTAAAAGCAGTTCTCAGACGAAGTGCCCGTCAGAATGAAGACAAGGAACTGCATTACGACGAGGCTTTATCTGAATGTAGGACGTCATGAGGTGCATTACCGGGAAGAAAAGGTCGATCTTACCCGAAAAGAATTTGAACTTCTTCAGTATCTGCTGGAGAATAAAGGACTTGTTATGACAAGAAATCAGATCCTCTGCCATGTATGGGGATATGACTTTGACGGTGAAACCAGAACTGTGGATGTCCATGTGAGAACCCTGCGTCAGAAACTTGGCGAGGCAGGAAATCTGATCGAAACGGTCCGGGGTGTAGGATACAGGATCGGCGCATAACAGATAAAACCGACGAAAACAGGAGTGGAAAAATGAAGCATAAAATATTCAGTCACACCAGTTTATCTTATTATTTTATCCGTAATACTTTACATTCCTGGCAGCAGGAACTGTCATGTATAACAGATATGATATTTATATGAAACAGGGTGTCAGAGATGAAGCCGCATATATTAAAAACAGGTCTGGAAGAAGACGGAGACGTTTTTCTCTCAGACAGGGTCGGAAACGCCACCACAGATACCAGGATCACTCTTCTGGGGAAAAGATGGTCAGGTGTTGTTTGACAGTATTGAGAATCCGGAAGAAATGGAAAATCACAGTAACAGACCGGAATTTATTGAAGCTGAGAAGCAGAGGGATCCGGTGAGATGGTACGCTATTCAGACACCTTATCAAAACAGACGTTTTACTATGCTGTAAAATTAAAGGATGATCAGGTTCTGCGAGTAGCTAGGACTACAGACAGTCTTCTGGTAACAATGTTAACCAGCTTTCTTCTGCTTGGCGGACTGGTATGCGTGATTCTTGTAATTGAACTTTTTCTTGTGCAAAGGCAGACCAAAAGCTGATAGAGCCTATCAACCGGATTGATCTGGAACATCCTCTGGAGCATGTATGCTACGAAGAATTAAGGCCATTGTTTTTTCGTCTGGATCAGCAGAACAGACAGATTCAAAACAGCTGGAAGATCTTAAGAATGCACTGAGGAGTGCAAGAAAAGAAAGTTTACGGCAAATGTTTCCCATGAATTGAAAACTCCTCTTATGTCAATCTCCGGATATGCGGAGCTTATGATGAATGGAATGGTACCGCCGGACAAGATGCAGGATTTTTTCCGGCAGGATTTTTCATGAGTCCGAGCGTTTATCAAATCTGGTTGCAGATATCATTCAGCTTTCAGACTGGATGAGAAGAACGGAGAAACTATGTTTGAACAGGTTGACATCGGAGAGCTTGGGGAAGATGTGATCAACAATCTGCAGAACAGGGCAGCAAAAGAAAAAGATTAATCTGGAATATACAGGCGGACCTGCACAGATGCAGGGAGTACGCCATGTATTATATGAAATGTTCTACAATATTACAGATAATGCTATCCGCTATACCCCGGATGGTGGAGATGTAAAGGTTTTTTGTGGGGAAAACTCAATGGGAAACCGTATTTTCGTGTGGAAGATAACGGAATAGGTATTCGGAGAGCGAACAGCAGAGAATCTTCGAGCGTTTTACAGAGTGGACAAGAGCCATTCACGTGAAACCGGAGGTACAGGTCTGGGGGGCTTTCCATTGTAAAACATGGCGCAGTTTTTGCATCATGCGAAGATTCTTCTGGACAGTGAGCCGGGTAAAGGAACGAAGATGGAAATCCTGTTTGATCAGACTAAGTAAAAGCTCCTGTGAAGCAGTTATTCGGTGTAGTGAAGCGGATGATTTTGTCTGGTGTTGAAAAGAGTGGACAGTATCCGACATGGTTGTTAGAAATGTATAAATTTTGGGGATTGACAGACAAGTGATTATTGGAGAAAATAAAATCAGACAGTTATCCATGTAAAAGCAGGTACAATGGAGGGTATTTTCAGTATGGAAAAATGGAGAAGCATTGCAGCGGGTATGAGCTGTTTGTCAATGCTGTTCGCAACAGGAGCGGTTACTGTATCAGCATCAGATGAAATCACAGAAAATTCGGAACAGAGTATTGTATACTGGTCCATGTGGGAAGAAGATGAACCACAGGCAGATGTGATCAGAGAAGCAGCAGAAGCTTATGAAGAAGCAACAGGTATTTCTGTAGAGATTCAGTGGAAGGGCAGAGGAATCCGGTCTCTGATAGAACCTGCCCTGGATGCCGGAGAACAGATTGACCTTTTTTGATGATGATTATCAGAGGATGGCCTCAGGAACACAGGGATTATCTGGCAGAATTAAAAAGGAATGGCAGATACTGTGGATTATGAGAAGCATATTATGCCGGTACTGTTGGAGCAGGTGGAAGAACTGGGAGAAATGGAGAACTGCTTGCAATGCCATATCAGCCTTATATCACAGGCGTCTGGTAATATAAGCGATTTTATGGAAGAGGCTGGACTTTACAGAAATGGGATATCGGGATACCTGGGAGAAACTGATCAGAGTATGCCGTAAGATTAAAAACAGTGACAGTGGCCTTAGTGCCATGACCTGCGATGAAGAGTATGTGAATCTTCTGTATGGATATCAGCTTGCCAGTAGATACCTTGGACAGGAGAAGTGCAGCAACTGATCCGTAACTGTACCTGGTCACAGATTCCCACAGGCAAAAAGAGGCGGCAGATGATATCAGAATTTTTTTTTTGCGGGATATATGGAGTCAGAGTGCACCGGCACAGCATCGGAAGGTCAGGATGAAGTGGGAGAATGGCGAGGCAGTCATGGTGCTGCAAGGCTCCTGGGTTCCGAATGAAGTGACAGAAGCTACAGAATCTGATGATTCCTGGGGCTTTTTTCCATGGCCTGCAGTAAAGGCCGGAACAGACGGCACAGAAGGTGTTATGGTGGGAGCACAGGGATTTGGAGTCACAAAGGATTCGCAGATGAAGCAGGAAGCTTTTTGACTTTGCATATTCCATCTGTACCGGGGAAACAGATATGAAAATGACAGATGCGGATTAATTCCATCCCGGCAGATACGGACAATACACAATGGCCGGAGGTGCTGGCAGATCTGGTACCGTATATGAAAGAGATGTCAAAGCCGTACATGTGGGCTGCAGGTCTGGAGGCAGATCCGGATTATAAAGAACAGATACAAAGCGAACTTCTGAAGCTTACAAGATTAGAAGAAACATCGGATGAATTTATAGAGAATCTCAGCAGTATGAAATAAGAAAAAAGGCTGTTCGACATTATGAAAATATTTGCTCTGGTATTACTGGCGCTCTCGTTCTGAGAGCGCCTTTATTGATGTAATATATTCTGTGGGTGTCATTCCGGAAATTTTTTTTAAACTGTCTGGAAAAAGTAATGGATGGAAGAGTATCCCAGAAATTCCGAAATCTGCGTAAAAGTTCATCTGGTTCTCGCGGATCAGTTGTCTGGCATAGGCGATCTTTAACCGGGAAAAGAAATCCATGGCGCCGCACTGATGTTGTTCCTGAAATATTTTCTGAAGCTGGGAGCGTCCGATCATATTGTCATGGCACAGATCGCAGAGTGTAATATTTTTCCCGGATGTGGTCTTCCATATAAGCAATGACACGCTTATAGACAGCGGAATTATTTTTCAGATTCACAAATTGGCTGACAGGTACAGTCATGGGAGGAGAAGAATTTCTCCGAATCATGTAGATCAGCATCTGCTCAAGGTAAATACGGATAAGCTGCTGAGAACCAAACAAAAAATCTTCTTTTTCTTTTCCATCTTTTTCTGTATAAGGATCATCAGAGGGGTTTTGATACAGCGGCGTGCCTCGGCAATCAGCATTCCCATGAGATTTTCTCTCAGAATCAGAAAGTTTCAGCAATTTTTTCTCAAAGAATTTCATACATGGAGAATCGCATTCAAAAGAAACTACTACAATATTAGGTGCGGTATTTCCTATGGCAATAAGGTTATGAAATTCATTTGGTCTGTGAAAAGATGAGCTGTCCGCTTGTCAGATGGTAGATACCGTTATCTGTCTCTATTTCTGCCTTTCCCTTATCTACACATTGAAATTCCCAGAAATTATGGCGTTCTCCTGCAAAGTGAAAATCGCTTTTTGTATTCAAAATAGTGGATTGTATAAATCGGTCAATATGAATATCTTCTTCCAGATACATACTCTCAAAAAGCCATTACTGCCACCTCCCTCAGCCTGTCCGAAAACTGCAATATGGTTGTTGTGTATAAGTATACAACAAAAACAGATGAAAAACCAGTTAAAAATGAATTTTTTTGTACAAAAGAAATGGACGTTTGTGCAAATACTATTTGTGCAAAAATGATAAAATAAGAACTACCAAAAAGAAATAATTGTTAAAATTCAACAAAAGAGCGAAAAAAGAGAAAAAAAGAAGACAAAATGTCAAAACTGACCAAGGAGGAAAAAAAAGGTTATGGGTATGAAGAAAAAAAAGATGCTTAGTGCAACATTATGTGCGGTTATGGTTGGTTCACTTGCAGCACCGGCTTTCACTGTTCAGGCAGCAGATGATACATTAGTTTACTGGTCAATGTGGGAAGCTTACAGAGCCACAGGGACAGGTGATTCAGGAAGCAGTTGACGCTTTATACAGAACAGACAGGAGTTAAGGTAGACCTTCAGTTTAAAGGGACGTACCGGAAACCGTGAAGCACTTCAGCCTGCACTGGACGGTGGCACACAGATTGATATTTTTGACGAAGATATCGACCGTGTAAACGGAATGTACGGTAAAATATCTTTCTGGATCTGGAAGATCTTGCGAAAGACAATGACTATGAAGCAACTGCAAACGCAGGTCTGATGGCAGCATGCCGTGATGCCGGCGGCGGCACGGTAAAAAACAATTCCATATCAGCCAAACGTATTTGCCTTCTTCTATAACAAAGATCTGTTTGAGCAGGCAGGAATCACAGAAGAACCGAAGACATGGGATGAATTCAAAGATGTATGCCAGAAATTAAAAGATGCAGGAATCACACCAATGACCATGGATGATGCCTATGCAACATGTGTGATCGGATATCATCTTGCAAGACTGGTTGGCGAAGATAAAGTAAAAGAGATCGTAACTGAAGGTGAATGGGATGATCCTGCAGTTCTTCAGATGGCACAGGATATCGAAGAACTTGCATCTAACGGATATTATTCAGAGATGGTTGGTTCCAACGTATGGCCTGCAGGTCAGAACACAGAGCTTGCACTTGGAACAGCTGCAATGTATCTGAATGGCTCCCTGGTTACCAAACGAAGTAAAAGAGATGGCAGGTCCTGACTTCCACTGGGGATGCTTCGCATATCCGGCACTTACAGACGGAGCAAACGGAATCGAAACAAACAACTTCGGTGCACAGGTATTTGGTATTAACAAAGATACAAAACTTGCAAAAAAGAAGCTTTTGATCTGATCACATTCCTTACAAAGGTGAATACGATCAGAAACTTGCAGATGAAACTGTAGGTATCCCGGCTGATACAACAAACACAGAATGGCCGGCAATGGTTGAGTGTGCAAAAACCTGTTATTGAGCAGAGCACAAACCGTTTCACATGGGCATGCGGTGTAGAATCTAACGTAGATATGACTCCGGTTATCAAAGAAAACTTTATCAAATTAATGGCAGGTTCCATTACAGCAGATGAATTTGTTTCCACTATGCAGGACGCAGCGAAATAAATAAAAGAATTTATAGAGATGGTGGCATCGTATCTACGCTGCCGCCATCTGTCTTTTTTGAATATCAGGTTTCAAAGGCAAAAAAGTCGTTCGTGCTTGCGCGATAAGACTTTTAGACTTGGAAACCGTAGATATGATATTGCTTACAGATTGCGGAGCGAGGTATTTATTTGAAGAAGAATAAAACGATGATCGTTGTATTTCTGACTCCGGCAGTTCTGCTGTTTCTGGGAATCTTTCTGTATCCGATCATCAGAACAGTGATCATGAGCTTTTTCAAGATCGACGGAGTTACAGATTCCATGGATTTATGGAAATTTGTAGGATTTGGCAACTATACAAAGCTGATGAGTACCAGCTTATTTAAGACTTCATTTTTTAACCTGTTTCGTATCTGGCTGATCGGCGGTCTGGTGGTAATGAGCCTGTCTCTTTTTATTTGCAGTTATTCTTACCAGTGGAATCAGAGGAAAGAAATTTTTCCGCGCGATCATTTATATGCCAAATATTGTCAGTGCAGTAGCGCTTGCTACTATGTGGCTACAGTATGTATACAGTCAAAGATATGGCTTGTTGAAAGATCTTTTTACAGCACTGCATCTGGACAATCTGGCAAAAAGATTCAGTTCCTGGATAATGACCACAAATTCTGGGCACTGTTGTTTGCATATTGTTTTTGGAATGGTTGGATACCATATGCTAATCTGGCTCAGCGGTATTGAGCGTATCAGCCCTGAATATTATGAGGCGGCAACCATTGACGGAGCGACCAAACCGGCACAGTTCCGTTACATGACACTTCCATTGTTAAAGGGAGTATTTAAGACAAACATTACCATGTGGTCTGTAAGCAGTGTAGGCTTTTTTGTATGGTCACAGCTTTTCTCCACAGTAACTGCAGACACACAGACAATTACCCCTTATGTTTATATGTATATGCAGATTTTGGCGGCGGCAATACAGTTACAGAACGAAATGCAGGTCTGGGAGCTGCCATCGGTGTACTGCTCAGTGTCTGCGTAGTCATTGTATTTACAATCTGTAACAGAGTGATCAAAGATGATGATCTGGAATTCTAAGGAGGGATGAGAAATGGCAAAAGAAAAGAGGCACGCAGACCCTTTAATCTGAAAAAAAGAAGTCAAACTCCTGCCGGGATACATCATCCTGCTGCTCTGGGTAATCTTTACCATTGCGCTTCTGGGATGGGTATTCGGAGCGAGTTTTTTCCACAACAGCAGAAATCTTCCAGGGAAAAGCCCTGAAGTTTGAGTCGGATTACATTTTGAAAATTATGCAAAAGCATGGAACGGGGCCGGAGTTGCAGGCTTCTTCCGGAAACTCTCTGATCTATTCAGTAATTTCCTGCACAATACTGATTCTGGTGTGTGCACCTGCAGCTATGTACTGTCCAGATTTGATTTTTATTGCAAACAAATTTATCCAGACCAGCTTCGTATCTGCCATGGGTGTTCCGGCAATCATGGTTGTTCTTCCCCCTTTTCAGCATTATTTCCGGTATGGGAATCCTGAATAATGTGGCTGCAAAGGAAGAACTGTACCTGATCATATTGTATGTAGGAATTAATGTACCTTATACGACCATTTTCCTGCTTACATTCTTCAGCAATATTTCCAGGACCTATGAGGAAGCGGCAGCAATCGACGGATGCCCTCCCCATGCGTACTTTCTGGAAAATCATGTTTCCCATGGCACAGTCAGGAATCGTAACAGTAACAATCTTTAACTTTTATTAATATCTGGAACGAGTATTTCCTGTCACTGATCTTCGCAAGCTCGGATAAGCTGAAACCTGTTGCACCCGGACTTTATGGAATGATCAACTCCATGAAATATACAGGTGACTGGGCCGGAATGTTTGCAGCAGTGATCATTGTATTCCTGCCGACATTTATTCTGTATATTTTCCTGTCTGAGAAGATCATCGGTGGTGTTACCGGTGGCATTAAGGGATAATATTAGAGGACAGCAGGACAATAACAATTGTTTGCGATGTTACTGTTCACACACCACTATCCCGCGAGGTGTTTTGGCATGAATATGCCAAAATCCCGAGACATACAAGCCAAAATTCCATTGCCGCAGGCAATCTGGAATAATTTTGGCTACGTTACTGTGAACGGAGTGAACAGTAACGTTTGCGATTGTGAAAGGTATTATGTAACTCGTTTTGACCTCGAAATCATAGTATGATAAGATGAATGTAAAAAGTTACCAGGTAATCTGAGAGTAACGAAAAACATTTAAAGAAAAAGAGGAAAAAAATTATGAAGAAACCAGTATTAGTAGTTATGGCAGCAGGTATGGGAAGCCGTTACGGCGGTCTGAAACAGATCGATCCGGTGGACAAAGAGGGACACATCATCATGGATTTCTCCATTTATGATGCAGTACAGGCCGGATTCCGAAAAGTAGTATTTATTATCAAAAAAAGAAAATGAAGCAGACTTCAGAAGCGCCATCGGTGACCGTCTCAGCAATCAGCTGGAAGTATCATATGTTTTCCAGGATCTTCACAATATTCCGGAAGGCTATGAAGTACCGGAAGGACGTGTGAAACCATGGGGAACCGGACATGCGGTATTAAGCTGTGCCGGAGAGATCGATGGACCGTTTGTGGTGATCAATGCAGATGATTATTATGGAACCCATGCCTTTAAGATGGCGTATGATTTTCTGACAGAGAACAGGATAACGCGGATATTTACAGATATATGATGGTTGGCTATAAACTGGAAAATACTTTGACAGAGAATGGCCATGTGGCAAGAGGTGTGTGCGTTACAGATGAAGAAGGACATCTTCTTAAGATCAACGAGCGTACCCATATCGAAAAGCATGACGGCGGAGCAGCTTACACAGAGGACGATGGAAAAACCTGGACTATGCTTCCGGAAGGCAGTACAGTATCCATGAATATGTGGGGATTTTCCGCAAGCATTCTGAAAGAGCTGAAAGACAGATTTCCGTTATTCCTGAAAGAGAATACTGAGAATGAATCCGCTGAAATGTGAATATTTCCTGCCATTTGTAGTAGATGAACTTCTTGGCGAGAAGAAAGCAACTGTACAAAGTTCTGAAATCTATGGACAAATGGTATGGAGTTACCTATAAAGAAGATAAGCCGGTAGTAGTTGCTGCAATTCAGAAGCTGAAAGATGACGGTCTTTATCCTCAGAAGCTTTGGGAGGAAAGACGTGGGAAAAGCAAAAGATGCAAGCCGTGCGGAATTAAGGAAGTGATCGACAGCTTTGATTTCGGCGGTAAGCTTGAAGAAAGGTTGGCATATTTGGAAATGGCCACATTAATGAGACTTACTGTGCTGTATTTTCCACAGAAGCCGGACAGAAGCGCTATATTCTCCAGAAAATGAACAAGCAGATTTTCAAAGATCCTGTTGGTCTTATGGAGAATATCAGTGGTGTCACCTCCTGGCTGAAGAAGAAAATCCTGGAAAATGGCGGGGATGCAGAGCGTGAAACTCTGAATATTGTAAACGACCGCACTGGTTCTCCCGTATTTTGTTGATAAAGAGGGAGAAATACTGGAGAGCGTATCTGTTTATCGAGGATGCAACCTGTTTTGACCAGGTGGAAAATGATGAGGATTTTTACCAGAGTGCACTGGCTTTTGGTAATTTTCAGCGTCTGCTTACGGACTATCCGGCGGAGACTCTTCATGAGACCATCCCCAATTTTCATAATACGGTGAAGCGATTTCTCTGATTTAAAAAGGCTGTGGAAAAGGATGTATGCGGACGCGCGGCAGATGTTCAGAAAGAAATCCAGTTTGTGCTGGAAAGAGAACAGCTGGCTCATACTCTGGTAGATCTTCAGGAGGCTGGCAAACTGCCTCTTCGCGTAACACATAATGATACCAAGCTGAATAATATTATGATCGATAATGCAACCCATAAGGGAATCTGTGTGATTGATCTTGATACTGTAATGCCGGGACTTTCCGTAAATGATTTCGGTGATTCTATCCGCTTTGGCGCAAGCACGGCAGCAGAGGATGAGCAGGATATTTCCAAAGGTGTCCATATGTGATCTTCATCTGTTTGAGGTGTATGTAAAAGGATTTCTGAAGGCTGCGGCGGTGCCCTCACAGATTTGGAGGTGGAAATGCTTCCTGATGGGTGCAATCTGATGACCTTTGAGTGTGGAATGCGTTTCCTGGCAGACCATCTGGAGGGAGATCATTACTTCCGCATTCATCGAGAAAATCAGAATCTGGATCGTGCAAGAACCCAGTTCAAGCTGGTGTGGGATATGGAACAGAAATTATCTGAGATGAAATCTATTGTAAGAAAAATATAAATAGTGGTATTCTAAAAAATGTACAGGCATAAAACAGTTTATGTTCTGATTGGTTCACGGTAACATAAAAACATGTCTTCCAGGTTACGAATAAAGATTGCAAAGAATGGACATAAACCATCACAGTTGCTGTTTGCAGATAACATTCCGTGTAGTGCTGTGAAAAAGAGAAAACAGCAGAAGGTTATTTGTTTATTGATTGTGATGAATGGTGGGAACTTTGCAGCAGAGAAAAAAACTGAAAAACGAGGAGGAGGAAAATATCATGGCAATTTTAGTAACAGGCGGTGCAGGATACATTGGAAGCCATACAGTTGTAGAACTTCAGAATTCCGGTTATGACGTAGTAGTTCTGGATAATCTGTCTAATTCCAGCGAGAAGGCCCTTGACAGAGTTTCCAAGATCACAGGCAAGCCGGTTAAATTTTATAAAGCAGATATCCTGGACAGGGAAGCCCTTGACCAAGATTTTTGACAAAGAAGACATTGACTCCTGTATTCATTTTGCCGGACTGAAGGCTGTTGGAGAGTCCGTTGTAAAAGCCTTGGGAATATTATGAGAATAATATTGCAGGAACCCCTGACTCTTGTAGATGTAATGAGAAAACATGGTGTTAAGAATATTATTTTCTCTTCCTCTGCAACTGTATACGGAGATCCGGCACAGATCCCGATCACCGAGGAGTGCCCGAAGGGACAGTGTACCAACCCATATGGCTGGACCAAATCCATGCTGGAAGCAGATCCTTACAGATATCCAGAAGGCAGATCCGGAGTGGAACGTAATGCTGCTTCGTTATTTTAATCCGATCGGTGCCCACAAGAGCGGAACCATCGGCGAGAACCCAAATGGTATCCCGAACAACCTTATGCCATACATCACACAGGTTGCTGTTGGCAAACTGAAAGAGCTTGGCGTATTCGGTAATGACTATGACTCCGGATGGAACCGGCGTGAGAGATTATATCCATGTAGTGGATCTTGCCAAAGGTCATGTAAAAGCGCTTAAAAAGATCGAGGAGAATCCTGGACTTGCAATCTACAACCTTGGCACAGGAAAAGGCTACAGTGTTCTTGATATTGTGAAGAATTTTCGAAGCTGCAACAGGCGTTAAGATCCCATATGCGATCAAACCACGTCGTGCAGGCGATATTGCTACCTGCTACTGCGATGCTTCCAAGGCAGCGAAAGAGCTTGGCTGGACAGCTGAGAATGGCATCCGTGAGATGTGCGAGGATTCCTGGAGATGGCAGAGCAATAACCCGAATGGTTATGAAGACTAATGATTCGGAATTTAATTTTTGATGTTGGAGATGTACTGGTGGAGTATCGCTGGTTTGAGATGCTGACCAGGGACTACGGCCTTTCTGAAGCTGAGGCGAAGAGAATTGGCGAGGAAATGTTTGACAATGAGATCTGGGTACAGGGACTTGACGGAGGAAGGCTGAGCCTTGAGGAAGCCATTCATCAGTATGAACTGAAGTACCCGGACGATGTGGATGTGATGGGCTGGTTCCTTCGAAACGGAGAGCAGATGGCTGTAAAGCGTCCGGAGGTCTGGGACAAGGTTGCAGCGCTAAAGGAAAATGGTTATAAGATTTACCTGCTTTCCAACTACTCAGAAGAACTGTTCCATGTGCACACCAAGGGAGCGAAATTCTGGATGTGCTTGATGGGGGAGTTGTTTCCTATCAGGTTCACGCCCTGAAGCCAGACAGGGAAATTTATGAAATCCTTCTGGAGAAATATAGCCGAAAGCAGAAGAGTGTCTGTTTTTCGATGACCGCATGGATAATGTGGAAGGAGCGAAAAAGGCAGGAATTCAGGGCAATACAGGTGACATCCAGAGAGATGCTGAACGAAACATTAGATAAAAATGCTTACAAAATAAATGAGGCCGCCCCTTCGGGGGCGGCTTTTCCAGAGCGTATCTGAAAAATAAAAAAATGCCCAGAGCCGGAATCGAACCAGCGACACGAGGATTTTCAGTCCTCTGCTCTACCAACTGAGCTATCTGGGCATTTATAAGTTCTCTGAACTTACAGCGCATATAATAGCACAGAAAACTGCTTTGACGCAACAAAAAAATTTCAAAAAAAATCTGTAAATTCCAAAAATTTACCTTGTAAAAACCACGCCTTGCTTTTCATATATAGTAATGTTAGAATGGCAGTGTGATAAAAATCGGGAGGATTTATTGGTGGAAAAAAAATTAAAAAATATACTTTGCCGGTTATTGCTGCCATTTTAACAGTGTTTGCTCTTTCCATGACGGGCTTGTATGCTGGTTCGGCAGATAATCCGGGAGAAACATTTCTTTCTTTATGCAAGAAAGAGATGACAGGAATCGGAATCGACAAACTGGTGGTTCTCATTGCGATCATTGCATTGTACATGAAATGCTGGAAGAATTTTTGCAGAAGCTGTAAATGGATCACGCATCTGATCGCCGCCATGTTTTCTGTTTTTATGCTGATCGGAATGTCCTTTTCCGTGCAGGGAAACTGGTCCTTCTTTACAGCTGGGAGAAATCAGATTCTGATTGCATTGCTTACATGGGCAGGATTTTTTTTCTGTTTGATATAGTGATCAGTCTTTTATATGCATATGGAGAGAAGCATCCTTTTCTGCACAGCAGGAATATAAAGAAATTTCAGGAATTTATGGAAAAACACTACCTTCTGGTAGCATTTTTGCTGATTTTGGCAGGATGGCTTCCCTATATCCTGATCTTCTGGCCAGGAAGTGTTCCCTATGATGGCTTCCGGCAGCTGAATATGTTTGCCGGAAATCAGAGATTTACAAACAAGCATCCATGGGAATTAAGCCTTATAGTGGGAGCCTTGATGACAATTGGAAATGTGATCAGTGATAACTGGGGCATTTTCATGGTGGTTGGCGTGCTGGCACTGATTTATGCGGTATGTTATGCCACTGTTTGTTATAAACTGAAATCATGGGGAGCACCAAGATGGTTCAATATCTGCTGTATTGCATTTTTCAGTCTTGTGCCTGTATTTGGAGCTTATTCCCAGACGATCATTAAGGATGGAAGTTTCAGCGCTCTGTTTTCCCTTTTCATGGTAATCTATGTGGAATGTTGCATTCCCACCCTTCGGGAAAAAAGTGGCCAGTCTTTAAGACAGCAGCTGACAGTGCTGTTTCTGGTTGGCTTTTGGCATGTGCATTACCAGAAATAATGGACTTTACATGGTGCTTCCTGCATTTATCCTGTTATTCTTTTTTTTCCTTGGAAAAAACGCAGACTGTATGCAGTTGGAATGGTGATCCTTGTGACAGTGGGCTACATGGGGCTTCAGAAAGAAGTGGCACCGAGACTATACATTGGTAATTTCCCATCCAGAGTATTTTTCTCAATTCCAATGCAGCAGACAGCCAGATATCTGAAGGAATATCCGGATGATGTGACAAAGGAAGAAGCTAAAGCAATTGACGGGGTGATGAAGTATGATGAGATTGCGGATTTGTATAATCCGGAACTGTCTGATCCGGTAAAGGCAACTTATCGCGGCGGACATATTACCATGGCAAGAAGCTGAAACGCTACTTTAATGCCTGGTTCAGCATGTTTCTGAGGCATCCGGGGGTGTATATAGAAGCCACACTTCATAACTATGAATGGATATTATTACCCATTTCATAATTGCACCGCGCAGAGCTCCTACCGCTTCCATACAGTAAATGAGCCGCTGATTGAAGAGTCAGATTATCATCAGATCTTTTCCGCAGAGACAAGGAATCAGTTGAAACGTTATGCCGATCTGTGGAGTCAGATTCCAGGTCTTGCGCAGATCTGCAATGCGGGAACCTACACATGGATCGTGATTCTGCTCCTTGGATATCTGATCTACAGGAAGCGATGGAAAGGAATCCTGGTATTGGCTGCCCCGGCGCTGAATGTGGCAAGCTTCTCCGGTAAACGGTCTTCTGCGTTATGCGTTTCCGTTGATGGCATTGTATGCCAGCTGTGATATTCTGGGGACTGGCTTTATGCAGAGAAGGCTATAGACGATAAAGAACCGACGAAAAATGAAAAGTCTGAATTTCTTTTTATAGAAAGTATATTGTCAGGTAACTATTTAGCAGGTACTATTCGGGAATGGGGTAACTGTGAAGATACGGAACAGTTACATGGCAAAAATAACAATATGTGGAAATGATTGGAATCATAAGAAAGGCAGGTGATTCTGAAGCATATGGAAAAAATAATCATTATCGGTGCCGGACCGGCAGGAATTTCCGCAGCTTTGTATGCTGCCCGGGCAAATATGGATCCACTGGTGATCAATAACGGCATTGGTGCTTTGGAAAAAGCAGAAAAAATAGAGAATTATTATGGTATGGAACATCCTGTTTCCGGGAAAGAATTATTTGAGACAGGACTTGCACAGGCGAAAGCATTAGGCGTGCGGATCCTGGAGGCACAGGTGCTGGGGATTGGCGGGTTTGATACTTTTACAGTAAAGACAACAGCAGGTGATTTTGACACCATCAGCGTGATTCTTGCCACAGGAAGCAAACGAAAGGCTCCTGCAATTCCGGGGATTAAGGAACTTGAGGGAAGAGGTGTCAGCTACTGTGCTGTGTGCGACGCATTTTTCTACAGGGGAAAGGATGTTGCAGTGCTTGGAAACAGCGACTTTGCTCTTCATGAGGCAGAAGAACTGGCACCTATGGCTGGTTCTGTTACCATTTACACAGATGGGAAAGAACCGGAGTTTTCCAGGAAATCTTCTTTTTGCGGTGAATACAATGAAAATTCAGTCTGTAGAGGGAGACGAGAAGGTGTCGGACTGCGTCTGATCTCTCAGTCTGAGACGGATGCAAAATCAGATACTGACGGAGAAGAACTTTCAGCTTTTGCCAGAAGGAAAGGAAGCTGAAATGGAAGCTTCAGAGCTCCATAACCCGGAGAGTCCGGTAAGGGATTCCACGGAGACATTTGTCCCGGCAGACGGCGTTTTGTAGCTCTTGGAACTGCAGGAAGTGCAGAGATGGCAAGACAGATGGGCGCGGCACTTACTGAGAAAAAGGCAACATCAAGGTAAACGAAAAGATGGAGAGCACCATTCCGGGGCTTTTTGCAGCAGGTGATTGTACCGGCGGTCTTTTTGCAGGTGGCAAAAAGGCAGTTTACGATGGCGCTCAGGCAGGACTCAGTGCAAACCAGTATGTGAGAAACAGACAAAAAAAAAGTAGAATTTCGGCGTGAAATCAGAGAGAAGAATAGACCGATAGAAAGGATGGATCAATTATGGCAAAAAAGTAATCACAACACAGAATTTTTGAAGAGGAAGTATTAAAATCTGAGAAACCGTTTCTTCTTGATTTCTGGGCAACCTGGTGCGGACCATGCATGCGTCAGGGGCCAATCGTGGAGGAACTGGGAGAGGAAGGTTATGCAGTAGGAAAGCTTGATGTGGACCAGAACATGGAGCTTGCACAGCAGTTCCGGGTTATGAGCATTCCCTACCCTGATCATTTTCAAGAACGGAGCAGAAGCACACCGTCTGGTTGGTCTTACAGATAAAGAAGAAAGTTAAAGAAACTTCTGGACGAGTAAGAACGATGAAGATATTACTTGCAGCATGTAATGCAAAAATATACATTCCAATCTGGCTGTCTTTAACCTGAAAGCCTGCGCAAAAAGAATATGACAGCAATGTTGTACTTCGGGAATACACCATCAATCAGCAGAAGGATGACATTCTGAAGGATATTTACAGATGTCATCGGATGTGATCTGCATATCCTGCTATATCTGAATATTACTTTTTGTGCGGGAACTGATGCAGGATCTGAGAAAGATCCTGCCGGATGTTCCTTTCTGGGCGGGAGGCCCGGAGGTATCGTATGATGCAGAGGAATTTCTGAAAAAAAGAACCCGGCATTTGATGGTGTAATGGTTGGAGAAGGAGAGGAGACCTTCCTGGAACTGGTGAAGCACTATGTGAATGGAAGTCCTTCTCTGGAGGAAACCACCGGACTTGTGTACTGTAAACCGGACGGTACAATTCAGAATAACGGATGGCGGCAGATCATGGATTTAAGCAGGGTACCCTTTGCTTATGAAGATCTGAAGGATTTTTGAAAAACCGTATTATCTATTATGAGAGCAGTCGGGGCTGTCCTTTTCATGCAGCTATTGTCTGTCATCTGTGGACAAGAAACTGCGTTTTCGCGACCTGGAACTGGTAAAGAAAGAACTTCAGTTTTTCTCCTGGATCACAAAGTGCCACAGGTGAAATTTGTGGACAGAACCTTTAATTGCAAGCACGATCATGCAATGACCATCTGGCAATACATAAAAGATCATGATACTGGAATTACCAATTTCCACTTTGAGATTTCCGCAGATCTGTTGAGGGAAAATGAACTGGAACTGATGAGCACCATGCGTCCGGGGCTGATTCAGCTGGAAATCGGTGTACAGTCCACAAATCCGGACACTATTCGTGCTATCCACAGGACTATGGATTTTCCGGAAGCTGGCAGGGATTGTAAAACGCATCCACAGTTTTAAGAATATTCACCAGCATCTGGATCTGATCGCTGGTCTTCCTTATGAGGATTATGACAGCTTTCACCGGTCCTTCAATGATGTTTATGCACTTCGTCCCCAGCAGCTTCAGCTTGATTTCTGAAGGTTCTGAAGGGCTCTCATATGAAAGAGATGACAGAGGAATATGGCATTGTGCATAAAGAACTGGAGCCATAATGAAGTACTGGGAACCAGGTGGCTGCCATATGAAGACATTTTGAAGCTGAAAATGGTGGAAAGTATGGTGGAACTGTACTATAATAGTGGACAGTTTCAGAATACCATCGCCTGTGTGGAGCCTTTGTTTGAGGATGCTTTCACATTGTATGAGAAGCTGGGACAGTTTTATGAGAAAAAAGGTTATTCAGAGATTTCCCATTCAGAATGCGCAGATATGAGATTCTGCTGGAGTTTGTGAAGGAAGAACTGGAAGAACAATCCGCAGGAAAATCTGGAAATCGGGATCCTGAGGTGGAGAATCCTGCGGGAAAAGCTGCGGAAGATTGCAGAGGAATGGAAACTGCGACCTGGGAAAAGGTGGCAGACAGCATGATCTACGACCTGTATCTTCGCGAAAACCTGAAAAGTCATCCATCCTTTGAGTATGACCAGAAGCCCTATGAGAAAGCAGTCTGGGAGTACAGGCGCCAGGAAAAGGTGCCCAAGACAGCACATATTGAGGTGTTCCGGGATGGAAAAATATTGTTGTTTGATTATGAAAACCGGGATCCACTGCTTCATAATGCGGCAGTGAAGGAAATTCAGATATAATAAAGAAAGGGTGTAACTGTTCGGCTGGCCGTATTGACATGGCGTATATTTGTAGTCTGTAAAGTGCCGGATGGTTATGAGAGGTTAAAAATTATGGGAATGTTTGATCCAAAGAAAAGAAAAACTTGTAACTGCGATCATTGCTGTTATTCTTGTTCTGGCAATGGTAGTTCCTGCTGTCCTCTCTCTTCTTCTGTAGGGAAAAAGAAAATGAGGCTTGGAAAAGCGGCTATGGAAGCACTGCAGGCTGAAATCAGCGGGCTTCTTACGCCTGGAAACGAACTGGTGGTGGCTGGAGCCATTGCTCTTTACGGCACAGCGCAGATTGCAAAGGGAAAAACATGAGATTTTAAGAGAGCATTTTTCAGAAGGTTTTTTGCGGGAGGCAGAGAATCTGAGAACCCTTTACGGGACAGCGGATGAGATAAATGTAAAGAGGCTGGCGCTACCGCTTTTTATGCAATGGGCGAGGGCGGTTTTCTGAGTGCTCTGTGGAAGATGGCGGAGGCTTCCCAGGTGGGACTGGAAATGGATTTTTCCAAGGTGCCCATACGCCAGGAGACAATTGAAATTTGTGAAATCTTTGACATTAATCCTTATAAGCTGAATTCGGAAGGGGCTGTTCTGATCGGTATTCCGGCAGGAGAAGCATGGGTGCAGGAGCTTCGCAGAATGGGCATGATGGCTGCTGTGATTGGACAGACGAATGCTGGAAATGACAGAATGCTTTACTACAATGGGAATGGCAGGTATCTGGAGCGGCCGGCTAAAGACGAGATATATAAGATATTGCCTTAAAATCGAAATAAAACTGCTGTAATTACAGGAGAGTATAAAAACTATGGGAACATTAAACATTGTACTTCATGAGCCGGAGATTCCGGCGAACACAGGAAATATAGGGACGTACCTGTGTGGCTACAGGAACCAGGCTCCATCTGATCGAGCCGTTGGGATTTTCATTAAGTGAGAAAGCACTGAAACGTGCCGGAATGGACTACTGGAAAGATCTGGATGTAACTACTTATCTGGATTATGAAGATTTTCTGGAGAGAAATCCTGGAGCGAAGATTTATTATGCGACTACGAAAGCACCTCAGACTTATGCGGATGTGAAGTATGAGGATGACTGTTTCATTATGTTTGGCAAGGAGAGTGCGGGAATCCCGGAAGAGATTCTCCGTGACAATCAGGAGACTTGCGTAAGGATTCCCATGCTGGGAGAAACAAGATCCCTGAATCTGAGTAATTCGGTTGCCATTATTCTTTATGAAGCCTTTCGTCAGCATGACTTTGCCCATTTGAAACTGGATGGGCATCTGCGCAAATATGACTGGAAATAGTAAAAGACCTGGAGCTTTTTTTTCAAACACGCTCCAGGTCTTCGTTTTTATAAAAAAGAATTGCTGAATAATTTATTTTGCTTTCTTTAAAGTAAAAAATGAATTCTGTTCCAACACCTACGGTGCTGATCACATTGATATTCTGCTTATGAGCTTTGATGATCTCTTTCACAATAGAAAGCCCAAGTCCTGTACCTTTCCGGTCTTTTCCGCGGGAGGTATCTGTCTTGTAAAATCTGTCCCACACCTTGGACAGGCTGTCCTTAAGGGATTCCTACTCCGTGATCCTTCACAGAAACGAAAAACCTTATCATTTTTTACGGATGTTTCAATGTTGATCGAGGAATTGTCATTACTGAATTTGATTGCATTGTCCAATAAATTGTACAGTACCTGCTGGATCTGTTCCATATCTGCCTCTACGAACAGCTCTCTTCCGGAAAGCAGCAGTTCCAGGTCAATATTCTTTTTTGGAACAGATTACCTCAAACGTATTGGCAGTATTTTTGATCACATCATTAATATCAAATTTGCGGATATTCATCATCCGTTTCCGTTCATCCAGATCATTCAGCACCAGAAGGCTCCGCGTCAGTTTTTCCAGACGGTCAGCTTCATGGGAAATGATATTTAAATATTTGTCCTGCAATTCCGGGGGATGGTGCCATCCAGAATTGCCTCCACATATCCTTTGATGGAAGTCAGAGGAGGCGGAAATCGTGGGAAACATTGGCAATAAAGGTGCGCTGGTATTCTCCGTTCTGGTTGATCCTGTCTGCCATGTAGTTCAGGGGTTTTGGCAAGATAGCCCATTTCGTCCTCGGATTTCACTGGAATGCGATAACTCAGATCTCCGTTGGCATATTCGGAAGCCCCCTTGATGATCTGTTGCATTGGAGTATGGATCCATTTCTGATAGCAGAGAAGGAGCAGTCCGCACAAGGCATACACGGCAAAAAAACCATCTGAAGAATTCCAAGAAGACCGCTTCGTTTCTGATAAAGCTGCTGCATGTCATAATGGTAGGTAACATAGCCTTCTGTTACACCGGAATTTTCCACCGATATCATCACATTAAGATGGGGACTGGAAAAATAGCCATAAAAATTACTGATCTGATATTGGGTATTAAGCCAGAAGTCCAGATCAGAATAGGGGATGGAAATTGTGTTTGCAGCAGAGAATTTTTCAGAGGATGTTCCATTCTCTGGGATTTTATCTGTTTCTGAAGTCTGAACTTCAGAATCGGCAGTGGATTTCGCAGAACTGACGTTATATTCCAGATTTGAGGACTGCACGATCACATGGAAATTTTTATCCAGGATCAGTATCCCGGCTTCCTCTCCGGAAGCCAGAATATCCATAATCTTTTCCAGTCCTTTGCTATCATTGTCTGCAACCTGCTGTACAGTGACAGCATCAGAAGCAAATCGTACAGCACTGTCATACAGCCTTGCGCCAACTTCTTCTTCCAGATAGGTTTCCACGAAATGAGAGCCACCTGCTGTAGCGAAAAAGGAAGCCTACAATTCCAATGAAAATGTAACTGCAGATCAGTTTGCTGTGAACCGTTTTTCTCATTCGCTTTTTACCTCAAACTTGTATCCGATACCCCAGACTGTAGAAATAGACCAGTTCGGATGATCTTTTGATTTTTTCGCGCAGACGTTTAATGTGAACGTCTACAGTTCTGGTATCGCCAATATATTCGTAGCCCCAGGTGTGGTCCAGAAGCTGCTCTCTGGTGAATACCTGGTTGGGTGAGGAAGCAAGGAAATAGAGAAGCTCCAGTTCTTTTGGCGGCATGTCTACCTGTTTTTCCCATATAAGTAACGGAATAGTTGGTAAGGTTGACAATAAGATCCGGATAAGTGGCACATTTCTCATCGCTTACAACTGCAGCCTGTTTGGGCTGGAAGCGGCGGAGAACGGCACGGACACGGGCAACCAGCTCTTTTGGAATCAAAGGGCTTGATAATATAGTCATCAGCGCCCAGCTCCAGTCCCAGAACCTTGTCAAAGGTTTCTCCTTTTGCGGAAAGCATAATGATCGGCACGTCTGAGGTGTGGCGGATTTCACGGCAGACCTGATAGCCGTCAATGCCGGGAAGCATCAGGTCCAGAAGAATCAGGTTCGGGCGAAAAGTCTGAAATTCTTTTTTAAAGCCAGCTCGCCATCGTTTACAATTTTTGGTTTCGAAACATTCTTTGGTAAGATACAGAGAAATCAGCTCTGCAATATTGTTGTCATCATCGACAATGAGGATTTTCTGTTTAGCAACCATAGTTTCTCCTTATAAAATATAGTTATTTCTTAAATTCTACAATGGTAACACCAGCATCTCCTTCGCCAAATTCAGCCAGGTGGAAATCTGCCACATGCTTCTGGCGGCGGAGATAATTGTGTACTCCTTTTTCGAAGGGCACCGGTACCTTTACCATGTACGATACGCACGCTCTTTAAGTGTGCCAGATAAGCGTCATCCAGATATTTATCCAGTTCTGCCACAGCCTCATCTACAGTTTTTCCAAGAAGATTAATTTCAGTGGAAACACTGGTAGACTTGGACATGCGGATCTTGCCTGCTCCTGTTCTGGAAAGTCCAGGAGTGTTGATAACTGGTTCGTCAACAAGCTCCAGGTCAGAAATATGAACCTTGGAACGGATGATACCCATCTGTAACAAAAAGAAAGCCTTTGGAATCGGGATGACTGCTGACAGTTCCTTTCAGATTCATGCTCAGTACCTGAACGGTGTCTCCAAGGGAAAGATCCTTAGGCTTCAGCTCTTTTTCGGTTTCTTTACGGTGGTGTTTATGGACATGCCCTTTTCGGCTTTGTTCATGCGGTTTCTAAGATTCTGGCGTTCTTTTTTCAATGGCAGCAGTGTCCACGTGATCTTTCTGGAATTTGTGGAACATTTTCATGGTCTGATCTGCGTATTCCTTAGCATCTGCAAGAATCTTACGGGCTTCTTCGTTGGCTTCGCGCAAGATCCGCTCTTTACGTTCGTCCAGCTTCTCCTGCTTGGACTCTAACTCCTGTTTCAAGGAAGCAATCTGGGTTTTGTAACGCTCTGCTTCCTGACGCTCGTTTTCGATGATCACGCGGCTGTTTTCCAGGGAGGTAAGTACATCCTCGAAGGACTCGTCCTTCTGGCTGATCTGATCTTTGGCGCGCTCAATGATAAAGTCCGGAAGTCCAAGTTTGGAAGAAATCGCAAAGGCATTACTCTTTCCAGGAACACCGATGAGCAGGCGGTAAGTAGGACGCAGGGTTTCCACATTAAACTCACAGCAGGCATTTTCAACGCCGTCAGTGGACAGGGCGTAAACTTTCAGTTCACTGTAATGGGTGGTTGCCATAGTGCGGATGCCTTGTTCATGCAGGAAGGACAAAATGGAGATGGCAAGTGCCGCTCCTTCTGTCGGGTCGGTACCAGCGCCAAGCTCATCAAAAAAGCACCAGAGAGTCCTGATCTGCTTTTTTCAGGAAAGACACTACGTTGGTCATATGTGAGGAAAAGGTGCTGAGCGACTGCTTCGATGCTCTGCTCGTCCCCGATATCTGCGTAAACCTCACGGAAAACAGAAAGCTCGGAGCGGTCCAGGGCTGGAATGTGAAGTCCCGCCTGTCCCATCAGGGTCAGAAGTCCAACTGTCTTAAGGGAAACGGTTTTACCACCAGTATTTGGTCCGGTTACAACAAAGGAGGTCGAAGTCTTCTCCAAGACGGATGTCAATGGGAACGGCTTTTTTCTGGGAATGAGCGGGTGGCGTGCCTGTTTCAGGTGAATGCGTTTCTCTGTATTGAAAATGGGTTCTGTGGCATTCATATCCAGTGCAAGTCCTGCTCTGGCAAAAAATGAAATCCAGCTGGATCATAATGTCAAGGTCTGCGCGAATGGCGTCCACATTCTGGGCTGTCTGTTCACTTAAGGCAGCGAGAACTGCCTCAATCTCTTTCTGTTCTTGAAGCTCCAGCTCGCGGATGTCGTTGTTTAGTTTGACAATCGCCAGAGGCTCAATGAATAAAGTGGAGCCGGTGGAAGACTGGTCGTGGATCATACCTGGAACCTGACCTTTGTATTCGGCTTTTACCGGGATACAGTAGCGGCCGTTTCGCATGGTGATAACGGAGTCCCTGAAGGTAATTACGGGCGCTGCCGTTTACCAGAGAGGCCAGCTGGGTGTGGATGCGGTCATTGGCAACTTTCATGCTGCGGCGTACATGCATCAGACCGGCACTGGCGTCGTCACTGATTTCGTCCTGGGAAATGATGCAGCGGCGGATTTCGGCTGAGAGGGAGTCAATGGCTCCAAACTCTCAAACATGCCGTCCAGAGAGTCTTCTCTTGCATCTCCGCGCTCATTTCGGGAGTAGGCTTTGACACGGTTGGTATTTTCCAGAAGTCCGGCAATGGCAAGGAGTTCCGGAAATTCCAAGGGAACTTCCCGATTTCCAGACGTTTCAGTGAGCCGCGCACGTCTTTTACGCTTCCAAAGGAGATGTTTCCTTTCTGGAAAAGGCGTGTGAGGGCGTCCCTTGTCTGGGTCTGCATATGACGTATTTCGTAAACATCCTCAGAGGGCAGGAGGTGCCTGCACAGGTCTTTCCCCATCTGGGAAGAAGCCTTCTCTGTCAGTTGGTCGATGATCTTGTAGTATTCAAGTGATTTTAAAGCTTTTGGATTCATAATATCTCCTATAAATCAATTGCTATTTAGTGTGTTGGTCGTTATTCCGGACGCGATTTCACAATGTATATTCACTGCCGCGCGTCGCAACGTTCCGGCAAGCTAATGATCAACTACGACTAAGACGCTCAGGAGAGCCTTCGCGCCTAAGTCTCCGTAAGTCATGGATCTCGCCTCCACTAAAACCGCTCCTGAAATGCGCGGCTTGCGAATATACATTGCAAAATCGCTGGTTACTGGAAAGGGAAGAAAGAAACAGTAACGACAACAACGGGGGATGGGGGAAGTAGTTGGTATCCCGCAACTTTATTGTTTTTTTTGCAAATCTATCGTTGCCAAGAAAGTGTAGGGAAGCCAGTCACTCACCCTCACCCCTGTTGAAAGTTCCTATGTACAAATAAGTCCCAGCCAGTACACAGCATTCGGGCAATGGTGATTGCTCTAGCGAGCCATTTCAGGCGCGGTTTTAGCGTAAGCGAAATCCACTGCTTACGGAGACTTAATCGTGAAGGCTCTCCTGAACGATTTAGTCGCAGTTAGCAGTTAGTTCGCTGGAGCGTTGCGCCGGCGAGTGAGCAATAACCATTGTCCGAGTGCGTCCGCCTTGAACAACTTTCAACACACTAAATAGCAAATTTGTAAACAATAATTACTGCACACCTTATTGTACATGATTTTCAAGGACTTGAAAAAGGAAAAAAGTGGGGGAGAAATTCATAAAATGTTCATAAATATTTGTTATGATACAAAAAGATTGTAATGTCTGGGAAAACGGACGTGTCTTTTTTTTTAGAAAGGGAAGGAAATTATGCGTTTTTTAAATGAGTTGCATGAAGGCGACCGGATCAGTGGCATTTATCTGTGTAAGCAGAAGCAGCCGGCTGTGACCAAGAACGGAAAGCCTTATGAGAATATTATACCCAGGATAAGACTGGAATGATGGATGGAAAGATCTGGGATCCGAATTCTCTTGAATTGATGATTTTGACGCACTGGATTACATTGAAGTCAAGGGAGACGTAGTGCAATACGCACCGAACGAAGTACCGA